>Ga0209617_10000363_pt1 | contig 19499 bp, 23 predicted proteins | sample LakEriepJuly2011_2_FD_187459 | JGI IMG/M metagenome (GOLD analysis project Ga0209617, IMG submission 187459) | Freshwater microbial communities from dead zone in Lake Erie, Canada - CCB epilimnion July 2011 (SPAdes) (version 2) | ecosystem: Environmental > Aquatic > Freshwater > Lentic >...
GATCTGATCGGAATATATACCAAATGTAACAGTAATGGATGAAGGTTCAAAATGGCGCGAAATTACAATGAATCGTGTATCATTCAAAACAATTATGCAAGTTATAGTTAAATATGGTTTGGCTTCATCTGGAACAGATTTAGCAGAAACCCCGTATATGAATGATCCTATGTTTTTAATGTTACGATTTAAGGGAAAACCTTCACCAGAAGTATTTACGGCTACAGCAAAAATATTGCGTGAAACGATTGAAAATATGCGTCTAGATTTTATATATAATAGAGGGCGACAAGCAGACCAATTATTTAAAATGCCTATTACATTACTTTTTAATAAGATTGTTATTTTGTGTAATATGTATCCACCGATTGATAATGATTTAATGGATTATATAAATGTTGGTCCACGTAGCGCCCCTCCATTGGATTTGAGCATAGGTGAAATAGTTGCCACTCCTGACGCAAATAAAGCCAAATTAATTAGTTTAATTCAGCAAAATCTTACTATAACGCGAAAAGAAATAGAAGAACCGGATTGCGATGTAAATGGTTGGAAATGGAAAAGTGCACATGAAGTGGGGGTACATTTTGCGGCAATGAATTTTTGGAGTTTAGATAATAATTTAAAGGATTATACACACCCTGATGTTTTTGGTGTGAATAGTTTTTTAATAAAGCCATCCAATTTAAGATATGTAATAGAATATGTAAAACCGGCATTGTTACCTAACCCTGCTCTAAATGCACGGGATGGCAGACCTACTTACCCACAGAGTTTAACTGTACCTGAATAAAGTGAAAATCTTTTTATTACGTCAAGTACCGAAGTTAAGTACACCCTCTGGATTTATACTTCAGACTTTGATATTTCACTAACAGAGGTCGTAAAAAGTTAAGTACATCAAATGCGTTTAACTCTTTTTATAAAATAATAATTAAATATTTTTATACTGACCAGTATCAAATTTAGGCGCCTTCAAGGGCAACTAAATTTGTACGACCTCTGCTATGAAAGTATCGATGTTAATTGCTCCCCTCTCTTTTTGGGGGGAGCAATTAAGTTCAGTACTTCATGGTACATCAATAATATTCCATTCTTCTGGAATTAGACGCAGGTTTTCTGGTTTTGCTAAAGAAATCCACTTTTTAGGAACAAAAACAGGGTTCCGTTTTTCATAAGTACCCAAAAATGCTCCCCACCAACTAAATGTTGAATTAGCACATATGGCACAACTTGTACAAAGACTCATTAAAGCAAGAGTCTCCAATTCGTCACCTTCAAAAAATGTAAATCTTTCATTATTAAAAAATTGTTCTGATTTTACCCATTGAATATCATCACTTACAATAAAAAAATTAATATTTGAATCTATTTTTTCTAACGCTTTTTCATAATATTGTATTGGTTGTAAATAATGAATATCTTGTTTATTAATATAATCCCCTCTTCGTATGTGTATAAAACCGGTATTATCAAAATTGTATTTTGTTAATAAATTATTACGATATTCTGATAATCCGGAAATAAATAAATTTCTGATTTCTTTTTCATACGGTATCATATTTGGGTAATATTGAAAATAACCAACTAATATACATCGCAAAGCATTTGTATGTGGATTCCATATATCAAAACCAGTATTCATACTTTTAATTATTTTGTAATTACAAACATCATTAAATTGTTCTTCTTTAATTCCGGAAAATTTGCCAAATATTGTTTTAAAATAATCTATTTTACTATGTGGATTGTCAAAAAACTTATATATATTCATCGGTATGTTATTTACAAGAGAAGTAATATAAGCAGCTACAATAATAAACATTTGATTACCCAATCCCCCCTGTAAATATGGGATAACCCATTTTTCTGTACCAGTTGTATATGATTGATCCTCTATAGGTTTTTTTGGTGATGGTCTTTTACAAAGTTTAAATGTTATATGTTCATAATCATACCAACATATGTGTCTAGTATTTAAATATTCTTTAATATCATCTGTATGTGTATATTTTATATATTCTGTGTCATTATTTATATAAATATTATTATTCTGTAAAGTATATCCAATATTTAAATTTTCATATTTACAAAAATCAGGGTTCATATACTCAATAATAAGTTTACAGGATTTTTTTGATAAAAAATAAAAAGGATTCTCTGCATAAGTAAAGTTTGCAGTTATCAAAAATGGTTGTTTGTTTTTTTGTTTATTATAATTTTCTATTCTAAATGTGATAATATTACCTTTTTGTACATAATTGACTACTCCATGATAATCAACATTATTTTTGATCATTGTATTAACGTAATCTTGTAGCATATGTGTATGTATAAATACATCATCGTCACATTTTAAAATATATTCAGGATTGAATTCTTTCATTATAGATGTTATGCCTGCTTTCACTTTATAAACAAGTCCATCATAATCATCGGTACACTTCACTACAAGCATATTTGTAGATATATCATATGTATATTCAGTTGCCAAATCTTCTTTTCCTATAACAATTACGTACGGTATAGGACATTTATTTAACCAACAAGAACGAATATAATTTATACGTTCTAGATTTTTAACACAAGTTATTAGCATTAACATTTCGGTTCTAATTAATACAATAAAAAATATCTGAACCTAATCCATAATTAATTGAAAAAGTCGGAGGACAACAACAATAACGGGTTTTTAAATAATCATATAATAAAAAATCAATAGCCCTATAATGGCCTTTTGAATCAATTATTTTACATATATTTATAACCGTACTTAAATCAATATAGTATGACATTGTACCCAGATTGAAATCTATAGTACATATTTCATCATTAGTTTGATTTTTGACGAATGTATGCTTATTAAGATTTGTGTTTTCTGGATGATTATCTGGACCAAGAAAACACAATCCTAAATCGTGTTTTACTAGTTGATTCACGATTTTTTCAAAATGTAAAAAATCACCAGTAAATATTGCGTCATCTTCTAAAATGATGATATGTTTATAATTTTTAGCAATAATATCGCGATAAACCTGTTCGTGGCTAAATGAACAACCCCAAACACCCTTTTTCATTTCAATATCCCAATCTGCATTTCGTAAAACGTGTTTTTCTGCAGAAGATAATTCGTGATTATGTCCGTCAATTGCACCAAAAATGCGAAGTTTTGTAATCCACGATTTGGGAAATTTTTCAAGAAACGACTTGAGTCTATCTGTTCTCCTTCTTAAATTTATACAATAAATTACATCAATGTGATTCATTTCATTAATATTCTAAAAATAGATTTTCTATAAGTACTTTACCAGTCAGTAACAATTTTAGTTTCTTTGTACAAAAAAGTTGGTTATCCACAATGGCAATAGTGTATGTTTTTAGACATGCACACATTTTTAAAAACATTAACTAATATAAAATTTACACAGTTTGTACATTTCAGGAAATTTAAATTTTGCTTATAACGGTTCGTCTAAACTTTCTAAGGAGTTTTGGAGTTTTATGATAATACCATTAGCAATTTTTTAGAATACAATATGATTATACTAAACAAAAACAAACAACCATTTTTGATAACTGTAAACTTTACTTATGCCGAAGTAAATCGTGAAAGTTTTAATATCCTTACTATGAAGTAACAGATGTCGTTCAACTAATTTGATACTAACCTGTAACTGTCCGTTTTAAATTTCGCAGTTATAAGGTAGAATGGTTAAACTATCAACAGTAAGACGACGCACTTACAAGAAAAAAGGGGGGGCAAACAATAATAAACCTAAAATAAAATGGATATTTAATAAAAAATGCGTAATAAGACTTTTATCTAATCTCAATAATATCTTACCCGGTGAAGAAATGACAAAAAATGATGAAAAAATACATAATAAAATTGCTCCTTTCTATTTTAATGGTTTTGATGACGATATTACATTTTTTGATAATAATTTAATTAGACTTGCAGGAAACCCCGATGGATTGACTGATTCGTGTGAATTTAGATTAGATTCTAAAACTGGAAACATTGATTTTCGTCCTATTGACACGGAATTACCTAGAAAAAGGCATTCTGCCCCTCTTACATGGCCAAAAAATAAACCATTTCCGCAACCTCCTATAGAAAATATGTGGATAGAACATTCAGAAGCCATAATATCAGAACTATTAAAATGTAGTAAACATGTTCACGAATTATAAAAGTTATAATATCAGAATTTAATTTAGCGACCGTTGCTTCGTGGTGTAACTATTGGTCAATATTTGACCATAACGGGCTGTTAATACAATATATACATTAAAATATTGCCACATGTAGGAATGGTAAAGCCCCGTCTTCCCGAACAAATTGAAGAACAACTTCCGGAAGATGTTATTAAATATATTTACCGTTATGTTCCTCATTTAGATAAGATTAAAACCCCAACAACATCGCCATCGTTAGAACGTGAACTTAAACGTATACAAATAAAAACTTTACAAGGTAAATCTACAATGTATATGAAAGAATTGGAAGATTTTATACTTGAAATGTAATCCTAAAAATATCTAAATTATGGAATAATCGGTAATTATAATATTTATCAAGACCTCTATTTTATACAAAGGAGAGGTCTTGGATAATGTGTTTTGATTTTGTACAATGAAGTAGATGTCGTACAAATTTAGTTACCTTTAAAGGCAACTAAATTTGATACCGACAGGTAATTTCTAACGGCGATTTGTATCTCTATAGATTTTATTTCTTTTACGAACCCCCTCCCAATACAAGTCACTAAATTTTTGGTAATTGTCTAAAACACTATACTGTAAAGGGCATATTCTATAACTATTGAATTCTGTAGTTCGTAATGTGGTATTTTGTATATTTAATTTACAAGGTCCTTGTGAAGCCATTTTACCTTTCCACAATTGTTCAATATTAAACGGTTTAGTTAACATTTTTATGTTGTAATTATTTTCTATATTATATTCATTTTTTTATAAAACAGCCCATTTATAGGATAATGAGCAAAAGACAGAGTATGAAACAGAAGAAAAAACTTGATTTAGAACAGAGTGATGTGGTTTTACGTTTCCAATTATCCCGTCGTAGTAAACTTGCTATATTTGATTTTGACCACACTATCGTAAAACCAAAAGACGGGCGCAAATTCCCGAAAGATGTAAATGATTGGCAGTATATTCGCGATTCAGTACGGGATGTCATGAAAAGATTATCAAAAGATCATCAAATCGTGATTCAGACAGACCAATCTCAAATCTGGAAAATAGATATGATACGGAATGTTGTTTCGGATTTAAAAATAGAACCTGTAACCGTGATTATTGGTTTTAAAATTAAAAAACCCGAAACGTCGCTTTTTGAATCTGTATTTAAAGATTTTAATAAAGAAAAATCATTTTATGTTGGTGATGCAGCAGGTCGTCCAGGCGATTGGTCCGATAAAGACGCGGTATTTGCAAAATCATTGGGAATAAAATTAATATATCCAGAAGAAATTTTTCCATTACCAAAATTTCAATTTCCAAAAAATATAAAAGTGAAAACAACAAAAGAGGTTGTAATAATGGTTGGTTATCCTGCATCTGGAAAATCAACTATTGCCAAAAGTTTGGAGGGATATTATCGTGTGGACGGAGATGCACTCAAATCTGTACCTGCTATGATTAATGATGCCGGTAAACATATTGCCGATAAATCCGTTGTATTTGATTCAACTGCAGGAACAAAAGCGAAACGTGTGGAATTTGTGAAATTTGCTCAAAAACATAATGTTCCCGTGCGTGTAATTTGGGTGACAACATCTATAGGTGATTCAATGGAAAGAAACAAGGAACGGGCGCTAAAAAGTGGTTCAAAAATTCCAGATATCGTTTATTATGTATATAGAAAGCATTTTGAGGAACCAAATGAATCTGAAGGTTTTACACTTCAAAAAGTATAAGATTGAATGCTGAAGTAGCGAAAGTTAATTGTCCTCCCAAAAGAGGGCAAACAAATTCTATACCGACCGGTATAAAATTGATATTATATATTAAAATTATTTAATACAAAATGAAATGTAAATGTACAAGAAAAATTAAAGCCAATATACATAATATAATATGTATTATATTATTTATTATTGGCATAATATTAGTGTGTAGTACTATTAATGATATAGATATGAATAGTAGAGATAAAACCCCTACTGTTACAATATTTATTGTTGGGTTATTTATATTAACAACATCGTGTGTGTTTGGTTTTATTGGTATGTCATTTTATATTTATGAAAATACAAGTTATAAAAGGAAAAACCCACGCATAATTAAAAATAGACGACTATCTTCTATGCCATTGCCACCAAAATCACCCGTTCCTAAATATGCGTATGTTTCTTATAAAGACAACCCTCTAAGATATGAAAGGAGAGGTTCCTAATAAATATATACTGGTCAGTATCAAAATTAGTTGCCCTACAAGGCAACTAAATTTGAACGACCTCTGCTATGAAGTACCGAAGTTAATTGCTCCCCTCTTTTTTGGGGAGAAATTAACTTCGGTACTTCATGGTATATTAAACCAGTTGGTGTTCAAATATATTAAATGATAAAATGAAATATATCTTAGTAAAAATTGACTTAATGACTATATTATATATATTCATTAAAATACCAGACGAAATGACTGAAGGCGAAATGACTGAAGGCGAAATGACTGAATACGAAAATACTGATATAAAGAATTTATTTATTAAGATACCCGAAGATATAAATGAGAAAGACGAATATAAACCAGCAACTTTATCAATCGCATTTAGAATATTCAAATATGTGTTTAATACAATAAAATATATTCATTTGAATTGTTTTAGACAAACAAATATTCAAAGTTAAAGCATATACCGGTCAGTATCAAAATTAGTTGCATCAAGCAACTAATTTTGTACGACCTCTACTATGAAAGTAGCGAAGTTATTTGTTCACCCAAAAAAGGGGGCAATTAAGTTCGGCACTTCACGGTATATTGACAATAAAATGCTAAAATATTGAAAATCTAATAAATAATAATACGTGATTAAACATATAATAATGGATTGTTTTCTTACATATAAATCAAAAGCAAATCAAATACAAGAAACACAAAATAAAAAGAATTCTAAATGCGATTTAGAATATATCGTAAATGAAATATCAAACATTATTATAATTATAGTAAAGCGGGGAGAAAGTATTAGATTTTCAAAAAATCATTGGGGTCATATTAGATTAACACAATATCAGATGGATTTTATAGTAAAGGGTCTTAAAAAGAAATTTCCAGATTCTATAATTTATTTCGAAATAATTTCTACTAATGGGCTTAGCAGTGAGCAATTTCTTACAGCGGACTTATATTAACTTCTAAAAGATAGTACCGTGAAGTACCGAAGTTAATTCCTCTCCTTCTTTTTGGGGGAGCAAATAAGTTTGGTACTTCATGGTATCCCTAAAACTGTCATAGCCGAACCAACGTCATTCATATTGTTGTCAGTTATATTTATAAAATCTAAAGAAACACCTTTCATACTATGAAGTACCGAAGTTAATTGTTCTCATCTTTTTGGGGGAGCATTTAACTTCGGTACTTCATGGTATGAGGATTAGGCTAAAAAATAAATCTCTATATATATTAAATGAGTAAATCTTATACGCAAAAAAATATTGAACGGATGTTGGGAGAAAACTTAAAGATGGGCAGTTTTGCTAATGCTGCAAATAACAGTAAAAATTACACAAGTATATTTGCCAAGGCCAAAAAAGAGATGGGTAACAAAACGCGTAAAATTATTAATTTAAAAGAACCTATCCGGTCTTCTGGTCAATCAACATTGAATGTACTGAGAGAAGGTTCTTCTTTTGAACGAGCCACTGGTATAAATCCTAAAAATTATATCAAGAGTCGTCGTCGGCGACATGGGAGACCCAGTAGCACTCCGTATTATAACAATACCCCCAAGAATGTGCGTTATTTCCCTGTTCCGAATAAACCAAAAAATATAACTAAAAAGCAAAAAAAGGTTGAAGGTCAAAAACCTAGACCTGGTAAATTTATGCGCGAATGTAGAGATAATTCAAAGTCAGAAGGATGTGTTCGTCACAAAGGGACACATAACTGTAAATTCGTTCATCGTGATGAACCAGAGTGGCAGATGTTGCGTGAAGATCAGAAGGTACATGGTGGTGGTGTTCCCCCTTTGTCTAAAGTTAATACTTATACCAGTTGGCCAGGAGGAATAGACCCGACGGCAACCCTTTATAATCAGGCTAAAATGCTATAAATTCAAACAAATATTCTCTAAATTTTATATTTCATCATATAAATGTTATATAAAATTAAATATTTCATCATTAGTACCATGAACTACCGAAGTTTATTGCTCCAACCCAAAAAACCCGTTAACTTTCCCTACATTAATAGCAGAGGTCGTACAAATTTAGTTGCCCTACAAGGCAACTAAATTTGATACTGACCGATATGTATAACTTTATTATTTATTAAGTTATTACATTTATCAATTAACTCTGGCAACAAACCCCCCCAAGAATTTTTCTTTTCTATATCATAATACATAAGATGTAAATCATTGGACGGTATAACACCAGAAGGCTTATTCGTATCAAATACAATTATTTTATAGGTGGTTCGTATATCTTTGAGAATATTATGTATTTGTTCAATATATTCATATAAATTTTGTATAGGTTCAACTCCATCAATTGTATAATTACCACTATTAGGCGATGAGACCGAAACATATACAAAATAAAGATAGTTGTCTTTATCTAATAGTATTTGTTTGAATCTTTTCATTCTTCGTATATATTTATCTCTTTCTGATATTGTATCATGTGGAAAACATACATTATATTTTGAATTTACTAACACTGATCCATGTTCATTCAATATATGGTGTTCTGCACTTTGTAATTGTGCTCTTTTATCACATACAAAAAAATGATTATCAACAATATCCTCTATTTCTTTTTTATCAATCAACAAAAGTTTAATTATCGTATATACAAACTGTGGTGTTGAAAACATCCAGTCAAATGGTAAAGATTCTTTGTTCACGTGTAATCTATACAATAATGTAGGTGTAGTACATTGAGATCCAATAGATATATATGTATTCATATATATTATATATATGTATTAGAATATATATCTCAAAACCGCGAATTTAAAATGAGCATCGGTCTAAATGTTATTTCACTAAAATTTAAGCGAATACAAATTCGCTTAAATTTGTACGACCTCTCCTCTGAAAGTAACAAAAGTTAATTGCCGCCCAAAAAAGAGGGGCGATTAACTAATAGTCTTTTAAAACACAAGTTTCATTTGTTTCTGGACAATATATGTTATATTGTTCTTCCGAATAAACTATAAACGTATAAGAGAGTTCATCAAATTCACTATCCGTAAAATTGACTATTGCCCCATAATTGTATTTTTTTGATTTCATATAACGAATACATTGCCATGTGTGTTTTTGTTTTATTTCTGTTGAAACCGCTTTTAATTCTATAACAATGGGTAGCCAATTATATAATACTATATCAGCCCGTATTTGTCCAATTGTCCGCCCTTTATAAATTATAGGCATGGTTTCTTCTTTATCAAATAGAACTCCTATATTTTGCAAATCCACACATATAGCATCTCTATAAACGCTTTCTTGGTGTCCTTTTTTTAAAGTTTTAGCAACATCTTTCCAAATTTTGATAAGTTCTTGCATTTTAAATTTATCATCGTCGGGAATCAGCGACTCATTTTTATGAATCTCCCCTTTGAGCGAAGATTCATGAGATCGTATTGAATGTGTATTATTTTGTGACATCTGCCATCTGCGTTTTGCAATAGCATCTTCAATTTCATCTTTTTGTAATCCTGTAAATTTCATAATTTCGGCAAAAGGACGTTTATCGTTGAAAAAATAATCAGCAGACAGACTTTTTAATTTGCCAATGATCACACTTTGGGGACGATTAAATTTTGCAGAAATTTGTTCTACAGTGTCTTTTCGTTGAACACATTTTAATAAGTCTAATACGTCTTCATCGTTCCAAGGAACCCATTGTTTTTGTTGTGGTATTATATTATATGATATTTGATTAATATTCATAATTGAATATATATCATGTAATATATATTTGTGTTATATCTTTAGACCTCTAATATTTTTTCCACAATGTAATACGATTGGATAATTTTTTATGTTCAGTTTTTCGTGTTCGTTTTCCCCCATTTGTTTTTATATTAAATCGTTTTTTAATATTATCAATCATATATTTGGTTCCCAAATGTTTATCCGAAGGAATAACCCCTCTACCCGAACGTTTTACACCTCCTGGTACCATTTTTTTAACCAAATTTAAATGTTGTTCAATGTTATTCGTTTTTATATTATTGGTACAGCCTTTGATATGTTCAAAAAATTCCATTTTACGTTCATCTGAAATAATGTTACTATTTTTAAGAGTATTATTATATATATCCATAACAGTTGCCAAAGGGGGGTTATATTTATAAGGATTAACCTGAATATAATTATTGCCAAGAGTCGTTTTTAAATCTTGATGATTTTGATCGTCAAAAAATATCACATCTTTTGTATGTAAGTCATCCGGGGCCCCTATAGATTTTAGCAAAATATGTATTTCTTTCCAAGTTTTTTGCGGATTATAGATTTGATGGACAATATTTAGACGTAATGGATGGTAACGATAAAATATACCATCAAAAACTATATCGTGTAAAACATAGTTGAATACATCTGTAACAAATTCTACAAGAGGTTTAGAAGCATTATTTGAATATATAATTACACCATTTATCTTTCCAGTTTTCTTAAGTGCGCATATTTCTTTGAATAAATCAAATATGCCTGGTCTAAAAATGCCCAATGGCGTTTTACTTGTTTCTGCATCACCAATTCGTTTAATAAGCGATGTATATGATATACCCAAATCTAAATTAATATTTTTCGTTTGATTAGATGTGGTACCCTTTTGACGAAAAATACAAAGAAATTCTGATAAAATTAAAAATTCTCCTAGCGTACCGTCAAGGTCAAACGCAAGGTAAACCATTCTAATATATTTATACAAAAGTTTAATCCACCTCTTCTATTTTTGGACCACTACTCTCATTGGGGGTTTCGCCGTCAAATTTAGCGGAACCACCACTTGAACCAGGGGCTGCAGAAGCCATTATAGGTCTAATAATATCCTCCCACTCCTTCTGTTTTGTCTCAAGCGTATTCGCATCTGCTTCAGTATTTGAATCTAGCCACTCAAGTCCATCCTTCACTACAGCCTCAACTTTAGCAACAATCTCTTCGCCAAGAATAGACTTCATTTTCTCCTCCTGTACAGCGTTTCGCGCTTGATATAAATAGGCTTCCGCCTTATTTTTGGCTTCAACACGAGCCATCGTCGCTTTGTCCTCCGCTTCAAATTGTGACGCTTCGGCAACCATTCGCTCAATCTCCTCTTTTGTCCTGGATTTGTCATTCTTAATAGTAATATTATTACTTTTACTAGTACTCTTTTCAACTGCAGAAACATTTAGAATACCATTTGCGTCCACATCATATGTAATCTCAATTTGGGGAACACCTCTGGGCATAGGAGGAATACCATTTAAATCAAATTCCCCCAATTTATCGCAATCTTTTGTTAAAGCCCGTTCTCCCTGAAATACTACAACACGCACCTGACTTTGATTGTCAGAATAAGTGCTGAATGTCTGCATTTTCTTGGTTGGAATTGTCGTATTACGCTTAATTAATGGGGTCATAACACCACCTGCCGTCTCCAATCCCAGTGTAAGTGGTGCCACATCAATCAATAACAGGTCGGAAATTTTCTCTCCTTGTACTCCACCAAGAACTGCCCCTTGTACTGCAGCACCATACGCAACTGCCTCATCTGGGTTGATACTTTGGCACAATTCTTTTCCATTAAAGAAATCACGCAACAATTGTTGTACACGGGGAATACGAGAACTGCCACCGACTAAAACAATTTCATTTATTTCGTCTTTTCCATATTTAGAATCCTTCATTACTTGCTCAACAGGTGTGATACACTTTTTGAAAAGATGTTCACAGAGTTGCTCAAATTTGGCACGGGTAAGAGAAATAGAGAAATCAACACCTTCCGCCAAAGAATCCACTTCTATAGTTGCCTGAGTAGTTGTTGATAGTGTGCGTTTTGCCCTTTCGGCGGAAGTACGGAGTCTGCGCAAAGCCCGTTGATTATCAAGGATATTAATTTTACTCTTTTTCTTGAATTCTTCGGCAGCCCAATCTACAAGAATAGAGTCAAAGTCTTCACCACCCAAATGTGTATCACCTGCAGTAGCCTTTACCTCAAATACACCATCGTCGATAGTAAGAACAGATACATCAAAAGTACCACCACCTAAATCAAATATTAGAACGCGCTTCTCTTTTCCACCAGTTCCAACTTTATCTAAACCATATGCAAGAGCCGCAGCAGTAGGCTCATTAATGATACGTTTAATATTTAATCCGGCAATATTACCTGCATCTTTTGTGGCCTGTCTTTGTTGGTCGTTGAAATACGCAGGCACGGTAACGACGGCATCTGTTACTGTTTGTCCAAGGTAAGACTCTGCTATTGCCTTCATTTTCTGTAGAACCATTGCCGAAATCTCTTCAGGATAAAATTGCTTTTTCTCACCTTTATATTCAACCTCTATTTGAGGTCGTCCTTTTCCATCATCCTTCACAACGAAGGGATAGTGTTTTAATTCCTTTTGTACGGCATTATCTGTCCAAGAGCGACCAATAAGGCGTTTAGCATCAAATATAGTATTTAAAGTATTGCCTGCAGCCACAGACTTTGCAGCCTCACCTACAAGGCGCTCTTCGGAAGTAAAACTAACCCACGATGGCACGGTACGTGAGCCAGTGTCACTGGCTATAATCTCTACGCGCTCGTTTTGCCAAACTCCAACACAAGAATAAGTGGTTCCCAAATCAATTCCAATAATAGGTCCTTTTGTTGCGCTCATTTTTCCTCCTTTTAATTTTTAAAGGTGTAAATTTTTATTGTTCAAATTTTTATATTTTTAAGGCTAAAAAATAATATGCCACACTTTATTTACACTTTTATTTATATAAAATTGAATATTATCGTTTATTTTGTTAATGAATAAAATAAACTAAATGACCTTCACAGATTTTATATGAGAAAGAAAAAACGGCTACCATGAAGTAGCGGAGGTCGTTCAAATTTAGTTGCTCTTAAAGGCAAATAAATTTGATACTGGTCGGTAGTTGATATTTATAAAATGATTGCCCCGAATGGTTGTTCGTATTTTACCATTAGATTAATAAGAAAAATACGTAATAAAAATCTTTCTTAAAATTAAATGAGTAGTTTCTTTAATAAACTATTAACTAATTTTATTTTATCATCTGCAATATTTTTTTTGGGCGGGTTAGGCATTTTAATAGCCAGAATAGTTAAAAAGAATTGGTCAAGTCATAGTTGGACTTGGATACCAATATTTTGGATACCATTTTTAAGTTGGCCGGCATCTTGTGTTGTTCTGTTTGGTGGTTTTGATGAGTCTATGTTCTAAAACCTGAATATTATATTGTTTTATTAGTAAGATTTTAAGTTAATGCCCGACATTTATACCGACATGTACCTAATTTGGTTGCCTTTAAGGGTAACCATGAAGTACAGAAGTTAATTGTTCCCCCCCAAAAAGAGGGGAGCAATTAACTTCGGTATTTTCATAGCAGAGGTCGTACAATTTTAGTTTCCTTTAAGGGTAACTAATTTTGATACTGACCGGTAATTAAAATTTATATATAATTTATTAAATGTTATATAAAAAATACATGGAATCGGTCTTTAAAGAACTAGATGTAATGTGCTTTCCTTTTGAATATTATAATCTGCCAGGGTACGACCGTCTTCTAATTGCTTACCCGCGAAAATTAAACGTTGTTGATCAGGCGGAATTCCCTCTTTATCCTGAATTTTTGTCTTGATATTCTCAATAGAGTCACTAGATTCAACGTCAAGTGTAATAGTTTTACCGGTTAAAGTTTTAACAAATATCTGCATTTACTATATTAATATTATATAATAGTATGTTTTTAAGTCCTGAAAATTTTGCTTTCATAAACCCCCTTTCTTGTTAAAAGTGCATAATCGTCAATGAATGTAAATTCCCAATTCGGGTCTTTTTTCAAAAAAAACTGTATGGCATTTTTCAGTCCTAATTCGGCCCCTTTTCTATCTATTTCTAATTCGGCTGCTACCCTGTCAATATCTAATTTTCTATTGACGGCTTCTGAATGTTCGCCATTTGTTTGAACACCCTTTATAAGTATAAATTTTTTAATATAAGGCCCCATTTTTATCAAATCTAATAAAAGATTTCCGGCACAATGAAATGTATCCCATACAAGCATATCTGTTTCGTGTATAGGGTAATTTTTTGTAGGTTGTCGTGAAAACTGAAATGAAATACCAATTTTTTCGGCCAATTTTTTAAGTGTTAAAATAGATTCGTCTTCCATAAGATCAACTCCATTATATCTTGGCATCCATTTTTGTTTTGATAATATTAAACCTTGAAAACATGCTAGGGCTATTACACCACCTTTTGTCCCAAATTCTATAATACTAGAGCATTGGGCGGATTTATCAATTATATATTTGGCAACGGCTTGTTGTTCGGGCGTTTTATAAAATTGTGTTATTAAATTACTAAGATCCATATTTATATATGTTATCTTTTTAAATTTTAAATCCTTTATTATAAAGGTGTACCATGAAGTACGGAAGTTAATTTCTCTCCCAAAAAGAGGGGCAATTAATTTTGGCTACTTTGGTACTTCACTATACAAAAATTAAATTTTAGTATTTGATTCATCTTTCTTCATTCTAGCAAATTTCGCGTTCATATGTTGTTGTTGTAAATTTCCATCTTTTAGAATTGCTGTAGATTCTCTTAAATTTTTTTGTTGCAGATTGATTGTATTTTTATATATTAACATAAAATTATAGATAGCAAAAGTTTGTTGTTTTATCATATTTACTATTTCATATAGTTTATCTATTTTCATAAACTCTATTTTTAAATCTTTTATTTTTTTTTCCTTTTCATCCTTCGCACCTTTAATCTCCATAATTATTTTAAATTTATTACTATTCATTTGTTTTTCAAGTTCTTCTTCATTAAAATCTATTTTAGGAATTTCTTTAAAGTTCTCATCCGAAAAACCAGTAGGGGATTTACACTTATTTAAAATTTCATCTATTTTTTTAGGACTCAATTTTGAAAGATCAAGCACAATTTCTTGTACATCTGTAAACGCTTCTTGTATAGAATTGTTCAGTTTTATATTTTTTTTAATATATTTGTGATTATATAAAAGTGTTACGAAATAAGTACATATTTTTTTGCTTATACTATTTTTATATATATTATTAAATGTATCTGCTAAAATTTGTAATTCCTCTTTTGTATCATTAATACGAAAATTTAAATCTTGTAATGCGTCCGCTTCTAGAAGAGCGTCTCCTCCATTAAAACATTCTATCAAAGGTATATCCTTATTATATTTAACAAAATTATTTTTTATCGTAGAAAGGTATTTTTTTGATTTTGCCCCCCTTTCGTTCTTTCTTCGTTGTTGCACCTCTTCAGGTAAGTCTTTATCATTCATAGAAGATTCTGCTACATAATTTGATTCTATAGTTGCATCTATTTGCGTAGTAATAGAACAAATATCACTATCAAAAGATTCTATTATTTCATTTATTTTATCAATATTAGTACTGGTTTCTCCCATATTTTTATTTATTAGGTCAAGTATATCCGATACATTGTCGGCGGTTGTTGGAGGAGAAGGATTTGTTTTGAATCCTTCTGGTATAAATCTTGGACTGCTTAAATTACCACATGTACTGGATATTAGATTAGATATTGATACAAGAATAATAATAGTTAATATTAGTCCTATTAATATAATAATTATTTCGCCATATTTTATTTTTGGCTTCGGAGCCATTGTCTCTGAATTAATAGAAAGAAAAAAATCATTCGGGGATATAGACAAATGTCTAATATATTTATTAGTCTTACACAAAAATACACACCCACTGTTAATGTTAAACCTATTAATTTATCTATCCCGGTATCGTTGGGTACAAAGCCAAGTATGATACAAAATGGAGGTCCCGAGTCTTCACGAATGTATAATAAAAAATGTAGTAATAATTCCCCGTTGCTTGTTACTACTACACCGGCATCAAATACCACTTTAAAAAAATCATTAAGCAATACAAATTGTTCTCAGATAAATGTTCAAACTGTGTCTAATAATGACGCACAACAAATATTATTTGGAGCATTTTTCCCTCCACCAATACCCCCACCAAAATTTCTACAAGTACCACCTACTCGTTCAAATAATGAACCATATGCTAGACAAACACCTTGTGTTGGACCCCATCGTTGGGACAGATAAAAATGTCATGTTATATTAAAATATGACCTGTTCTATTCGCGATTCTTCGCTCACAACATTAAAACGCAAACAACGTGCCTTGGCTGCATGGCGTAAAACGAATGAATTTCCTGCTACAAACTCTACGCGCCCCGAACAAAAAAAGGCACAAACCGGAGATGTACCTACTAACGCGCGTTTAGGTGCTGCGTTACTTGGATGTTGCTCTTCTGCCACGGATGATGGTTATGGTCCGAACGGAAGTGCATATTCCAGGTCTTACAATTTTTAGACCTGTGCGCATATTTTAAACGAACATTCTTAACAATAATTCGATAGCGAATTATTGTTAATTCTGTACAAACCGCTACCGGTCAGTATCAAATTTAGTTGCCCTTAAAGGCAACTAAATTTGTACCACCTCTGCTATGAAAGTAGCTAAAGTTAATTGCCCCTCAAAAAGAGGGGCAATTAACTTCGGTACTTCATGGTATCTGAAAATTATTTTAGAGAACGTTTACAAATCCAGTAAAATACCATTGTGTTAGTTGCTTGAAATATAAGAGCTAGTGCGTATAAAAATAACAATCCCCTTTTTTTAATAACTTCAAATGAAAAAACTAATATGAGCAATGTTAAAACGGCTGTTAGACCGGTAAATGCCGATGCCAATAAATATAAGTCGCACCAGTTTTTAGCCCACCCGGGTGGATTTTCAATATTGGCAAGAAATTCAAACATACTATTTATCCTATAATAACAAATGAAAAATAATAAATATTATTTTATTATATTTATGTGTATTTTATTATATTATATTGTATTCTTATATATTTTATTGCCTTGTAATTATCTTACTTAGCACTGGTCTTCTTAAGAACCTTCTTTACGCCACCGGCACTGCTGGTTGACTGCGTCTTACGAGGGGGAGGAGGAGCCTCTACGACATCATCCTCCTCCTCATCATCAACCTCAGTTGTCTCCTCAACAGATGACTGGGCAGTCGCCTTGCGTGAAGGCATTACTGCAGAAACTACATCATCCTCCTCCTCATCGATTTGAGAAGTGCGACCACCACGACGACCCTGAGTCTGAAAATCATCATCGTCCTGGATGGAATAGCCACGGATACCCTCGGGAAGGGAATCCATACGCATCTGAACAGAATTCCAAGTCAGACCAAACTTGGTTCCAGAAATCCAGACGCCACCACACTTTAGAAGAGCAGTCACTTCGGCGCGCTTTACCATCAACTCCTCAACAGTCACACCCTCATAAGGGCGCTTCTGAGAATCGTAAAACTGAGTCTCAAAGACTCCGTTCTTCTTCTTAAGCTTGACCTTGAAAGTAGGGGGATACGGCTTAGGCTTACCATCGCGATCAGTGGCAACCTTTACACTACGAGTGTAAAATGCCTTGATAACCTCTCTGGACGCATTAGGCATCTTGAACCATGCCTGAGAGTTCTTTACACCCGCGTCGATGAGGAGTTCATCTAGTGATTCCATCATATTCTTGAAATGGGCAACCTTCTCATCCTCCTCTGCTCCGCGGAAACTAAGATCCACGGAATATGAAACGGGTCCGGACTTATCAAATACATTTAATCCATAAGGAACTGACATTCTTGCGGTTTGAGTCATGAGCGGGCGACTATCATAGTTTAGGTATACCATCTTACTTCCGTTATCAAGAACCTTAACATCCTGGAAGGTAACCTTTGTCTTATCAAAATTCTCTGCGAGTACAATGTTTGAGCTCATTTCTTTTTATTAACCCTTTTTAACTCAAACCAACTCGGATAAATGGGTTCAATTTTTGGACTCTTGTGGTAAAAAAATCATATATTATTTGTATCCACCGTATGTTCTTGTAGTAAATTTGGGTTCAATGTCAATAATGGCATATTATATGCATCAAAAATGTTACTTATTAGATTTATAGTCTGTAATTCAATTGGGTTACTAAGAATTCTATACCGATAATAAATACCTGGTATTGCGGACTCGTATAACCATCTATATGAGTCGGCACATTGTTCATTGACAAGTGTTAAGGCTGTTACAACATACAACGCCCCTAAACTACGGTCATTTTTATCGGTAGAAGCCGACACAAACATATTGATCAAATCCAAATTTATTTTTTGTAAATTTGTCAATGATTTTTGAGCCACTATGTCACGAATAGCATAACGGAAAGGCCTTGCAGGTGGTGGAATAATTATATTGCGCATTTCGGAAACAAGACCCGCTCTATGATACCATATATCGTGTAATTCCACATAAAAACAACGATGATCATCTACATTCATTTTAATAAACCAATCGGGATTTGTATAATAATTTAAATGATCCAATTTTTGAAATATATCAGTTACACGAATCTGGAACCTTTGGTCAGGTGTATTTGGTTCAATTGGAACCCATTTTGTCTCAATATTTTTTGTTCTGCACCAGGAAATAAATGCTTTTATTTTATTTATTACAGTATGAGCAAATGGTTTACGATTATAAGGATTACATATTTCATTATTAATCAAAGATTCAAATAAAGAATAAAGTGATTTTATATCAAAGGCATATAACATTTTATCGTCATCAATAAAAGAGAATACAGATTTTTTAGGAATACAAGATATATTTTCCATTGAATAAAAATCGGTCTGATTATTACATAATTCTGGTATCCATCGTGCCGGACCTTGTCTTTGTAATTGTTTTAATGAACCATATAATCTCCACCATTTTTGAATTCTAATAATTTGTTGTAAAGAATTAATTGGTATTGCGAAATCACAAGTATTTTTGTTTATTTCTATGGCTTTTTCACTTTTTGATATAAAAGGCCGTGGATGTTTAGAATGTACTCCACAGTATTCACCTGTTATTGCTGGATTAGAACATCGTTGATCCGGGTGATTTCTTGAACGAATGTTTTTACATATTAGAGGTTCCATATATTGTCCTATGATAT
>Ga0209617_10000366_pt1 | contig 19454 bp, 15 predicted proteins | sample LakEriepJuly2011_2_FD_187459 | JGI IMG/M metagenome (GOLD analysis project Ga0209617, IMG submission 187459) | Freshwater microbial communities from dead zone in Lake Erie, Canada - CCB epilimnion July 2011 (SPAdes) (version 2) | ecosystem: Environmental > Aquatic > Freshwater > Lentic >...
CGCAGCTATTCGCAGCGCAATGGTTGGGAGCGTTTGGTCGAGGAATCCGACTTCACTCATCCCGCGTTCCGCACCGCCTGGGGTGTCAGCGATGAAGACTTGCTCCACCGCGGCATCGAAGAAATGCGAGCGCTGCACCACACTGGGAAACCCTTTCTCACCACCTTCATGACGGTGTCCAACCACCGACCGTTCACCTATCCAACCGGACGCATTCCCGAAGATCCTGCGGCTCACCAACGCGACCACGCGGTTCGCTACGCTGACTGGGCGTTGGGTGATTTTTTTGAGCGGGCCCGATCGGAGCCATTTTGGACCAACACGGTGTTCGTGGTCATCGCCGACCATGGAGCCCGCGTCTATGGCAGCCAAACCATCCCCCTGCGGAGCTATCAAATCCCCTGCGTGGTGGTCGCTCCGGCCCTGCGCAATTTGCCTGCGCGTATCGATGCCGAAGCCTCGCAAATAGACATCGCTCCCACCTTACTTGGGATGATCGGCCGACCGTATGAGAGCCTCTTCTTCGGACACAACGTGCTCGAGGCCTCGGGAGCAAAGCAGGCCCGCAGCCTCATGCACCACAACCGATCCATCGCCGTGTACCGGGATCGACACCAGGTGGTCTTCGGCCTCAACAAGACGATTGAACATTGGGCGGGCGAACCTGCTTCCGGAGCCATGGCCCGACAACCCGAACCCGATGCCGCCACACTCAACTTAAGCGCCGACGGCATCGCCCTGTTCCAAGTGGCCGACGAACTCTACACCGCTCGCCGATTCAATTTGCCGACCCAAGCCACCGGCCGCTAACTCCGCCAAATTGAACGAATGAGGCCAGATTCAACTCACTTCCGATGGGCGGTCCAGGCACGACTGACCGTGTTGCCATCCATCGTGGTCTCGGTCTTTCCTTCGATCTTCCCGTTCACGAGCTTGCCCGACATCGAATACACCATGGTGCCACCATTGGGGCGGTCGCGCCGCATCGTCCAAGTCAGCATGTCGCCCTGAACCTTGCCGTCGGTCACCTCCAGAAATTTGCCCGCCTCGCGGCCGCGGACAATCTGCCCCGTCAGCCGAGCGCCCTCCTGCTTCAAGGTCATCGGCAGGTCTACGGGCTGGTCATCCGGTCCCGAAATGGTCAGGACCCACGCTCCCGAAACGTCATTTCCTGAAGCGACACCGGCCTGCACCGGTGCATCTCCGAGCAACTGAGACAATTGGGTTTCAATAGAGTCGGCCCAGATCTGGTAGCCCTTCTTGGAGAGGTGCAAGTAATCGGGCATCAACTCGCGAGGCATGGTGCCGTCGTCGTTCAAAAACTTGTGACCGAAATCGGCCCAAAACACCGTCTTGTCATCGGCGATGCGATGCAGCGCCTGATTGATCTGAGCTAATTTTCCCCGTTGGGCACTGAAGTTCTCTGCTCGTGGAAAAATGGACACCAGCAAAACCTTGGTACCGGGAAGTTTCGTGCGGAGCTTGTCCACGATAGCGCGAACCCCCTCCACAATTTGCTCCGGGGAGTTGTCCTCGCCGTTCGAATTGTTGGTACCGATCATTACCACGGCTGCCTTGGGCTTGAGACCATCGAGGTTGCCGTTGTCGAGACGCCAGAGGACGTGCTGAGTGCGATCGCCGCCGATGCCCAGATTGATGGCGTTGCGATGGGCGTAGTGTTTGGCCCAAGTCTCCTTGCCTTCCCCTTCCCATCCCTGGGTGATGGAGTCGCCAATAAAGATCAACTGCGCCTTGCCCCCATCGGCGGCCACCGTGGCGTTGAAGCTGGCCTGACGATCTACCCACCCCTTGTCAGTGCGGGGTGCCGGTTCAATGGCGGAATGGGCCAAGGCGGAAATCAGGCCGAACTGAAGGCCAAGGACGAGCGCGGCCAATCGGGAAGTGGATCTCATGGTCATGTCCGCACCTTGGTCAAAGCCCGAGCCAGGGCGAGGATATTCTGAGGCCGTTCGATCCTACTCCGGCCCTACTCCAGGCCTCCGCCAACCCGCTCACCGGCCGCCGAAGCAATACAATCCGCCCTCGGTGCGCAGGTAGACCCGGCCGCCCGAGATCGCGGGGGTGGCCAGCGTGTCTTCATTCAACTCGTTGCGTGAGAGGACCTCGAACTTCGGCGCCGCCGCCGCCACCACGGTATTGCCCCGGCCACTCGTGAAGTACACCCGCCCGGCCGCCACCACAGGCGACACCTTAACGTTCTCGGTGAACAACCGCTCCTGCCACAGGGCTTCGCCGGTCTTCAAATTCAGGCACGAGGCCATGCCGTCATCGCGAATAGAGAACAAATGCCCACCGACGATCACCGGGGTCGGGCAATCCGCCGAGTAGCGGGTGGATTTCCAGAGCGAATGGGTCGTGGTGATGTCGCCATGCCCACCGGCCTTAATGCCAACGGTGTAACCACGGTTTTGAAAGCCCGAGGCCACCGCCACCACCACGCCCTCGCCCGCGGTCGGACCGGCAATGGTTCGACCGTAGGGATGCGGCACATCCAAGCCACTCACACTCCAAACCACATCGCCATTGGACGGGTTGTAGGCGTTGAGTACCTCCGCTCCGGCCACCACGACTTCGAGTTTGCCTCCGTGCCGATGGAAAACAGGCGAGGAGTAGGAGTCCTTACCTTCTTCACGGGACGCATTCGATCGATCCTTCTTCCACAAGTCCTTGCCGGTCTTGGCATCCACCGCCATCACGTAGGAGTCAGCTCCTTGATGCATGCGCACGACGAACAGCCGGTTGCCATCGAGCATCGGCGACGATCCGTAGCCGTGGTTGGTCTTCAGCGGGCCGAATTCTTTCACAAGGTTCCGCTGCCACGCGATGTGACCGCCAAGGTCCACGCAGGCCAAATCGCCAGTCCCGAAAAGCACCCACACGTTCCGACCGTCGGACACAGCGGTGGGGGTGGCCATGTTGTGCAACTCGTGCGCATGCAGCTTGCCGCGCGCGATCTCGGTGTCCCAAACCAGCGCCCCGGTTTCGCGATCGAGGGCCAACAAATGCATGCCTTGGTCGGGAGTTTGGCTCGTCAGGTAAATCCGTTTACCCACGACGATCGGTGATGACGCACCGCGTCCCGGCAGCGAGACTTTCCAGGCGAGGTTCTTCTCCTTCGACCACGACAGGGGGGCTGTCTTTTCGGTGCTAATCCCCAAGCCATCGGTTCCACGCCAACAGGCCCAATCGGCGGCCGAAACGGCCAAGGCACAGCACAACGACGACAGGGCGACAGCTTGCAAAGCGCGAAAGGAATTCATGGAATTGCATCAAAGTCTATCGACGGCATCGGCAGCTTTCCAGAGACGATTCCAAAGCCAGTCCAATCCACGGCCCGGCTCCTTCTCCTCCCGAAGGGCCCCATGACCCCGGCATCAAGGCCGCTGAGCCAGTGCGGTGCGAATGATCTTGAGCACCGACTCCCGCTCGGCCCCGGAGATGGGCAAACGCGGTTCGCGGACCCACTCCTGGGCGAGACCCGTTTCCTGGCACAGCAGCTTAATGTACTGAACAAAATGCACATGCGTATCGAGCTTCATGAGCGGCTGCGACCAACGATACAGCGCGCGCGCCGCATCCCATTGACCGGCCTTGGCCAAGTCCCACAACTGCTGATTCTCCTTCGGGAAGGCGATGCCGCTGCCGGCCACCCAACCGTCAATCCCCAGAATGGCGGACTCCAAGAACAAGTCATCCACACCCGTAAAAATTTGGTACCGATTGCCCACCTGATTGCGCAACTCGGTGATGCGCCGCGTGTTGGCGCTGCTCTCCTTGATGGCCACCAAATTGGCAACATCGGTCAACTGGGCGAACATCTCCGGGGTCACATCGGCATGATAGCCCACGGGGTTGTTGTAGAGCATCCACGGCAGCGGTGTCACCGCGGCCAGCGTGCGGAACCAATGCAGCAACTCGGCGGGATCGGCCTTGTAGACCATCGGAGGCATGACCATGAACCCGGAGATGCCGAGATCCGCGCAGTCCCGCATGTAGGTGGCTGCCAGCGACAAGCTCATCTCAGCGACCCCGCTCAAGACCGGCACCCGACCCTTGGCCGTTTCCAACGCACAGCGCACTACGGCCCGTTTTTCATCAGGCAGCAGGCATTGATTCTCACCCAACGAACCGCACACCACCAACCCGGAGACCCCGGATTGAATCAGCACCTCGAAGTGACGCGCCGTCGCCGCAAAGTCGATCGACTGATCGGCGTTCAAGTGGGTGATAGCTGCGGGAAAAACACCGGTCCAACGGGGGTGGCTCATGGCGAAAATTGAGGTGATGTCGATCAGAGTTCAACCGATTGAAACGCAGAGGATTTGCCGAGGAAATCCAAGCTCCCAATCACCGCTCATTTAGACGGCGCACGCAAGCTACCGCCCCAGTTTCCAGCCGGTCAACGCACTGTTTGGCAGGAGAATACGGGCGACAGGTCGCAGTGGGGTTGCGGATTCGCATACGTTCCAGTAAAGTATGCGTATGAAGGACCGAGTAACCGTCACCATGGACCGTGAGCTGATCGTCCAAGCCAAACGTCAAGCCCACCGGACCGGCACCAGCCTGTCGGGTTTCGTAGAGCGTTCGCTACAGGCCTCTATGGCCCCCCAGACCAAGCCGGCTGGTTCCTTCGTGGAACGGTGGGCAGGCCAGTTCACCGTTCGTGAAGGCGGGATTGAGGACCTTCGGCTGCAGGCGTTGAAGACCAAGCACCGTCTCGCGTGAAGATCCTGATCGATACTGACATTCTGCTGGATGTCGCTCTCCGCCGCTCCGAGTTCTATGCGCACTCCGCGGCGGTTTTGTCTTGGGCTGAAGCCAATCCTGGTCAGGCCGCTGTGGCGTGGCACAGCCTTTCCAATCTGGCCTACATGATAAAGCCCGATGCCCGAACGTTCATAGCAGACCTGCTCGATTTCGTCGAAGTCGCCCAGGTCAGCACGCCAGACATGCACGCCGCGCTCGGATTGCCGATGAAGGACTTGGAAGATGCCATGCAAGTGGCCGCCGCGCTTTCATTTGGTGCCCGCCACTTGGTCACGCGCAATCTGCCGGACTACCGCCGCTCGGCGGTGCCCGCACTGGCTCCCCAAGCGTTCCTAGCACTGGTGGAATAAAAATGAAAAGGAGCGAAGATCGGAAGTGCGTTAAAGACTCCTGACAAAATCGCAGTGCCTGACGAACTCAGCGAGATCCCTTCCCGGCTCACATCGACAGAGAAACATTCTCCACCGAAGAAAACCGTGCGAATGGCCGAAACCGGAAAGTTGCTTTCCTTTTGGTCGGGATACGTCCGCGATCTTTAACTATGAACGAGAAGATTCCCGAACCAGGTCCGACGGTCGGTAACGCATCCGGTGCTCCGACGGCGACCGCAGTGGCGTCCCCGCAAAGGAATCCCGGTTTTCCTTGGTTCCCCGTAATTACCCTCGCGCTGGTGGCGGCAGGCATCGCGGCCGTGCAGGTGCAACCGGAGCTCGAGCGCAACCTCCGGGCGTGGGCGACGGCGGCGCTGGGCCTTCTCGGTGCACTCCTGATTTTGATTTGGTTTCTCGCCTCGTCCCGGTTCCGAGCCCGGACCCGGCTGGTCGGCCTAGCCCTCGTCGTTCTCTGCGTACTCGCTCTGAAGGGGTCCCTGCGAGTCGATGGCACGATCAATGGCACGGGACTGCCCCGGTTGGCCTGGCGAGGGAGCCATTCAAGCACTACCCCACCCACAGCATCGCCTGCCGATACGGCGCGGAACCCGGTTCACGCAGCGGCCCTTCCCGGCCTGGAAGATTCCGCCCAATTCCTCGGGCCCGACCGCTCCGGCGTATTGCCGGTCGCCCGATTCTCGACGAATTGGAGCGCCCAAGCCCCGCGCGAGCTGTGGCGTCGCCCCATCGGACTGGGATGGTCGTCGTTCGCGGTGGTCGGCGGACGCGCCTGGACTCAAGAACAGGTCGCGGATGACGAGCGGGTCACCTGCCTCGACGTGGCCACGGGCCAAACCCTCTGGAGCCATTCCGAACGCACTCGCTTTTCCGAGTGGCAAGGCGGCGATGGCCCGCGCGCGACGCCCACTATTCAGAATGGCCGAGTGTATGCGATGGGCGGGACCGGAATCCTGCTCTGCCTCGACGCGGCGACGGGGAAGCTCGTGTGGCGACGTTCGGTGCTCGAAGAAAACGGCTTGTCCAACCTCACCTGGGGCACGAGCTCATCACCATTAATCGTGGATGGCCTCACCGTGATCACCGGAGGCAGGGGTTCCGGTGCGGTGCTCTACGCCTACCGCTCCTCGGACGGCACCCCGGCTTGGAAATCCGGCACCGGCGATGCGAGCTACGCCTCACCGGTACTGGCTACCCTGGCCGGTCGCCGCGTGATCTTATCCAACAACGCAGCGAGCCTGACAGCCCACGATCCCGCCACTGGCCGCCTCCTCTTCAATCATGCTTGGGGTGCCTCGAAATGGCCCAAGGCTTCGCAACCGGTGGTGCTGACCGGAGACCGGGTCTTCGTGTCGGCCGGCTACGGGGTGGGTTGCCAAATCATCCAAGTGACCACCGGCGAGGCCGGCTCCAACGGTGAGAGCGGAACCCTACGCGCCGAGACGGCGTGGAAAGGCATCACCATGAAGACCCAGTTCAACAGCCCGGCTTTGCGCAACGGCTACTTGTACGGGCTCGATGACGGACTGCTGGCCTGCGTCGATGCGACGACAGGGCGGCGCATTTGGAAGGACGGCCGCTTCGGTTCGGGCCAGACCTTAATCGTAGGTGACGGGATTGTGGTGCAAAACGAAAACGGCACCGTGCACCTCTGCGCCGCCAGCCCGGATGGGTTCCGTGAATTCGGAAGCATTGCGGCCTTGTCGTCCAAGACCTGGAACCAACCTGCGGTGGCCGGCCGCTACCTGCTGGTGCGCAACGACCGCGAAGCCATGTGCTGGGAACTCCCCGCCGCCGGGCGGTGATCCGAAGTAGCAGAACTTGACGCGTTTTGTCGCACACCGCTTTCTGCCGGCGATTGCCTCAAGACACAGTCTCCCTCCAGAGGCTCCGTCTTGCCCCGGGCTTGAAGATCCCCCGCTCCGCGTCAACTCTGAGGCAGCGCCCGTGAACCCCAAGAATCCCGAGATTTCCCAGCCGGTCCTCTTCGAAATGGCTTCCCCCACCGAGCTCGTCCAACACGACGCCGGAGGCAAGGCGCGCCCGGCGTGGCCGAAGGATTCCACCATCAGCGCCGTGTTCTCAGACTGCCAACGGTATCGCTACCAGCTTCGCGAAATCTGGGATCCGGCTCGCCCACTCGTGCTCTGGTTGCTCATGAATCCCAGCGTGGCCTGCCTGAAGCACGCCGATCCTACCCTGCGAAAAACGGGCAATTTCGCGCGGATCTGGGGCTACGGCGGACAGTTAGTCGGGAACGTCCACGCCTACCGTTCCACCAACAAAAACCGCCTGCTGGAGGTCGAAGATCCGGTGGGGCCAGAGAATAACCGCTTAATTCTAGAAATGGCGGACCAGGCTCAAACGGTGGTTCTGGCCTACGGACAACCCCCGAAGCAACTCCGCGCGCGCGGTGCTCAAGTGGTCGACCTCCTGCGCCACCATCCACAGTTGTGTCATTTGCGATTGGCCCAAGATGGAACCCCCGTTCACCCGCTCTACCTGCCCTTCAACCTGCGCCCCCAACCCCATGCCGCCACGGGGTTCGCCCTCCCGGATTAAGCCACTAAGTCCCTGTTCACTTTGCCGCAACGGCTCGGGAACAACGGATGCAACTCAGCGCGACCGATCCCATCGAATCGTTCCGCCTTAGACCAGACCTCGAATGGGTTCACCGCGACTGATCGCCTCGATCACCCGCTGAGAGACACCGGGAAGCAACCGGGCCTGACCCACGTCCATGAGCGAGTGCATCACAGTGGCGATGAGATCCTTCATGGTGACCGTCTGGCTCGCAGGCTCCCCGCCATCGCGCGACGACTGCCCGATCACCTGCCCCATCTTCAGCCCACCGCCATAGAGAAGCAGCGGAGCCAAATTACCCCAATGATCGCGACCGCCGTCCTTGTTAATCGTCGGCGTCCGCCCCATCTCGCCGCAGCAGACCAGCAGGATCTTGTCCGAAAGCCCACGCGCCTCAACGTCCTCGATGAAGGCTGAAACGGCATGGTCGAAGGGAGTCCCCACGTAGTCCATGCCCACTGTCATGGGGGCATTGTTCACGTCGGCGTGCATGTCCCAGATGAAACTGGTGGTGACCGTGACGAAGCCCGCCCCGCGCTCGCACAGGCGACGAGCCAAGAGCAGTTGACGACCGAGGGTCTGGGCGTTGGTGGCGTAGTGCTCGATGTTCTTCCACCGCGGATCGATGCGCCCGCGCGGCAACAGGGGCGCTGTGTCGTAACGTTCAATCAACCGGGGATCTTCGCGAGAGAGGTCGAAAGCGTCGAAGACGCCGCGGTGCAGTAGATCGAAGGCCTTCTGCTGGAACCCACCAAACTCCTGAACGGAGGCCTGGTCGTCCATCCAACGCCGCCACTGATCCACCGAATTCAACAAGCCCTGACGATCGTGGAATCGTCCCTCCGGCAAATTGATCCGCAGGTTCTGCTGCAAATCCAGACCCGATCCCGGGACGAATGGAGCCACGGAGCGGCTCAGTTCACCCGTCCCCTCGAAATTCCCGAACTCCTTAACGACATCTTGGGCCTTCGCCTCCACGGATCGTGGAAACAGCGCGATGTTCGTCGGCATGGCCGAATTGGGCCGGCTGGAACCGGCGATACTGGAATAGAGCGAACCCATATTGGCCTGAAGGGTATCGACCCCGAGGATGGGCTTGATGTCGTGATTACCGTCTCCGGTGGCGAACGAACGGACGACGCTGAACTTGTGAGCCAGCTTGGCCAACCGCTGGAAGGTGCTGCCGAAGGTGATGCCTGGCAGCGTGGTGGGGATCTCACCCGTGGCGCTGCGCACATGCGACGGCGCATCCATCTTCGGATCGAAGGTCTCGAACTGCGAAGGCCCTCCGTGCATGAAGAGGAATATCACCGACCGATCCTTGAGTGGATTGCCCGGCGAGCCCCGATCAGCCCCCGCCGCCCGACTACCAGCCGATTCCTGGCCAGCCCCGGCCGACCCGGTCGTTGGATTGATTCCATTGCCCCCCGCTGCCGCCGCCCGGACCCCAAACGTGTCCGCCAAATTGAGCCCGCCCAGCGCCAGCGCGCCCACCTGCAAAAACTGCCGCCGATGCCGCCTCCCGCCCCGCCAGAAATGGTCCTGGAAAGTCAGCATCGCGATTGAGCCGGGCACCGAAATGCCGGGATGTAGGCTGTGCCCATAGTGGAAGAAAAGGAACATACCTACGCAGCGCCGGTGTGCCAAGCTCGCGAGCGATGTTGATTCTGCGACTCACCGACCCCACTCGAGTGCAGTCTCAAAGTGCAGGTTAATGCGGCGCGTCCCAATATTTCCTGGGGAGATTTGCGACATTTCCCGATTCGCCCTCCTCCCTCAACAACCCGCTATCACGGAGGACGAGATGGCACACCTGCTTGAACCGACTCACAGCCAACGCTTCATCTCCAGTCTCGGCACACAGTGGCCGACCTGGCGTGAAAGCCGCGTTGAACTCAATGAGTCACCCCTCCACTGAATCGAACGAGGACCACGGCTCACCGCGAACGGCTCAACGACCCACACCACCGCCCCCTCACTTCCCCTGCTGGCGGATGAAGCGCAGGAGCAGTGGGAAGGCGGGGTCGGCCATTTGGCCGTGGTCGTAGCCTTGGAGCTCGAGCAATTCGACGGAGGGATGCCCCACTTCTTTGAGCATGCGCCAGAAGTAGGCGCTCTCTTCGTAGCGGCCGAGGAGTTCGTGATTGCGATCGCCGCTAATTAGCAGGATGGGCGGGGCGTCGTTGCGCACATGGTACACGGGCGCCAAGTCGTCGATGAGCGGGCGAGTACGGGCTAGGCCGCGCTCTTCACGAATGGCGAAGTGGGTAATGGACTGGCCGCTAAACGGGACCAATCCGGCGAGACGATCGGGGTCCACGCCGTGGACGGCCAGCCAACGGCGATCCAGAGTTATTAGGCTAGCCAGATATCCGCCGGCCGAGTGACCAGAGAGGAAGATCCGGTTCGTGTCGCCACCATACCGGGCGATATTCTTAAAGGTCCACGCCACCGCCACTGCCGCGTCTTCGATGTAGGTCGGGGCTTTGGCCTTGGGGCTCAGGCGATAATCCACCGCCACCACGGTAATCCCCTGCCCCTTCAAGGCCGACGGGATGGACCGATTGCCGCCGGTGAGACCGCCGCCGTGGAACCACACGACCGTGGCAACCGAGGGCCCGACCAACGGATGGTACACATCGAGTTTGCAGCGTTCCCGAGCATAGACGTCAGGCTCGGAGTCCGGTCGGTAGGACAGTCCGGCCTCGGTCTTATAAGTGAGCTGTATGGACGATGAGGCCACGCTCGCAGCAGGAGGCCTGACAGAGACGTTGCGGGCTGCCGCGGAGTCGGCGGTTGGGTCTGCGGTTCGACTCAGGGTCGGTGCCGCGGTCTGAGCCATTGCGCCGAGGCCCACGCACCCCAGCACGATGAGCGCGGCCCAGGCCCTTAGTGCAGCGAAACCTGTGCGCGAGGCACACGTCGGTCGCGTCTTTTGGACGAAGCGGCTCAGGCTCTGGAAGTTCATGGTTGGTTCGTTTGATCAGCGCGGTTTCGACTCACTTCACGGGCACTTCCACCGTGCCCACCGACAGACGCCAGTCAGCGAAGGCGGGGGCAGTTTGAAGGATCACAACGGTAGCGAAGGTGAACCCATTGCCCTGACCGTACACGCTGTCGGGCGAGACATTGAGGGTCCACACCGATCCCTCCGGAATGGGCCGCGACGCTCCGGTTTCCAAGGTCGACGCCTCGAACCGGTCGCCCGTGGGCTCGGCCGCCTCCTGCCAGTGACGGAAGGCCCCCCGGCTGGCCATGAGTCGGCGCATGATGGGATTGGGCACACCCGAATGCTGGTGCGCCCGGATCACGCCGTGCACCCGTGTGGTCGGCGCACTCTGGGTTTGCAAGAGGTGTGTGACCGCCGCCTTCCCATAAATGCTGGCCCGCTCCGGGTTGTTGGCAAACGCGGTCTCGCCCGAAAATACCGTGAAGTCATTCCACATGAACCCAATCACCGACGGGCTGATGGGCGATTGCGGACGAAAATCTCGGAACCACTTGGCCGCTTCGGCACCGGCCGCGGCATCGCTCCTGGCCCAGGGCGGTTGGCTGGCCAAATAGGCCTGCTGCTTCAACTCCACGATGCGCTGGAAAGCATTGGTTTGGTCTGACTGAAGCAGTGGCCTGGGATCGAATCCCGGTTCCACGCCGCCGTGGCATAATTGCACCACGTCGTTGCCTGTTCCCAGATACACCGCCGCCGGCAAGAAATCGTGGAAACGCACCACCTTGGCCGCGTCGAAGTCTGCCCCGTACTTGGCCTGTCCCTCGGCCAAAAAACCATACCGGGACACGAGCGAAATATCCTCATGGTTGCCACGGATGAGCAGCACCCGACCCGGGTTGGCCAACTGCAACCGGAGGAGCGTGTAAATTACTTCCACGCCGTACAAACCCCGGTCGGTGTAGTCTCCCAAAAAGGCCATATAAAACCGCGGATCGGTGATTTGAAACCCCTTGAGCAACCCGCGCTCTTGAAGACGCCCCAGCACCGCCAGCAGCGAGTGGATGTCTCCGTGGAGATCGCCTTGCAGCAGCACCTGGGACCCCGGGGGCACTAAGCGCTTTTGGACAAACGGCTCGAACGGCGTGCGCAGACTGCCATGCCAACTGCGGGCCACATCGAAGAATCCCGGACTCGGAGGTTCGCCTATCCAGGCTCCGGATTGGCTCAACGGCCCATTGGTGGCACCCGCAAAATAGGCATCGAGCACCGCCGACACCGACGCAAACCGAGGCAACGGCAGCAACGCCCGCGGAGGCAATCGACCCCCGAGAACACGGTTTTTGGGCAAGCGGGCGCACGCCTCGCGCCAGGCCTCGAAATCAGGACCGGATTCGGCGAACGCGATCGAAGACAAGCCCAGCAACACCCCCACCGCCCAGACCGAGAGAAGGACCTTGATGATCCGCACTCCAGGACGGGTCACCTGACGCAAGGCCTCACAAAGCCGTAGGAGTAGCACCCGTCGCACAAGCCGCGTCGAAAGCTCGCTGGCCGAGTCGTCAATCCACATAGGCAAATTCATTCAAATTGATCAGGGCCCGGCACAGTTCAGGCAGGCTCCGTCGGCGCAGGAGACGCAAACAGGCCTCGTGTTCCTCCGGTTTCGGTTCGCGCTGCAGGGCGATGCGAAAGACGTGTCGGACCTGGGCCTCGGGCTCATTCCCCACCTCCTGACGCACCCGTTTGGCCATCTCTTGGGAGGCCTCTACCGCCAGCGGTGAATGCAGCAACGACAACGCTTGGGGCGCGACCGTCGAGCCCGTCCGGCGGGCGCAGGAGGTGGAGTTTTCCGGCAAGTCGAAGGTCTCCATGAAGGGCACCCGCACGGTGCGTTTCTGGACCAAAAATACGCTACGAACCGACTGCCGCTCTCGGGGTGACGGATACCACCCCTTGGTTCGGGTGGCGTTGTCGTCAAGGAAAGCCGGATTGGCCTGGAGGATCTCGGCCGGCAAGTCGGGCCATACGGGGCTTCCCCCGCTCACCAGTTGCAACGAGCCCGAGGTGGCCAGCAGCGCATCGCGCAACTGCTCGGCCGACAGCCGTCGCGGACTGCGGCGGAAACTTAAGGATTCTGACAAGGAACCTGGATCAACGACCGCCTGTCGGTAGGCCGCACTGAGCACCACGGTCCGGTGCAAATGCTTCACTGACCACCCGCCGCGCACGAACTCCGCGGCCAACCAGTCCAGCAACTCCGGGTGGCTAGGGCGGCTTCCGGCTAGGCCGAAGTCATTGGGAGTATCCACCAACCCCTGGCCGAAGTGCTGTTGCCACAGACGGTTCACGAAAACTCGCGCGGTGAGTGGGTTTTCAGGCGAAGCAATCCATCGCGCCAAGGCCAACCGACGGCCCAGTGTCTTGGGATTGGCAGGCTTAGGAATCACCGCAGGATTCGGGTCGAGGATTGAAAGGAATCCGGGCACCACCGGTTGGCCCAGCCTCTTGTGGTCTCCCAACACCAGAATCCGAGTCTCTGCCGGACGAGTCTCCTGATCGGTCATCAAGAGGCCCGTGGTGAACTCACGCCGAGCGGAATTTATATGGGTGATCTGTTTTTCGAGTTCGGCATGAAGGGTTTTGGCGTCTCCTTCTAAGGCCGCCTTTAACTCCGATTCCTTGGGCTCTACCTGTTTGCGCAAGGTCGCCACGCGCGGGCGGCGCTCTTCTGGATGCCGATCGTCGGGGTCTTTGAGCCACTGGCGCTCTTCATCGGTGAGTCGGGTCAACCGTTCAGCCCGGAGGCGTTCTCGATGCGGCGCCAAGAGCGTCTGACGGCGCACTTCAACTTCGTCGCGCTGGCGCTCAAGGCCGGCGTTGTGCTCCCGGATAGCCGCCTGATCGGCGACCAAGTCCAGCGGCAGGTCATCGGCGAATTTCACGCCTTCAAAAAAAGCCCGCAGGCGGAAGTGGTCGGCCTGCAACAGCGGGTCAAACTTATGATCATGACACCGGCAGCAGGACATCGTGAGTCCCAAGAAAGCACTGCTGGTCGTCTCGGTCAGATCGGCCATCAATTCGGCCCGGCTGCGGTCCTGTTCGTTGAACAACCCGGCCGCATTGTCGTGAGGACCTAGGCGCAGGTAACCCGTGGCCATCAACGCATCCTGCTCGGAGACATCGCGCGGGGGGCCTTCCAGCAACTCATCGCCCGCCAATTGCTCGAGAATGAAACGGTCGAAGGGCTTGTCGGCATTGAAGGCCCGGATCACGTAGTCGCGGAACCGCCAAGCCCGGGGTCGAAATTCATCCCAATCGAACCCGTTGCTATCGCTGTAGCGGACCACATCAAGCCACTGGCGCGCCTGGTGTTCTCCATAGCGCGGGGAAGCCAGCAAGCGATCGACCAAACGCTCATAGGCCTGCGATGCCGATCCCCCGGCGCTCCGCAACTCCTGAACGCACTCCCGCTCGAAGGATTCAACGTCCTCCACCGAGGGCGGAAGGCCTGTCAGATCCAGGCTCAACCGGCGAATCAACGTCCGCGAATCGGCTTCGGGCACCCTCAATTCAGAAGACCTCGGCAAACCCGACTGAAGCCATGCGTCCAACGGGGATCGCCGGGTTGTTGGCTCGGCCGTCAAAGAATCCACCGAAGGAACCCCTTGAAGCTTCACCGGGCGAAGCGACCAAAGATCGAGACGCTGCCCACCGAAAATGCGGACGACTGGATTACGCGGGTCTTCCCACGCGTTGCCGAGGCTGCCGGTCGGTGCCGCATCGGCCCAGGCCGCGAGCGACACCAGGCAACCCCAGATCGCAAAGATCGGTTGGATGCGCCGGAGGGAAGTCACGGGACGACTTTCGCCCCGCGCGCCCGGGGTTGTCCAAGGCAAAGCCCACCGGACTCCTTGCTCGACGGCCGAAGCCGTGGGCAAGGTAACGCATGTTCGTGACGCCCCAGTCGGGAACGCGGCGACGCTTCCTGGGATCGATGGGCACCGGCTTCGGTGCGCTCGCGCTTCAGGCGTTGACTGGACTGGAAGCCCAGGCGGCGGCCACCCGGACAGGGCCCGATCCTCTCAATCCGTTTGCGCCGCGGCCGGCCCCGCTGCCTCCGAAGGCCAAGTCGGTCATTTTCCTCTTCCTGGTCGGTGGCCCCTCGCAAATCGATACCTTCGACTACAAACCGCTGCTCCAGAAGCTCCACGGAAAACCGGTCCCGGAGTCGTTCCGAGATGCGGTCAAGGCCACCCGCTTCGCCAATGTATTCCACGGCTGTAAAGACGAGTTGATGGCCAGCCCGTTCACCTGGTCACAGCATGGCCAGTCTGGGCTGTGGGTCAGCAACCTCATGCCGCACATCACCCGGCATGCCGATGACTTGTGCGTGCTGCACTCGCTTCAGGCCGATTCCAACAACCACGCGCCCGCAAGCTACCAACTCCACACCGGCGACATCCGACCGGGCAAGGCCAGCCTGGGTTCCTGGGTCACCTACGGACTGGGATCGGTGAACCACGACCTGCCGGGATACGTGACCCTCTTCGACGCCGGACCTCTTGGTGGGGCAGCCAACTACTCCAACGGGTTTCTACCGGCAGCGTTCCAACCGACCCGATTGCGCGACAAGGGCACGCCAGTGTTGGACTTGCTGCCCCCGCCCGAGTTCGCCGACGGCCAACGCGACTCCCTCGACCTCATCCGCGATTTGAATTTGCGGCATCGGGACGCCCGGCCCGGGTTTGCCGAATTCGATGCGCGCATCGCCAGCTACGAACTGGCCTATCGGATGCAATCTTCGGCCCTTGAAGTGGGAGACACCGAGCGCGAGTCCGAGAGCCTGCGCCGCAGCTACGGCCTCGAGCACGCCGACCCACGCACCCAGGCTTTTGGTCGCAAATGCCTGCTGGCCCGGCGATTGGTCGAGCGGGGCGTCCGATTCGTCCAAGTGTACGACATGCCCGACAAGGACGGCTGGGATGCCCACGACAACCTGGTCAAAAACCACGAACCCCGCGCCCGCTGGACCGACCAACCCGTGGCAGCCCTGCTGACCGACCTGAAGCAGCGTGGCCTGCTCGATGAAACCCTCGTCGTCTGGGCCAGTGAATTCGGCCGCACCCCCATGATGCAAGGCAACCTCGGCCGCCAGCACAACGCCGCAGGGTTTACCATTTGGATGGCTGGCGGCGGTGTCCGGCCCGGCACCCGCATCGGAGCCACTGATGATCTCGGCCTGCTGGCGGTGGAGAAGCCCATCCAAATGAAGGACCTCCACGCCACGATTCTCCACCTGCTGGGGCTAGAACACGAAGCCCTGAACTACGAGGTCAATGGCCGTCTCGAACGCCTGACCGGCATCGCCGGCGGGGCTCGGGTCGTCCACGAGGCCCTCTCCTCCGAATCCAAGCTGGGGGGATAGCGCCGCTCCCTACAGGGCCGAATTCCGTCGACGATCCTCCCCCAAGGGAACGGATCCAATCTAGTCTGAGCACACATCAGACATGTCAGGGATTAAGGCCGTGCTTTGGCTTCTGATTCTACAGCTTTCAAGGACTCTGAACGGCCAGTGCAACGGGAACAGTGCCACGGGAACAGTGCCACGGGAACAGTGCCACGGGGACGGACCGCTCGGAGATCGGTCCCTACCTCGGAAGCTCATCCGGCTGCATACCCGGTTCCTGCCACAAACTCAGCCTCACACACGCACCTCCGAGATAGGGCGATTTCTCCGAAAGCGCCACCTCAGCGAACATGACAGATAAGCGCCACTCGCCCTAGCAAGCACTCTCAACGGCCGAATTACGGTTCAGCGGCAGGCTACGGTTTGCGCTCCAACCACGCTTTCAGTTCAGCGATTTCCTCGGGCTTCAGGCGTCGATTGGGCGGCATGTAACCAAAGTCCACCAGCGCACGAATGGGATGCGCGTGCAGCTGATACAGCGCGTCGCGGTCCCCTCCGTCATCGTGGCAACGGGTGCAGAATTTCAGCGCTAATTTCTCGCCGGTCGGGGGCTTGGGAGAGTTTTTAGGGAAAACGAACTGGGATCGCGGTTGATCGGCGATGTGCTGGCTGATCGCCGCAGCCAACGGGGCATCCAGCACCAGGTCTTCCCGCGCCGGATGAATGGCGAGAGGGCCCGACGAATGGCACTTGTAGCAACTGGTGCCCTCGAATTTGGGACCATCGGCCGTGAGCTCGGCATAGTAATCGAGAACGGGTGTCACCGTGAGGTCTTGGACGATCGAGAAATGAGACCACCCCGTGTCTGTGGAGGTCTTCTGTACCAACAAGTAAACGCGAGCGACCGAATTCGAAAACGCCGCAATATGATTGAGCATGGGTTTTCGGATCACGTCCTCCTGAGTGCTGATCAACCCCACATCCGACACCGGCACCGCTTCCCCACGATCAAACAATCGCTTCGCCTCCAGCATGTAAGACTTCACCTCGGCCTCAGTCAGCCCCTGAGCACCGGCGCGCGGATGCGGCGATAAGGTGACCACCGGACGCGTCCACGGCCGTCGAATCTTCTCTGCGCCGACCGTGGCCATGGCGGCCGCGAATTTCTCCCGAGTAAACTCAGGCAGCGTCAACGCCGGCTCCAGCAGCAGCCCGGTTCCGGTGGACACAGCGGGAGCAATGAGCTTGGCGGCCTGGTTTGAGGGTGATCCCACCGTTGCTGCGGCACAGAACAACGCGCCGGACACCCACCCACTCAACCAGAACGACGCTCGGGTCATAAAACCGATGGCGCGGCAGATTCTTTTGCACGACGCGGTGAGAGCGAGGAGTTGGCCGGTTTGAGCCCCATACTGAGTCCCGTAACGGACAAACAACGAAGCTCGTGCGGACGAAGGCGCAGCCAGCAAAACCGATTCCCTTGAACCATTTCGTAGGCACCGGGTGAACCAAGAAACTCGCGGAAATGTGTTCACGTTGACCGGAAGGCTGAACCCATCTCCCGACTTGGCAATCGCCAAGGACAAACCCTTCGAAACATCCAGTGTGGTTGCGTCTCGGGCGGAAACTCAAACCCGCCCCTGTGAAGCGACTCAACACTCGTCATCACTCAGAAACCAACCCCGACCGTATCCCGTAGAGCTTACCTTGATGATCCTACTCTAGGCCAGAGATCCGGTACTTCCGCCGGTCAAAGATGAGCTCGTGCAACTGCCGATCCGCTGCCGACTCGGCAAATCTCTCGGCAAATCGGGGTTTGGACAGGTTTTGGGACACGGCGCTGGTGGGTTGCGCCGAGATTCCGCCTATGAAAAAACCCCAGTGTTTACTGGGGTTTGTCATCGACAGCATTTCGGATTTTATCCGAACTGCACGGGACTGAAGAAATGGTGCCCACGACAGGACTTGAACCTGTACGATGTTACTCACTAGAACCTGAATCTAGCGCGTCTGCCAATTCCGCCACGTGGGCGACACCGGTGATAACCTCCGCGATGACAGCCTTGGGGACAAGGCTTTTCTCCAAGTTTCCATTACGATTAGCACCCCGACTAACGAGTTGGTTCTGGCGTGCAGTTCCCCTGCATCTCGGGTCAACCCCAGAGCTCTTCACGACGATTGGAGACTCCTGCTCACGGCGCCCCGGAGGCCTCCATCAGGCAGCAAAACCGGGGCACGGGCTTGTCAAATTCAAGGGCAGAGTATCGATAAAACCCCGAGGCGGCTCAGCTCTGTTTGAGTTCACGGAATACCTCCTCGGAACTGAAACGAGAAACTCCAATCGGAGTCGATACCGCTGCCGACGAAGTTGGGGATTCGAGCCAAACCGGTATCACGGGAGTCTACCGAATGGGTCCATGGCCCGAGCGAGTGAATGCAGTTCGATCGGGATCTGTGCGAGGACAAAAAAGAGGCTCGGCGCCGGAATCAATTGGTAAACCCAATTAGAAAACCCAAACGGTCTGTAGAAACCGTATTGGAAACCGTATTAGAAAATCTGAGTTGAGAAGAGCGTTGGGAGAATCCAACGGTCGTTGAAGACTTCTCAAAAAGAAATCTGGCGGAGAGGGAGGGATTTGAACCCCCGGTAGGGATTAGCTACGCACGCTTTCCAGGCGTGTGCCTTAAACCACTCAGCCACCTCTCCGCCTCGAAGGCTTGAGAACATGCCCGAGGCGGCGGATCCATCGCAATGGATTTTCACACTTTTCCAACAAAACATTTTGCGGAGCCTTTTCTGCGAGTGAGAGCCCCAGGGGCTGCCCGAGCGAGTGAAAAACGGGCGAGGAGCCTAAACACCCAATTCGAACAACAGTCCCTTCCGACGTCCTAATACCCCCAAGAACGAGACACGAACCAGAAAAGCTCTTATCCCCCAACGATACCCCACCCCGCAGCGGCAGCGGCAGCGGGATTGAGCCGGAGCGAGCATTGAAGGAGATCACACTACCACTCGCGCGCCGCGCGAAAGCTCCTCCTCTCCCCTGAGCCTTCCTGCGAGCGCAGGACCGGTCCCGCAGAGCTCTTTAAAGCATACCGTTATAGTAAGGAGTGTCCCCTTTTATGTAAATAGGTGGGACCGACCCCGAGCCGCTGCGGTGATGCCTTTTAAGGAGCCTTGGGAGAAAACCAGCGGAAGCGAAATCCCTCCGCATCCGTGCCACCCGAGATGGTTTGCAGGGTCCAGTACTTGGCGACTGTCTCAAATGGAGGAAGCAGTTTGAAATTAGCCCAGGATTCCACAGTCTGAACCATCTCCAAGCTCGTCGTGCCGGGC
>Ga0209617_10000367_pt1 | contig 19453 bp, 13 predicted proteins | sample LakEriepJuly2011_2_FD_187459 | JGI IMG/M metagenome (GOLD analysis project Ga0209617, IMG submission 187459) | Freshwater microbial communities from dead zone in Lake Erie, Canada - CCB epilimnion July 2011 (SPAdes) (version 2) | ecosystem: Environmental > Aquatic > Freshwater > Lentic >...
ACGAGAACATCCCGCGCCTGACCGAGTTCTACACCCGCCTGGGCGCCGACGAGCACCTCTACGCCAAGTACAAGGCCTTGAACCTGGCAGACCAAGCGGCAGATGCCGGGCGCAAGCTGCCTGCGGCCCGCCGCCGCGCCCTGGACAACGCCCTGCGCGGCTTCGTGCTGGGTGGCGCCGAGTTGCAAGGCGAGGCCAAGCAGCGCTTCGCCGAGATCCAGGAGCTGCAGGCGGCCAAGTCGCAGGCCTTCTCCGAGCACGTGATGGACGCCACCGACGCCTTCGCCCACTTGGCGTCCACCGATGAACTCGATGGCGTGCCGGACGACGTGAAGGCTGCCACCCGTGCTGCGGCCGAAGCTGACGGCAAAGAAGGCCACAAGCTCACCCTGCACATGCCCTGCTACCTGCCGGTCATGCAGTACGCCACGAACCGCGCCCTGCGCGAGGCGATGTACCGTGCCTACGCCACCCGCGCCAGCGAGCTGGGTGCCCCCGAGCGCGACAACACCGTGCTGATGCAGGAGATCGTCGCGCTGCGCCAGGAAGAAGCCCAGCTGCTCGGTTACGCCAACTTCGCCGACGTCTCCCTGGTGCCCAAGATGGCCCAGTCGCACCAGCAGGTCACCGACTTCCTGCGCGATCTGGCCCAACGCGCCCGCCCCTACGCTGAAAAAGACATGGCCGAGCTGCGCGACTTCGCACGCACCGAATGCGGCCTGACCGACCTGCAAGCCTGGGACGTGGCCTTCGTGAGCGAAAAGCTCAAGGAAGCCCGCTATGCCTTCAGCGACCAGGAGGTCAAACAGTACTTCACCGAGCCGACCGTGCTCCAGGGCCTGTTTGGCCTGATCGAGCAGTTGTTCGACGTGACCATCTCGCCCGACACCGCCCCCGTGTGGCACGCGTCGGTGCGCTTCTTCCGCATCGAGCGCGCGGGCAAGCTGGTGGGCCAGTTCTACCTCGACCCCTACGCCCGCGCCGGCAAGCGCCCCGGTGCCTGGATGGACGACGTGCGCGGCCGCTGGGCCCGCCCTGACAACGGCCAGACGCAAACCCCCGTGGCCCACCTCGTGTGCAACTACGCCAAGGGCGTGGGCGACAAGCCCGCCCTGCTCACGCACGACGATGTCACCACCCTCTTCCACGAGTTCGGCCACGGCCTGCACCACATGCTCACCCAGGTCGATGACATCGGCGTGGCCGGCATCAGCGGTGTCGAGTGGGACGCGGTCGAACTGCCCAGCCAGTTCATGGAGAACTTCTGCTGGGAATGGGACGTGGTGCAAAAGCTCACCTCCCACGTGGACACCGGCGCCCACCTGCCGCGCGCCTTGTTCGACAAGATGGTCGCGGCCAAGAACTTCCAGAGCGGCATGCAGACCCTGCGCCAGATCGAGTTCTCGCTCTTTGACATGCGCCTGCACGCCGAGCCCGGCGCTGAAGGCAACATCCAGTCCCTGGTCGACGCTGTCCGCCAGGAAGTGGCCGTGAACATCCCGCCGGCCTTCAACCGATTCCAGCACAGCTTCTCGCACATCTTCGCGGGTGGCTACGCGGCCGGCTACTACAGCTACAAGTGGGCGGAGGTGCTGTCGGCCGATGCCTATGCGGCCTTCGAAGAAGCCGCCACACCGCAGGCTGGCGTGCTCAACGCGGAGGTCGGTCGCCGTTACCGCGAAGCCATCCTGGAAGCCGGTGGCAGCCGTTCGGCCATGGAGAACTTCAAGGCCTTCCGTGGCCGCGAACCCAGCATCGACGCCTTGCTGCGCCACCAAGGCATGGCTTGAGCACACCACATCACCGGAGCCCGACCATGCGCCTGCCCCCGTTGTGTCCTGCGTCTGCCACGGTGCGTCGTGCCGGCACGTTCCCGCTGCTGGCGCTGTCTTTGGCGCTGGCCTCGCTGAGTGCTCCGGCCTGGGCGCTGTACAAGGTCGTGGGGCCCGATGGCCGTGTCACCTACACCGACCGCGCACCGGCTGACAAGCCCGCCAAAGCCATCAAAGCCAATGGTGCCAGCACCCCGGCAGACGCACTGCCCTACAACTTGCAAAAGATCGTCAGCCGTTTCCCGGTCACGCTTTACACGGGCAACAACTGCACGCCTTGCGACACGGCGCGCCAGCTGCTCAAGGCCCGCGGTGTGCCCTTCACCGAAAAAACCGTGACCAGCTCGGAAGACATCCGCCAGTTCCGCAGCCAGGAAGCCACCGACCAGCTGCCCACCGTGCGCATCGGTCAAAAGCAGCTCTCAGGGCTGCAGCACAGCGACTGGAACGCCTACCTCGACGCTGCGGGCTACCCAGCGACATCCGCTTTGCCGCCGGGCTACCAGCACGCTGCGCCGACCCCACTGGTGGCCACCGAGCCCAAGTCCAGCACTGCGCCCGGTGCGTCCGATGCCACGCCTGGCACTCCGACCACGCCCGTGGCCCCTGCTGGCAACACGCCAGCCGGCATCCGTTTCTGAAGTGAGCCTCCCCCTGCCCTCCTCCTCTGCCCCCTTGTCCACCCAGGTCGCCATCGTCGGTGGCGGCCCCGCCGGCCTGATGGCCGCCGAGTTGCTGTCCCAGTCCGGCGTCCAAGTGGACCTGTTCGACACCAAACCCTCGGTGGGCCGCAAATTCCTGTTGGCAGGCCGTGGCGGCTTGAACCTGACCCACTCCGAGCCCCTGCCGCGTTTCCAGACGCGTTTCGCCGAGCGCAGCGCGCTCCTGTCGCCGATGCTGGAGGTCTTTGGCCCCGACGCCTTGCGCGCTTGGGCCCAGGGCCTGGGCGTCGAGACCTTCGTGGGCAGCTCTGGCCGCGTCTTCCCCACCGACCTGAAAGCCGCGCCGCTGCTGCGCGCCTGGCTGCACCGCCTGCGCCAGCAAGGCGTGCGCTTCCACATGCGCCACCGCTGGCTGGGCTGGGCTGACGCAAGTGATGCCACCCACGGCGATGTGGCCACCGATGCCCACGGCCCCGTGCTGCGCATGGCCTCGCCCGACGGCGAACGCCTCGTCCATGCCCATGCCACGGTGCTGGCGCTGGGCGGTGGCAGTTGGTCTCGCTTGGGCTCAGACGGCGCCTGGCTGCCCTGGTTGCAAGAGAAAGGCGTCGATGTGGCGCCTTTGCGAGCATCCAATTGTGGCTTCGACGTGGCGTCCACGGGCATCGGCCGCACGCACTGGAGCGAGCACCTGCGCAGCCGTTTTGCGGGTCAGCCCGTCAAGCCCGTCAGCCTGAGCTTCACCGATCTGCAAGGCCACACCCGGCAACAGCAAGGCGAGTTTGTGCTGACGGACACCGGCGTCGAAGGCAGCTTGATCTACGCTTTTTCGGCGGCCATCCGCGACCGCATCGCCGCCGAAGGCAGCGCCACCGTGCACCTCAACCTGCTGCCCTCACACAGCGCCGAGACGGTGCTGACCGAAACCCGCCGCGCCCGTGGCCCTCGAAGCCTGAGCACCCACCTCAAGAGCCGCCTGGGCCTGCAAGGCCTGAAGATGGCGCTGTTGCACGAGTTGCTGACGCCCGAGCAGCTCAACGACCCTCAGGCCCTGGCCCAAGCCCTTCAGGCCTTGCCCATCACGCTCTCGGCCGCGCGCCCCATGGACGAGGCCATCAGCACCGCAGGCGGTGTCCGCTTCGAAGCGTTGGACGCGCATCTGATGCTGCGCAACATGCCCGGCGTGTTCTGCGCAGGCGAAATGCTCGACTGGGAGGCGCCCACCGGTGGCTACTTGCTCACGGCCAGTTTGGCCACCGGCCGGCAAGCGGCGCTGGGCGCGCTGGCGCACTTGAATCACACCTGAACAAGGGGGCGGGAACCCCCTCCTGATGATTGCAGCTGTCTTGGCTACGTTTTAAGGTTGCCACTCAATCACATCAAATCAGGAGAGTTCCATGATCTTCCGCAATGCCGTGCGGCGTTTGCCCGTGTTGGCAGCCTGCCTGTGTTTGTTCGGTGCTGGCGCTGCATCCGCCCAGTACTCGAAGATGGTCGTGCTGAGCGACAGCATGTCTGACACGCACCGCTACTACGATTTCACCCAGACGCTTTTCGGCAAAGGCGACCCCCGTCCGCCCGCGTTCGAAGGCAGATTCTGCGACGGCCCCGTGGCCGTGGAGGTGCTCGCCAAGGGCATCGGCATCGAGATCGAAAACTACGCCTTTTCTGGCGCACTCAGCGGCTACCTCACGCTCATCCCTGGCATCCCGCTGGGCGTGCTGAGCCAAGTCACTGAGCACCTGAACCGCAGGGCCGTGCTGCCCTCCTTGCCCACCATCCCGCTCGTGGGTGGACTCTTCAGCGTGGTGCCAGGCACGGGCCGCGCAGACCCCAAAGCGCTGTACGTCATCTGGACCGGTCCGGACGATTACTACTTCCCGGGCGGCATGAACGCCCTCACGGCCTACAAGGCCGCTGCCAACATCCAACAGGCCATCACCAGCCTGCACAACGCTGGCGCCCGCTACTTCTTCATCCCGACGATGCCAGACCTCGGCATCACACCGAGGGCGCGCCAACTGGAAGCATCGCGTCCCGGCTACATCGCCAACGCCAGCAAGTACAGCGTGCAGTTCTCGGATGTGCTAGGCAAAGCGTTGCAGGAATCCGCAAAGCGATACCCTCAGGCCCGCATCATGAGCTTCGACACGCTCGCCTTTCTGAAGACGGAAATGGCCAAGGGCCGTGCCGAGGGCAAGAACCTCACCGAAGCCTGTCACCCAGGCGGCCTCAACCTGACGCAATTCGAAGAACGTCCAGTCTGCCCGGACCCACAGAACTACTTGTTCTGGGACGACAACCACCCCACCGCCGAAGCCAACCGGCGTCTGGGCAGCGCCTGGCTGAAGGCCATCACCTTCAAGCCCTGACGCCGGCCCTTGTGGGGCTCAGAAGCCCAGGGTCTTGACACCCTGGGCCGTGCCCAGCAGGCAGACATCGGCCTTGTTGCGGGCGAACACGCCCACGGTGACGACACCGGGCCACTGGTTGACGTCGGCCTCGAACTGGGCCGGTTGTGTGATCTGCAAGCCCTTCACGTCGACGATGACGTTGCCGTTGTCGGTCGTGACACCGGCGCGGACCTGTGCCTGGCCGCCTTGTGCGGCGAAGGCACGGATGACCTGGGCCGCGGCCATGGGGATGACCTCCACCGGCAGCGGGAATCGGCCCAGCGTTTCGACCAGTTTGGAGTCGTCGGCGATGCAGACAAATCGCTCGGCCAGTTCGGCCACGATCTTCTCGCGCGTCAGCGCGGCGCCGCCGCCCTTGACCATGTTCCCGGCGTGATCGATTTCGTCGGCGCCGTCGATGTAAACGCCCAGGCCGCTCACTGCCTCGGCTTCCAGCACGGGCACGCCCAGGGCCTGCAGGCGCTGCGTGCTGCGCACGGAGCTGGAGACGGCCCCGGCCACGCGCTGTGGGTTGGCCTTCAGGGCCTCGCCCAGGGCGTCGATGAACTTGTCCACCGTGGAGCCGGTGCCCACGCCCACGATGCTGCCTTCAGGCACGTATTGCAGGGCGGCTTGGCCCACCAGGGTCTTGAGTTCGTCTTGGGTCATGGTCGTCAGGCAGAGGGGTGTTCGGGCAGGGGTGTCAGGAGAATGCTAAGGACGGGCATGGCCGCTGAGCTGCATCCAGGCCATCAGGCCGCCGATGAGCACCGGCTGGTGCACCATGTAAAACGTCAGGCTCCAGCGGCCCAGGGTGGTCAGCAGCCGCCAAGCCAAAGCGGATGGCCTCACGGCACGGGCGACATTGTGGCCCGAAGTCGAGGCTGTGGTGGCGGCCGACATGCCGCTGGCCAGCCAGTGCCTGCGGTGCGACAGCAGCCAGCGCGTGCCAGCCAGGCCCCACCACATCACGCCCAACCAGGGCAGCACGGGCACGAAATCTTCGGTGATGGGTTTGTGCGTGACCAAGCCCACCCAGTTGGTGAGCCGCGTGTCGAACAGCGGGTCCGTCACAAGCTGTGGCAGCAACAACGCCAGCCCGCCCAAGGGCCACAGCCACCGCCCCCAACCAGAGGTGAGCCGGGCCACGATGAGCATCACCGCCATGCCATGCAGCACGCCAAAGGAAATCCAGCTGTTCGGGAACATGAAGGCGCTGCCGGCGCTCACCAGCACGGCGCAACCCACGATCTGTGCCCAGCGCCGCCAGAAGCGGGCCCAGCTTTGCCCCTGATCGGTCGCCACGGCCTGACCTGCACCAGCGCACAGCAGGAACAGCGAGAGGATGCAGGTGCGTTGGGTGGTCCACAGCGGGTCGGTGTAGAAATTCGCGTCGATCAGGCGCTCGTTGGCCAGGTCGAAGCAGAGGTGGAAGGCGGCCATCCAGACCAGGGCGAAGCCGCGCAGGGCGTCGAGCCTGTCCAGGCGTGACGGGTAGCTCAGGTGGGCCCCCGGGGCTTGCCGGGCGGCGCCAAAGTCCGTGTCGGGAGAAATTGCCTTGCCATTTCCGGGTCGCATGGCGATAGTATCGGCGCTTTGCCGGCTCACGCGCGCGTCCTTGCCGCGCCTCAGCCGTCTGCCATCGCTCTTGACCTCTGCCGCCATGACACTGCCCCGCCCCCACATCGAACTGCTCGCGCCCGCCCGAACCGCCGACATCGGCATCGAAGCGGTCAACCACGGGGCCGATGCCGTCTACATCGGCGGGCCTTCCTTCGGCGCACGCAGCAATGCCAGCAACGAGGTGTCGGACATCGCGCGGCTGATCCAGCACGCCCACCGCTACCACGCCAAGGTCTTCCCGACGCTCAACACCATCTTGCGCGACGACGAGTTGGAGCCCGCCCGCAAGATGATCTGGGAGCTCTACGACGCCGGCGCCGACGCCCTCATCGTGCAGGACATGGCCTTGCTGGAGATGGACCTGCCGCCCATCCAGTTGCACGCTTCCACCCAGACCGACATCCGCACCGTCGAGAAAGCCAAATTCCTGCAAGACGTGGGCTTCAGCCAGATCGTGCTGGCGCGTGAGCTGACGCTGGAGCAGATCCAGGCCATTTCTGACGCCACCGACGTGGCCATCGAGTTCTTCGTCCACGGCGCTCTGTGCGTGGCCTACAGCGGCCAGTGCTTCATCAGCCACGCCCACACCGGCCGCAGCGCCAACCGCGGTGACTGCTCGCAAGCCTGCCGCCTGCCCTACAACGTGCTGGACGGCACGGGCCAGGTCGTGGCCTTCGAGCAGCACGTGCTGTCCATGAAGGACAACGACCAAAGCGCCAACCTCAACGCTTTGATCGACGCCGGCGTGCGCTCCTTCAAGATCGAGGGCCGCTACAAGGACATGGGCTATGTGAAGAACCTCACCGCCCACTACCGCCTGCTGCTCGACGAGCTCCTGGAGCAGCGCCCCGAGCTGGCGCGCGCCTCGTCCGGCGAGTGCACCTTCTATTTCCAGCCTGAGCCGGACCGCAACTTCAACCGCGGCAGCACCGACTACTTCGTCAATGGCCGCAAGGAAGACATCGGCGCGTTCGAGTCGCCGAAGCACCTCGGCCTGCCGCTGGGTGAGGTCGCCAAGGTCGGCGACACCTGGTTCGACATCGCCATCGACGACGTGGCGACGCGCGAAGCCGGCGGCATCCACAACGGCGACGGCCTGAACTACCTGACCTTGACCAAGGACGTGGTTGGCGTGCAGGTCAACACGGCCGAGCCCATCGGCAAGTCAGGCCGCATCTGGCGCGTGCACCCCAACGAGGGCGTCGAGACGCTCAAGGACCTGCAGCCCGGCCTGGCCATCAACCGAAACCGCGATCGCGCCTGGGAAAACCTGCTGAGCAAGAAATCGTCCGACCGCCGCATCGGCCTGTGGGCGGCGCTGAGCGACACGCCCGACGGCCTGGCGCTGCAGCTGTCCGACGACGACGGCTTCGTGGGCGAGGCCCAGGTGGTCTGCGACAAGCAGGCCCCGCAAGACGCAGAGCGCGCCGAAGCCACGCTGCGCGAGCAGGTCGGCAAGCTGGGCACGACCATTTTCGAACCCCACGAGGTCACGCTGAGCCTGGCCCAGCCCTGGTTCGTGCCAGCCTCGGCGCTCAAGGCCTTGCGCCGTGACGCCGTGGTCGCGCTGGAAGCCGCCCGCGAGGCCGGGCGCGAGCGCCTGCAGCGCGCCGCCGCGGTCGAGCCACCGGTGCCCTACCCTGAGGATTCCTTGAGCTACCTCGCCAACGTCTTCAACCACAAGGCCCGCGATTTTTACGCCAAGCATGGCGTGAAGGTCATCGAGCCGGCCTACGAGAGCCATGAGGAACTCGGCGAGGTCAGCCTGATGATCACCAAGCACTGCGTGCGCTTCTCCCTGAGCCTGTGCCCCAAGCAGGCCAAGGGCGTGCAAGGCGTGCAGGGTCAGGTCAAGGCCGAGCCGCTGCAGCTCATCAATGGCAAGGAAAAGCTCACCCTGCGCTTCGACTGCAAACCCTGCGAGATGCACGTGGTTGGCAAGATGAAGAAGGCGGTGCTCAACCAGGTGCCGGCCGCCCCGGTGCAGTTCTACAAGACGCGGCCCGTCGCCTGACCGGCGAGAACCTCGCGGTCAGTGGCTGATGCTGACCGCCACCAACAGGCCCACGCACACGGCCAACGATGACAGCAGGATCGCTGGGGCCTTGTGGCCCTGCTCGATGGCGCCGGCGTGCTGGCGCATCAGCGTGAACAGGACCAACTGAGCGCCACAGGTGATGAGCGCCCACACGCACATCTCCTGCAGCGAGGCCGTGTAGTAGATGCTGGCCACCAATGGCAGGGTGAAGCCAATGGCGGCACCGCCCAGGGTCAAGGCCGCTGCTTCGTTGCCTTTGCCGATGAGATCGAAGTCGTTGTAGGGCGTGACGCGGGCATAGATCCACAGGAAGCAGGTCAGCAACACCAAGGCTGCGCCGAGGTGGGTGACAAAGGCGGTGATCGCTTGCAGCATGGATTCAGTCCTCGATGAAATGGGGCACAAAGTGGCTCATGTTGGTGGTGATGGGGCTGATGTCCTCACGGACGCACATCCCGGCGGGTTCGTCGCCAACGACCCAGGCGCCGACCACGGGGTAATGGCCACCGAACTCGGGCAACAGGCACAGCGCCTGGTACACAAAGCCTTCCTGCCCGTACGGCCCCGTGTCCTCGGCGAGCAACTTGGCATCGCGCCACAACTGCACATTGGCGCCCTCGCGCGAGAAAAACGGCTTTCTGGCGTACTGCGTCAGCCCGCTCTGGGCGAAGTAGGCTGGCAGCAGGTTCGGGTGCCCTGGGTAGAGCTCCCACAGGATGGGCAGCAGCCCTTTGCTGGACATGACGGCCTTCCATGCGGGCTCGATGAAGCAGGTTGTGGCACGCGCGATGTGCTCAGCGAAGGCATCGGCCCCGAGCCACTCCCAAGGGTAGAGCTTGAAAAGCGTGTCGATGGGCTGGTTGTCGAGGTCCAGGAACTGACCGCTGTCCTCGTGCCAGCCGATGTCCTCGACATAGACCAGCGCGCTGGGCCGGCCAGCTTGCTCGATCGTGTCTCGCAGGTAGGAGGCGCACACCCAGTCCTCTTCGTTGTCCTTGATGCACGCCACGTGGACGAGGCCCGTGCCAGGCGCCTGACGCCAACGCGCGATGAGCTTGTCGTGCAGGGAGTTGAACTGGTCGGTGCCGGGGCGGACGTCCTCCATCCAGTGCCACTGGCAGACCGCCGACTCCAGCAAGGAGGTGGGGGTGTCGGCGTTGTACTCCAGCAGTTTGGGGGGGGAGCGGCCGTCGAAGGCCAGGTCAAAGCGGCCATACAGGCTGAAGTCGTCGCGTCGCAGTGAGTCAGCGACGAGGTCATGCATGGCGGCAGGGATGCCCAACTGCCCCAATCTCCCCTGCGCCACCACGACACGGACAGCGTGCTTGCACATGGCGTGCAGCTCGGCGGTCGCAGCCTCGATGTCTTCGACCTGCGCCAGCGTGAAGCGGTAGCAAGCGTCCTCGCGCCAGTAGTCGTCCCACGCGTGGAAGGACAAGCCTTGCGCCTCCAGCTTCTGCTGGTGATCGGGGCGCGGGGCGATGGCGAAACGTTCCATGCCTCACCCTCCGGAAGAACCGCCGCGCCCACCGCCACCGAAGCCACCACGCGCCACCGACACACTGTGACCAATGGCGCGGCTGTTGGCCGCGGGCACGCCACCTGCGTGGGTGTTGCCCAAGCTTTGAGATGCGCCTCGCGCCAGGTACGAGTTCGGGTAGATCCGGCCGGGGACCTCGATCGAGCGCGGCAGGCCGGCCAGGCGGTCCCAGTAATAGCGGGGGCCCGCGTAGCGGTAGCTGCTGCCAGAACTGTAGATCGAACTGCCCGTGGAAGTGCCCGTGCTCGAGCCCGGGTTGGCGTTCGCCAGTGCCGCGGCCGAATCGTTGTTTCCCAGTTGGGGCAACTGTCCGTTGGCGGTGGCTTCGCGGATGGCCGAGCAATCGCCAAGCGATTCTCCCCAGTCGGCCTCGCAATCGGCCAGGCTGGCGTAGAAGTCTTGCCGCACCTCGATCGCCTCCTCGTCGCTGGTGTTGCTGCAAGCGCCCAGCAAGGCCGTGGCGGCCCCCAAGAACACCAGCCCCACACGGTCAGAGCGTTTTTTCGTCTGCATGTCCCTTGCCTTGCATGAAGAAATCATCGATGGTCAAACGTGCGTCTTGCCTGGGCGACCACGGCGACAGGTGGCCGCTGATGCGGCCGAGGTAGGGCGCTGCCGCTTGCAGCACCACCTCGCTGTCCAGCGCCTCGGGCTCCACCACGCCTTTGTGCGGGTTCGCCATCAGCCAGGTGATCGCGCCCACCAAGGCGCCCACCACTTGGCTGCCTGTGGCGTTCATCTCGGGGACCAGCGCTCGGGCCTCGTCGATACCCACCGTCGAGCCATGCCAGTAGCTACCGCCGTCGAAGATGAACAGCAGCCCCAGCGCATCCACGCCACGCACGATGTCGTCGCGCAGCAGACTGGTTCGGGCGATCGGCGGATAGCCCGCGTCACGCCACCGGTCAAGTGCCTCCCAGACCGCCGGTGCCGGCCGGTAGGCGTAGTGCACCGTGGGGCGGTAGGCGATGCGGTCGTCGCACACCACGGTCAGTGCGTCTGCGATGGAAAAGGATTCGAAGTGCGGCAACACACAAGCCTCGATCTCGCCGGCCACCGGAGTCCAGGTTTTGACGCGCACCTCCAGTCCTGGCGTGTCGCTGGTGACCGCGGGAGAGCCTGGGTACACCGAGCGCCAGCCAGCGGGCAGCGTGTCCTCATGGGTGCCCCACGCCACTTCGGCCGACTGGAAGGCCTCCGTGGCCAGGCTTTCCGGTGCCCAGGTGCTGGGCAGGCAAAAAGGTGCGGTGCTGTCTGCGGGCAAGCGGGTGGCTTCTTCCTGGGTGTCGTGCTCGGCGATGTGGATGGTGCGCACGCCCAGCAGCTGGCTCAGCTCACCCAACGCGATGCCATGTGGCACGGCCAGCGACAGCGCCTGGGCCAAGCCCATCAAGCCAGGGCGAACAAAGTGCGACACGATGCCCGGGTTCGCGCCATGGCAGACCACAGCGGTGCTCGCGTCAGGCGCCCGCTGCTGCAGGACGCGTTCTCTGAGGGGCCAGTTGGGCTCGGCCACCACCTTGCCGTTTTGGCGCAGCGGCACGCCCCAAGGATCGAGCCAGGTGTCCACGTACAGGATGGCGCGGGCCTGGCACCAGGAAATCACGTCCTCAGACGACACGTCCAGGGCCACCTGCACCAGCACATCTCCCGCCCCCAAACCCAGGCGAGGCAAGGCGTCCTGCAAGGTTCCCTGGGTGACGGGGATTTCCCACACCTGAACGCCCAGCGTGGCCGCATCGGCGCAGCTGTGCGTGTCTGCCGCCAGCGCGGTGATGGCCGCCGGACTGACGCCGTGCCGTGCGATCAACGCCGCGGCAAGTGCCCGTCCGATGCTGCCAAATCCAATGAGCCCAAAGCGGACGCTGCCCAAGTGCTGGCGCCCCGGGCTGTTCTCCCTTGTCATCCCTGATCAACGCTGTGTTTATGGAGTGAATACTGCCGCCAGACCGCAGTTTGCGTCAAGTGATGCCAGCCCTGTGGCAAACCGTCACCCCACCGTCGCGCCGCTGTCACACGCGCTGGCGACCATCAGCGCATGCGGAACTGGATCAACGCCCCACTGCTCAAGGCCTTGACCTCGCCCGCCGGCTTCGGTGCCGGCCTCGGGCGCGAGCCAGGCTCCTCCAACGCGACTGAGCGCGAAGAACGCGACAGCAGCTTCAAGGTGCGCACGGTGTGGATCTCCGATGTGCACTTGGGCACGCCGGGTTGCCAGGCCGACGCCTTGCTGGACTTCCTCAAGCGCGTCGAGTGCGACACCCTCTACCTCGTGGGTGACATCATCGACGGCTGGCAACTGCGGCGCAGCTGGTACTGGCCGCAGGCCCACAACGACGTCGTCCAGAAGCTGCTGCGCAAGGCGCGCAAAGGCACGCGCGTCATTTTCATCCCGGGCAACCACGATGAGTTCGGCCGCAAGTTCCTCGACCACTCTTTCGGTGGCATCGAGGTGGCCGAAGAGTGGATCCACACCACCGCCGACGGCAAGCGCCTCTGGATCACCCACGGCGACCTGTACGACGGCGTCATCCAGTGCGCGCGCTGGCTGGCCCTGCTGGGCGATTCGCTCTACGAGTTCACGCTCAAGCTCAATCGCCATCTGAATTCGTTCCGCGCTCGCGCCGGCCTGCCCTACTGGTCGCTGTCCAAATACCTCAAGCTCAAGGTCAAGCGCGCCGTCAGCTACATGGGCGATTTCGAGTCCGCCCTGGCCCGCGAGGCCCGCAAGCGCGGCGTCGATGGCCTGGTCTGCGGCCACATCCACCACGCCGAGATGCGCATGGTGGAAGACATCCTGTATTGCAACGACGGCGACTGGGTCGAGAGCCTCACGGCGTTGGTGGAACATCCCGATGGCCGCCTCGCCATCATCGACTGGGGCCAGGTGATGGCCGGGCAGTCCACCCCGTTCGAGGACGCGGCTGCTGCGGCACAATGCCCGGCCTGACGGGGCGTCCGCTCCGTCGTCGTTCCAGCTGACCGGAGTTCCCATGTCCTTCGCCGACAACCTCAAAGCGCTTCCCTCTGTGGCTCACTTGGCCGCCATCGACCTGGTCGACGTGACTGACGGCGCAGGTCAGGTCTGCGCCCGCATCGAGAACAAGCCCGGCCAGGCCGGTTCGCTGGCCGTTTATGCGGCGCTGGCCGCCAAGCACGGCAGCATCAATGCCGTCGCGGCCGAAGAGGGCCTGGCCATGTATGCCGAGCACACCGACGACGCGCGCGCGCATCCGGGCAAGCACCCCAACATCGATCGCCTCATCGAGATCGCCTCAACGGGCCGTGCTTTGATCGCGCGCACCGTGGCGGCCTGAGCGCTCCCTGAAGATCGCAGGCGTTGTCCCCGCACAAGGCCGCCGGTGCTGCCATCGGAAAGTGCGTGCACTGGTGCCGTTGCCAGCGGTTTTGGCGAGCTCACCCGTTGCAGCCCTCTCCGTCACAGCCTAGCCTTCGCAGGTCAGATGTAACGGAGTGTGAAGATGTCAGCTGCTGCCAAGCACAGCGTCCTCGGGCTGGGCGCCATCGCCATCGCAGGGCTCGCTGCCCTGCCCTGGTACAGCTCGCGGACCCTCGACCAGCGCATGGCCGAGATGGCCAGCCAATCGTCGCCACACGAAGACGTGATGCTGCGCAACCTGCAGCACCGCGCCGGCTACCTGTCGTCCAAAGGCAGCGTCGATGTGGTGCTGCGCGACCGCTGCCAAACCGATGGCGAGGCGGCGGACACGACCTTCCACGTCGAGTACGAGGCGCAGCACCTGCCCACGCCCACGGCCGCCAACCGGTTCGACTGGCGGCTCCAGCCCACCGGCGAAACTGCCCCGGTTTTCAAGAAGCTGTTCGGCAGCGACACAGCCCTGAGTGGCCAAGGCCAGATCACGTGGACGGGCCTCGTGCGCTCCGACCTGCATTTGCCCGCCATGGCTTACGCCACCCCTGGGGGGCGGCTGGAGGCGGACCCTTCGCAAGGTCGCATCGCCTTCGGAGGCAAGGCCTTGCAGTTCGACTGGCAGATGCAACGGGCGGTCCTGCGCGGTGCCGGGCACGCCCTCGAAGTCAAGCAATTGGGCGTCAACCTCGACCTCAGCAACCGCCAACGCGGCATCGGCGAAGTGGCCTTGCGCGTGGGCGGCCTCAGCACCGCCGAAGCCTCGGCGGAAGGCTATGTGCTGAAGTCGGTCACCAGCGAGCATGGCGACAAGCTGGATTCCGTCTTCTCGCAGACCCTGTCACGCGTGCAGTTCGCCGACCAAGAGGTCAAGGACATCGTGCTGGAAGCCTCGTTGAAGGGCATGCATGCGCAGAGCGTGGAAACCTTGACCACGGTGTTGGGTTCGTCATGCGGCATCGAGACCCTCACCCGCGACGAGTCGGCCAAGGTGCGCCAGGCGGTTCAGACGCTGCTGGCCTCGGGCATGAACGGTGGCATCACCAAACTCAGTGGCAAAGGCAAGCAAGGGGCCATCGACGGCAAGTTCACGCTGGACCTGGCTGCGGTGGGTGCCAGCCAGGCCATCAGCTTCGCGCGGCAGCTGTCGTCGTCGGGTGAGCTGGCCGTGCAAGGCGACCTGTTGCCGCCCACGCCGCGCCAGATCGCCTTGAACAGTGGCTTGGTCCGCGAGGTCGCCAACGGGCTGCAGTCGAGCTTTGCGTTCGAAAAGGGTCTCCTGAAGGTCAATGGGAAGGCCTTCGACGCCAGTGGCGTTCAGAACGCGCTGGCGTCGCTGGACACGGCCGTGATGGCCTACATCAACGATGATCGGCCACAACGGTTCGCGTCAGGTCAGGCTCACGAAGAAGTGATCGAAGAGGCCGCCGCACCGCCAGCGCCCGAGCCTGCGCAAGGGTTCCCCGCAGTGGCCGCCGTCGATCTGGCACCGATGGCCTCCTGCGATGAACCCCGCAGTTGCATGCGGATGAGCCTGCAAGCCGCCTGGCGCGAAGACATCGACGGCGTTAGGCACTTGGCCGCGCAACTCGACGCCCTCCCCAAGCCTGTGCTGGGCAACAAGGCCCAAGCGCGCAAGCTCAACCAGCAGGCGCTGGACCTCCTGCAGCAGGGTGACACCCGCGGTGCCGTGGCACTGCTCCAGTCGGCTCAGCGCGAGAACCCGCGCGACGTGGAAATCGCCAGCAACCTGGGCTATGCCCTGCTCAAGGACCAACGCGCCAAGGAGGCGGTGAGCGTGCTCAGCGATGCGCTGGTGCTGGACCCTCGACGCACCTCGACCTGGGCTCCCCTGGGCGAAGCGCTGAGCCAGTCAGGGCAGCAGGCCGAAGCCGCGGCCGCCCTGTGGACAGCCTGGCAGTGGTCGGGCAACCGCGAGCGCACGGTGACGGCCTACCTCGACAAGGCCGAGCGCGAGGCCAGCCAGCGGCCAGGCGTCGCCGAAGTCTTCCGCGCATCGGCCGGCTGGGTGGCGCGGGGTGAACACCCCAACTTCCGTACAGCACGTTGAATGGCACCGGCCGGCGTCAGAACACGTCGTGCCGGTGGATGACTTTGCCGCTCTCGGGCGAGAAAATGCCGAACGTGGCGCGTGCGGAAGGATCGCGGTCCTGGCTGAGAGAAGGACACTGCGCGGTGACGCCGTGTTGCGAGCGCAGCCAAGGGATACCGGCGCCCGTGCTGAGCGGGTGCGAGCTCAGGCAAGACTGGTCGGTCGCGGTGTTGCCCAGGTTGATGGCGATGTCGACGCTGCCCGTGCCACTGGGGCTGGGGGCCGACACGTTGAGGGTCCCGCGCCCACCGGAGATGGACACCGCGCCTGGCGCCGTCACCCAGGCCGTCGTCGGATCCCCTTTCGCGTCAAGGTAGCTCGCACGCACCACGGATGCGGCCGGCACCGACGTGCAGTTGTCGTCGCTGTTGAGCACCCACCCCATGCTGCCCCAGTACTGCGTCTGGACGGGCATCTGCAGGCTGGTTTTCTCGCTGCCGAAGGCGTTGGAGAGGTACAGGCGGCCGCTGCGCAGGGGCACGCTGGGTTCGCTGCGCCCAGCAGAACTCACACTGCCGCCCGCCTCGGCTGCCCGCACCACCAATGCGGCTGGCGGCGTGCGCTTTTGGCTGAATGTGAAGGTTGGGCTTGTCAGGCTGGCCACGCCGCGCACGAACGCCGATGCTGGCACACCATCGGTGCCATTCCAGCTTCCCGACAAGGCGCCCGTGACGCTGCTCAGCACGATGGCTTTGGCGAGGTCAGCCGAGGTGCCAGTGCTGCCGTCGTAGTTCATGGTCAGCCCGCCTGAGGCATTGCGCGCACGAACGTACAAGGGCTTGGCGACACTGCCCAGGGGCTGCCCGCTGTACGTGAACGCACCACAGGCGTTGAGCGCGCTGACATCGAAGTGGCTGGGCACGAACGGTCCCAAGGCGCCATTGCTGCCTGTCGTGCCAGTGGCGGTCAGGCCGCTGCCCAGGTAGCTGCCACTGCTCAACGCAGCGTTCAAGTCCCCGGTACCTACCTCGCTCCATGCGAACAGGCTCCCGCCGCTGGCCGTGGCGACACCATTGCTGAAGCTGCCAAGCGCGCCCGAAAAGACGCCGCCAGACGCACCTGCAAAGTTGGGTCGCGCCTTGGCGAAGGTCACTGTGACCCCTTCGGCTGCAGGCGTCTCCCGCCCGAAGTTGGGCGTGGCGGCGCCATTGGCGTTGAGGACTGTCAAGGTGCCACCGAAGGTGCTGCCGGCCACCAGGGTCGTCGTCGGTAAGCCAGACCATGCCAGAGAGGCAGGGGCGGAGATGAAGCTGTCTGCCCCGCTCATGCTCAGGTTGGCGTCGGCACCCGCGCCGGTGTAGCTGGCCGTGAGGCTCACCTGACCGACGTCGGCGTACGCCACCCGTGCGGTGGCCACCCCGCTGGCGTTGAAGCGCAAGGTCACACTGCGGCCGCCAGCGCCGCATGCGGCGGTGCTGCTGTTGCTTGCGTTCAGCGCCGACATCCCACCCAAGGTCGCGTCGCCCAAGCGAACGGGCAAAGTGCCCGTGCTGGGGTTGGTGTAGCCACAGGCGAACGTGACGGCCTTGTCGGTGTTCGCAAACGCCGGTGTGCAAACGGCCGCGTTGTCTGAAGAGCGCACGGCTGACACCGTCACTGTTTGCACGCCGTCGGCCAGGTGGTCCGGCACGTTGAACAACAGGCCAGACGTGGTCGCCGTGTACTGGCAACTGTTGGCCGCCCCAGCTGCCGCGCCCATCCCGCAATAAGGGGCCGCGCCTTCCGTCGGCGTGATCGACAAACTGTCCAGGCTGGCCGTCACGGTGCCTGGGGTGGTCAGGTGGGCCGACACCGTCGCCGAGGCCGTGGCACTGTTGGCTGGGATCGAAAACGTCGGGGTGTACACCACGTTCGATGTGCCTGTGAGCAGCAGCCTGCCACTGACTGCCCCTGGGTACAAGGTCGAGCAGGTCGTGTTGGCACAAGCGCGCACCGTGAAGGTGTTGGGCGAACACGTGACGCCGGTGGCGCTCGGTGATGTCACCTCGATGTGGTGCGGCGCCGAGGTGCAGGTGGGCACCTCTGCTGCCAGGGCAGCCACGTTCGCAGCCGCCAGCTCCGCATCGAACAGCTTGACCTGGTCGATGTAGCCGTTGGCCGAATTCAGCTCCGGCGATGCCGTGCTGCGGTTGTCGCCGAAGTACAGCGTGCTGATCGCGCTGGCGATGACGCCACTGGGAACGTAGTAAGTCTGCTCGTCCTGCTGCGCCCCGTTGACGTACAGGCGCAGGCGCGTACCACCGCTGGCGGTCGTGACGACCCAGGTGATGGTGATGTGCGCCCAGGCTCCGTCCGTGATCGTGTTGAGCTTGTCGACGTCGCGCACGGTGCCGCCACCGTCCGTGATGTGGAAGTTCAGGTCGACGCCAGAGCCCTGATCGTCACGGTACAGGTAGAACCTGCCATTGGTGTTGGCCGTCGCATCGAACAGCATGCGGTGTTCAAGGCCCGATGCGATCGATTTGTACCAGAAGGCCACCGTGCCGGCACTGCCCATGCGGTTGACGTCCACACCGGTGTCGAACGCGGCGATGCTGCTGTCGAGGTTTTTGCCGACGAGGATGCCGCGACAGATCTTGCCGTCGGGGGTTGAACTCGTCGCGCCGATGGTCCGCCCGTGGTTGCCATTGCCCGAAGTGTCGATCACCTCCCCGGGGCTGCCGTCGTAAGCCAGCTCTTCGAAACGGTACTCTGCGACCAGCGCGCTTTGCGGATAGGTGCATGCCGCAGGCTTGGGCGATCCCACCACACAGGCGTTGCCACAAGTGCTGCCAGAGCCGCAGCAGGCACCACCCACCGCCGTCGGTGAGGGCAAGAGGATGCTGGCCGAAGTGTTGGAACGCACGCACTTGCCGATGGTGCTGCCCGAGCCTGCGGCGATGGTGCTCTGGGCCGTGACGTTGCCGCCCACCGTGCTCCCGGTCGTCATGCTGACGTAGGACTGCGCCTTGATGGAGCCGCCGATGCTGGCGCCGGAGTGGATGTCCACGTACGTGCCGCCAGCCGTGAGCGAGCCGGTCACCCGGACGTTCAATCCGGTGTCGATGTAGGAGGTCACCGACGTGATGGACCCCGACACGCGGCTGTTCGAGCCGGTGTCCACATAGGTCTGCGCCATGATCGGACCACCCACCGTCGCGTTGCCCCCCAGGCTCACGTAAGTGGTGGTGGCCGTGATCGACCCACCGAAGGTGTTGTACCCCGCGGCGGAGACCAGATAGCCGACCGTGTTGCCGACCACGCCGTTGTACCCGTTGAGGGTGACCGTTCCCCCTGAGTTGATCGCACCGACGGTTGTGAAGGTGCTCGCACTGCCCGTGAGCAAAGTGATCGGACCGGTCGTGGTGGTGAGCGTGCCCTGCACCCGGGTGCCAGCGCCCAAGGAGATGTAGCCAGAGCCCGTGGCGGTGATGTTGCCGCCATAGCTCACGGACCCGGTGCTCGACACATTGCCCGCAGTGACGTTGGCCTTGACCGTCGCGCCCTGGGCGACCGTCAGCATCCCCGTGACGTTCAGCGTCAGGTCAGCGGCCGACCCTGACGCGTTGATCTGCGCGCTGCCAACGTTCAGTGACGACAGGGTGATGGTGGCCGGTCGGGGTGCGCCAATGGCGATGGTGTCACCGGCCGCCAGTGTCACCGCACCACAGCTGTAGGTGCCGGCACTGCCGCTGCAACCCGAGGGCATGGCACCAGGGAACACGTACGCAGCAGCGTTCGCCGAGGGCAAGGCCCCCAGCGCGATCCAGCACAAACACAGGCAATGACAGGCGCCAATCAGCGCGCGCTTGAGACGATCCACGATCACAACCCATGGACACCGGCCAACAGCAGCCGTTTGACTGCCATTGAAAGATCGGA
>Ga0209617_10000368_pt1 | contig 19447 bp, 15 predicted proteins | sample LakEriepJuly2011_2_FD_187459 | JGI IMG/M metagenome (GOLD analysis project Ga0209617, IMG submission 187459) | Freshwater microbial communities from dead zone in Lake Erie, Canada - CCB epilimnion July 2011 (SPAdes) (version 2) | ecosystem: Environmental > Aquatic > Freshwater > Lentic >...
ATCTCTTCCTTGCCCGTGAAGCTCAGGCGAGTCGCCTGAGCTTCACGGGCAAGGAAGCGCATGCGCGCGACCGTGAGTGGATGTTCGTGCTCGAGGACACCTCCAGCGGCGCCGTGGTGGGCACGAGCGCGCTGATCGGCTGTATCTCGTGGCATGGCCATCCACACCTCTACTTCCAGGTGCGCAAGCGCGAGCACTACAGCAAGGATCTCGGCACCGGCCAGGTGCATGTGACGATCCAGCTCGGCTCCGACGAGACGGGCGCGAGCGAAGTGGGGGGGCTCATCCTGTCGCCGGGCTACCGCGGCCATCCGGAGCGGCTCGGTGCATTGCTCTCGCTCGTGCGTTTCCACTTCATCGGGCTGCACCGCGCCAAGTTCAGCCCGGTGATCCTGGCCGAGATGATGGGTGCGCTCGATCCCAACAGCCACACCCCGCTCTGGGAGTACCTGGGCCGCCGATTCATCAACCTGAGCTACGCCGAAGCGGATCTCTTCAGCACCAAGAGCAAGGAGTTCATCCTGTCGCTCTTCCCCAAGAGCGAGATCTACATCAGCCTGCTTCCGCCCGAGGCCCGCAACCTGATCGGCAAGGTCGGCGACGAGACCGTGCCGGCGCTCCGAATGCTGGAAAAGCAGGGGTTCCGCGAGATGGATCACGTCGATCCGTTCGATGGAGGTCCGTACCTGCAGGCACGTCGTGACGAGATCCCGCTGGTGATGTCGACCGCGCGCCTGAAGGTGGCGTCGCTCGGGCGCGGCAATGCCGAGGCGATCGTGAGTTCGCACGATCACGAGCATGGGTTCCGCGCCGTGCGCACGCGCGTCAGCGTGACGGGAATGGCAGTGCGGCTGCCCCGGGATGTCGCGGAGGCGCTGGGGGTGAACGTCGGCGGCACGGTCGGCGTGACGATCCTCAAGCAGCCCGGTCGTGCGGCACGACCTGGCAAGGATGCGCGCTCCATTGCGGGTCGTGCGAAGGGCGCACGGCCCCGCGGTGCCAAGCGTGGCACGCCCGCGCGATCTACGGCGAAGCGGCGCTGATCCATGGGCCCTGCCAACCTGATCGATGGTCGCTGGCACCCGCTTGATGCGGCGCATGCCGACGTCACGAGCGTGAATCCGGCCCGACCCGATGACGTGGTGTGGAGCGCGTGCGCGCAGCTTGGTGCAGTCGATGCAGCCGTCGTGGCGGCTCGGCGCGCGCTGCCGGCCTGGCGCATGGCTGGAACCGAGGCGCGGGTTGCCACACTCAAGCGCTTCGCGGCGGTCGTTTCGGCGCGCGCCGAGGACATCGCTCGCGCGATCACGCGGGAGATGGGCAAGACCCTGGCCGAGAGCCGGCTGGAGGCCAAGCTGCTGGCCGACAAGGTGGCGATCACGCTGGGCGAGACCTGCCAGTCGCGCGTGCGGCCATGGGAATTCGCGGTCGCGCCCTCGCGCATCGGGCGCTGCAGCTTCCGTGCCCATGGCGTGATGGCCGTGATCGGCCCCTTCAACTTCCCGGCGCACCTGCCCAACGGCCACTGGGTCCCGGCGCTGCTCCTGGGCAACACGATCGTCTTCAAGCCCAGCGAGCGCACGCCGCTGGTCGGGCAGTTGATGGCCGAGTGCATGCGGGCGGCCGAACTGCCGGCGGGCGTCTTCAACCTGGTGCAGGGCGGACCATCGGTGGCCAAGGCGCTGGTGGCGCATGACGGGCTCGACGGGATCCTCTTCACCGGTTCGTGGCCGGTCGGCCGCAGCATCATGCAGGCCAACCTCGATCGGCCGGGCAGGCTGCTGGCCCTCGAGATGGGCGGCAGCAATGCGGCCATCGTGCTGGATGATGCGCACAGGCGCCAGGCGGTGCTCGAGTGCGTGCGCGCATCGTTCGCGACGACGGGACAGCGCTGCACCTGCACGCGACGGATCATCGTCCACCGCGATGCCGCATCGTGGTTCGTGCCGGCCTTCTGCCGCATGGCCAGCACGCTGCTCGTGGGGGATGGCGATGGCCGTGCACCTGCCTTCATGGGGCCGCTGGCGACCGAGCGCGCACGCGATGCAGCGTTGGCCTTCCAGGCCGATGCGGTTCGGCGCGGCGCCACGGTGCTGCTTCGTGCCGCTGCGCTGGATCGACCGGGGTGGTTCGTCACGCCGGGCGTGCTGCAGTGGCCACGGCTCACGCTCGACCAGGATGGCGAGGTCTTCGCGCCGATCGTGCAGCTGGCGGTGGCCAAGGACGACGAGGACGCGCTCGAGCAAGCGAACGCCTCGCGATTCGGCCTGGCCGCGAGCGTGTTCACCGCAAGCCGGGCGCGCTGGGAGGCGCTCTGTCCCCGGATCGAGGCCGGTTGCGTGAACTGGAACGTGGGCACGGCCGGTGCGAGCAGCGCGCTCCCGTTCGGTGGTCTCGGCCTGAGCGGCAACCATCGACCTGCTGCAGCCTTCAGCGTGGATTCCTGCGCGGCACCGATCGCGCACCTGGAAGAATCAAGCGATGCCGCTGCGGTGCCCGATGGCGCCCTGTGGGACGACACTTGGCTGGGCTGATGCCCGGCCGCCGACGAGGAGCACGACATGCCGACCGACCTGCCCAGTGGACGCGAGCGACCGAGGTTCAGCGGGCTGCCGACGTTCATGCGACTGCCTGAGCTGGATCGCGTGCGCGCCGAGCACCAGCCGGTCGAGTGGTGCATCTACGGCGTGCCCTTCGACGGCGGCACGACCTACCACCCCGGCGCGCGCTTCGGTCCGCGAGCGGTGCGTGAGGCAAGCCAGTACGTGAAGCCGTGCAGCCCCGAGCTGGGCATCGATCTTGCGCAACGCTTCAGCATGGCCGACGCCGGCGACAGCCCGGTGGCGCCGTACTCGTGCGCCGACAACGTGGGGCTCGTGCAGGACTTCGCGACGGGGCTCGGTGATCCCGACCTCACGCGGCTCCTGGCCATCGGCGGCGATCACTCGATCGCGCTGGCGAACCTGCGCGTGGCCTGGCAGCGTGCGGGCCGTCCGGCGAGTGGACTGCCGCTCATCCACATCGATGCGCACCTCGACACCGTCGATGTCGTCTGGGGCGAGCGTTACGGGCACGGGAGCTTCCTGATCCGTGCCATCGAGGAAGGTGTGGTCGATCCCAAGCGCACGCTGTCGCTGGGCGTGCGAGGTCCGCTGAACACGCTCAAGGACCTCGACTTCGGCCGCGAATCGGGGATCACCGTCATCGGCATGTCACGCTGGGTCGAGGATCGTGCGTCGGTCGCAGGGATGATCCAGGAGTTCCGTGCGCGGCTCGGTGACGATGAGTGCTACCTGACGCTGGACGTCGACGCGTGCGATCCATCGTGCGCGCCGGGCACCGGCACGCCGGTGAGCGGCGGGTTCACATCGGCCGAGCTCTTCCTGGCGCTGCGCTGGCTCGCGGGCATCCGGCTCGCCGGTGCCGACGTGGTCGAGGTCTGCCCATCACGCGATCCGCAGGGGATCACGGCCCTGCTGGCGGCGCAGGCCGCGTTCCAGATCCTCTGCATCGACGCCGCGGCGCACCCGGAGTGAACTCCGGAGCGGATCGCCGGGCGTTCCCGCGGTTCAGGCCGTGCCCAGGCGCTCATCGAGCCAGGCCGGGACCTGATCGACCGCCACGCGCTCCTGCTGCAGGGTGTCGCGGTGGCGCACGGTGACCGAACCGGTGGAGGCCGTGTCGCCGTCGATCGTGAAGCAGAACGGCGTGCCGGCCTCGTCCATGCGGGCGTAGCGCTTGCCGATCGACTGCTTCTCGTCGAACTCGACGGTGTGCTTGCGCCGCAGCTCGCGGTAGAGCTTCTCCGCGATCTCGGGCTGGCCGTCCTTTGCGGTCAGCGGGTAGACCGCCGCCTTGATCGGCGCCATGCGCGGGTGGAACCGCATGACCACGCCACTGGGCCGTGACGGATCCGGGGTGTACGCCTCGCACAGGAGCGCCAGCGTGCCGCGGTCGGCACCGGCGCTGGGCTCGACCACGTGCGGGAAGTAGCGCTCGTTGCGGGCCTGGTCGAAGTAGCGCATCTTCTCGCCCTTGCCGCAGTGGTTGGCATGCTGCGTGAGGTCGAAGTCGGCGCGGTGCGCCACGCCCTCGAGTTCGCCGTAGCCCGGTGCGGTGAAGGGGAACCGGTACTCGATGTCGCTTGTGCCGGCGCCGTTCTTGGCGTAGTGCGCGAGTTCGTCGCGGTCGTGCTCGCGCAGCTGCAGGTTGGCGCTCGTGAGGCCGATCGACTGCCACCAGCCGAAGCGCCAGTCGCGCCACCAGCGGTACCACTCGACGGCGCTCGAGGGATGGATGAAGAACTCGATCTCCATCTGCTCGAACTCACGGCTTCGGAAGGTGAAGTTGCGCGGGGTGACTTCGTTGCGGAAAGCCTTGCCGACCTGGGCGATGCCGAAGGGAATCTTGACGCGGCTCGTATCGACCACGTTCCAGAAGTTCGCGAAGATGCCCTGCGCGGTCTCGGGCCGCAGGTACGCGAGGGAGTCGTCGTCCTGCAGCGCACCGCAGTGAGTCTTGAACATCAGGTTGAACTGGCGCGGCTCGGTGAGGGAGCCGGGCTCGCTTGCGGCCGGGCCGATGCAGCGTGCACGCTCGTCGGCAGAGATCGACGTGAACGGGCGCAGCACGTGCTCCGGACCGGGGGCATCGATCCGTTCGTACTTGCAGAGCGCCTTGGTGGCGCGGGTGCGGGCATCGTCGTCACCCTCGATGAAGGCCCAGAGGCGTGCATCGCCGGCCATGCGGCCCAGCACCGCGAGGTGGTCGGCGCGGTAGCGCTGCTTCGACTCTCGGCAGTCGACCATGGGGTCGTTGAATCCGCCGACATGGCCTGAGGCGACCCACGTCTTGGGGTTCATGATGATCGTGCAGTCGACGCCGACGATGTCGACGGGCTGGCCGTCGGGGCCGAGCAGCTCGCGCTCGACGACATCACCCCACCAGGCGTTCTTGAGGTTGCGCTTGAGCGCGGTGCCGAGCGGGCCGTAATCCCAGAAACCGTTGATCCCGCCGTAGATCTCGCTGGACTGGAAGATGAAGCCGCGGCGCCGGCAGAGGGCCACGATGTCGTCCATTTTCTTGGGGCTGTCGCTCATGGAAGGCGGGATGCTAACGGCACGAACCGCCCGAGGCCGGGCTGGTGCTCATTCGGCGCGCGGCGCCGTCCGCCTGCCTGAGGCGCGGCCTCAGCGATCCGGCCGAGGCAGCTCGATCAGCTTGAGGAACTCGGCGCGGGTGGCTGCACTCTCGAGGAACTCACCGAAGAGCTTGCTGGTGGTCGTCCAGGCGCTCGGCTGGTGCACGCCGCGGTAGCACATGCAGAAGTGCCGCGCCTGCACCACGACCGCCACGCCGCGGGGCTTCAGGTGCTCCTCGAGCGCGTTGGCGATCTGCGCCGTGAGCTTCTCCTGGACCTGCAGTCGCTTGGAGTAGATCTCGACGAGCTTGGCGAGCTTCGAGAGGCCGACCACCTTGCCGTCAGGGATGTACGCCACGTGGGCCTTGCCGATGAAGGGCACCATGTGGTGCTCGCAGTGGCTGTGCACGTCGATGTCCGAGAGCAGCACCATCTGGTCGTAGCCCTCGATCTCGGTGAAGGTCTTGGAGAGCACATCCTCGGGGCGCATCGAGTACCCCTGGAAGTGCTCGTGCATGGCCTTGACCACACGCTTGGGGGTCTCGAGCAGGCCTTCGCGCTCTGGATCTTCGCCGATGAAGCCCAGCAGGGACTTCACGTGGGCCATGGCTTCCTTGACGCGGGGATCGTTGAGGTCCGGGTCCTGCATGGGAGGGCGATCATAGGCGGTCGTCACCGTCGGGGCGTGGTAGCGTTCGGACATGACTTCCCTTGCGCGTCGTCTGGTCCGTTGGGGCATGGTGATCGTGGTGCTCGTGGCCGTGGCTGGCGTTGCGGCCGTGATCGCGCTCGACGCCATCGTCGTGACTGCCGTTCGTGCGGTGGGCCCCCGCCTCCTCGGGGTGGACGTCGGGCTCTCGTCGGCGTCGATCGGCATCGTCCGATCGCGAACGAGCCTGGAAGGCCTGCAGATCGGCAACCCGGCTGGGTTCTCGCCCGAGCAGTGCCTGGTCCTTTCCCGTCTGGACATCGAGGCCGGCGCGCTGTCGGCGCTTTCCTCGGACATCGTCATCCCCACGATGCTCATCGATGGGCTGGTGCTTCGGCTGGAGAAGAAGGACGGCATCATCAACGTGCAGCAGGTGGTTGACAACGCCTCGAAGGCGATTGGCGGTCCTGCTGCGCCCGCGGAACCCAAGCCTGCGGCCGGGTCGGGCACCAAGGTCCTGATCCGCCAGCTCACGCTGCGCAACGTGCGGCTGATCGCCAGCGGTGATGTGGCCAAGGTCCCGACCGGACTCGATGTGACGCTGGGCGAGCTCGTGCTGCGCGACGTGAGTTCCGACAATCCGGCCGGCAACCTGGGTGACCAGTTGCTCACGATCATCCTTGACGACGTGGTGGCCGCGGTCCTCCAGAAGGGTGCATCGCAGTTGGCCGACGGCGCAGTGAAGGCTCTCGACGGCGCGCTGTCGGGCCTGGGCGATGGAGCCGGCATGGCCAAGGAGCTGATGGGCAAGATCGGCGAGCAGGGCGGCAAGGCGATCGAGGGCGCCGGCAAGACCGTGATCGACGGCGCCGGCAAGGCACTCGACGGCCTGTTGGGTGGCTCCAAGGAGAAGAAGTGATGCCGTGGCGCCCCGCGGCGGCCGATGCATGGTCCGGTCGCGACGATGGCAACGACCCGCTAGCGCGTCGTTGGCACCAGGCGATCCAGCCTTGGGATTGGCAGGGCAGCGATGCCGCATCCGGCACGGTGGTGATCATCGGGTACGCGGTCGATGCAGGCGTGCGCCGCAACAAGGGCCGTGCAGGTGCAGCTGAGGCTCCGACGGCGCTCCGTCGTGCGTGCTCGAACCTGCCGTGCCCGGTCCAGCCGATCGCGCTCGCTGATGGCGGGGATGTGATCGCCGAGGGTGACGACGTGCTGGGTGCGCAGCAGGAACTCGCGCGTCGTGTGGCCAGCGCTCAAGCCCGTGGTGCACGAACGCTGGTCTTCGGCGGTGGTCACGACGTAGCGTTCGGTCACTGGCTCGGCTTGGCCACGCGCGACGGTTCCGCGCCCCGCGATGGTGTCACGGCCAGCGTGAACCTCGATGCGCACCTGGACAACCGCCCCGTGCCACCCGAGGGCCCCAACAGCGGCACGAGTTACTCGCAGATGCAGGAGTGGTGCGTGGCCAACGGTCGTTCCTTTGCCGCGCTCGCGCTTGGGATCCAGCGCGCCAGCAACACCGCGGCTCTCTTCGCCCGTGCGCAGGAGCAGGGGTACGCCTGGCAAGGACCGGCCTCCCTCTCGCCCGAACGGATCGATGCTTCGCTCGCCGCGGTCGCACGCCACGAGCGCGTGCACCTGACGGTCGACTTGGATTGCTTCGCAGCCGCCTATGCCCCCGGCGTGAGCGCACCGACGCCGCTGGGCGTCGGACCCGAGGCAGCTGACAGCATTCGCCGCTGCATTGCATCGTGCCGTGTGTGCGGTGCTGACCTTGCGGAACTGGCACCAGCACTGGACACCGACGGTCGGACGGCACGACTCGCCGCGGCCCTCGCCTTCGAGATCGTGGATGCGTGGTCGATGCCCCGCTGAGGGGCTGCCGCAGGGGTCGCGCGGCGCACCGTGTCAGGCGTCGGGATCGGCTTTCGGTGCGCGGCGCTTGCCCGGGTCGGGCATGGCCGGCGGAGGTGGCGGTACACGCTGGGCATCGGGGATCGTTCCATCCTGCAGCCACCGCGCTGGAGGCAGAGACTGGCTCCAGCGCTCGTGGCGTTCACGCAGCATCGTGTACGCGTCGACCGAGTCCTCTGCGCCGTTGATCGACTCGGTCGGATCCTGATCGATGCGGAAGATCGACGGCGCACCATCGAGCGGGATGACGTACTTGAGTCCGGAGAACATGGTGGCTGCGCTCTGGCCTGCTTGCCAGTGCAGCTCAGCGTGAGGAAGCCCAGAGGCGCCGCCCAAGATGTACGGGAGCAGGTCGATGCCGTCGATCGACGCTGGCGCGGCCTGGCCCAGTGCTGCTGCGACGGTGGGCAGCACGTCGGCGCCAGTGACGGGGTTTGGGTAGCTCGTTTCCGGAGCGATGCGGCCGGGCAGGGCGATGATCATCGGAACGCGCAGCCCTCCCTCGAAGCATGTGCCGAAGTCTCCCTTCAGCGAACCGTTCGAGGATCCCCACGCGATCGATCCGCCTGTGTCGCCGAGCACCACGACCATGGTCCGCGCGGTCTGCCCGGTGGCTTCGATGGTCGCGAGCATCGCACCGATCGAGCGGTCGAGCGATCGCAGCGACGCGGCCATCTCGCGTCGGCGGCCCTCGAGCGCGGGAAACGCTGCGAGGTCGTCAGCCGACGGTGCCAACGGAGGCGAAAGGCCCGGGAGCGCGACCATGAGCATCCACGGCTTGGAGCGCTCGCGCTCGATGAAGCCAGTGGCGCAGGCGGCCATCGCGTCCTCGAGACGCTCGAAGCCCTCGTTCACGGCGCCGAGGCTGCGCAGGGAGAAGCCGTCATCCTTGCCAGGTCGCGACTTGCGCGTGCGCGTGGCGTGCGCGACGAAGCAATCGAAGCCGAAGCCCATCGCCATCGGGGCCTGCTCCGCGGTCACGCCCATCTGCCAGGAGCCGACGAATCCAGTGGTCCAGCCGCCAGCAGCCAGATGCGAGCCGATCGTGGGCGTGCCGGGTTGCAGGCCGCGCGCCGCAGCGTCGGGCGCAGAGGCTTCTTCACCCATGGGCATGGCAAACTCGAAGCCCATGGCGTTGGGCCATCGGCCCGTCAGGATCGCTGCTCGTGCAGGGGAGGGTTGCGGCGATGCCGCATAGGCCCGATGGAACACGGCACCCCGTACGGCAAGCGCATCGAGGTTGGGCGTGGCGCCGAGGGTCGAGCCGAGGAAACCGACATCGCCGGTGCCCACGCGATCGAGCACGATGATGAGCGCGTTGAGCCGCTCGGTTCCGGGCGCGGCTGCACCTTGCGCAAGGGCGTGGAGCGGAGGCAGCAGGGCCGCAGCCGCAAGCAGGCAGCGGGCGAATCGCAGCATCAGCCGCCTGCGAGCGCCTTGCGGGCCGACGTGAACAGCATCACGGCGACCACACCGATGACTGCGCCGACGATCGCGATGATCGCGGTGCCGCCCTCCGATTCAGGTTGCTCGGCGGACTTCATGCCGTCGGCGACCTTGATGGCCTCATCGCGCTCGAAGGTGGCGCGGTCGCGCTGCTCACGGGCAGCGACTGCATCCTTGCGGGCCTGATCGAGATCGGCTTCGAGCTTGGTGCGCTCGGCGACGGCGGTATCGCCAGTGCCCTTGGCCTTGGAGAGTTCCTCGGTGACCTGGTCGACGCGCTTGAGCGCTGCATCACGCTGGTCCTTCGCGGCGTTGGCATCGGCGACGGCGGTCGCAGCGCGGCGATCGGCATCGGCGGCGGCGCGCTTGGCCTCTTCGGCATCACCTTGGGCCTTCACGGCGATGGCCTTGGACTCCTCCGCGGCGGCGCGGGCTTCGGTCACGGTGCGGTTGGCTTCGGTGAGGGACTTGTCACGCTCGGCCAGCTGCACGGTCATGCGCTCGATCGAACGGCGCGACTCGGAGTTCTCGCCGCGCAAGGCATCAACCTCGGTCACGAGCTCGCGGTTTCGGGCCTCGAGTTCGTGGGTGCAGGCGGGCAGCGTGGCCAGGCAAGCGACGAGGAGTGCAGCGGGGGTGCAGCGCATGCCGGGAATCGTAGCGATCCGGCTCAGGCCACGGCAGCCGGGAGCCGCGCGGGGTCCACCATGGACAGGTCGATCGAGGGACGACGGTCATCGATCAGGTCGGCGACGAGCTCGCCGGTCACGGGCCCGAGCGTCATGCCCAGCATGGCGTGGCCTGTGGCCAGCATGAGGCCCTCGACGCCGGGCACCCAGCCAATGGCCGGCATGCCGTCGGCGAGGCAGGGGCGCCAGCCCGACCAGTGCTCGCTCGCGCGGGCTTCATCGATGCCTCGCAGGTACGCCCGCGCACCATCGGCGAGCATGGCCAGCCGCCGAGGCATCGGCGGCGCATCGAGCGGGCTGATCTCGAGCGTGCCCGCCAGGCGCAATCGACCGCCCATCGGCGTGACCGCGATGAAGGTCTCGTGCAGCACGCACGCGGTGGCCGGCACGCCGGCCATGCCGTCGAGCTGGACGTGGTAGCCGCGCGCACCCTGCATGGGCAGGTCCAAGCCGACGTCGCTGGCCAGGCCGGTGCTCCAGACACCCGCCGCCAGCACGACCGCCGCGCCGCTGACGACGGTCCCGTTGGCGCACAGCACACCAGTGACTCGTCCTGTTCCATCACGCTCGAGGCCGGTCGCGTCCCATGCCGGGCCGGTGAGGACGCGCACGCCGCGACGCTCAAGCGCTCGGGCGAGGCCCTTGGTGTAGGCGCGCGGATCGATGTTGGCACTGTCCTTGTGGAGGACCGCACCGGCGACTTCATCGGTGAAGCAGGGGCTCATCGCGCGCAGCGCCGCACCGTCGAGGCGCTCGTGCGTGAAACCGTGGGGGGCAAGCATGGCTGCCTCGGCCTCCGCGGCATCCATGTTCTCCTCGTGCAAGACGACGTCGAGCCAACCGGTGCGGCGGTAGCCGCAATCGATCGACTCGGCATCGATCGTGCGCTCGAATCGCTCGAGCGAGCGCCATCCCATCTGGCAGAGCGTGACCATGCAGCGATTGAGATGGCCCTGGTTGCAGTGCTGGTGGAAGGTCCAGAGCCACGAGAGCAGGCCGGGATCAAGGCGCGGACGGATGTACAGGGGGCTCGTGGGATCCAGCATCCACTTGAGTCCACGCACGCTCACGCCAGGCCGGGTCAGCGGGGGGTGACCGATCGAGAGCATGCCGGCGTTGCCGCACGAGGCACTGTCATGGATCATCTCGCGGTCGAGCACGACCACGTCGTGGCCGCGCTCACTGAGTTCGTACGCGGTCGAGAGGCCGACGATGCCGCCTCCGACGATCACGATGGGCTGCTTGCTCATGGTCGGGCTATTCTAGGACCGCTCCGGGTCACGGAGCGTGCAAGGAGCGATCATGGCCTTCGGCATCGGCATCATCGGTTGTGGCGGGATCGGCGGCGTGCACGCCCAGGCGGCGACGCGCGCTGGGCTTCCCATCGTCGCGGTCTGGGACATCAGGCCGGAGCGCGCGGAGCAGTTCGCGCAGGCCAATGGCGCCCGCGCATGCGCCAGCATCGATGACCTGCTCGCGATCAAGGACGTGAAGGCCGTTGCCGTCTGCGTGCCCAACGACCAGCACCATCCCTGCGCGATGAAGGCGCTGGCCGCGGGGAAGCACGTGCTGCTCGAGAAGCCGATGGCCATGAACACCGCACAGTGCGACGAGATTGCCGCCGCTGCGGCACGCGCAGGCACCACGCTCCAGATCGGCTTCGTCTGCCGGGGCAGCCCGGCGGCGCGCTGCGTCAAAGCCTTCATCGACGCCGGCAGGTTCGGCAGGGTCCAGCACATCAAGTGCGCGCTCTACCGACGCCGCGGCATTCCCGGGCTCGGGGGCTGGTTCACGACCAAGGCTCGTTCGGGCGGCGGACCGCTGATCGACCTCGGCGTGCACATGCTTGACCTGTCGCTCTGGCTGGCTGGCTCGCCGCGGCCGGTGCGGGCGAGCGGAGCAACCATGAGCGGACTCGGTGCCGCCATGCGCGGCTACACCTACACGTGGATGTGGGCGGGACCGCCGAAGTACGACGGCGTGTGCGATGTCGAGGACAGCGCCATCGCGCTCGTGCGCTGCGATGGAGGCCTGACCATCGAGATGAACGTGACCTGGGCCGCCAACATCCCCGATGGCCACCTCAAGGATGGCCTCTGCGTGATCGGTTCGAAGGCGGGCGCCTCGTTCGGGGTCTTCGGCAAGGAGGTCTCGATCGCCACGGAAGAGGAGGGGCACCTCGTCGACCTCAAGCCCCACTTCGTCGCCGAGGATCCTGAGCGTCAGATGTGGGACGAGCAGTACCGCCAGTTCATCGACGCCGTGGAAGGACGAGCGAAGCCACACGCCGATGCCGCGGCCGGTCGCCGCGTGCAGGCCTTGGTCGAGGCGATCTATCGCAGCGCCGACGAATCGCGCGAGGTCGAGGTCGCTGGCTGAGACCGCGCGTGCACGGCAACGGTGCGGTGGCGGAACCACGCCCACGTGCGATGAAGCCCGGATGCAACGAAGCCCGGCGCGAGGCCGGGCTTCGTCATGCATGCGGGTTGCAGGGGCCTTGCCCCAGGGCTCACTTGCCCTTCTTGTAGGTCTCGAGCGACTCCTGCATTTCCTTGGCCATCGGCGTGTCCTTCGACAGGCTCACGGCCTTCTCCTGGAGCTCGATCGCCTTGGCGTTCTCGCCGCGTTCCCAGTGCACGCGCGCGAGGGTGTCGAGGATCGCGCCGTCCTCGCCCTTCGTGGCTTCGTTGGCGGCCTGCGCAGCCTTGAGGCAGAAGTCGAGGTTGCGCTTCATGACCGAGTCATCCTGCACCGCGAACCACGCGATCGCATTGAGCAGCTGGGCGTCGCCCTTGCCCTCGGCGACGAGCTGTGAGCCGAGCTCGTAGCCGGGCTCGGGCATGTTGGCTTCTCCGATGAGCGTCTGGAACTTCATCATGCGGAACTGCATCTGGTTCGGGGTGCCCTTGGTCGATTCGATCAGGCCATCGATGGTCTTCGACCAGCCTGACCAATCACCTGATTCACGCGCGGCGACGCGGGCCTTGAGCAGGTCGCGCGATGCCTTCTGCAGGGCGCGGGCAGCTTCGGCTTCCTTGGCTTCGGCTTCGGCGAGCTTCTTGGCTTCCTCGGGGTTCCAGTTTCCAGCCACGACCTTCGCCAGCACCGGGTCCATCTGCATGGGGTGGCCCATCCACGCGACCATGCCCTTCTGGTCGACGATGAATGCGCTCGGGATCCCGTTGCGACCGGCCGCGGCCATCCACGCCTTGTCGGTCTTCGCATCGGGGCCGTCGTAGGCGACGGTGTAGGCCATCTTGTCGCCCTGCTTCTCGACGGTTTCCTTGACCTTGGCCAGCGTGCCGTCGTCGTAGGGGCGCTCCCAGATGTTGACGCCGATGATGGTCACCTTGTCGCCGTACTCCTTCTGGAGTTCGGAGAGGTGCGGGAAGGCGCGGATGCACGGCCCGCACCAGGTTGCCCAGAACTCGACGACGTAGACCTGGCCGGCCTTGAAGCCGTCGATCGCGCTGCCCTTGATGAACTCCTTCACGTCGAGCTTGGGCGCGGCCATGCCGGGCATCAGGCGCTCGGGCTTGGCGTCGGCCTTCGCGGCGGCGGGCTTGGCGGCATCCTGGGCGTGCATCGCGGGCGCGGCAGGCAGGGTGAGCACGATCGAGGCAAGCAGGGTGGTCAGCATGAAGTGGCTCCTTGGAGCGCGCAGCCTAGCACGCAGTGCATGCCGGACGATGGCCGCGGCAGGTCGCTAGATTCCGCCTCATGAGCGCCCGCCCGATCGATGGCAAGGACCTTTCGGCACGAGTGAAGGCAGACCTGCGCGATCGCATCCAGCGCGCGGGGCGCCCGGTCCGTCTCGACGCGGTCCTGGCGAGTCCCGACAAGGGCGCTGCGCTCTATGCACACAATCAAGCCAGGACCTGCGCCGAGGTGGGCATCGAGTACCACCTCCACGAGCTCTCGGCCGAGGCGAGCTACGAGGATGTGGCCGGCCGCGTGCTGCTCATGAATACCGACGAGGCCGTGAGGGCGATCATGGTGCACATGCCGCTGCCGCCGGCGGTCAATGCCGAGCGTGTGCAGTCGCTCATCGCGCCTGAGAAGGACGTCGAAGGCGTGAACCCGGCCAACATCGGCAACGTGGTCTACGGTCGTCGGAGCCTCGTACCGTGCACGGCGCTGGCCACGCTCGAGATGATCGAGCACACCGGCATCGAGCTGCGCGGAGCGCGTGCGGTCGTGGTGGGCGCGAGCAACATCGTGGGCAAGCCGATCGCCGTGCTCCTGATGCGTGCCGAGGTCACCGTCGTGAGCGCGAACAAGTTCACGCAGGGCCTGCCCGCGCTCTGCCGGGAGGCGGACGTTGTGGTGGCCGCGGCCGGGGTTCCCGGGCTCGTGAAGCCCGAGTGGATCAAGCCCGGTGCGGTGGTCGTGGATGTGGGCATCAATCGCATCAAGGGTGCCGACGGTCGAACGACGACGGTGGGCGATGTCGATCCCGCGGTGGCGGGCGTGGCGGGGTGGCTGAGCCCCGTGCCCGGTGGCGTCGGACCGATGACGGTCGCCATGCTCCTGCGCAACGTAGTCGACGCTGCGCTGCGGTGATCAGCGCGCAGCCGGATCCGGCAGCAATTCCAAGGCCCGGGCGATGAGCGCATCCTGCGATGCGGCATCAAGCCGCGCATGGCGAACGATGTCGCGCGTCGAAGCCTTGCGCATGCCGCCCGTGGCGAGCGCGGTCTCGGCACGAGCGCGTTCCGAGGCGATCCAAGCCGCGTCCACGCGCTCGGGCAGCTCGGGCGAGGCAAACCAGGCCAGATCGGTCGAGGGATCGCCCGGACGCTCGGTGCCGTCGGCGGCGCGCTCGGTCCATGCTGGCACGATGGCCACGATCAAGCCCTGGGCGGGATCGCTCCACAGCCGCTCCGCCGTCTGTGAACCCACACAAAGCACCGGCTCCGCGACCTGCCGGGCCTGAACGAAACCGGCCTCGGCCCGCAGCAGCAGCAGGTGACCACCGGTGAACTCGGCACCGTCCTTGCGGAAGCGGTGCCGGTACGGCTGTGCGATCGTGAAGGGCTGCACGGCCACGATGGCGATCGGGGCACATGGCGTGGCTGGCACGGGCGGAAGGTCCGATGGGACCTGCGCGGGCGGTGGCGACGCAGGGCGCTCGGCTGACGGCGCGGGAGCCGAGGGTGGAACGGCGGCGAGCACGACAGCAGCGAGGAAGGCGTTCATGGTCACTCGTTGTCCAGGATCAAGTCATCGATGAGCAGCCGGCCCTGTGCCGAACCGTCGGCTCCACCGACGCGGAACTGCACGGTCGCGATCGAGGAGAGATCGAACGCGCCGCCGCCCGACAGGAGATCGTCGAGCACGATCCGTACGGACTCGAACTCTGCCTGCCATCCGGTGCCGGTGCCAAAGCCCGTCCGCTGGTACGGCTCCTCGATGCCTCCGCCGAGCGTGCCGATGCGAATCGATCGTTCGATGCCATTCGTGTCGCGCAGCGTCACGGTCAGGTCGAGGTCGCCGAGCGCGGCCACCGTGTTGGGATGGCGCGTGCCCTGCGCCGCACGGAACGACAGCGCCTGCGCCTTGGTGAAGTCGGCGAGCGAGGATGGCACGCTCCAGGTGATCGAGCCGGCAGTGGTCCAGTCGAACGCCCCGGCGCGTGACGAGTCGGTCGTGCGGTTGCGGACGGCACCGTTCCAGGCATCGGTGGTGGCCCACGTGAACGTGATGTTGTTGTCGTTGGCGAGCGCCTCGATCAGGTTCGAAAGACCGATGGCGTTAACGGCGCCGCCGCTCGTCGAGACCGTGGTCGTGGTGTTGGACTGGAAGTCGTCGATCGGCGAGGCCACGCCGGCCGCCGGCTTGAACTCGCGCACGACCGTCACGGTCGCGGACTGGCCGATCGCGCGCAGCGACTCGTTCTGGCGCCAGAGGAACTCCTCCATGGCGCGGTCGTTGAACATCGACCGGCGGACCATGGCCAGGATCGAGGCCTTGGCGACGGACTGGGCGAGCGTGCTCCCGATGGCCGTGCCCGCGGGGCCGTTGAAGTCATTGATGCCGCAGCAATTGAAGTCGTTGTGGTCGGCACCGTGCACGTAGGTCGAGTGTCGAAGGCCCGTGGCGCGCTCGTACAGGTTGAAGCTGTCGGCGATGTCGCTGTCCGGGCAGCCGCAGACGTCGCCGTCGGCTGCGCCATAGAGCAGCATGTACGGAACCGCGTGCGGGTTGGCGCTTGCCGTTCCCAGGAAGTCGGTCGGTGCGATGGCGATCACGCACTTGATGTCCGAGAGTCCGTACGACGGCGACGTGAAGGTGCCGTCGAAGAGTCGGTCGTAGCCGTAGGTCACGCTCTCGCCGCCGCGGGAGTGGCCGATCCACGCGATGCGATCGACGTCGACCTTGCCGGCCAGGACCCCGCCGCCCATCGTCACATGCTGGTCGATGAAGCTCTCGGTGTGCTCGACCGTGGTGACGGTGGCCGACGCGATGCCCGGCACCGTGTCGTTCTGGTGGCTCATGACGACGAAGCCCCAGCTGGCCAGATGGTTGCCGAGGTAGTCGTACCAGGCGTAGTTGTGGCCGTTGCCGTGTGAGATCGCCACGATCGGCCGCAGCCCGGGCGCGTTGGTGGGGTAGTAGACGCGCTCGAGTTCCATCGAGTCCAGGATGTCCGCGTCGTTCACGTCATGCGACGCGATCGATGCGGTGGAATAGGGGCCGAGCGCGGCGATGTCCCGCGTCCACCAGAAGCCGGCTCCGCCGTCACGGCCATCGACCAGGTCCCCGGGCGACAGCGTGCCGTCCTGATCCATGTCAAGCACCAGGTCATAGCCACGCGCCGGCGCGTCGCCGCTGCCGGCCACCAGTCCCGCAACGTTCAAAGCAATAACATTTCCTTGAATCGATCCCGACGGACAGGTGATCGACTGCGGCCCGGTGGGGCGCGCGTCGCTGAGCGTCGGGTCTGCAGCCCACTGCGAGGGCGAGCGGTCCTCGACGACCCAGAGCAGGGCCGCGCGGCCCGAGAGCTCGGGATGCTGGCCGGGATCGATGGCGATGCCGACACCGCCGTTGGAGTTGTAGGTGTCCACCCAGCTCGCCCACGGCCACGCTGCGAGGACCACGGCTGCAAGCGGCGCCTCGGAAGCCGGTGTCGAGGGCGGGCACTCGCCCCACGCGGCGAGCATCAGGCCCAGGTCGGTGCCATCGACGACCGAGTCCTGGCTGAGGTCACCGGGGCACGCGCCGGTGCAGCCCCACGCACCCAACAGCACACCCAGGTCCGCGCCATCCACCGTGCCACTGGCATCGAGGTCGCCCGGGCACTGGGCAAGCGCAGGCAGCGTGGACAGGAACGCCGCGGCAAGGGCGCCGCCGGCGAGTGCGTGGGTCAACCTCATGGTCGTCCAAGGGTAGCCCGTGACTGGCTCTGTGCCACCCAATTGGGGCATTTCCGCGCCCTTCGGCATCGGTGCCGACAGGCGATCAGGTCAGGATGCGTGCGATCTCGCGATATCGCTCGAGGGTGAGCTCCACGACCGATTCCGGCAGCGCCGGTCCCGGGGCTTCCTTGTTCCACCGACCCGCAGCGACTTCATCCAGCAGCCAGTTGCGCAACACCTGCTTGTCAAAGCTCGGTTGGTCGCGCCCCGGCTCGTACCGGTCGGCGGGCCAGTAGCGACTCGAATCCGGCGTGAGCACCTCATCCACGATCAGCAGCTCATCGGTGGGTTGGCCCTGGCCATCGAGCGCGAGCCCGAACTCGAATTTCGTGTCGGCAAGGATCACGCCGCGCGATCGTGCATGGGCTGCGGCGCGTGCGTAGAGATCGATCGTGATGCGCTCCAGTCGCTGTGCCAGGGCCCGCCCGCCGAAACGCGACCAGACCGGATCGCGCTCGAGGGACTCCTGTGCCTGCGTCGGCGAGATGTTCTCGTCGTGACCTTCCTCTGCCTTGGTCGCGGGCGTGAAGATGGGCTCAGGCAACTGGTCGCACTGCCGCAGGCCCTTCGGGAGCGCGATGCCGCACGCCGTGCCGTGACGCTGGTACTCCGCCCAGCCGCTGCCGGCGAGGTAGCCCCGGGCGACGCACTCGATGGGGATCACGCGGGCTGCGCGGCACTGCATCACGCGGCCTGCCAGCGATGCTGCGAGCGCGCGATCCTGGAGGCACTCGGCAGGCACATCGGTCGAGAGCACGTGGTCGGCGACCAGTCGCTGTTCGCGCAGCCAATGGAACCAGCCCAGGCTGACCTGCGTCAGCAGGCGACCCTTGCCTGGCATGGGCGTGGGCATGACGACATCGAAAGCACTCACGCGATCGGTCGCCACGACCAGCAGGGCCGGCGGCGTGCGCCCGGGCAGGCCGTACACGTCCCGGACCTTGCCTTGGCGGCGCCCAGGCAGCGGAAGGTCGGTCGAGAAGACGGCGTCGGCGGCCAGCATCATCGTTTCGAGTGTAGTGCGGTTCTTCGGCCAGTCGTTCCATGGCGGAGTGCACCGATACACTGGCGCTCCCGATGCTTCGCTTTGCCGTCGATCCCGCGACCAGCGCCAAGGCCGTGCAGCCCACGCTGTCACAGGCCTATACGCTCGGGCAGGATGAGACCCCGCTCCCGGCCACGGTGGCCATGGCCGACGGTGAGCTTCGCTGCCAGGTCGAGCATCAACGGTCCGCGGGAATCTGCCTGGGATTCGACTCGGGCGCGGGCATCAGCATGGTCGCCACGTGCCTGCTCCAGCTGCGTGAGCAGCCGTACCGATTGGTGCTGGAGCTGGCACGCAACCAGATCCGGCTGTGCCTGGCCAAGTGCGATGACTGGCTCTTTGCCGATCACCCGCTTGCGCAGCCCGCTCTGAAGCGGCTCGACCGTGCGCGATCGCTCTTCACCGAGGCCATGGTCGAGCGCGACTTCATGCGCGCCGAGCAGGCCAGCCGTCAGGCGCTCGCCGAAGCGATCGCCGCCAGCGAACTGCTGGCCATGGCTCATGCCCAGGCGTTGCTGCGCGTGCGGTACGCCGCGAAGGGAGCGTCCAGGTCCGCCGTCGGGGTCCGCGTGGATCTCGGCATGGACCCTCTGCGGCTCGCGCCGGTGCTCGCGGACATCGATCTGCTCATCATCCCCACGCCGTGGCGTGCCCTCGAGCCGCAGCCGGGTTCCTTCGAGCTGGCCAATCTGGATCGATGGATCCAGTACGCCGCCAAGGCGGGCAAGCGCATCGTGCTCGGGCCGCTGCTCGACCTCTCGGAAGATGCGCTCCCGATCTGGATGATTCCCAAGCGAAATGACGAGGCGGCACTGCGGGATCGTCACGCGCAGTTCTGCACCGCCATCATCCGTCGCTACGGTGCTGCGGTCGGCATGTGGATCACGGCAGTGGGTCTCAACGAGTGCCGGTTCGTGCAGCTGCGGCCCGAAAGCATGGTCGACCTGACCCGACGGGTGGCGGTCGCCATTCGTCAACCCCTCCCGAAGGCCAGGCTGATGGTCGAGCTCTCGCACCCGTGGGGTGAGGACGTTGCGGCCAGCAAGGGCGCCGTGCCACCGCTGCGCTGGGTGCAGATGCTCATCGACGAGGGCGTGCGCTTCGACGCGGTGGGCGTGCGACTGATCCAGGGCGTCG
>Ga0209617_10000369_pt1 | contig 19364 bp, 10 predicted proteins | sample LakEriepJuly2011_2_FD_187459 | JGI IMG/M metagenome (GOLD analysis project Ga0209617, IMG submission 187459) | Freshwater microbial communities from dead zone in Lake Erie, Canada - CCB epilimnion July 2011 (SPAdes) (version 2) | ecosystem: Environmental > Aquatic > Freshwater > Lentic >...
GATCACCTTCGATGAGGTTGACGTGCCCACGATCGCCGCGGCGACCGAGACCGATGCCGCGCGGGCGCTTGGGTTTGCGCACGCCACCGATCGATTTGCGCAGATGGACATGATGCGCCGCTTCTCGGCGGGCGAGACCGCCGAACTGCTCGGCGAGAAGGCCGTGGGCGCGGACCTTGAGCGCCGCGCGCTCCGTGGCCGCGAAACGGCGCGGGCCTGTGTCGAGCGGCTCGATGCACGCAAGCGAGCGATCCTCGACGCCTACGTGCAGGGCGTGAACGCAGGCATCGATGCACTGCCGGCGTTGCCCCTCGAGCACATGCTGCTCGGCATCACGCCGCAGCCGTGGCAGCCCGAGGACTGTGCGTTGGTCTACCTGTCGATGTTCCATGCCCTGGCCCGCACCGGCCGCGCCGATGCGATCTACGCCGAGGCGTTCGAGCGTCTGCCGGTTCCGGTCCTCGACTTCATCGGCTCGCCGCTCTCGCGCATGGATTGCCCCGTGCTGCCTGATTCGTCGACGCGGCAGATGCCGCCCATTCCCGGCGCCGACTCGATCGACCTGCGTGGCATCGATCGCGCACTGCTCGAGCCGCCGGTGAAGCCGGCCAAGGACGCCGCACCGGGGAAGAACCAGGGTGGTGGCAAGAAGGTCAAGCACCCGACGTCCGAGGTACCGGTCTCCATGCACGGCTGGACCGACGCGCTCCATGAAGTCTGGGAGGAGCGCGCCGCGCTTGCCGGAAGCAATGGCTGGGTCGTCGGCGGTTCGCGCACCAAGGATGGCCGCGCGATTCTGGCCAACGATCCGCACCTGATGATCACGGCGCCGATCCTCTGGTACCGGTGCCGACTGGAGTGGCCCGGCGTGGAGTGGACCGGGCTCTCGATCCCGGGAGTGCCCGGCATCGTGATCGGAGGCAACGGCCATGTCGCGGTCGGCTTCACGAACACGACCGGGGATTTCGAGGACATCGCGCTGATCGATGTCGACCCGAGGGACCCAAACCGCTACCTGCTCCCGGGCGGCGGAAGCGAGGCGTTCGGCACGGCGGAACACACGGTGCTCGTCCGCGGCAAGGATGCCGAGCGCATCGTGCAGCGCACCACGCGTTGGGGAACGGTGACGGGCGAGATGCGATGCGCCGATGGCATCACGCGCCCCTTCGTCACGCTCTGGATCGGTGCACGACCCGACGCGATCAACTTCGAGATCCTCGACATGGCCACGGTGAAGACCGTCCGCGAGGCGGCCGATCTGCTCGCGGGCTGGTACGGACCGAGCCAGAACGCCATGCTTGCGGATCGCGCCGGCGACATCGCGTGGGTCGTCACGGGCTGGATCCCCGATCGTCGTGGGCATGATCCGCGTCGTCCGTGGCGCCCCTCGATCGATGGTGAACCATGGCAGGGGCCGATTGATCCGTCGCTGCGGCCCAGGCTTGTGGATCCACCATCGGGCGTGATCGTCACGGCGAACCACCGCACCGTGCCGATCGAGCAGTGTTCTGTGCTCGGCCACTATTGGGCGCATCCGGAGCGAGCGCATCGAATCCATGCGCTGCTCGCCGATGACGAGCCGTTGGATGAATCGCGCATGCTGCAGATGCAGCTTGATACGGAACTGGCCGGACTCGAGCCGTACCGTGCGCTGGCGCTCAAGGCTCTTGATGGCGCAACCGACGCTTCGCTGCAAGCCCAACGTGAGGCGATCGCTGCCTGGAACGGCCGTGCCGACGCGGACCAGCGCGCCGTGGCGCTCCTGTCTGCCTTCCAGCGTGCGATCGAGCGTCGTTTCGCGGCCGTGCTCGTGGCGTGGATGCGCACGAAGGCCGGTCAGCCGCTGCCGGGGCTGGAGATTCGCGCCGTCCACGACGAACCGTGGCTGCGCGTGCTCGAGACGAAGCCGGCGAACTGGCTCCCCTCGGGGTACGAAGACTGGAACGAGTTCCTTCGCGCGGCCCTCGCTGAAGCTGCGGCCAAGGAGCCCGGCATCGAGCCGTGGGGCCAACGCAATCGTGCCCGATTCGCAAGCCCGGTCGCGGATGCCGTGCCGCCCTTCATGAAGGCGACCGTCACGCTCGATGACGGTCCGCAGCCGGGCCACGGACGGGCCGTGCGGGTGCAGACGCCACGCGCCGCGGCCAGCGCGCGCTACATCGTGAGCCCGGGCCGTGAAGCGGACGGCATCCTCGAGACGCCCGGCGGCCAATCGGGTGATCCGCGCTCGCCGCACTACCGCAGCCTGCATGCTTCGTGGCGAGATGGGGTCCCCACACCGCTGTTGCCTGGCCGGGTGGCGCGCAGCATGGCGCTTGAGCCGGTGCCCTGACCGGCCGGAATTCCCCGTTGTCACTCCGATTCTTCGTGGCATCGCCCGGACGGCGCATCTAGCATCTCGTCAATCGCCGAGCGGTGCGCGCGACAGGCACGACCTCATTCCAACAGGAGACAGAGCATGGCATCGATCCGTGGCCTCGTCGGGACGTTCCTCGCCTCCATCGCCGGTGTGCTCGCCATCGGTTCGACCCCTGCGCTTGGGCAGGCCGACCCGTCGCCGCTCTCGCCGGTCAAGCAGCTCCTTGAGCAGGGCGCTGAGCTGAAGTTCGATCCCTTCAGCGTGCTGGTCCGCTTCGATATCGCAGCTGACCCGGCCGCCATCGAGCGGGCCATCGCCATGGTCGACGGTCGAGTGCTCAAGGTCTACGACCTAGTTCCTGGTCTCGTGCACCTCGAGATCGGCGTGCCGGTCGATCGGGCGATCGCTGCACTGAACCAGGTGAAGTGCGTGCGCTACGCCGAGCCGGACTGGGTCTGCAAGACCACCGCCATTCCCAACGACCCGAGCTTCGGCAATCTCTGGGGCATGCGCAACACCGGCCAGACGGTGAACAGCGACCCGGGCGTGGCCGGCGCAGACTCCCGCGCGCATCTCGCGTGGGATTCGTTCACTGGCAGCCAGACGTTCGTGGTGGCCATCATCGATGACGGCACCAACCGCACGCATCCAGACCTTGCCGCCAACATCTGGTCGAACCCCGGCGAGATCGCCGGAGACGGCATCGACAACGAAGGCAACGGATATGTCGATGACACTTGGGGCTATGACTTCTACCAGCGTGACAGCGACCCGACCGGCACCGGGCACGGCACGCACACCGCGGGCACCGTGGGCGCCGTCGGCAACAACGGCGTCGGCGTGGCGGGGGTCATGTGGAACTGCAAGCTCATGGCACTGCGCTTCCTCGGGCCCAACGGGGGCGTGACCTCGGATGCCATCCTGTCGGTGCAGTACGCCAACTCCAAGCGCGTGCGGGTGTCGAACAACTCATGGGGCGGCGGCGGCTTCTCGCAGGGTCTGTACGACGCAATCAATGCCGGCAAGGCGGGCAACCACCTCTTCGTCGCGGCCTCGGGCAACAGCGGCATCAACAGCGACACGTCGCCTGCCTACCCCGGTGCCTACAACCTCGACAACATCATCAACGTCGCGGCCACCGACAACAACGACGGCCGCGCGTCGTTCTCGAACTACGGCGCGACGACCGTCGACATCGGCGCTCCCGGCGTGACCATCCTCTCGACCTACGGCACCAACGGGTACTCGTACCTCAACGGCACGTCGATGGCGTGCCCGCATGTTGCGGGAGCGGTGGCGTTGGTCACGTCAGCGAATCCCACGCTGACCTACGCGCAGGTCCGCAGTCGGATCCTGTCGACGGCAAGGCCGGTCTCATCGCTCTCGGGTCGCTGCGTGACCGGTGGCGTGGTGGACATCGCTGCGGCAATCGCCGGCAGCGGTGGCGGCGGTACCAACACGGCGCCTACCGTGGCCATCAGCTCGCCCGGCAGCGGCGGCTCGTTCACGGTCGGCACGGCGATCACGTTCACCGGCACGGCCAACGACACCCAGGACGGCAGTCTGAGCGCGAGCATGACCTGGTCGTCGAGCCTGCAGGGAACGATCGGCACTGGTGCCACGTTCACGCGCACGGACCTCGTCGCGGGCACGCACACGATCACGGCTCTTGCCACCGACTCAGGATCGCTGCAGGGCTCGGCAACCGTCACCATCACGGTCACCGCCGGCGGCACGCTGCCGTCAGCGCCCACGAGCCCGCTTGCCACCCTGTCCGGCACGACGGTCACGGTGCGTTGGACCGATACGTCGACCAACGAGACGGGCTTCCGCATCAAGCGGCAGCAGCGCGTGGGCGGCACCTGGGTGAACGAGACCGTGATCGCCACCACGGGCGCCAACGTGACCCAGATCACCAATGCCCCCGGCTCTGGCCGCTGGCGTTACGCGATCCAGTCGTTCAACGCGACGGGTTCGTCGGCGTGGACCGCGTGGGTCCAGGTCAACATCAACTGACCTGAGCGATCGTCAAGTCTTCTGTGCAGCGAGGCGCCGCGGGGCGCCTCGCTGTGTTGTCGGATCGTGCGGAGCCGGATCCCAAACCTGACCAGGACCAGGTCCGATGATGCACGGGATGCCGGGGCGTCAGTTCCTGCCGCGTTCGGGTGCGCGATAGCTCTCTCGTGGCGTCGTGACCTGTGCCGTTCGCGCGGTGGGCTTCAGTCCTTGGTCCTGCGCGGCCGCCCGGAAGATCTCGAACGTCGTGATGTGCAGGAAGCGAGTGATGTCCTTCTGCATGCCGACGAGGCTGTCGTGCAGCGCGCAGGGATCGCCCGTGCCGCACACGCCACCGCCGAAAGGGCAGATGTGGCTGTGGTTCTCGCGCTCGAAGAGCATGTGGACCTGCTTGAGCGTGATCTCGGCAGGGGGACGCGCGAGCGCGTAGCCGCCGCCGGGGCCCGGCGAGCCAGCGACGATGCCAGCCTGCGAGAGCGTCGAGAGGATCTTGGCCACCATTGGCGCGGGCAGTCCGCGCTGTTCGGCGATCTGCATCGCGGACAGGCGGGTCGTGCCGCCGTCCCATACTTCAGCGAGTCGACTCAGGGCCCCAATGGCGCGTTCAGTCTGCTTTCCGTACATGGATCCTCCGTCGATGACTCCCGGACTGCGCGGCCAGACTGGCCGCGGCTCGTGTGGACGAACCTCGATTGGATCCCCCGACCTCGGAGCAGGATTCCGGGTCGTTGAACAATCGTGTCCACGCAAAACGGAATCTAGTATACGGATGTCAGGAATACGCCCCGGAACCGTGGAGCACGTCACCCCAGCGCATCCTCCGGTGGAGCACGCACTGGGGTGACGGACTGTGGGGCGTTGAACTCAGGCCCGTCGGCGCCGCGCGCCGATGCCCGCCGCGAGGCCCATCAGCGCCATCGCACCGGGTGCCGGCACATAGCTGAAGGTCATGTTGATGGTCCCGCCGCCGCTGGCGAACGTGTTGCCGTTCATGCGGACGAGCAGGGTTCGCCCCTCGAACTGCAGGTCTTCCTGGTTGAAGCCGGAGACCGATGTCACGCCGACGAGCGTGAAGGAATCGATGAGGACGTCCGTCGGCAGGATCACGCGAATCGTCTGCGTGCCGCCGAGGGTGATCTGCGGGATGCCCGAGATGTCGGACGAGATCGACAGCGAGTTCTCGTTCAGATCGACGCTGAAGGCCGCGTAACCGCCGATCTCCGGGGTGAACGCGCGGTAGTACTCAGGCAGCAGCGCGCTGCACAGGGCGTTCCGATCGTCGAGCACGACGCCGTTGCGGATCCAGGCAAAGTTGGATGGGGAGCCGACGATCGCGGCTTGCGCGCTAGCGGTGGCAACGAGGGATGTCGCCACCACGAGCATCGCTCGTGGAACAGAAATCATGCTTTTCCTCTCTCGAAACGGGATGGATGGAGTGCCCCGGGAACTGCTCGCGGGACAGGACACGATGCCACGGCCGGCGAGGAGTGCAAGCGCAAGTCTGGTGCAATCGTGGATGCCGAAGGAAGCCAACAGAAAGACTCTCGCGCGATTGATCCTGCCGGAATGATCCGGGTCCAGGTCAACTCCACCCGGGCGAATCTGCCGCGCACACGAACCCGAAGCACCCGCCGTTCGTTGCCCCGCGTCACAGGCCGAACTTGGACCGCTCCACCATGATCCACGCCTCCCACGCCGCAACCCACGCCTTGATGGGTGAATTGAGGCGTCAGCTCGGCGGTACGGGTGTCCATCAGGATGCCCTCGTGATGCCGCCGTTGGTCCACGATCGGGCGCAGCCGCCCGTCGGACCCTTGGAGCACTTGGAGTCGATCGCGCGCGGCTAGGGCCTTGCCTGCTGGTTGCGGCGGATGCGCGTGGCCGACGCGGTCTGGCTGGCAGCGACCGAGACACCCATCGTGGCGTGGGATGCGCAGCGCGAGCGCTGGCTGCTCATCCGTCGTCACGGCCTGCTTCGTGCACGCGTCTGGTCGAGCGATGCCCCTGAAGACGATGCGGCGCCGGTCTCAAGGTCTGATCTGGCGTCATGGCTGGGGGCATCCTCGCCGGACGCCGAGGTGGATGTCGCGATCGTGCACTTGGAGCGACCCGCCGAGGGCGTGGCCGGTCTCGCCCACGCCGAAGAGCACGCTGGCCAGTCGCACGCAGGGCATCCGCAGGTCTCGCCGATCCGCAGGCTGTTGGCGCTCATGCGACCCGAGGCGCCCGAACTCTGGAGCATCGCCGTCTTCAGTGCCATCACGGGCTTGCTCTACCTGGCCCTGCCGCTGGCGATCAGTGCGTTCGTCAGCAACCTGAGCTTCGGAGCCCAGAGCGGTCCGTTCCTCCAAGGACTGATCGCGCTGGCGGTAGTCCTGCTGGCCTGCCTGACCGTCGCCGCCATGCTGCGTGGGTTGCAATACGTGGTCGCTGAAGTCATCCAGCGACGCATCTTCGTGCGATTGGCCACCGACCTGTCGCGTCGGCTCCCGCGCGTCGATCTGTCCTCGCTCGATGGCGTGCACGCGCCTGAGTTGGTGAATCGCTTCCTCGATGTCGTGACGGTGCAGAAGAGCACCAGCATGATCCTCCTGAACGGGATCAATCTCGTCCTCAGCGCCGCGATCGGACTCACGGTGCTGGCCTTCTACCACCCATTCCTGCTGGCCTTCTCGATCTTCGTCGTCCTGGCGGTGGCCAGCATCGTGCTCGTGCTCGGCCGGGGCGCCGTGCGCACGGGCGTGCATGAGTCCCGCTGCAAGTACGAGGTAGTCGGTTGGATGGAGGAATTGGCGCGGCATCCCCGCACCTTCATGGTCGGAGCCGGCCTTTCGCTCGCCCATGCGCGGGCCGATGCACTCATGCGTGACTATCTCGGCGCCCGGCGCGAGCACTTCCGTGTGCTGATCCGCCAGATCGGTGCGCTGCTGGCGCTCGAGGCCATCGCTGCCACGCTGCTGCTTGTGCTCGGCGGCTGGCTCGTGCTCAACCAGCAGCTCACGCTGGGGCAGCTCGTTGCCAGCGAGATCATCGTGTCGGCGATCGTGGCCTCGATCTCCAAGCTTGGCAAGCAGTTCGAAGCGTGGTACGACGCGGTGGCCGCGGTGGACAAGCTCGGCTACCTGGTGGACCTGCCGATCGAACGGCGCGGCGGCCAGGTCATGCGTCCTGACGCAGCCGGAGCGACCATCGCTGCACGCGGGCTCGTCTGCAGCCGGCCGGCCTCGCGCGGCGTCATGGATCCGCTCGATCTTGCCGTAGTGCCCGGGGAGCGCGTCGCCTTGCTGGGTTCGCGCGGCACCGAGGCTGGCGTGGTGCTCGAGTGCATGCTCGGTCTTCGCCAGCACCAATCCGGCGACCTGGCGATCGATGGACTCGATGTGCGCTCGTGGGATCTCTCGGCGCTTCGCGCCAGGGCGATGCTCGTGCGTCCCGGCGAGATCATGACGGGTTCGATCGCCGACAACCTCGCGCTCGGCGACCAAGCCATCGATGACCGTCGCATGCTTCAGGCCCTCGACGAGGTCGGTCTGCTCGCCGTGGTCCGAAGCCTTCCGCTTGGGCTCCGCACGCCGCTGGTGACGGGCGGATTCCCACTTTCTGAGAGCGAATCCGATCGATTGCTTGCGGCGCGCGCCATCGTTCAGCGGCCGTCGCTGCTGCTCGTTGACGGGCTTCTCGACGGCCACGACAGCACGCGCGAGGCGCTCGCCGCGGCGCTGCTGTCGAATGATCGCCCGTGGACGGTGGTGATCGCCACCACCGACCCGCGGGTCGCGGCCTGCGCGCAGCGCACGGTCGATGTGCACCATGCCCAGGACACCACCCATGCATGATCCGATGCCGCTGCAGCCACCGCCGATGCCGGTGCTCGCGATGGCGGGCAACGCCCGGCGTTCGCGCCTGCTCGCGCGCCTGCTGGCGTTGCTGTCCGTCCTGCTCGCGCTGTCGCTGGTGATCGTGCCGTGGCAGCAGTCGGTGCGTGGCAGCGGTCGCGTGATCGCCTTCAACCCGCTGGACCGGCGCGCCAACATCGAGGCGCCGGTCGAGGGTCGTGTGCGCCGGTTGAACGTCGTCGAGAACCAGTCGGTCCGTCAGGGCGGCGTGATCGCCGAGATCCAGGACAACGACCCCAACCTCCTCCTGAACCTCCGGTTGCAGCACGATGCTGCGGTGGCGCGCAAGGCCGCGGCAGCGCAGCGCATCATCGACCTGGACCTGCAGATCGAGAGCCAGGAACTGGCCAAGCCGCAGGCGGTCGATGCCGCGCAGCAGCGGGTGAATGCCGAGCAGTTCGTGGTCGAGACGAACGAGATCAATGCGCGCCGCATGGAGCAGCTGCTTTCGACCGGCGACATTTCGCGCCGCGACTGGGAACTCACGAAGCTCGCCCTCGACAGCGCGCGGGCGAATCTTGCGGCGGCGAAAGCCGTGCTCGAGCGCACGGCGCGGGATTACGACGCCACCATTTCGAGCACGAAGGCCAGTCGTGGCCTTGCCGAGGCCGATCTCGCCTCGGCGACCAGAGACATTGCGGCAGTCGACATCCAGATCAGCAAGAGCGAGCAGCAGGTGGTGCTCGCCCCGCGTGATGGCATCGTGCTGAATGTGGCCGCGACCGAAGGCGCGTACCTCAAGCCGGGCTCGCCGATCTGCGTGCTCATTCCGCAGACCGAGGAACGGTTCGTCGAGGCGTGGATCGATGGCATGGACATGCCGCTCATCGCGCCGCGCGGCAGCGAGGCCGGATCCGGCGTCGGCAGCCGGGTGCGCCTGCAGTTCGAAGGTTGGCCGGCGGTGCAGTTCGTGGGCTGGCCCAGCGTGGCCGTGGGCACGTTCGGCGGCGAGGTGATCTCGATCGATGCCGTGGACGACGGGGCGGGGAGGTTCCGCATCGTGATCCGTCCCGATCCTGCCGATGCACCATGGCCCGACACCCAGTACTTGCGTCAGGGAGTGCGCGTGAAGGCGTGGGTGCTGCTTCGCACGGTCCCGCTGTGGCAGGAAGTTTGGCGCCAGCTGAACGGCTTCCCACCGGTGGTGGCACCCAAGGAACCTGCTGCCAAGAAGGCTACGGAGTCCTGAAGGGCGCTCCCAGGCCCATGCCGTGAGTTGCGCGCAGGTGGGAACCCGGTGAAGACATGCGAGTCAACCCCGGACGTAACCCAGGAGTGCGGCGGTTTGAGCAGTCTTCTCAAGGACGAGCTCGGCCTCGTCGGCTGTCAGGATGGATCGCCAACGGTCGATCCGATGGACGACGGGCTGGGCAACTTGCTGTAGTCGCTCGGCGAACATCCGTTTGGCATCCGTGTAGGCGGTCTTGCCGGAAGCAAGGACCTCAGGATCCCAATCAATGCCCAGGAAATCGGTCACGCGTCGAAACTCATCTTCCGGACTCCGAGTGAGTTCGTCGTAGCGGACGTGCAGCACGAGGCCTTGCTTGACGGCCATGGCCAACGCAGCATTGTCCATGTTCTAGCGTTCGGTCGCCAGGCTGAGGCAGCCGAACCGCTTCTTCAGTGACGCGATCGTGTCGAGAGGGTTCCGGGACACGGCTATGAATTGTGCGTCGGGGAGGAAGTGGCGGATCCGGGTCAGCGAATGGATGTGCTTCGGGGTCTTCTCGATCACGATCGATCGCCCTGACTCCCGGGTCTCGGCGACCCATCTCAGGATCGATCGTCTGCAGCCCCACCTCGTGCGACTCGGACTGAAGGCAAGGGTCTCGCCGTCGATGAGATGGCATGCTCGGTGGAGTCCAAGCCTCGACGCGATCAGCGACGTGCCGGAATGCCCACAGCCAACCACGAAGGCGAATGTCAGGCCACCACCAAGGTTGCCGCCGCTGGCGCCATCGCCGAGCATCCTTGACACGCCGATGCGCAGGCGATCTCGTAGGTAGTCGAGCGTCCCGGGCCGGTGGTTTGCTCTGTGGACATCGATCATCACGCAGGAGGGTACCTCGGGCTCACGAGCACGACGGCGGTGACGCGCACCATCGACAGAGCATGATGACCGAGTTGCGCTCTCCGTCAGTGCCGTGCCGGCCCCTGCGGGTCGAAGATGAACTTCTCGGTGTTCCAGTCGCCGTCCGGCGTCGCCGGATCGCGGCTGCCCTGCGCGTTGGTCGTGACCTCGCGATTCAGCGCCCATTCGGCGTGGCCATCGGCAAAGAGCAGGTGACCGCCCTCGAAGTGCCGCGCGGCCATCCGCTTCCAGGTGCATTGGGAACGGTCGAGGTTCCGCGTGTAGTGGGGATCGTTGACGGGCAACTCATCCGGCCGTGCCCTGAGTTCGAGCATCACCAACGTTCGATCCGACTTGCTGATGTGCGCGTGGCTCATCAGCGTGCGGTTGGTGTCGGGCAGGCCGAGCTTGGTCAGGAACGTGTTGTTGAGCCGAATGTTCATGACGTAGCTGAACCAGAACTGGCGCTTGACGCCACCCACGCCGCTCTCGCCGAATTCCCACGGTGTTCCTGACTCACTCGTGGCTGATGGATCCGCCCAGACGGTGTTCGGCTCCGACCAACTCGCAACGTCGCGTTGCTCGCGGTACGCATCGTCGACCAGGTCCGCATAGCGATCCGAGTCGACGAGCGGCCCGAGCGCATTCGCCCAGAAGTTCGGTTCCGCGAGGTTGTTCGCGATGCCGGCGATGTTCTTCTCGCCCTCCCACGGGATGCGGTCCTTCCGCTGCGCCGCAAAGGTCCCGAACGCTGCGCCGAAACTGCGCATGTTCGAGACGCTCCGCGTGGCCCGAGCGGACGAGGTGATCATGCCGATGGCGGGAATCAGGAGCCCCAGAAGGATGACCACGATCCCGATCACGACCAGGATCTCGATGAGGGTGAAGCCGCGCCGATGGTTTTCCATGGGGTGCAGCGTAACGGTCAGCGCGTTGGATCAACCACGCGGAGGGGCACCCGGCCGGGGATGGGCCTTGGAACTCGCGACGAAGGTGCACCCGGAGCTTGGACCGGTCCTGATCGGGGTTAGAGTTTCCGTCATGAAGCACACCACCCTCGCGGGCGTCCTGACGGGTTCCGGGCTGGCCCTGGTCCTCGGCCAGATGCACTCCGAAGCCAAGCCGATGTTCCTCGTGCCGCCGTCGAACTCGTGCGCGACGGCGACGGCGCTGTCGCTGGGCGATCACGCCTTCGACACCTCTGCGGCCACGGTGAACCTGTCCGTGCCCAGCAGCTCATGCTCCGGGGCGCACACGCTCTACAAGTCCGCGTACTGGACCTTCACGCCGCCCACCACGGGCAACTACGTCTTCTCGACCTGCACCGGCACGAGCTGGGACACCCGGTTGGTCATCCTGAATTCCTGCAACACCTCCAACGGCGTGGTCGCGTGCAACGACGATGCGTGCAACTACCAGAGCACGGTGACCGCGACGCTGAACGCGGGTACGGCGTACGTCGTCGTCGTCGGCGGCTACGGCAGCGGTGACGCAGGGGCCGGCAGCCTGAACGTGGGGTCGGGCGGCTCGGGCGGTGGCGGCGGCGGTGGCGGATCCGGGAGCCCCGACGTGATTGTGGGTGCGATCCCCGACATCTCGAAGTACGGCGCCGGCACGATCAATGGCGTGAGCTACATGGCGTATGCCATCGGCACCACCAGCTGCAACATCGGCAACGCACAGCTCGAGTGGTTCGCCAGCCCCGACAGCCGGCACCCGTTCATCCCCATGAACATGTACCGCCTCAAGGGCGGCAAGATCGAGCAGATCGGCATGAGCTGGGGCAAGCATGGCTTCACCGCGCTCCAGGGCACGCTCTGCGGCAGCTGCCAGGCCTCGAGCACCGGCAACTACCTGGGCATCGGCTGCTCGGATCCCTACTCGTCGGGCCTCAACGGTGGCCAGTCCGGCCTGGGCACGCGCAGCGAGATCAACGCCCACACCGGCACCTTCCCCGGCTCGTACAACGTCGGCATGCCGCCGGCGCCGTCGACCTACGGCCGTCGCCTGGCGGTGAAGGCTTCCGACCTCGATCCGGCCCAGAACGCCGGCGCCGTGTACTTCGTCGAAGGCCACTACATCCACCCGCAGGATGCTGCAGCCAACAACGACAACAACAACGCGTCGTACCGGCAGGTCACGGTGGGTTCGATCTCCAGCGGTGCGTACACGCTCACGCTCACCGGCGCCACGATCCAGCAGAAGGCCGCGATCGAGGCCTGGAAGACCAGCGACCCGACCGTGACCCAGTCGTTCGCCGATGCGCAGGGCGATGGGCGGTTCATCGTCTCGAGCAAGGCGCGCGACCTCGGCAACGGCCAGTGGCGCTACGAGTACGCGGTCCACAACCTCAATTCCCACCGTTCGGGCCGTTCGTTCTCGGTGCCGGTGCCTGCCGGCGCGACCATCACCAACGTCGGCTTCAAGGACATCGACTACCACTCGGGCGACCCGTATGCGGCGACCGACTGGACCAACTCGGTGTCGGGCGGCAGCGTCACCTGGACCGGTGGCGACTTCGCGGTGAGCGCCAACGGCAACGCCCTGCGCTTCGCCACGCTCTACAACTTCTGGTTCGACGCCAACGTCGCGCCGGCCAACGCGAATGCGACGATCGGGCTCTTCCGTCCGGGTGCCGCTGGCGATCCGAACTCCGTCACGGCCTCGATCCAGGCACCGAGCGCGCCGTCGAACCCCTCGGACCTCAACGATGATGGCGTGGTCGACGGCGCCGACCTTGGGATCCTGCTCGGGGCATGGGGCACGGGTGCCGGTGACATCAACGGCGATGGCACGACCGATGGTGCCGACCTGGGCATCCTCCTCGGCGCTTGGGGCTGATCCCCGCTCGACATCCAGCACGATCCGCGCGGGCGTCCTTCGGGGCGCCCGCGTTGCGTTGGGGGGTGAATCTTGACCAAGCGCACACGGTGACCCAATCGGATCTTGGCGAACGCGGGCCATCGTTCCGGCATGAGTCCCGCAGCGCCAACCGTCGTGCTCCTGAGCATTGCGTTCCCCGCCCTCTGCCACGACGGGATCGAAGAGCATGGTCGTCGCGACCGGCTGCCGTGGTTCTCGGTGCAGACGCAGCAGGAGCGGATCTACGGTCTCGGCGGCGAGGCCCGCCGGGCCGATGAGCGACCGCTGGCTGCCTTCTCGTTGCTCGCGGACCAGTTCACCGTGATCGGCATCCCCGATACGCAGAACTACTCGAGCGACTTCCCGCAGATCTTCACGGCCCAGACCAACTGGGTCGTGACCCAGCGCAACGAGCTCGACATCCGCTTCGTCTCACACTACGGCGACATCGTCAACAATGCGGACCAGGTCTTCCAGTGGGAGAATGCCGACACGTCGATGCGGATCCTGGATGACTCCGGCCTGCCGTACGGCGTCTGCCCGGGCAATCACGACATCACGCCCAGTGGTGGGTCGGGCCAGCCATTCATCCCGCAGGAGTACCTGGCGCGTTTCGGACCGTCGCGCTTCGCGGGCGACTCGTTCTACCGCGGCGCCAGCCCGAGCGGGCTGAGCAGCTACCAATACTTCACCGCGGGGGGAGTCGATTTCCTGGCGCTTCACCTGGCGTGCGACATGCCGATCGCCGAGCTTGCCTGGGCGCAAGGCATCCTCGACTCGAACAAGCGCCGATGCGTCATGGTGACCACGCATCGTTACCTCCAGGACGCGGAGGACTACACCGCCGGGGTGCCGGTGGTGCCGTCTGGTCGGTATCCCTCGATCTGGTACGGCGTCGAAGGGACCTATCACCCGCAGGGCATCCAGAGCGACGAAGCCTGGGCATGGTTCTTCCGCAAGAACACCAACATCTTCCTGATCAATTGCGGCCACTTCCACGAGGAGTACCGACAGGTCAGCACCAATGTCGCCGGCAAGCCCGTCCATGAGGTGCTCGCGGACTACCAGGATGATCCCAACGGCGGTGACGGCTGGCTGCGCATCATGAAGTTCGACACGGTCAGCGGCACGATCGACGTGGACTCGTACTCGCCCACGCTCCAGGCCGTCCGCACGGCCGACGAGAGCGACTTCAACCTGTCGGTCGACTTCCCCTCGTATCGCCTCCCGCCCGATCGCGGCTTCAAGGCGTTCCAGCAGGGGGTCGGTGGGTACGAGGGCACCCAGGACACTTGGGTCAGCCAGCAGAACCCGAACACCAGTTACGGAAACAACGACACGCGCGTGTCGGACGATGACACCGCCAATTCGATCTTCACGGACTACCGTGGCCAGGCACTCGTGCGCTTTGATGGCGTCATCGGGGCCAACCAAGTGCCCGCCGGAAGCACCATCACCAACGCGACGCTCGTGATCGATGTCCCGGACGACATCGACACGCCGTTCTACAACCCGTCGTTCTTCGTGCATCCGGTCATCCGCGACTGGAACGAGTCGTCGACCTGGAACTCGCTCTCGGGCGGCCTGACCGTAGGCGCGGACATCGCGCCGGCGGTCGGTTCCTTCCTCGGCGACAGCGTGCCCAACGGCGACTCGATGCGTCGCATCAACGTGACGGCCACCGTGCAGGCGTGGGCCAACGGCGCCCCGAACTTCGGGTTCGCCATCCTCCCTGAGATCATCAGTGGCAACGACGACGGCATCGAGATCCGCTCGAGCGAGAACGGCAACACGATCCTGCGGCCGCGGCTCGAAATCACGTACGCGGTCGTCCCGACCGGCGGCCCCGACCTCGACGGCAACGGCGTGGTCGACGGTTCTGACCTTGCGATCCTGCTCGGTTCCTGGGGCGGCACGGGCAGCGCGGACCTCGACGGCAACGGCGTGGTCGATGGCGGGGACCTGGCCCAGATGCTCGGCAGCTGGGGCTGATCCGGGGCCCCTGCGCTCCGGGCCCAATGTGAGCCGAACGCTCACGACTCGCTGACAGAACGGCATCACGATCCTTGCGATCGGTGCGAAGACTCTCCGGTCCAGTCTTCACGCACCCCGATCCAGGAGTCTCCATGATCCGTCTTGCCCTGTCGTCCACCTCGTGCCTCGCGCTGTCGAGCGCCGCCCTCGCCGGCGGCCTGCAGCCGACCATCTCCGTCGGTGATGTCATCGGCGGCCAGGCCGTCGTCATCGTCCGCCCGTCGGCCGGCATCGGTCCAGTCACCGTCGAGGTGGCCCGCGATGCCGCGTTCGGCGACATCGTGACCTCGTCCTCGCTGACCGTCGGCAACGCGCTCGTTCCCGGCAAGGTCCTCGTGGACGGCCTGGCGCCCGGTCAGTACTTCGCCCGCGTGGTCGACGGCTCGGCCACCCGCACCGCAACCTTCACGATGCGCGCGACCTCCATCCTCGGAGCCGACGCCAGTGAAGGTGTCCGCTTCGGCGTCACGGGTGACTGGCGTGGTGACGTCGGCCTGTTCACCGCGGTCGGCAACGCCGATGAGCGTGGCCTCGAGTTCTTCGTGAAGCTCGGTGACACGATCTACGGTGATGTCGCCAGCCCGGCCGTTCCCAACGGCCCCGCGGCCACCCTGGACGAGTTCCGCGCGAAGCACATCGAGAACTACTCGCCGAGCTACGGCATCGATCCTTGGGGCGACCTCTCGTCGGCGATGCCGACCTTCGCCATGATCGATGACCACGAAGTGACCAACAACTTCTGCGGCGGCGCCTTCGACGCCGTGAACGGTTGGTACAACCAGGGCAGCCTCTACGTGAACGGCCTGCAGGCTTTCGTCGAGCACAACCCGATGGTCGAGCGCACCTGGCCGATCACCGGCAACGCTGCCTACGACGCCCGCATGGCCGGTCGTCCCGATCTCTACCGCTCATTCGCCTGGGGCGAGGATGCAGCCGTCTTCATGATCGACGCCCGCAGCTTCCGCGACATCAACCTGGCTCCCGTTTTGAATCCCTTCGACCCGGCCGAGGTCGGCGCCTTCCTGCAGGCGAGCTTCAACCCCACGCGCACTATGCTCGGTGCGCCGCAGGTGCAGCGCCTGCTCACCGATCTCGCCCAGGCCCAGGCCCGCGGCGTGACGTGGAAGTTCCTCATGACCTCGATGCCGTTCCAGAATTTCGGCCCGCTCGAGGGCCAGGACCGCTGGGAAGGCTACGCGGCTGAGCGCGCGTTCATCATGCAGCAGGCCGCGGCGCTCGGGATCACGAACCTCGTCTTCGTGACCGCCGACTTCCACGGCACCATCGTCAACGACATCACCGTGCCCAACCCCTCGAACCCGTTCCAGCAGCTCTACACGGGTGCGTTCGAGATCATCACCGGCTCGGTCGCGTACTCGGCCCCGGCCGGCCCGACCTTCGCCCAGCTGGGACTTGCCACGGGTGCGATCAACGCCCAGCAGTACGCGTACTACCAGTCGCTCCCGAATCCGGCGAAGGACGTGTTCGTGCAGCAGTTGCTCGACCAGGTGATCAGCGGCTACGGCTACTCGCCGACGGGGATCCAGGATCCCTCGATCGATGCCACCTTCACCGTGGGTGGTCCGGTCGCCGTGCACCACTACGGCTGGACGGAGTTCGACGTCGATGCGCAGTCCAAGGACTTGACACTGACCACCTACGGCGTCGATTGGTACTCGCCGGCGGAAGTCATCGCCGATCCGCAGGCGATCATCGCCCGTCCGATCAGCGTGCGCCAGAAGTTCACCGTCAAGGCCCGTGGCCTCCCGGCGTGCCCGGGTGACATCAACGGCGACCGCTTTGTCGACGGTGCCGACCTTGGTGCGTTGCTCGAGTCGTGGGGTGCGTGCGCAGGAGCTTGCGCCGCGGACCTCAACGGCAGCGGTGCGGTCGACGGCGACGACCTTGCCGTGCTGCTCGCGGGTTGGGGCGGCGACTGCTGAACCTTTTCCATCGGTCCTGATGGCACGGCGCGGGCGCCCTTCGGGGCGCCCGCGTTGGTTTGGCGGCAAGCGGAGAGATCGTGCTGTCGACCGAGGGGTCCTCACGATTCCCTGTCGTGATCTTGACGGAATGCTTGCAGGGGACGAAGACCTTGCCGTGGGAGACCACCATGATCCACATAGCCCTCGCACTCGCAGCCGTCGGCGGTACGCCCGGCATCACGCTCGAATTCCTCGGTCGAACCCCCTCAGGCGGCTACGACGTCTCGGCAGCCGAGGTGGTGGCCTACGACCCAGCGACGCAGCGGGCCTTCGTCGTCAATGCGTTGGCCAACGCCGTCGACCTCGTCGACCTCGCCGATCCAGCGGCGCCTGCGCGGATCGGTTCGGTCTCGCTCCTGCCGTTCGGTGGTGGACTGCAGAGCGTGGCGGTCAGCAACGGGCTCGTCGCGCTGGCAGTGGAGGCGACCCCCAAGACCGATCCAGGCAAGGTGGTCTTCATGAGCACCTCGGGCACGATCCTCACCGCCGTCACCGTCGGCGCGCTGCCCGACCACGTCTGCTTCACGCCGGATGGCACGCGCTTGGTCGTCTGCAACGAGGGCGAGCCCGACCTGTCCTACGCCGTCGATCCCGAAGGATCGATCTCGATCATCGATGTCAGCGGCGCCACCATCGACCAGTCGGATGTCGTCACCCTTGGCTTCAACGGTCTCCCACCAGGTGCGATCGACCGCTCCATCGTGGCCTTCGGCGCAAACTCCCCGACGCTCGCACAGGACCTTGAGCCTGAATACGCCTCCATCGCCCCGGATTCGCTCTCGGCCGTCGTGACGCTGCAGGAGCACAGCGCCGTGGCGTTCGTCGATCTCACGGTGCCGGCCATCACCTCGATCCGTGCGCTGGGATACAAGGACCACGCGGCGGGAGTTCCGAGCCTCGTCACGGCGACGCTTGCCGGAGCGCCATCACTGGGCACCACGGCCGCGGGCCAATCGATCCAGCTGGGAGGCTTCAGCGGCCTGTGGCTGGACTCGATCAACCCCGTCAGCGGCGTGATCACCTTCCTGGCCAACACCGATCGCGGCCCGAACTGCGAGCCCGTCAACGTCGATGGTGACCCGGCGCTGGAACGGCCGTTCCCGCTTCCGGGTTTCCAGCCGCGAATCTGCACGCTGACCTACGACCCCGCCACCAACGCCCTCGCGCTGGTCGGCGAGATCCTGCTGCGAAAGCCCGACGGATCGCCGCTGACGGGCCTTCCGAACGTCCAAGGCCAATCAGCCGGTCTCGCCAACACGGACGAGCAGCCCTGCGACCTCTTCGGCCAGCCGCTGGCACTCGACCCGCTCGGCGCGGACCTTGAGGGCATCGTGCGGACGGGCGACGGCTCGCTCTGGCTCTGCGACGAGTACCGGCCCTCGCTCTACCGCTTCGATGCGACCGGCCTGATGCTGGCGCGGTACGTGCCCCAGGGCGCGAACGACTTCGGCACCACGCTGGGTACGGAGGTGTTCCCCGCCGTCTACGCGCAACGCCGGGACAATCGTGGCTTCGAGGCGATCGCAACGTGGAACAACCGCCTCTACTGCTTCGTGCAGAGTCCGCTCGACAATCCCGATGTCGCCAATGACGCGAACTCCAAGGCATCGCGAAACATCCGCATCGCCGTGTTCGACCCGGCCACCGAGTCGGTGGTCGCCGAGTACCTCTACGTGCTCGAGGGCGGGGCCAGCGACAAGATCGGCGACGCCTGCGCGTACGCCCCGGGCCGATTCCTCGTGATCGAGCGTGACAGCGCGGTCGGCCCATCGAGCCTCAAGAAGATCTTCGAGATCGATCTTGCCGGCGCCACCGACCTCACCACGCTGTCGCCCGCGATCGCGGGTCCCGGCGGGACGCTCGACACGATGACGCCCGCGCAGCTCGCTGCGGCGGGGATCGTGCCCGTCGCGAAGTCGATCCGCGTCGACCTCGCCTCGGTCGGCTATGCGGCGATCGGCGACAAGGTCGAGGGCCTCGCCATGCGTGACCGTTCGACGCTGTTCGTGCTGAACGACAACGATTTCCAGATGCAGGGCACGTTCGACCCATCGACCGGCCTGCTCACCCCGAATCCGGCGCCGGTGGAGTCCGTACTCGGTGTGATCACCTTCTCAGGGAACGGGCTCGACCCGACCGAC
>Ga0209617_10000370_pt1 | contig 19357 bp, 16 predicted proteins | sample LakEriepJuly2011_2_FD_187459 | JGI IMG/M metagenome (GOLD analysis project Ga0209617, IMG submission 187459) | Freshwater microbial communities from dead zone in Lake Erie, Canada - CCB epilimnion July 2011 (SPAdes) (version 2) | ecosystem: Environmental > Aquatic > Freshwater > Lentic >...
TGACCAGTCAGTCGGTTGACCAGATGAACCTGGCAAACCAACTGGCCCGTCAGCAGCTCGACCTTCAGACCCAGTGGAGGACCGGCCTGATCGGTCTGCTTCGATGATCGGCGCACAGCCAGGATTCAGGCCAGCCCAGGCCGCCCCGAAAAAGAACCCGATGGCAGACCTCTCCGGTCTTCGCCAGCCGAGGAAGATCTCGGATGGCACCACCGAGGACGCCGCCAACAACGCCTTGGCCTCAGGGTTCCAGCAGGGATACGCCCGGCCGGGACAGATGGCTCAGGCCGGATTCTCTGCCGGTGCCCAACAGGGGATGCGAGCCGGCCAGCAGCAAGCCGTTGGTCAAGCTCAGGGAGCCCAGCAGGCTGCCGGGATCCGAGCTGAGGACCAGATGTTCAATGCCCAGCAGGACGCCGGATACCAAGCACTCGTGGGGGCCCGGCTCAACTCGAACTACGAACTCCAGACCGGACTCAACTCTGCCAACTGGCAGAAGCAGTTCGCCCAGCAGTCCAACCGACTTGGCATGGGAATGGCCCGCCAGGGTGCCTGGCAGCAGATCCGACTTGCCCTCCTCTCCCAGATGGAATGACCACCATGTCCCACCACGTTGTTGGACTCGATGTTGAAGACATGACCCCGAAGCAGCTTCGGATGGCACTTCGTCATGCCGCAACCATGTCGAGCATGAAGCATCGACGGAAGAAGGAAGACAAAGACGATGGGGACGATGACGATGCCGACGAGGAGAACGACGAACTCGTTGACCTTCACGAAGAGAAGAGGGGCGACAGCAAGCCCCCGAAGGTAACCGAGGACGATCTCCCCAAGGTGGTTTCCAGCAAGATCAAGAAGAAGAGCGGAAAGGGTGATTCCTGATGGCCAATCCACCTGTCAGAAGCCTAAGCCGGTTCTCCGTCAGCAAGGCAACCCCACCGATCAATCTCGGTGATGTTGGTGCCCAGGCTATCCAGATGGGTGCCATGACGGTGGACCAGCAGGAGGCCATGATCAAGCTCCTCGTTCAGCGAGGGGTCCCCGAGGAGCAGGCCAGGAGCCTGGACTCCAAGACCCTTCGTGGCTTGATGGACGAGCTTCAGCAGGTCATGGGCAGGAACGCGAGCCCCAACGCCCCGGGCCCGATGAGTGGCCTGGGTGTCGGCCGCAACCCGGACTTCAACCCGGACGATCTCATTGAGGGAGAGGACGGCCGGGTCAGGATCAAGGAGAACGGCTTCCCCCACATGCCGTTCGTGACCAAGCCCGACCCAGACATTCGCCAGTACCCGACCGGGAAGACCGCTCTCCAGGAGTTTCTCGACGCTGCGCTCATGAGGACGAGCCGGTGGGAGGACAGCGGCCAGCCCACGAGCTTCAACATCTCGAAGGGCCAGCGGAGGTACTCGGAGTCAGCCACCTCCCCCGACCGGCCCACGACGGCACTGTTCCGGAACGCCCTCTACGATCAGACCCTCGGGGTGCGGCAGGAGCTGGTGCAGTGGTGGAACAACACCCCCAACGAAGACCCGGTCAAGCGGGAGATCATCCAGCGGCTGGTGGACGAGAACCCCGTCCCGACATCCCGGGATCGACTTGGTGACGTTCAGGCCACTCCCATGAACATGGAGGTCCAGGAGATCCTCGGGGCTCTCCAGGGCCGGTGGACCGGGACCCGGATGAACACCATTGCCGATGTCCACGGGGGCGAGACAGACGGGGCCGGCATCGACCGGGACTTTACCACCGCCGTCTATGACAGCAAGGAAGACGGTGGCGGGTTCAACACGGCTGGGTATGAGCCCGACACGGACGCCATCGATGACAAGCTCGATGCCCATGCGGCCGGTGATGTCAGCTCTGCTGAGGAGATCAGCTACCAGAAGGTCGCGGACGAGATGATGCGGGCCGATGGCCTGGTCGTTAATCCAGACCCTTCCCAGGTTCCGCTCGGCCTCGATGACACCCGGGCCTGGGACCAGAGGGCTCCCGGGAACATCGTCCCCAAGAGCGAATACCAAGCCCCGATGGTGGGAGTGGACGAAAGCAAGTTCAAGCGTCCACGCATGACCGATCGTCGATGGAGAGATCCCGAGCGGCAGAACGTCGTGGTCCCCAAGACCATCCGCCGGGACATCAACCCGGAGATGATCGCCCAGTTCCGACGCCAGTCTCTGGAGCAGGCCGTCATTCAGGCCAAGCCCGAGCTGACCGGAATGGACTTGTCCAACATCAGCGAGGAAGCCCTCCGTCGCCTGGTGCCCGACTACCAGGATCCCCGTGCGCCATCCGGTGGCACCTACCAGATGCCCCAGGTGATGAGCCACACCATGATGGGGACGATCGGGGACACCGGCCAGCCACGCACGATCAGGGACTTCGTGCCCCGGTCGATGAACCGCTACCTGACCGACGCCGAGCTGGCCCAGAAGGCCCTCGACTCCAGTGTCTCCATGGACACCGTCCGCAGGTTCAAGTACGGGTTCGGTGGATCTGATGTGAACGCCGACATCCCCGTGAAGGTGGACGAGGCCGGCAACATCATCGAGGGCGAGGACCTCTCCGGCGTCGAGGGAACCCGAGGTTTCCGCACTGACGGCCGGAAGACCATGATCGAGAAGCTCGACGAGAGCCCGAAGGCCAACCAAGACGGCGGCCTGGCCATGGTCACGGAGCGGGACAAGCACCTGATCTACAAGGACCCGGGCACAGGCCAGTGGGTCAAGCTCCCCAAGGATCTTCAGGGTGGCGAGATCGGCAGCCACCTCCCGTCCGGGCTCAGCGTGATGCCGCCTCAGGGGGTGAGCGATGCTCCGACCATGCGGGAGTTCCTCATCGAGCAAGCCAAGGAGATGGGCGTCAAGCCGATCGCCGTCGAGGATCCCGATGCACCGGGTGGATGGAGGCTGTTCAACCACGCAACGGACATGCCCAGCCCCAAGACCTGGATCGCCAAGCTGAACAAGAAGACCGACGAGGCCGGGGTAGAGACGGACGAGATCGTTCCATGGAACGCAAACCAGCACCGGCTCACTGACGCCTTCATCCCGAGGGAAGGGGTGACCGCAGGCGGAATCCTGGGGAGAGGGCCGGGCACAGACGGTCTCAAGGAATCCGACAAGTTCGAGAACCTTGCCGAATGGCGAGATCGCCAGCCGTTCTATGACCTTGAGAACCCGGTTGTCGATGTCAACTTCCACTACTACTCACCGGACACTGGCGACTCCAAGGGGCTCAGCGAGAAGCTGATGCAGCAGGGCAACTTCAGCCAGCAGAACAGCGGGTTTGATGCAGACCCGGCCTCGACCAACCGGATCAACTCGGACTTCATTACCCAGGGCGAGCGGTTCAACAGCATCATCAACACGATCGTCTCTGACCCCTGGGCAACTGGGAGCGTGGAGACCCTGTGGTCGATGATCGGCGGGAGGTACAACCCCCTCGACCTCAACGATGCCAAGACTGCATCCACCTTCGGGAGGATGGAAGACAACCCAAGCTGGACTCCCGAGCAGAACAGCCAGGCCAAGATCGATGACCGGCTGAACCAGATCGTGCAGTTGGTGCAGAAGAGGGCCCCGCATCTCTTCCAGGGCGACAACGCCACCTCGAAGATGGATGCAGTCAGGCATGCCTTCGAGAACACCTTCCAGGCCGGCGTGGCCAACCCCGAGCGAAGGGCTGGAGTCTGGGTCGAGCCAGCCGGCGAGGACCCCGAGAGCCTCGACCTTCGGCAGAACCCCCGCATGATCGGCCGGGAGCATCCCAGCCAGAGGATGCAGAACTCCGACGAGCCGAGGGCTGGTGCGAGCGAGGAGGAAACAGCCGCTTGGGCAGCCAGCCGCCAAAAGCGGATCGACTACCAGAACGCCAGGGACCGGCAGGCAGAGGCAAGGGATGCCCAGAGGAATGACCCCAGCGTCGTTGTTCCGGAAATCCCTCCCGAGCTTGAGCCCCCCGCCAACCCCATGCTTCGCGGGGTGAAGGACGGTTGGCGTGAAGAGTGGGAGTCGGAGTGGAGCGGTCTCCCTGAATGGGTCAAGGAGCTTCGCCGCTCTGGCAGGCAGGGTGAAATCGAGCTTGGAAAGCAGCAGCCTGGCCTGGCTGATATGTACGCCATGCCGGGGTACCCGCAGCCGACTGAAGACTACGCCGACACCATGCGTGGCTTTTCCTTCCGCCGACCAATGCGGGAGATCGGACCTCAAAACCAGACCGTGATCGACAGGATCAGGGGATACCTGGAATCCAAGAACCAGCCCTATACCGGACGCCCCATTCCAATGGATTGGGGCAAGGACCCAACCGCAGGGTCAACTTCCACCACTCAGGGAGAGCTGCCGCTTCAGCCTGGCTCCGGCCCGACGATGCGGCCGGGGAGCAGGCCGTTCGACCACACTCACAGCTCCCAGTGGGGTGCCCTCACAGACTCCGACGCGATGGAGGATGTCCTCGGCCCAACCAAGGAAGGCTACTCCAAGCTGCGCAGGGGTGAGCCGGCCGACAGGATGGACGCCAACAACAACACCCTCAACAACCTGTACATGGCCAACCCAGACCCGGCCAACAAGCTCTCCCCGGACGAGAAGAAAGCACTCGAATCCATCCTCGACTTCAAGAACCGGCCCGCCCGGGAAGTCCACGATGCGCTCGATGTCTTCGACAGCCTGAAGCAAGAGGCCGCCTCAGACCCAGGCCTGAAGGAAGCCTTCGATCACTTCAACTCCCAGATCAAGGGCGTCAACAAAGCGGCCAAGAAGCATGCCGCCACTTGGATCAACGACCCGACTGGCACCGCCGCACCGGCACCGGCTGGCCCGAGCCCGGCCCCAAGCCCGGAACCGAGTCCAGCACCGAGCGACCCGGCCGGCACCAGCAAGCTCGACAACGCCGCAGCACCCACTGTCAGCGGGCCCACCTACACCGAGGACCCGTCGTGGCCCCACGCTCCCGGCCAGGACTTCAAGTGGACCCGAGTGGCAAACAAGAAGAGGCCGTCCGAGACCAGGACGATCGCTGAGTGGATGGAGTCAGATCCGAAGTACATCCGGCAGATCCTCAAGAACAGGGAGTGGAGGCGGGCTTACTTCAACGCTCACCAGGACTCCCTGGGTGACCTGTTCGGCCAGATCGACGAGGCCTACCAAAAGCACTTCACGGACTCCATCGCAGCCGCCGAGGCCAAGGGTCCACAGCCTGGACCTCAAGGCCCAGCACCGGACCAGACCGGCACACCAAGCCCGTCGCCGCAACCCAACCAGCAGCCGGCACCAAAGCTCATCCCCCGAGATGCCTTTGCTGCCGTCACCGGGATTCCCGTGGACAAGCTCGATGCCATGGAAGCTGCCGGCCAGATCGTTCCCCAGGTGGTGAACGGCGAGAAGTTCTACACCCCGGACGCACTCAAGCAGGTCGCTCAACAAGGCCCCAGCCCGAACACCAACACACCACCCCCACCGCCTGACCCCGTCGATACCCCGGATCCCAACGCCGGCAAGCCAGAGCCCGAGGGCGAGAAGGTTGGAGACGAGGACGCCAACCAAGCTGCCGCTGACGCCGAGAAGATCCGCCTGGAAAACGAGGCCGCCGCCAAGAAGCTCGCTGAGGATGCTGAGGCTGAGCGGATTCGCCAAGAGCAGAAAGATGCCGAGGGCGAAGAAGGTGAAGAGGGTGACGATGGCGAAGAGGGTGAGGAAGGCGAGGAGGTTGATGAAGAAGAGTCCGAAGCTGAGCAGGTCGGGACTCCTCAACCACCCAACCCAAAGCCCAAGAAGACCTGGTCCAGTCGAGTCGGGGATGCTGCCGGCCTGGTCACCGGAAACAAGGGCCGGATCGCTGCCGTTGGTGCCGGAGGTGCCGGCCTGATTGCTGCCTCCCAGCTTGTCAGAATGGCAGGTGCCCCACCCAACCCCTATGCCATGCCGCAGGGTGGTGGGAACTCCGAGAGCATCCCTCCGCTGTTCGGTGCCCTAACCGAGAGCGAAGACCCCAGCCAGATCTTCATGCCAGACTCCGGACGAGGTGGCTACACCAAGCCGTTCAGCCAGATGACTCCCGCTGAACGCATCCGGTACATTCGGTTCGACCCCGACAGAATGACTCCCCAGACCCTTCAGAGGCCAACGTGATGTACGGCACCCCGAGCAGGCAGGAACAGGAAAGACTGGCCCGTGTTCGTGAGGCGGCCAAGGCAAGGGCATCCAGCTTCGGCCGCCCCATGGGACCGCAGCCCGGCGAGGGTAACGGTCTGGAGAACCGGCGTGGAGTGGCTGACGGTGTCCCCCAGCGGCAGCTCACCCCCGAGCAGTCGATGAACCGCCACCTCCCCACCGCCAACCAGGAGATGCCTCACGGACCCAACGCCGGCAGGATCTGGGATCAGCGGTTCCAGAACGGGCAGGGCGGGTTCGGCATGCGAGCCCCAGACCCAGGTCGTGATGGACCACAGATCAAAATCCCCGAGGGGGCAGGCGACTTGCTCAAGTTCTCTCAGGACCCGCGTCTCTCCAGCATCACCGCCAACGACCCGGACACCTGGGAGCAGGCCGAGTACGACGAGAAGGTTGGACAGGGGGATATTCCCGAGGACATGTCCCTCCAGGAGGTCATCGATTACGACAAGGACGTTGATCCGGCCGATCGGCTGCTGAAGACCAAGATGCAGCCACTCCCCACCCGGGACTCCCCGGCCGAGATGAGGGAAGACCGGGCCCGCATGTTCGGGCTGGACCCTTCTGCCTACGGCCCGGAGGCTCAGGCTCAGCTCACCGCTGACATGGGAGTCAAGGAGGCTCGCCACAATGAGCTGTCCAAGAAGTACGACACCATTCAGGTCCCAGGCGGCGGGTACAGGTACACCCCCAACCAGGCCATGAGAGACTCGGTCGAGGACCGTCATGGACGGAGGTTCCTGGACGAGCAGTGGGCCAAGTACCGGGATGTCATCCAGAAGGGTGGCACACCGATGCAGTTCCAGGACTTCGCCCAGCAGTTCCAGGGGGGCAACTTCCGGGAGCGGGCCGCATCCCTCCAGAAGTTCCTCTCGGACTCGGGAGTGAAGGCCAACATCCAGGCCGACCTGAGGCAGAACGTCCGCACCCGGGCAGAGCAGGACAACATGGCCCGGCGGATGAATACCCCGGTGGCGAACATCGTCTACGGCCAGTCCCTCCGGAACGCCAAGACCCCGGAAGACCTGGCTCGGGTCATGTTCGAGGGGCATGTCATCAACCCAAGGCTCGGCCTTGGCAATGCAGGCTCCATGATCCTTCGGGGTCAGGACGATCTCCAGGCCCAGCAGAGCCTCAACGAGTCGGCCCGCCAGCAGGCCGAAGCAAACGACCCGATCAAGCGGGCAGACTCACAGCTCGCCTCGATCCACCAGATGAAGGACCACGGCCAGTTCTCGTCCTCCCTGGCTCAGCACTACGCCCGGTTGTTCCAGGGTCAGAACATCACCGATCCGAACCACATGCCCAGGTGGATGGCCGGGCAGAAGCAGTCCCGTGCCGGCCAGATGGCCAGGGCACTGGTCGCCGGCCAGATCAACATCAACACCGACCCCGGCGTTCCGCAGTTCATCAGCGACTACACCCGTGAGTACCGGCAGTCCCTGAAGGGCTACGGGATGAGCGACAAGGACATCTACCAGAACTGGATTTCGGCCCTCGGTCTCCAGGAAACTCCCGAGAACAGCGCGAAGCTCTCGGGCTTGTTCGATGCAGCCACCGGAGTTGACGGCCGCACATGGACGCGGTGGGCTGGTGACCTTGGTGGGGCGGCCACCAACCCGGCAGCCGGCACCCCCGGCATGCCCCCGCCGCCCGGATACACCGGCCCCGACTCCTTCTAATGGTGCGAGCCCATGAACTACTTCGATCAGGTCTCAGAGCAGGCCAGGAGGCGGCGACCCAAGATCGGGTACGGCGGTTTCGAGGATGCTGAGCCAACGCTCGATCAGGCACCGTTGACCGAGGAGGAGCGGGAAAGCCTTCTCAGCCAGGTCGGCGGCCTAACCGGCCAGGCAACCAGTCTCCTGCTCGACGCCTTGGACAAGCCGGGCCAGGGCTTGAGGTACATGCTCTCGGGCAAGACCGATCCAGGAGAGATGCTCCAGGAGTTCGGACTGAGACCAGGGGAGGATGACGGCTGGGGGCTCGCCCGCCCGGTGGCTGACTTCGCTGCCGGCCTGCTCACCGACCCCCTGACCTACATCGGCACCGGGACCGTGAGTGCAGCGGGCAAAGCCGCCAAGGCAGCCGGGCTCCTCGACGATGCCGCCCGTGCCGCTTCCTCCAGAGCTATCAGGAGCGGGAACGTCGGGGGCCGGTACGCCGAGAACTCCCTCGACTTTTACCGGAGCCTCGGGCGCGGAGCAGGAAGTGCCGATCCCCTCACGATCGCCAGGGACATCTCACCGTTCGAGCTGGCTTCGAGACCTCTCGTGGGCCCTCGGACCTCACGCCGTGGCATGACCCTCCGGGAGCTGATCGCTGAGCAGGGGGACGAGGCCGGCTCGGCCATGCAGAAGGTGCAGAACCAGTTCGCTCCCGGCAAGAACATCGACAGCCTGCTCGACAGCACCCTCTCCAGGGACATCGGCTTCGGTCTTCCGCTTTCGGACTACACTCCGATCGGGGTAAACCTCCCTGGTGGTGAGGCCTTTGCTTCCACTTTGGACACGCTTGGCCAGGGGCTTCGCTATTCGGCGGCCGGCCGGCTCGGGCACAAGCTCTTCAACCGGAACGTCGGCAACACCCACAACGCGATCGATCAGCACTACAACGACGCCTTCAACCGGACGATCAGCACCAGCCAGGTCCAAGCTCGGGAGCGGCTCCACGACCAGATCTCCCACATGGCTGAGGATCTTGGCGACCCCCAAGCATCAGAGGCCGTTCGCAGCGTGATCGAGACCGGCGGCAGCGAGGCTGAGCGGGCACTGGTCGCCGCCAACCCCAGGCTCCAGGAGTTCGTGGACAACGCCCCGCAGTGGCTGAAGAACGAGCTGGACCGGAGGATCAGGACCGGCCTTCCGGGCATGGCACTGGTGGACGAGAACGGGACGAAGTATTTCCCCCGTCAGACCAGCAACTTCAGCTTCCAGGAGTTCATCGACCAGAACAGCCGGGAGACAGGCGGCGGGCTGGTTGCATCGGTGGCCGGGGAAGCCAAGAAGAGAGGTGACTACCTCAAGACCCCCGGTGGCACCAAGGTCCTAAACGAGCTGAGCCGGAACCCGGACCTTGTTCGTCAGCCAGGCCAGTTGGCCGAGGACATGCTCCCCCGGAAGCAGCGAGCCCGCATCATCAGGGACAGGCTGAACCAGGAATACGGCAACCCAGAGACCTTCCCAGGGTTCATGACCCCGGGCGATGGATCCCACATGCCGAAGCAGGTATGGGGTGGCACTGGTCCGATCGAGGGCTTCGACGCCAACCAGGCCAACAGCATCGCCAACCTGCTGGAGAACATCGATCCCAACTCCACCCAGACGGGCATGCCCCTGTTCGGTCGGAACGTCTTGGATGACTACACCGACTACATGCTGGGGTCTGACAAGGCCATCCGGTCGAGCGAGTTCCTCCAGGACATGATGTCCCGGTCTACTCGCATCTCACCGTTGACGAGCAGCTCAGGGAGGACCACCTACCGAGCGGCCACCGACCTGCCAGGCCGCCAGGTTTCTGTGCCCCAGGCTCTTCAGGAGCTGGGCCAGCGGAGCAACCTCGACCCCGACACCCCGGCAACCCTGCTCCCTGAACTCCGGCCCGACACGGTCAACCCAGCGACCGGCCTCCCCTTCGATCCAGCCCATGACTTCGCCACGGCTGGAGCCAAGGACCGGATCCTGGGCCTTCTCCGAGAGAGGTTCCCAGGGCACATCGACGAGATCGATCAACTGAACCGAGCCAGCCTCGACAGGTCTCAACTCCAGCGGCTCGCCAACATCGGACGGTTCGAGTCCTCGGGGGCAGCCAAGCAGGGGGCCATGAAGATCTGGGACGATGTCACCCGGATATGGCGCAGCTCCCTTCTTTCCTGGCCGGCGAAGTACACCCGCGACTGGTACGGAGGGAAGTTCGTCAACTACGTTCAGACCGGCGGCAAGCACATGGTGGACGGCTCTCATGCCACCAAGGCCCTGATCCAGGGCGATCTGCCGACGCTGGACATCTACCTCCAGAAGATCCGGAAGTACGCCAACCTCGGAACCACCGAGGAGAGGGTCAACGCCTTCCGCCGGGATATGTTCTCGAACAAGGCCATGGAGGCCACCAGGAACATGGACCTCCAGTCCCTTGGAGATGACATCCAGGGGGCCGGCAGCACGATCGAGCAGATGCTCCCCGGCAGAACCCAGGGCACCACAGTCGGGTACCAGGCATGGGACGCCATGACCGGCAAGGGCATGATGCCCGTGTCGGCCATGCCCGAGAACGAACTGCTCAATCCACAGAGCTGGAGGAACTTCAACCAGCTCGGCATGAACGATCCTCGGAACGTGCAGAACCCAATCCTCCGGTGGGGTGCGGCAGTCGGTGACACCACCGAGAAGATCAACCGGATGGAGGGGACGCTCGCCCTGATGATGCAGGGGTGGGATGTCGGTGAGGCCGTCCGAGTCATGCGGAACGCTCACACCGATCCGTCCAGCTTGACCAAGATCGAACGCGAGTTCATGAGGCGGGCCTTTCCCTTCTGGTCGTTCACCTCCCGGATCGGGAAGTGGGTGGCCCAGAACATCTGGGAGCGGCCCGGCGGGCGGTTCACCCAGGCCGGTCTTCGTCTCCCGAACGAGCTGTTCTCCAGCGGTGAGGACGAGTACGTCCCCGAGAGCATCAAGGCCAACTACGGGTTCCGGGCATCGGATGAAGAGGACCAGGGCTTTGGCTCAAGGCTCTTCTCTGGTGTTCCGTTTGGGAGCGTCAAGCCTGGTGTTACTCCCTGGGTCACAGACATTGACCTTCCGGGTATCGATACCATCAACCTCGTCCGTCCCAGCTACGAGCCTGACGGCAGCCTCAGCTACCTGGGGACCGCTGGAAAAACGCTCGAAGACTTCGTCGGCCGCAATGCAGCCCCCGGGGTGAAGGGCATCGTTGAGCGGCTGACTGGCGTGGACAGCTACACCAAGCGGCCCCTCAAGGAATCAACGTCGGCCCCGCAGCAGCTCCTGGAGAAGATCAGCGGCGGTGCCATTCGCCCGGAGTCTGCAATCGGTCAGGCTGTTGGCGTTGTCAAGCCGGCCATCGACACCTTCCCGTTTGCGGCCCGATTCTTCCAGGCCACCAACCGGCTCCTCGACACCGAGCGAGTGGACAACTTGGCCGACCGAGCGTTCCAGTTGGGCGTGAACGCCACGGCCGGGATCAAGATCCAGAACCTCGACGATGATGTGAAGCGTGTGGATGCCAGGAAGAAGATCGCTGACATCCTCGGGGACGATCCGTTCGTGAAGTCGTTCTCCCAGGTCTACGTCCCGGAGGAGCTGAGGCCCTACGCCGACCCGGTCACCATGCGGATGCTCGCCCTCGACCGGCAGCTTGGCCGAGAACTCCAGCGAGAGCGAGCCATCCGAAGGGGCGAGCCGGTCAAGGCGAAACGTCGGAAAGTTCCCGACCCTGTGAGTGCTTTCGACTGACGATCGAAGGGGGGCATGGGGTTCTGTCTGGAAGCAGGGTTGTGTCGATGTAATGCTTCTCTGCCAGGCCTATAGATTTGTGGCCTAGGAAGGCCCTTGCACTACCCGGCTGGACGATCTCCACATGAGTGGCCCCAGATCTTCTCAGGTACTTGCTCGTGCCTTTCACTCCTGCCTCGTCGCAGAGCTTCTTGAAGTTGATGGTGGTCCGGTCGTTGCAGAGCAGCCACTTGAAGATCGTCTGCCCGTCGCCCCGAGCCACCAGATCCTGGACGGCAGCCACGCAGTCGGCCGACAGCCTCTTGCTCACAGGGGCGCCCGTCTTATGCGCTGCGGTCCACAGCCGGTTGCCCCTAATTGCGGAGGCCCTGAGGTCGTGGAGGTCGGTCATCCGCAGGCCCGATTCGTACCCGAGCATGATCCACGCTCGCCAGTAGGTTCGGCAGGGGCACAACTGCTTGATGCTGCCGCTGAGGTTGCTGGCGTAATCCAGCAGCTTCGACAGCTCATCCATCGACCAAGCAACGGGGGGCGGAAATACCCTCTTGACAGATGCGATCCGGCCGATACTCTTGTCGGTCAATCCGAGGTCGATGGCGTGACGCCACAACGTCAGCCCCATCACTCGGTTGTTCGCTCTGGTGCAGCTCGCGGCCTTCAAGCCGAGCAGCCAGCGGTTGAACAAGGAGTCTGAGATCGTCAAAGGAGTGACGTTTGCGGCAGCCATTTTCTTGGCTGTCAGCAGAACGCCAAGCCGGTATCCCTGGCTGACCGACCGTTCGTTTAGGTAGCTCTCAGCTACGTCCACCATTGTCTTCATCGCTGCATCCTCATGGAGTGACAGCGAAGATAGCGACTAACTTAATGGGGCAAACCCCCACATTGCCCGACCCCCCTCAGAGGATCACACCCCCCATCGGATCTCTCAGATTGCGGATCTAAGAGATGCGGTGGTGGGCCATAAAAAATGGCCGCTACCCTCACCTTCAATGAACCCATCGACCTCTACCACGCCGACAGGGAGTGGTGGAGCAAGAGCCAGCTTTGGTCGCTCCATGACAAGGGCCCGCTCTACTTCTATGAGCGGTACCTCGCCGGCACTATCAGTGAAACATCGGGTGATGCGTACCGCAAGGGATCGCTCGCCCATTTGTGGTGCGAGATCGGTGAGGAGGCGTGGTGGGAGCGAACCGCCATCGTCCCCGAGGAGTTCATCGGGGCCAACGGGGCGGTACTAAAGAAGGGCGAAGGATGGGTGGCTGATCAAGCCGCCGATGCCATCGTTCTTAAACCGGCCGAGGCCGAATCGTTTCGTCGCCAGTTCGATCGCCTGCTCTCCAACAAGATCTTTACCAAGCTCCAAGAAACGACGGAGCATAGAGAGTTCTCGATTCGCTCGACCTGCCCTGACTCAGGGCTCAAGGTCAGGTGCCGTCCCGATGCAGCAACCCAAGACTGCATCTGGGACCTGAAGACAACCTCCGATCAGTGGCCCGTCCGCACCTTTCACAAGGCGGTCCACAACTTCGGATATGGGTTCCAGGCCGCTCTCTATATGCGGCTGGCCAGAGAAGCCGGGTTCACCCCCGAACGCTTCATCTTCGTGGTGAGTTCGACCGTGGCTCCTTTCCAGGAGTGTGCCGTGGTCCTCCCGCAGGCCTACCTCGAACAGTGCGAGCGTCAGTTGCTCGACACCTGCCGTGACCTTCAGTCGCGGTTGCTCCTTGATCACTGGCAGCCAGTGGAGGCCGGCCAGATCACGGAGTTGTGGATGCCCCCTTGGACCATGGAGGAGAAGAGAAGTGAAGTTGGCCAACAACATCAACGGCATGAATAGCAGCGTGGAGACTTCAGAGCTTTACAAGGCCCTGAACAAAGCCCAAGCCTCATACGCACCAATCAAGCGATCCGGCCTGAACCAGGCCGGTGGTTTCAAGTACGCCACGTTGCGGGACATCTGTGACGCCGTCATGCCGGGCCTGCTGGCAAACGGGTTCTGCATGCCCACGTTCATGACGGGCTTCGACACCGAGATCAGGCAGTGGGTGATGGTGGGCACGTTGGTCCACCAGTCGGATCAGTACATCAGTGCGGTCTGTCCGCTCCTCATGGGGTACCAGCCCGAGGACCGGCCCGGCATCCAGACCCTGGAGATCGGTGCAACCTACGCCAAGAAGATCCTCATGCAGGGATTGGCTGGTGGGTGGCTGGAGTCCGAGGAGGGTGAGCCGCAGCCCGAGGTCAAGGTCGAGGTCAAGGTGGAGGAGAAGAAGCCTGATGCTCTCCCCGAGACGGTGAAGCAGAAGAAGAAGGCCAAGGCTCAGGTCATGAGCGACGAGGCCAAGGATCTTCTCGAAAGGGCCAAGGTCAAGCTCGCTGAGAAGGCTGGCGACGAAGCCCACTGCAAGAAGATCTGGGACCACCTCGATGTGCTGGTCAAGCAGGGGACCATCCCGGGGTCCGAGGTTCTTCTGCTCAAGGCCAAGGCCCTCCCGGCCACGGTCGTGGAAGTCACTCAGCAGGAGGAGGTGATCGATGCTGAGTGACCACCAGATCAACGAGCTTGAGCGAGTGATCTCCGAGTCGAAGCTCCAGGACATCCCGGTGCTTCTGACGCGACTGGTCCCCACCCTGTTTGCGGAGCTGCGTCTGGCCCGCGAGGCACTGAGGGACCAGACCGATTCGTTCTTCCAAGGAGTGGTCAATGAGTCCGGTCGTAGTGGAGACGGTTCTCAGGGAGTACCAGCAGGGAATGTCCATGGATTCGGTGGCCCGGCTTCACCCCGAGCTAACGCACCGACAAATACGGTCGATGCTGTCTCGGTTCGGGGTGGTCAGGCCGAAGACCAAGTCCCCGCCGCCCCCAAGCGAAGGCGAAATCGAAAGCGAGATGGAGAAGTTCCGGTCTCAGTGGAGCGAGGAGGAAGCGAGCCTCAGGTGGATCGGCCGGTCAGCACCGGCAGCACTGGAGAGGGGGAGGCACCTGTCTCCCTTGATCAAGGAGTGATCCAAGACGCCCCTCCCTACATCATCGGCCAAGGTCTTCTCCCCATCTGTGCCATCGAACGGAATCGAGGTGACGAGTGAGCGAAACATCCAAGACCCAGTCCCTGCCTTTGTTCGACCACTGGCTCAGGGACTACCAGAAGAACGCCCATGTGAAGATCCGAGAGGACTTCAAGGCTGGGGCCAAGAGACTGCTGATCGAGATGCCCACAGGAACAGGGAAGACGAGGACGTTCGTGCTGTTCCCCAAGGCCGGGGCACGGACGTTGATCATCGTCCCCATGATCACGTTGATCGGCCAGACCGTGAAGACGATCCGGGAGCTGAGAGACTGCATGCCCGATGTCGAGCAGGCAGACCTCTATGCCATCCCGGAGTCCGAGTTCATCGTGGCTTCCTGGCAGACCTTGCAGAGGAACGACCGTTACAAGCGGTTCATCGGCAAGGTGGATTTGGTGATCGTGGACGAAGCCCACTGGGGATTCACCATCCCCGCCCGGGACCTCCTCAACCAGCTTGTGGAAGGAGGTGCCCGGGTCCTGGGATGCACGGCCACCGCATATCGGGCCGACCGGCAGGCCCTGTGCGGCTTCTACGAAAAGGTGAGCTACTGCTTGAGCCTTCGTGAGTCCATTGACCAGGGGTGGCTGGTGCCGCCCAAGGTGAGGATCCACTATGTCAAGTCAGTCGATCTCAGCGGGTTGGCCAAGAAGGCCGGAACAGACTTCGATGCCGAGGAACTCGACAAAATCCTGAGGTCCGAGGAAACCTTGCAAGATTTGGCGAGCCTCATCACCACGAACCACCGGAAGGGGGCGAAGGGTGTTGTCTTCGCCCACTCGGTCAAGCAGGCGACCCTTCTCAGGGACCTGATGCTGGATCGGCACAACATGGAGTGCAGTCTGGTTCATAGCTATCAGTCCGATGAGGACTACTCCGAGGAGCTGTCTAGGTTTACCTCTGGGGATCGGGAGTTGATCATCAATGTTGGTTGTCTTACCACAGGTTGGGACTATCCGCCACTATCGGAGATATTTCTTGCCAAGCCAACCAAGGCTTTGAACAAGTATGTCCAGATGGTGGGCCGGGGTACCCGTTCGTTTGGGTGCGACATCGAAACCCCGGGGACAGTCGAGGGAAGGAAGGCGGCGATCGCTGCTTCGCCCAAGCCGAGCTTCATCATCCACGACATCACCGACTCCAGCCGGTGCAACAAGCTGTGCAGTGCCCTGGATGTCCTCTCGGACCAGACCGGGGTGGTGAAGCAGCGGGTGGCCAAGAGCATGGAGGACGAGGAGGTCTCCCTGGAGGAGATCGATCAGGCCATTGCGGACGAGATCGAGGCCGAGCGGACGGCCAAGCGTCTTGAGAAAGAAGCCGAGCGGGCCCGCCGCAAGAAGGTGGTGCTGGGTGTGGAGTGGGCCTCCGAGGACCGGGATCCGTTTGCCGAGGCTGACCGATCGGCACCGTCTGGCCGCACCTGGAGGTTCCCCTTCGGGAAGTGGAAGGGCCAGCCCCTCCGGGCGGTCGAGGAGGGATACCTGCGGTGGGCCCTGCGTGAGGCCCGCCTGACCCCGCAGTGGAAGCGGCTGGTGTCTGACGAGCTGAACCGCCGCAAGGTGGTGGTGGTCCCGAAACAGCAGACCGAGAGCGGCCGGCTGATCTCGGCTGCCATCAGGGATATGGAGCGGCGTCGAGCCCAAGCTCTTGAGCCCGCCAGCAATCAGACCCTGTTCGACTGACCAATTTTTTCGCCCCAGGAGAAACCTGTGACACCCCGTGAATGACGGTTGACACGGGGTTTACAACGGAAGAGGACGGTAAAGCGGTGTCCGATTTACTCGGTCAGATCACCGCTCAAGAAATCAAAACTGCCCGAGCCTAAACAAAGCCTGCCTACGCAGGAGAGGCTAGTCCTCGAAAGTTCACCCGACTCCAGCACGAAATCCGGGCAACGGGCCAGTGGTTGATCTGGCATTACCCCACCGCCCCGGTCACAGGCTGAAGACTACCCCCACGAATAGGCACGGGGTCGGGTGTGGCCAGCAGGGCCAGTGAAGGCGGGCCTCCCCCACCTTCAGCAGGGATGGGGTCTAGACCGAGAGCGAAAGTAAAGAACGAAGAACCAGACGAAACCTAGGAGTGGACCATGAGAGTCACATACAAGACCGATCGGATGGACATCACCGTGGACGGGGTGGATGTCAAGGCTTGCTTTGACGAGCTGGCCAAGGCGATGGAGGTGTTCGGTGAGACCACCTGCGGTGCCTGCCAGAGCAACGACGTTGCCTTCATCCACCGGGAGAACGACGGATACACGTTCCGTGAGGCTCAGTGCCGCGAGTGCGGTCATGCCCTGGCGTTCGGGCTGAAGAAGTCCGACCTCTCGATGTTCCCCCGCCGCAAGGACAAGGCGGGCAACTGGCTCGACAACGATGGCTGGGGGAAGTTCTCCCGGCAGACTGACCCGGCCTTCTGATTGAAAGGACCCCACGATGCGGGCATGGATGTCCATGGTTTTCCTGATCCCGGCTTGTTCCATGGCTGCCGAGCCGCCGGCCATGACGGAGGGTGTGTGCCCTCCCATTCGCCGGGCTCCGGAGAGCTACCCCCCGATCCTGCGGGATCTCTTCAGCAGGGTGGATAAACCCGACTACTGGAGACTCAAGGATAAGTCCGACCTGGTGAGCTGGGTCCATGAGTTGAACCATGGAGCCAGCTTCCAATCGTGCATCCCAGAGCGCAAGCACGGGGTGTATGTACTAGGCGGAAAGGCGGTGATCCTTACCAACCCTGAAGTCACAATTTCACAGGTGGCCTCCCGGGTTCCTGTCAGGGATCGGGGCGTGAACTTCCAGCACTACCTCGTCACGCAGCAGAGGGACTGGAACACGCAGCCCCTTTACCTGCTCGACGAGTGGACGGCCTACATCCACGGGGCGATTGCAGCCAGGCAGCTCGGCCACAAGACCGACACTAACGGGACCGTGGCCATTGCCATCGAGATGGAGAGGTACTGCCGTGTCATGCTCGCCGTTGTTGGCGATCAAGACGCTGACTACCAGCAGGCCGAAGAGCTGAAGAAGTTCATCCTCTGGAACTCCGGGAGACTCTCGGAAGAGGTCGAGCGAATGACGCTTGACACAGGGTTTACAACGGAAGAATGAGCAAAAAAAGAGAGAGACTGCGGCAGCACTTGGAGGTCTACGCCCTTCAGTCTGTCCGCTGTGCGGTGTGCTGGTGGAGGAAGTACCGGCCCGGCCGGCGGTGCGAGCTTCACCACATCGTCGGTCGGAGAGGACTCGATTGTCACCACCACCGGAACCTCATCCTGCTTTGTCGTGACTGCCATGAGGGATACCACTCAGGGGGTCAACGGAGCTTGGAACTTGGGCAAATACTCCAGGCAAAGCAGGATGAGGACGGTGAGGTTGATCTCGACTTCCTCGCCAAGCTGATGAGCAAGGCCGGACTAAGACAAGACCCGATGCCCCTACCGGAGTGGGCACTCAAGGAACGAGAAGACAACGCCAAGAAGTAGGAGGGCAGCAGTGGGTGGTTACCTAGATCGGCCGAACTTGGACATCGAAGCAGTCAGGGATTTCCTGCGGGCACAGATGTCCAAGCAAGACCCGGGATCGTCACTGTGCGTGGGATACCAGAACGCCTTGGAGAAGCTCAACGATCTCCACAAGTTCAAGAAGGATTTCCACCCAGCCCTGGTCAGGAACGACGAGCTGATCCGTGAGGCCCGGTCAGAGCTAGCAGTCGAGACGGCACACCACTACGCAACCAAGGTGTGCCTGGAGCGAGCAGAACTTCTGGTTGCCCAGATGCACATGGAGAGAGCCCGTGACCACGCAGGAGGAGCAGGACGAGATCGTGAGGCAGGCGAAGCTGTTTGCCCAAGTCCACGCGGGCAACGACTCGAAGGCTGCTGCCGGGGTCAAGCACATCCGCAGCCTGCTGGCTGTGGTTCAGCAGATGAAGCAGGAGAAGGATCCCGAGTACCAGAGGGAGGTGTTGAGTGACGAAGGCTTCAGATCAGTTCCGGTCATACGCCGAGGAAGCGGCAACCATGGCCAGTGGCACAGAGAGCGGGGGCCCAGCGGCACATTCGTGTCCGCCCCAGAACGACGAGTATCCCAGTGATCGGCAGATCAGGGAACTCAACGAGCGGATCGGGAACTTGCAGCGGTGGTCGAGTTTCCTGGATGGGCTGATGGCGGGGTGCGTAATCGCCGTCTTCATCTCCTCCCTGGCACTACTTGCAATGAAGGGGTGTAGGTGATGAGAAAAGCAAAGACGAAGAAGAGGTGTCAGCGACAGGCGGATAGCTGCGACGATCAGTACCTGGCTCTTGAGATGGTTTCCGACAGGCTGTGGCAAAACCTCATGCTCCTTGAAAACCCCGACCACTCCACCATGACCGTCGAGGAGTTCAGAAAGGAGTTCAAGGCCTTCATCGAAAACGACTGGTCGGCCCTTGATCAAGCCAAGGACGCAGGCTGGTGTAGTAGTTACAGGAAGCGGGTGAAGGAATGAAGAGCGGCATCTACACAGACCAACGCATCGCTGAACTGGAGGCATGCAACGCCCGGCAAACAGAGGTCTCGATCCTCCAGTCGGACCTGATCAATGAACTCAGGAGAGAGGTCAACCTGCTCAAGGACTGCCTCAAGCTCCAGTCCAAGGAAGGGGTTTTAG
>Ga0209617_10000372_pt1 | contig 19254 bp, 13 predicted proteins | sample LakEriepJuly2011_2_FD_187459 | JGI IMG/M metagenome (GOLD analysis project Ga0209617, IMG submission 187459) | Freshwater microbial communities from dead zone in Lake Erie, Canada - CCB epilimnion July 2011 (SPAdes) (version 2) | ecosystem: Environmental > Aquatic > Freshwater > Lentic >...
TTGTCGTGGGATAGGCCAACAGTTCCAGCAGCGTTCCGGAATCCACGGAAAGTTGCCGGTTTGAAACCCGAGGTTTTGCCGGATCCTTGAATCCGTTATCCTCCAGGATGAGCGTCCGCGTTTCTTTCTTCTTCCAGATAAGGCGAAATGCTTCCGGCGCCCACCAGAGTTGATCGGAATTCGTTTGGGGCAACCGATAAGCTCCGGCCGGATCGAAGATCCGTTGAGTTTCTTGGCTTAGTGGTTTTTAAACCGGCAGGCTTCATCGGTTTTCACACCATCACTAACACAAGAGACGCTGCTTTCGGCGGAAGCCATTTCCTCGACCCTCGATTTTCAATTTCCGTGGATCTTTTCCAAATCAGGTTTGATTTTTGAGACCAATTCCGCTCGGATTTAGTGCATGAGCACCTTCGGTTTCTGCGCCGTACTGGCCTTTGCGCTGGTAAGCCCGATTCTGGCGCAATCGCCAGTTGGATCCGGACCTTCTTCTTCAACTTGGATGCCTCCAGAATCGTCATTCAAAAAAGTGATTCTGGATGAGGATGCCTTGGTGGATGGGGTCCGAAAAGACACCATTGTTGATCCCATGGAACTCACGGTGGCACCGGATGGGCGCGTGTTCTGGGTTGAACGTGCAGGTGTTGTTAAGCTCTGGAAGCCCGACACCAAATCCACCGTGGTTGCCGCAAAGTTGGCAACGTTCACCGGCCTTGAAGACGGCGCGCTGGGCATCACCTTGGATCCGGCGTTTGCCAAGAATCAATGGATCTACGTGAACCGCTCTCTACCCGAGACCACCACCAACTCTCAGGGAAAGGTGGGCATCATTCGGGTTGCTCGTTTTACTGTGAAGGGCGATCAACTGGATCTTGCCTCCGAGACACCCATCATCGATGTCGAGACCCAGCGGGAACAGTGCTGCCATGTCGGTGGATCGCTGACTTTTGACGCCGCTGGCAACCTCTATATGTCGATTGGTGACAACACCAACCCGTTCGACTCCGATGGATTTTCTCCGCATGATGAGCGTATGGGTCGTTACCCTTGGGATGGTCAGCGAAGCGCCGCGAATGCAAATTCTTTGGTCGGCAAGGTGCTTCGAATCAAACCTCGCCCGCAAGGCGGCTACGACATCCCTAAAGGGAACCTCTTCAAGCCCGGCACTGCTGGCACTCGCCCAGAGGTTTATGTGATGGGTAATCGGAATCCGTTCCGCGTCTCGGTGGACCGCAAGACAGGATATCTTTATTGGGGAGAAGTTGGGCCAGACTCCGGACATGCCGATGCGAAGCGTGGATCTGCTGGTTTCGATGAGGTGAATCAGGCTCGCAAGCCCGGATTTTTCGGTTGGCCCCTGTTCGTCGGAGACAACCGAGCCTACACGAAGGTGAACTTTGTCGACCGCCAACGCGGCACCGACGCCCGTCAAGCCTATGACCAGGTCCGCAAGAAGATCGAGGAGATGAAAAAGAAGGGCGAGACCAACAATCTTCCTGAATTGCCGACGAAGCCGGAGGCCTGGGATCCGAAGGGAATGGTGTTTGACCCGGAGCACCCCAAGAACACATCGCCTAACAACACGGGCATCCAAGATCTGCCCCCTGCGCAACCGGCGTTTATCTATTATCCGGCGTCGGCTTCGACTCGTTTTCCGGCGGTCGGCTCTGGGGGGCGGACCGCCATGGCCGGACCGGTTTATTACTACGATCCGAAGAACCCATCGGCGCATCGGTTGCCCAAACAGTTCGATCACACCCTCTTCATCTATGAATGGTCCCGAAACTGGATCATCGCTGTGAAGTTGGATGAGAACGATAACATCGCCAAGACGGCCGACGGCAAGTGGATGATGGAACGCTTCATGCCTGCGACGACCTTCAAGCGGCCCATGGACTTGGAATTGGGTGCTGATGGTTGTCTCTATCTCATCGAGTACGGCAAGGACTGGGGCAACAATTCGGATACAAAAATCGTTCGGATTGAGTATCACGGTTCGAGTAGTTCCTAGGTCTGATGTCTTCAGCCCAGACCCATTCATTCGACTTCATCGTTCTCGGGAGCGGTGTGGCCGGGTTGACCTACGCTCTTGAGGTGGCCCACCGAGGTAAGGTGGCCATCATCACCAAGAAGAATCGCGCCGATTCCAATACAAACTGGGCGCAGGGCGGTATTGCGGCGGTCACGAGCTCTGAAGACAGCTTCGAGATGCATGTCCAAGACACGCTTGAGGCTGGGGCGGGTTTGTGCCGTGAGTCCGCGGTGCGAACCATTGTTCAAGAAGGCCCTGAGCGTATTGCCGAGTTAATGCGGTTGGGGGCGCAGTTCAGCGAACGAGACATTCCAGGTGGGGGTGGACGCCGCGAATTGGATCTCACCAAAGAAGGAGGGCATTCTAAGCGGCGCATCCTGCACGCTGCCGATGCTACGGGCCGTGAGATCGAGCGGGCCCTCCTTGCCGCGGTGGCCGCCAATCCAGCGATCACCGTGTTTGAAAACCATCTGGTGATCGACCTGATCACCACGGCCAAACTGGGGTTGGCTGGCCCCAACCGGTGTATCGGAGTCTATGTGCTCAACAATCCCGAGGGGCGGGTTGATGTGTTTCAGTCGCCCGCGGTGCTGCTGGCAACCGGGGGGTGTGGCAAAGTTTATCTCTATACCACCAACCCAGACATCGCCACCGGGGATGGCATAGCGATGGCCTATCGAGCAGGGGTTCCCATCCTGAACATGGAGTTCATCCAGTTTCACCCCACCTGCCTCTTCCATCCGCAGGCTAAGTCCTTCCTGATCTCGGAAGCAGTCCGGGGCGAGGGAGGTGTCTTACGCACCCCGGGAGGTGAGCGCTTCATGCAGCGCTATGACACCCGATTGGAACTGGCGCCCCGGGACATCGTGGCTCGAGCTATCGACTCGGAGATGAAACGAACCGGAGCCGACTGCGTGTATCTGGACATCACCCACCGATCGCGTGAATTCATCCTGAGTCATTTTCCCACGATCCATGCTCGGTGCCTAGAGTTCGGTATCGACATGACCAAGGACTGGATTCCAGTCGTTCCGGCGGCCCACTATCAGTGCGGAGGGGTGGCGACCGATTTGGATGGGCAAACTTCTCTGGACGGACTGTTTGCTGTGGGCGAAGTGGCCTGCACTGGCCTCCACGGAGCCAATCGACTGGCGAGCAATTCATTGCTGGAGGCCTTGGTTTGTTCGTACCGGGCTGCCCAGCGGGTCCTCACATTGCCGGGAAGCGGTGGATCTATAGCGATCCCGCCTTGGCAGACGGGGCGGGCGACAGACCCTGACGAAATGGTTGTCGTTTCACATAATTGGGACGAGATCCGTCGGTTAATGTGGGATTATGTGGGCATCGTCCGCACCACTAAGCGTCTCCGGCGGGCACAGAAGCGATTGGCAAATCTTCAGGAAGAGATTCGAGAGTATTACTGGGATTTCATCGTTACGGCCGATTTGCTCGAGTTGAGAAACTTGGCCACCGTGGCGGAAATTATTGTGGCCAGTGCTTTGCAGCGGACCGAGAGCCGCGGACTTCATTGCAATCGGGACTTCCCCGAATCCGATCCGCGTTGGACCCAGGTGGACACGCGAGTGTGTCGCGAAGAGTGAGCGCTTAAGTTGCTGAGGAACTAGTCCGATAGTCTAGCAAGGCTCAAGTCTGAGCCTAGCGCGTCTATTTCTCATGTCTGATACATCGGTTCAAACAAACCTTCGTCAGGCGTGGTTTACCTCGGTTGTAGCGATCGTTAGCATCGCAGTCCTCGGGTTGATCTTGGAAATTGCCCTAGGCTCCAAGCCCGCTGAATTGTTCAACAAGCACTCAAGTGCCCGGGACGGCGCTGAACAGGTTCGAATAGAACTGAAGTTTTTGGGAAAGCTGCTCGCAGACGATCCGGACTCCTATCCTGCTGATTTGTCTCGGCGATTGGCTGGTATGAGGGAGTCCATGACGGCTGGTATGCAGTTGTTGGGCAAGTCCGGACTCAAGCCCGACAATCTGAAAACGTTCCAACAGTTGGAAGTTTGCTTCCAGGAGAGGTTCTTGCCTGATTTTATCAATTTTCGCCAACCCTATGGTGATCAAGATAGGCCTAAAATTCGGGCTAGTCTGAAGGTGTCGCGCGACGATTTGGAATCCAGACTGAATGTGCTTGAACGTGATCTGATCAAATATTCGACCAAGGATTTTAAGGAGACGAGCCAGATTAAGGTGATGGGGGCCTGTGGGGGAGTTGTTCTGGGAGTGATGGGGCTCGTGTTGCTCTGGTTTCAGGTTCGATCTCTGCAGAAAGCCATTCTGCAGACTGCCCCGGTGAGTGGTGCTGATGCTAAGATGACTGAGAACATCGCCAAGTATGCGACCCGAATCCGTGAGTTAGAGGGTTCCAACAAGTTGTTGAGGTCCGAAGCGGATAAATTGGCTCCGCTCGCCGATGAGGTAGTCACTTTACGACAGCAGGGAGCAGGAACCCCTTGGGAGATCTGGTTGAAGGCAATTCATGGACGCGGACGTTCTTCACTAGGTAAGGGCGGGCAGTTGGGCATTGTGCTGGAACTTACTCCCGACGAGATCCTGAGCCTGGAACCTTCACTCAGGGAGCACACGGAGTTCGTCCGAATCGAAGCGCCTTCTGAAGCGGACAAGCCAGCTCGATCCCGACACACTGTTTTGGTCGTGGACGAAGACTTTGGAAATCGTGCCCGCTTGTTGGCATGCGTCTCGGGGCTCGACCTGGAAGTGGTGGAAGCACCTTCGACCAAAGAGGCGTGGAAAATGATGGATGGTGGTTTGGTGGTCCGGTTGTGTTTGGTGGGGGGTAATGGTGGCGAAATTTCGGGGGCCGATTTTGGAAAACGGGTCAAAGCCGATCCGCGCTTCTCCGAGGTGGAGATAATTCTCTGCTCGGCCTTAACGAACTTAGAGGAGTTGACCAAGACCCTGGAAGAGGTTGCGGCAAGCAAGACCCCATTGGAGGAGGCCCAGGAACAGTCGGGGCTCAACAGTCACGCCTACGGCAAGATGCTTCAGGCGGTCAACACCGAGACCAAGGAGACACTCACCTTCGCCCGCACCGCCCTCTCCCACGGTCAACGCAAAGCGGCCTGGAGCCGTATCACGTCGCTCAAGGAAACAGCGAACACGGTCGGTGACAAGGGTCTCACCAATGCCATCGCCTCCGTCGAGAAAGAGATGGATCGCGGGGACGTGTTCTTCATCACCGCCGAATTGGAACGTCTGGAGCGGGAAAACCAGCGCTTGAGCAAGTTGGCTGAACAACTCCTGACTTCGGCACCGAAGGCCATGAATCCGGGAGAGGTCAACCTGAGCGGGAGCAAATAGAGCACAGAAACGCCGGCATTATCTCAGAAATATCGATTTCAGAAAAATTGCCTATCTAATTTAAGCCACCCAGCCCGGCCTGTCAGGTCTGTCGGGCAGATTCTGCAGCCGATGTCTTGGAAGTAGTGATTCATTTCCGAGCGGTCCGGTCCAAGGGGGGTGGTACGTCTCCACGACCCTGAGATGGGCTGGGGGCGGGCCTTAAGGGGGCTATCTCTGAACCTCGTCCGTTCACGCCACTTCGGACTGCGTTTGGCTACCGCGGGTGAGCGCTAAGAATGCCGCTTCCAGTGTTCCGGTTGTTTGTGATCGCGCGCGCAGTTCGTCGGCGCTGCCGCAAGCGATCACTTGTCCTTGGTGGAAGATCCCGATCCGGTCGGCCATCTCTTCGGCGACACTGACCTGATGGGTGCTGAGAAAGATGGTCATGCCCTCGTTGGCTCGTTCCCGAAGGATATCTTTCACAACCCGTGCATGGTGCGGGTCGAGGCCCACCATCGGTTCGTCAATGATGAAGACTTCGGGGCGGTGGAGCAGCGCGCTGGCGATGGCGATTCGTTGCCGTGTGCCATGGCTGAGGGATTCAATGGGCTGGTGTAGCCAGTCCTCCAAATTGAACCGGGGCACCAGTTCGTCGCATTCCTCGCGAATTTGAGCGTCCGGCATCCGAAATAAGCGTCCGGTGAATCGAAGAAACTCTGCGGGCGTGAGCTTCTCATAAAGGAACGGGAAATCAGGCACGTAGCTGAGGCGTGAGCGAGCCTCCAACGGATTCTCTTGGATATCGAACCCGGCGATCCGGGCCCGCCCAGCGGTGGGTCGGATGAGCCCGACCATCATCTTAATGGTGGTGGTCTTTCCTGCTGCGTTGGGGCCCAGGACGGCAAAAAATTCCCCGCGGGGAATTTGCAAGTTGATCCCATCCACTGCTCGAAGGGATCCGAAGTCTTTGGTCAGGCCTTCCAGTTCAATCATGGCGAAAATCTCATTATTCAGTGTCCAACGATGGCGTCGTTGACCAACTGGAGGCGGTCGGGCAGTTGGATCTTGAGTAATTCTCCGGCGCGACTAACGAAGGCGATGACCTCGAGTTGTCCGGGCAATCGGGCGCTCAGGCGATAGACTCGAACGCGGCTTCGGCCGATTTGCATCCAGTCGGATCGAGCGTCGATGGAAATATTCCGGGCCAAGGATTCTGGGTGGCTCAGGGCGTTGTTGGGGATGAATCCGGAGGGCAGGGCCGTCAGATAAGGAGCCAGCATGAGCTGAAGGGCCGCCCGATTGCGGGTCTCGAAAGTTTGCTCGAAGCGCTGGCGCCCCTCCTCATAGATCATGCGGATTTGGTCGGATCCAGCCTCGGCTTGGATCTCCCAACTCTTGGGTCGCTGGTCGACCCGGACCTGAAGTCTCTGCCAGGTGTTGGAGGATGATAATTCCACAGTCCCCAAAACCATCACCCGGTCCAGGGGCGAGTCACTGCCATGAATGCGAGTGGAGACTCGGATCAAGTGTCCTGCGGGTGCTGAGACCATGCCTTCGATGGCGGTGGTATTGCTGCGGGAGACTTCGAGAATGGAGGGGTGCCATTCCAACGAACCGACGGTCCTGCCTTGGTGTCGGATGCTCAGCACGCTGGAGTCCGGGGAATCTAGAATCTTCTGCCAGATCAAGTCTGGTGAGAGTTCGGAACCCGAGGTGAAGCGGTCTCCCCATTCGGCCTGCCACAAGAGCCCATTCATCACCACCCAGAAGAGAGCGGAGGCAATCAGGGTGATCCGGGAAGCCATGTTCTGAAGGGAGTCCCCGCTTTTCAGGGGACTCGTATTTCAACGCCCGGCTTCAGCTTGCGGGTGTCTACGCTGGGATTAGCGGCTTGAAGCTGTTGCAAAGTAATTCCTTGGGCCTTGGCGATTTTGGCCAGGGTGTCTCCGGATTTCAGTGTGTAGGTCTTGGGAGTGGACGGCTTGCGGGGTTCGACCGCTCGGGCCGCCAGTCGGGTCGGGGTGTCCGTCGCCTTGGGGACTGCGCTCGGGGCGCGGGCCGGTGCCGCGACGGTTCCGTTGGTTGGACTAGAGACTAGGAGGGTGGGCGTGGCGATACGGGTGGAGGCTGAATAGAGCTGGTTGCTCAAGGACAACGCGGACTTGCGCAACTCATCGTTCTCCCGCCGCATTTGCTCGAGTTGACCCTGTGTTTGGATCTTGCCGATGGTGTCAGCATGCAATTCGGCCAACCGCAGGCCGGTGGCACGGATGAGTTGGTTGACAATCAGGTCGTTGGTGCGCCCAGAAAGAACGACGTAGCGTCGGAGGTGATAGTAGGCGAAGCCGTACTCGGGAAGTTTGGCCGAGTCGGAATGGATAATCCCTAGTCCGAGGTGCGCATCCGCGTTGCGGGGGTTCACATCCAAGGCCCGTTGATAGTACTCCACGGCCCGGGAGTACTGGTTCATCCGCTGATAGGCTTCGGCCTGACGGTAGTTGTTCTCCTCCTTCGGGTCCGCCTTGCCGCTGACCCAGGGACGCTCATCGCAGCCCACCCATAAGACGCAGGAAAGCAACAGACCTCCGCAGATGTTCCAGAAGCGATGAGACATTGGCTTGTAGGCTGTCCGCGCCGCCGACGAGCGTCAACGCGGCGGAGCAAGACTGCGGCGATTCTGGGTCACCCGAGAGTTCCTAGTTCTTTTTTCCACCGTGCCAATTGACGGGCCACCTGACGGACTCCGGGAGCACCGGGAAGCTCACGCCGCTTCATGGCCTTCTGCAAATCATACAACTCGAGCACATCGGCTGAAAAGCGGGGTTCAATCGCCTGATATTCCGCGAGGGAGAGTTGGTTGATCGGGCGTCCAACTTTCTCAGCGAAGGCCACCACGGCTCCGACCGCGTGATGTGCTTGGCGGAAGGGCATTCCCTTTTTCACCAGATAGTCAGCGAGGTCGGTGGCCAGCAGCAGGGGATCCTTCGCGGCAGCATCGCAGGCCGGAGCTTGGACGGTGGTGTGATCGAGCATTGCCGCGGTGAGCCGGACACAGGAGCGGACGGTGTCCGCGGTATCGAAGAGTCGCTCCTTGTCCTCCTGTAGGTCCCGATTGTAGGTCATGGGCAGCCCCTTCAGCAGGACTAGCAGCGAGACCAAATTGCCGATGACTCGTCCCGATTTACCTCGGGTGAGTTCGGCGATGTCGGGATTTTTCTTCTGCGGCATGAGCGAGGAACCGGTCGTATAGGCGTCCGCGATGCGGATGAAGCTGAACTCGGAGGAGGCCCACAAGATGAGGTCTTCGGAGAGGCGGCTGAGATGGACAGCGATCAGTGCCGCGGCTGCACTGAATTCGATGAGGAAGTCCCGGTCGGAGACCGCATCCATGGAATTCTGCGTGATGCGCGGCCGACCTTTCGTGTCGGTAAAACCGAGGAGGGTGGCCACAAACTCGCGGTCTAGGGGCAGCGTGCTGCCAGCGATGGCTCCCGCTCCGAGCGGACACACGTTGAGTCTTCCAAAGGCGTCCGCCAGACGACCGGTATCGCGGTCGAACATCTCGACATAGGCGAGGCAATGATGGGCGAAGAAGACCGGTTGAGCCCGTTGCATGTGCGTGTAGCCGGGGATAATCACCTCCGAGTGCCGCTCGCCCAGTTTGACCAAAGAGCGTTGGAGTGTGCGCAATTCACCGAGGAGCGCTTCGATCTCATCGCGCAACCACAGGCGAACATCTAGGGCGACTTGATCATTCCGGGATCGCGCCGTGTGCAGCTTGGCGGCGGCCGGCACGCGAGCCGTCAGCGCCGCCTCAATGTTCATGTGGACGTCCTCCAGTTCCGTTTTCCACTGGAATCGCCCCGCTTCGATCTCCATGCCGATGGCCTTGAGTCCGGCGATGATGTCTTTGCATTCCTTGGAAGAGAGAATGCCGATCTTCTCCAGCATGGTCGCGTGGGCCATCGAGCCGACGAGGTCGTGGGACCACAGTCGCCAGTCGAAGGAGACGGATTGGGAGAATTGAGCAACTTCCTGGCTTGGGCCATCGGTGAAGCGGCCAGAACGGGAGACGACGGTGGAGGGGGACGGACGCGGTTTCTTCATGTCAGACGCTGACCGGAGCTTCGCAAGGGTGGGAGCGATGTCACGCGGGAAGAACTTCTGGATGGAGCAAGACGGGGGACCTCGCCGCGATCTAAAACCGCCGCAAACCACCATGATGTGGGACTAATGGCGCACTCAACCTTCCGACGAACCCGGTTTTGGGGAACGGGGCAGAGCAGCCGACGGATTGCGTTGCCACTCACCCGAATCCAGATACGGCTTGAGGCGGCCCTTGAGGGTTTCCCGCGCGCGATGGATGAGCGATTTGGTGGCCTGCAGGGAAGTTCCGAGGACGGCAGCGATCTCCTCGTAGCTCAATTCGCCGTCGCGGCAGAGGATGAGTGCGGTTCGTTGTTTCTCGGGTAGTGCGGCCAAAGCCTCATCCACGAGGTTGAACAATTCGCTTCGGGTTGTCTCGGCATCGGCCCCGGGTTGCCGATGGTCTTTGATTTGTCGCAGGGGGTGATCTTCGTCATCGGGTCGCGGTTCATCCAGCGAGTCGGCCGGATGCCGGACCCGCCTGCGGATCTCGTTGAGGCAGAGATTGCGAGCAATGGTGAAAAGGAAGGTGGAGAACCGCGCCGTCGGTTGGTAGCGGGCGGCGGTCTTCCAGAGTTGGACAAAGGTGGCCTGCGCCAAATCTTCAGCTTCGTCTGGGTCGGGCAGGGTTCGGTAAATAAAGCCGATGACCGGATGCTTCCAATGCTCCACCAACTCGGTGAAGGAGTCCCGATCACCCCGTTTGACGCGCAGCATCAACAGGGTGTCGGGATCCTGGCCGGGATCGGTGGGTTGGTCGGGCATGAGTTTCGCAGCCAATCCAAAAATCCGTCGGATGCCCAGTAGGCCCCAATGATTCGGGAGCGGGTAGATGCGATAGACCGCTATTTGATCGGAGCCTTGCCCTGGGCTTCAACGAAGGCCTTGGCCTTGGCCACGAAGTCGTTGGGGTTCTTGGCGAAATCGCCGCTGTCAGTCTCGATGGCCAAGCGACCGCTGTAGCCACTCTGGTGGAGTTCAGCGAAGAGCCCCTTGTAGTTGGACTGCCCCTCGCCGATATGGGTGTCAAAAGCCACGTCGTCGCCCTGGGTCTTTTCGACCCGCTTGTCCTTGAGGTGGAGGTCGAACACCCGTCCGTTGTATTCCCGATACACCTTTGCCGCGTCAAAGCCGGCGCTGGTGATCCAACCGACGTCCATGCAGACGCCAATGCGGGGGTCCCGGTGTTGGATGATCTGCTTCACCACGGCGGGATTGCCATAAAGGCTCTTGATGCCGTGGTTGTGGACCGCAACCCGAATGTCATACTCCTTGGCCAGTTCTTCCAGGTTGTCCCAAATACGAAAATCACCGGGTTCGACGATAATGAGCCGAATGCCCATGAACTTGGCGAACTCGAAGAGGCGACGGTTCTTTTCTTTGTCGGTCGAGGTACCGGCCACACCAAAGGTGTAGGCGCGGAGGCCGGCCGCATCGAGAGCCGCTTTCTTCTGGGCCCACTCCTCCTTCGAGGCGTTGGGGTCGATGTGGTTCCCAATAACCTGAAGCTCCTTAATGCCATGCTTCACAGCGAAGTCGATGGTCTGCTGGAAGTTCAGGTTGCGGAGGGTCCAGGTCTGGATGGCTAGCTGGTCAGCCAGATTGCCAGCCTGAGCGGACAGCATGGCTGCAGCCAACGCGATGGGTAGGAGAAGTCTCTTCATGGATTCGGAGGTGAATCAAAGCAGTCCGCGACCCCGGATTCAAACGGGAAGCAAACCGGAAATCGTTTGGTATCACCCCCAGAACTGGCGGTCGAGGGATCGGTACTGGATGGCTTCGGAAACATGCTCGAGCCTCACACTTTCAGACTCGGCCAGATCAGCGATGGTCCGCGCGACCTTGAGCACCCGGTGATAGGCGCGGGCTGAGAGATTCAGTTCGGTCAATGCGTGCTTGAGGAGCAAGAGGGTTGGGGAATCGAGTTGGATAAATTGCTGAAGTTCGCGGGGCCCCAATCGGGCGTTGCAGGAAATGGGTTTTCCGAGCAACCGATGTCGCTGGCGTTCCCGGGCCGCTTCGACCCGCTGTCGGATCTCTTGGCTGGATTCCCCCGGGCGCGCTCGGTCGAAGTCGGTGAATCGGACGGCAGGAACCTCGACGTGCAAGTCGATCCGGTCGAGCAAGGGGCCGGAAATGCGACCCAGATAAGACTGAATTTCTCGGGGACCGGAGCGTGATTCGGCGGGCATTTTGCCGTCCGGCGTAGGATTCATCGCGGCCACGAGCATAAATTGTGCAGGGAAAGTCATGGTTCCTGCGGCTCGACTGATGGTCACCTTACCTTCCTCGAGGGGTTGGCGGAGCGTCTCCAGCACGGATCGCTTGAATTCGGGTAATTCGTCGAGGAAGAGAACGCCATGGTGGGCTAGGGAAACCTCGCCCGGGGTAGGATGGGTGTTGCCACCGAGCAAGCCAGCATTGCTCGCGGTGTGGTGAGGAGACCGGAACGGACGTCGGGTGAGCAACGCCTGACCTGGAGCTAATTGACCCACAACGCTGTGGATTTGGGTGGTCTCCAGAGCCTCGGCGAGTGTTAGTGGTGGCAGAATGGTGGCCAGGCGTTGAGCAAGCATGGACTTGCCGCTGCCCGGTGGCCCAATAAGCAAAATATTATGGCCGCCGGCCGCGGCCACCTCGAGGGCGCGTTTCACCGATTCCTGTCCACGGACCTCGGCCATGTCTATGGAATCGCCGTTGCCTCCTCGGAAGAGCGCCTCGGTGTCCACTCGCAGTGGTTGGATGGAGATTTCGCCCCCCAAAAACTGAGCGGCCTCCTGAAGACTTCGAATGGGGATGACCTCTAGTCGGTCCACCACGCCGGCCTCGGGAGCGTTCTCTGCGGGCAGCAGGATGCCTCGGCATCCCTCCGCTCGGGCCCGGAGCGCGAGCGCGAGTGCCCCTTTGACTGCGCGGACGGCTCCGGTCAGGGCTAGTTCACCCACCATGGCGAAGGCTGTCAGATCCCCCGGTGTGAGTTGCTTGCTGGCGGCGAGAATTCCTAAGGCGATCGGAAGATCGAAACTGGGTCCCTCCTTGCGGACGTCGGCCGGGGCCAAATTAATGGTGGTCCGGCCCGGTGGAAATCGGAAGCCGCTGTTAACGATGGCTGTTCCAACCCGATCACGAGATTCGCGCACCGCCGCATCGGGTAGGCCGACTAGGACGATTTGCTGCGGGCCGGGACCTGAGTCGACTTCGACTTCAACCGGGAAGGCATCGATACCTTGAATGGAAGCGGATCGGATTTGTGCGAGCATGAGACTGGGTTCAATCAGACCTGAACGGAGCGACACACTGTGATTCGCTCGGATTCGGTTAAACCTTTCAACGAATTGAGAATTTAAGGGTTGAAGGGTCGGGTCCGTCTTATCAGCAGGCGCGGAGCGGGCGATGGGTGGCAACGCGTTGCGATCGGCAGAGCTGGTTCTCCCGGGTCGGGTCGTGGTTTCGAGCTCATCCGAGTGTCGCTGGAACGTTTCTTCTAGTGGTGTTCGATTTGGCCGTTGCGGCTACCGGGTTGGCGGCCTAGAAATCAAGAGTTGCCGGCTTGCCGGCGGCTGGGCGGACAACGGAGAACCAACATCTCGTTCGCCCGTTCCGGGTCGGGGGCACTTGTTTCAGCAGGGTTCTCCACCCTCGCCTCCTTGGTGTGTCCGACCCGGAGCTTTTTTCTCGCCCTCCCGCCCTCCTCCCGCCCTTCCCTTATCCCGTTTCAGCCCCCTGCGCCGCAGGACACGAAAAAGGCGACCCCGTTTGAGGCCGCCTGTTGCGATGAAGCTTTGTCGTGGACCAAACTCTACGGCTTCATTCGGTAAAACTTGGTCTCGATGGGGGTCGTTGTATGCGGCGAGGTAACCGGTGCGCCGACATCCGTCCAGGGGCCGGTGAGGGTGCCTGCCTGCTGGAGTGTTCCTAGGTCCCATATAATCTGGACGGTCGATCCGGACGTGGTGATGCGGAGGTTGGCGCTTCCTAGCGGCGGCAGGTCCGCGAAGCTCTGCCCGTTGGCTCCAGCGGTGTAAATGCTGGCCGCTTCAAGGGGAGTCAACGCGCGGCGCCACACCCCGAGATCATCCATCTCTCCGGCCCCAGTCTCCTGATAGAGCCCCGTTGGGTCTTGGCCTATGGTTGCCGGTAGACCGGTATCAATGTCTGTGGCGGCCGCAGTCGAGGTGCCCGAGATCTTGTAGGCCCGCGCCAGGATACCGTCCTGATAAATGGAGACCTGCGACTTTCGATCCAAGACGTAGACAAGGTGATGCCACTCTCCGTCGTTAATGCTTCCGACTTCTCCATAGAAGCGGGCTCCTGTTCCCGAGTTGCCGTAAAGGGAAACAGCCCAGCTCCCGTAGTTGAGAGGTGCTTCCGTCGGGGAGGCGCCACTACCAATACCATATCCGTAGGCCGGAGCAAAAACCCAGCCCGCCCCACCCAGCGAACCCGAGGTGGTGGTGAAGAAGGGGAGGTCGCCACCAATGAAGTTGGCGGGCAGCTTGATCCAAAAGGCGACCGTGAAGTCTACCGAGTTGGAGAACTGTAGATCAGGCCGGACACCCAGTGTGACATAGGAGGTATTGGTCACGATGGTGGCACCGGGTTCGGTGGGTGTGCCGAAATCTGAGGCGTAGGCCAGTGCCCGGCCAAGCTTTCCGCTGGTGTAGGTGGCGCCGATGACATTGCTGGCCGAGGTGTGGTCGCGGGCGATGGCTGTGCCGTTGTTGCCCCGGCCTGTGGCGTCGATGAGTGTGTTGTCGAAGGTGTGGTGCAGGACCAGGCCAGGGATGGTTACGGTGCTGGTGGGTGTCGGCAGCACGGTGAGAGTCACGGCGGTGCTGTTGGTCGATCCGACACCGTTGGAGATGAGGCACCGATAGAGACCCGCCGATCCGGTCGTCAGGGTCGGCGTGGTGAAGGTCGATCCGTTAGCTCCGGTGATATCCACTCCGTTCTTCTGCCATTGATAGATCAGAGGCAATGAGCCAATCGCCGCGGCGCTGAAGGTGGCTGAAAGCCCCACGTAGTTGGTCATTGCCTTGGGCTGCGTGGTGAAGGAGGGCAGCAGCGTAGAACCATAGGCCGCTGCAAAATGGGTAGAGATCTCGGTATCAGAAAGGACGGTGTTGTAGATGACTACCTCGTCGATGATTCCATCGAAGCTGCCGTCATACCCCGGCGAATTGCCTAAGCGCTTGGAACCGATGCTGACCGGCGACGACGACGACTGGATTCCTTGTGGTCTTCCCGGGGAGCTATCGGACAGTTCGCCATTAATATAGAGACGAACTTCCGGGGAGCCCGGGTTGGACTGGTCGTACACCGCGACGATGTGTTGCCAACTGTCATTGGGGCCCACGGTGGCATCCGCTGAATACAGGGTGTTGTTGTTGCCGCGCGTGAAGAATCGGTATTTTCCTGAGGCGATATCGATCGAAAACTGCTCGTTGCCCGTGGTGCCATCGGCCCCTGTGCCTTTGGCAATCAGGGTGGACTCATCGGGCTGGCCTTCGCCGCCCTTGGCCCAGAGTTCGATGGTGAAGCTGACGTTAGTGCCTTCGAAGTTGATTCCGCTCCCAGGAAGGCCGCTGATCAAACCCACATAGCTGTTGGTCCCGCCGAAGAGGGCCCCTGTGTTGGTGTCGACCATCGAATATCCAGGCTGTTTGAGTGTCGTATTGAAGTAGGTGCCATTGAGTCGGCCTATACTGTCGTAGGCCGTGGTGCCTGAGGTTTCGCCCAGACGCCAGTAGGCGAGCGGCTTGGCCGAGAGGGCGGCGGCGGCAAAGCCGGACGGGGCCGGGGAGACGGTGAGTTGTGCGGTGGTGGTGACGCTTCCAGCGCTGTTGGCGATGCGGCAGGTGTAGGTTCCGGCCGTGGCCACCGATGCGGTCCCGGAGATGAGGGTGCTGGTGGCTCCTGCGATATCGGTTCCGTTGAGTTGCCACTGGAAGGTCTGGGGTAGACTGCCTCCGCTGAAGACTGAGAACTGGAAGGGGGTGCCGGAGAAACGCTGCAGGTCGACCGGAGCCTCGAGGATCGTCGGCGGGCCCACGATGATGTTCAGCGAGACCGTGCTGGTGGCGGACCCATAGGGATTAGACACGACCACGGAATATACAGGTTTAGAAACCTTCAGCGGTTGCAGGGTTAGTTGCGCGGTCTTGATGTTCAGAGCGACCGAGTTGCTGTACCACTGGTAGGTCAGGGGTGGTGCTCCTTCGGCCAAGACCGACAAGGTGGCCGTGTCGCCATCGTAGAGATCTGGCCAACGGACGCTGGGGTAATCACCGGGGCTGGAGATGGGCTTGTAGATGATCGGGGTCACTAGGGCCGAGGCGTAGACACTGGCGATCTCGGACGCGCTGAGCGACTTGTCGAAAATGGCCGGCTCATCGATGGATCCGCCGAAGAATTGTCCCGCCGCTTGCCACACCTCGTTGGTGTAATTGGCAGCATCGTTGAAGGCATGGGTGGGAGATGGAGGACCGAAACGTGAACCCATGGTCCATCGGGAGACATTGACGGTCGCTGCGGCTCCGTTCACGGATGGGGTGGAAGCGATGAGTTGGCCGTTGCGGTAGAGGTTCCAGGCCGTTCCATCGTAAGTGCCAGCGAGGAACACCCAGTTATTCAGGTCGGTTTCGGGCATGGTGGCCTCGGCGGTGTCGTAGTACGTCTTTCCGTCTGAAGTGCCGATCTCATAGCGGTTGGTCGTGCCATAACCGCTGTTCTCGTAGCCGCGGGTGATGCGAAGGAAGGTTTCGGCGTAATTTTCATCCCAGCCCTTGGAGAGAATGGTGCGAATGCCGCCGCGGACAGTGGGTTTGATCCAAGCCATCAGGGTGACTTGCCCGATGAGATTGCTCAGGGTGGTGTCCGCACCGGCCGTAATGGACCCATTGTTGCCATCCAGGAATACCGCTCGGTTGCCGCTGCCCATGCCGGCAAAGGGTGTTCCGGGTTGACCCGCAAGAGTGCCCCATCGGTTCACGGCGTCTGCGGTCGTGCCGGAGGATCCGGAATTGATGGCGATCGGAAGAGTTTCCAGGGCGGGAGTTGGATAGGTTGGCTCGTTGAAGGGCCAGTAACCCGCCGGGGAATCAGCTAAGACGAGAGTTGAGTAGCCGGAGACGCCACCGAGGATGCCCTTGAAGTGGGCGTCGCATTGAACCGTGGACAGGGCGTAGGGATAGAAGGCGACCTCGTCGATCCACCCGTCAAAGCCGCGGTTGCCGCTGTAGACTAGGGCCGAGGGCATGGGGGTGTCGCCGAGAGTGCCGTTGAAAGGGGTGCCACCGATGCGCAAGGGCATCTGGGTGTTTTGTCGCAATGAAGCGATATTGGCGGGTGTCAGGGTGACGTTGGTGACATTCACGCCATTGATGATCAGCCGGGTGTTGCTCCCGTCGAAGACGCCCACCACGTGGCTCCAAGCGCCCGCCTTGACGTTGTATTGAGGTAGGTTGGCATTGTTCACCGTGCCGACATACCCGCTGGCATTGCCGAGCCTGAACTCCACTCGGCCAGCGTTATTAATGTAGAAGAGATATCCGCTGCGGCTCGATGCGCCAAAGTCGTTCATCATCGACGACAGGGGGCAGAATCCGGTCGCGTCGGCTCCCAAGGTGTTGGGTTTGACCCAGAACTCCACGCTGAAGGAGCCTGATTTGTTGAGAGTAGGATGGTAATTGATATCTACCTTGGATCCGCACCAACCGAGAGCGTTGGTCGAGTTGTACAATCGGACACAACTGCCCACCCGTCCGGGAAGCCCTGTGGCGGCGGTGAGCACGGCGTAGCCATCGGCGGCGGAGCCCAACTCCCCGAGGTTGGCCAACCGCTTGAGACCGGGAGAGTTGTTGGTTTCATTGAGGCGCCAATACCCCACTGGCCCTAAAGCTTGAACAGTGGAAGCGTAGTCGGCGCGCAGAGGGGTGCGCGCTGTCAAGGCCAACAGAAGCAGGCTCGACAGCAGCGACCCCAGTCGGTGGAGGGTGGGTCGGGTGTTCATGGTTGAGTTGGAAGTGGGAGACGGGCTGCGGGAGAAGTTATTGGTTAATCGGACGGGTGGTTCGTTCCTGCAACCATTCGACATCTGGGTTGCGCGGGGTGGGGATGTCTGCGGCTGTGGCTGCAGCCTGGACCTTCAGAGGCGGCATGGACCTGCCATCTACCCATCGCTTGATCTCGGAGTGACCATCGGCGAAGGAAAAACCGCAGGCCTTGCTGTGGTAGTAGCCCGGTAGGTCCATGGTGAAGCCGTACAGAGCCGGGTTTCGAGGTTGGTAGCCGGTCATGCGGGTCATGAAATTACCCCAGTTGATGGTGTCCTCACGTTGGTCGAGAAACACCCAGGTCATTGAGGGGCCGGGTGTTCCTCGCCCCCCGGCGATATCCCCGAAACGCAGGAAAAGACTGTAATTCTGATTCTCTGTGGTGGTTTTTCCGGCAAAGCCGCCGAGGAAGAAGTTCATCGACATCGAACGGACTCGGGGTTTGCGCTCACCGTTGACGGTCACAAACGAACGGTCGGACGGGCATTTGTAAATGCTGGCGCTTTGACTGTACTTCCAGAGGGGGCGTAGGGTGATGTCGGCGGTGGGGTCCCAGTTTTTGCGGTCCGCCGAAAAATTCATTTCGGTGCGGGTCCAGGCGTAATTGTTGTTCGGGTCGTTGGCCTGGGCATTGTGGCTGGCGTAGACGATGAAATCCTGATTGTCCTCTGCGTACATCCTCCAGGCCAACGTGAGTTGGCGGTGGTTGTTCATGCAGTAGATGCCTTGTCCCTTCTGTTTGGCGCGTGCCAAAGCCGGAAGTAGCATCCCCGCCAGAATTGCGATAATGGCGATGACGACGAGGAGTTCGATGAGGGTGAAGCCAGAAGGGCAACGTCGACCGTGATGGGTGTGCAACCTCATGGGCGTTTGGGTTTTGAACGGCCGAGCCCCTACCGAGGCTTACTATTTCTGATAAAATAGAGATTCCTAAAGCCCAACAAACGCAACTCAAAGGTTACATAATTGTAAGAATTTATCAAATCTCTGGGGTGCCTAGGACTAACCCCCCGGCCCATGCGGGAAGGGGCGCGATTCAGCGGAAGAGTTGTCGAAAGATCTCAGGGACCTTGGTAGCGAAGAAGAGGAAGCCTAGAAGGAGGATGAGGGAGAGGGCGAAGAGCCCAAATGCGATAACCCGAAACACTTTGACCCGCTGCTGAAAGCTTTGTGATTCCTGCTCGCGTTGGGTCTTCCAGAGTGCGAATTCCCGTTGAACCAGCACATCGGCCTGCGCCGCGTCCGGGCTTTGGTACGTCCACCACCCAGCCTCTCGTTGAACAAACGACGGCAACTCCTGGGGAAGCTGGGATACAGGGATCGATTGGTAGCCGCTGACCCGCCAGTACTCGGCATCTTCTTGGGTCCAGGTGCGCGAGATTCCTTGGTTGCGTGTGAGGATTCGCAATCGTTTCCAGACGGCAGCCCGACAGGCGTCGGGTTCGACGAACTGGGGGGAAGACAAGGCCTCGCTATGCAGCAGCGCTTGATCGCCTTCCACCAAGAGCCCGATGGCGTGAAGGATTTGTCCGTCCGGATCGGTCACTACATGAAACTCGCTCAAGAACTCCGCTAGCTCGATAGCGGGAAGCCCCGATTGCGACCACAGAATCTCCAAGGCTCCAAGATCGTCGGCCGTGGCGCGACGGGATTCTAGGAATGGGGGCTCCATGGCAAATAGTCTACCTCAAGAAATCGCGTCTTCAA
>Ga0209617_10000373_pt1 | contig 19215 bp, 17 predicted proteins | sample LakEriepJuly2011_2_FD_187459 | JGI IMG/M metagenome (GOLD analysis project Ga0209617, IMG submission 187459) | Freshwater microbial communities from dead zone in Lake Erie, Canada - CCB epilimnion July 2011 (SPAdes) (version 2) | ecosystem: Environmental > Aquatic > Freshwater > Lentic >...
TTCGAAGCACATCTAATATAACTTTCAATATCCTCGGTAATTAGCTCATCTAGATTTAAGCTATGAAGCAAGCTTCCCGCCACTCTTGAAGGGAATGTTTTACCCTTAATTGTCACAATTGGTAAATTCATAGACAAGGCATCGCTGGCTGAAGTGTGAGCGTTATAAGGCAGGGTATCTAAATAAATATCTGCCAAGGCATGGCGAGCAATATGTTCCTCATTAGGAACTCGTGTCGCGAAAATAATTCTTTCAGATTTAATACCATGTTTTTCTGCGTAGCTTTTTAGTTGATCTGAAGCCCATTTATTAGAATGCGTTAACCAGAGAATACTTTTTGGATATTTTTGTAAAAGTGTAAGCCAGGTTTTGAATATAACTTCTGTAATTTTGAACGATTGATTAAAAGCGCAATATACAAAAGCGTCTGCAGGAATGCCATAATCCTGCCGATTTTTCTCATTCGATTGGCTACGATTTTCTATATTCGGCTGATAGGCAAAGGGCAGTCTTAGAATAGATTCTGCATAATATTTTTCATCACTTTTAGGGATAATAAAATCATCAGCCAAGATAAATTCATAGAGTGATTTTTCTCCCGTAAAGCCCATCGTACCAGGGTAACCTAGCCAATTAATAGTAATTGTATTTTTAAGTTGTGGGGCAATAAATGCTCGACTGTTATTCGTATAACCGGTTAAATCTATCAATATGTCAATTTCATCATGATTGATAAGAGTCACAGCGCTTCCATCATTGGTAGATGAGATATCACGATAATGATCAAATAAACTAATAAGTGTAGTTCGTTCGTTTGTATTTTCGTTTGGGCTTGCGTCATAAGCGTAAATATCAAAAATATCACGATCGTGATATTTAATAACGTCGCGTATTAAAAAATATAAGGGATGTAACTTAAAGTCTGATGACAAATACCCAATACGGATTTTATTTTTTCTTTCCCAGCTGCCTTTTTGAAATGATTGAGCTTTGAAGTGATTTTGCGTCCACTGATTTGCACATACCATTTGTTCTTGAGATGAAGAGAATGGGTTTGAAATAAAAGCGAAGGGGGAAATGAGCGCTGCGGGATTTGTATTCACAATAGAGCATATTTTTTGAAAAAGCTGGTCAATCCCTTGCCAATCACACATGTGCTGTTTTTGATGGGCGAGATGAAGGTAAGCGTGGAATAAGAGGGGGTTGATAGACAATGCGCGCTCATAAGAGGTTACGGCCTTATCTAGGTGACCTAATTCACGCTCTGTATTACCTAAATTGTTCCAGAGGTCAGCATCTTGCTCGTTAAGATTTAATGCTTTTTGGTAGCATTGATAAGCCTCATCTCTCTTTTGAAGTTTATCTTTTGCATTGGCTAAATTGTAATAATAAGTCCAATTATTTTTTTCGTATTGAATAGCTTCTTCAAAACATGCTTCTGCCAATGAAAATTGTGACTGGATTTGGTATGCGTTACCGAGCTCTGACAATGAAAAACAGAGTGCATTTCTAATATCAAGATTATCTTTCAAAGCCATGTAGGAATTCCTAAAATATCCTACTGCATCAACAAATTGTTTGTTTAAAGCACAAAGATTACCTAATTCTAATTGAATAAATAGATCGCTAGGTTTAGCTTGAAGTGCTTTTGTAAGAACTTCTATAGCACTTACAAGATCGCCTTCTTCTTCATATTTTTTTGCAAGATTAATAAGAGATTTTGACATGATTGAATTTATACCTTAAAAATATGACTCGCTGCTTTTTTTAAACTCATTTTTTTGAGCCTATATCTTTCCGGATTTGTGTAATTAAGTGTTTCTTTATCTTCTTTAGATAAGTTCTTGTTGATTAAATTGGCAAGGACGAAAGTGCAGTAGGGTGCAAACGTAAAGCCTCTGGAGCCAAATCCACTCGCAACATACAAATTGTCCAGCCACGGGAGTTGATCTGTCTGCGCCAGCTCTCTCACACGCATTTTTTTAAATAATTCATTATTAAATATGCCGCCTACATAAGGCTTTCTATCTTTTGTAGTTGCTCGCCAAGATACTCTCCCAGAAATTGTTTTTTGTACCAGACAATAATTATAAAATTCTCGATGTATTCCTTTTATTGAGGCTATATTCTTTTTTGTGTCGCTTAATCTTATACCTTTATTAAAGTCATTCATGCCATAAGTTGCACCAAAAATATGCTTATTTTGCATGTGAGGCGCTAAGTATCCTTCATCACAGACTACGATAGAAGGCATTTGAAATGGTGTTGAATTTACCCAATTGATCTGTCCTCGGAAAGCATCTGTATGCAAATGTTGAGTTAAGTCAAATTGTTGCAGATACCCTGCATTACAAATGGCAACATGACCACTATTAAAAACTTTTTGATCTTTTGTCTTTAGTGTCCATTCGTTATTTAATTTTTCAATCGATATTATTTCCTGGTTTGTGAGTATTTTAATATTTGAATGATTCACTAAATGTCGACATAGGACTATTGGATTTACCCAGCCCCCTTGATGAAAGAGAAGCCCACTTAAATCCTGATTCATTAAATATTTTTTAAGTATTGGTTTATCTATTAAAGTTAAAATTTTTTCTTGGTCTACACTTCCACCTGATAAATTAATTTCTAATTTATTGGCATATGCTTCCTCTAAAATTTCAATCGCACCATTAAATCGATAATCATCCTTATTTAGACCTAATTTATCTATCCATGCTGTCGTAAACATAAAACTTTTTAGCATGAAATCATTGTATGCCTTATCGTTAAGCATAAATTTGGGATAAATTGCTGCCACTGGATTTCCCGAGCCCCCGGAAGCTATATCATCTTGACTCTCTACTAATGTGACATCCCATCCGGTATTTGCTAAAAAATGTGCCAATGAACAGCCTGTAATGCCTGCTCCAATGATTGCTATATTTTTTTGCATGTAAGGTTGTCAGTCTATATCTGGTATTAAAAAAAGATTGCTTGCGATAAGATATCAGTATTAGGCATTAACCATAAAGTGCTTTTTTAATCTAGTAATCTCATACGATCGTTTTGAAAGGGTATACGTTGAAATCTATCCGAGCGGCTCTATTAAGCTTCTTTTTTCTTATATTCACAGGTTGCGCTTCTATGGATTCTATTTCCCTGGATGCATTGTCTTTAGATAAGATTTCTCTACCCAAGCTTCCGTCATTCAAATTTGGCTCAGACGAGCAATGGCCTTCATATGGTAAGAATCTTACCAATCAACGCTTTTCGACATTAACTCAAATTAATCAAGATAACGTCAAAAATCTTGAACTCGCTTGGAAATTTAAATCGGGTGTTGCAGCGACATTTCAAGCATCCCCATTGGTTATTAATAATGTAATGTTCATCAGTCTTCCGCATAACCATGTGGTTGCATTAGACGCAAAGACAGGTAAAGAGTTATGGCGTTATAACCATAAAAAAAGAGATAGCTGGAGAATGTGCTGCGGACCTGCAAATCGAGGATTGGCATATTCAAGTAATAAAATTTTTATAGGTACCGTTGATGCAAGACTGGTTGCTTTAGATGCAAAAACAGGTAAAAAAATCTGGGATATTGATGTTGCTGATAATGATAATAAATTTGAAAGTAGTAACTCACTCAGTCAGTCCGACAGCAATAGTCAAAAGGATGTTTATGGTCAAACTGGTGTAGGTATTGCTATGGCACCAGTAACTTACAAAGATTTAGTAATTGTGGGCATTACAGGGGTGGGATATGGATTACATGTCGATACACCCAGACCAGATGCACCAATGGGCGCTGTGATTGGGGTGGATGGTCGTTTTGGGCGTCCAGGATTTTTGGCAGCATATAACATTCAAACAGGTAAGCGTGTCTGGCAGTTCGATACGATTCCATCAGAAGGATGGGAGGGTAAATTTAGAGAAACAATTGAAGGTAATATTTCTTTAAACCGTAATATTGCTCAAGAAAAAGAAAGTCTTAAAAATAATAAAGAGGCTTGGAAGTATGGAGGAGGCTCAGCATGGAGCACCCCAGCTATTGATGAAGAAGCAAATACTTTATATTTTGGTACTGGTAATCCGTCGCCGCAAATGAATGATATTTCAAGACCCGGAGACAATTTATATACTGTTTCCCTTGTAGCGCTTGATGCAACCTCAGGTAAATTAAAATGGTTTTATCAGCAAGTTCCTCATGATGTATGGGGATATGATGTTGCTAGCCCTCCAGTATTATTTGAATATAAGAAAGATGGTAAAACGATTCCTGCGGTAGGTCAGGCCAGTAAGACCGGCTGGTATTACATTCACAATCGTGTCACGGGTGATCTTTTGGCAAAAACAGAACCCTTTGTGCCACAAAAAAACCTTTTTGCAAAAGCCACAGCTGAAGGTACAGTTTTATACCCGGGTATTTTAGGTGGTGCTAATTGGGGCCCAACTTCCCTCGATGAAAAAAATCAAATTGCATTTGTTTCAGCTATTCATGCACCTATTAAATACACATTAGTTGATGAGCCTGCGCGTGATGATTTACCTGCGATTAGATATGCTTCTTCCGAACCTACACAAGATGAGAGATGGGGACTACTTTCTGCTATAGATCTAAATAGTAAAAAAATTAAATGGCAAGTTAAGACAGATCAACCATTAACAGGAGGCTTATTAGCGACTGAAGGTAATCTTGTTTTCATGGGTGAGGGTAATGGGAATTTTAATGCTTACAATGCTAAAACTGGAAAGTTACTTTGGACAAATAAAGTTGATGCAGGTGTTAATGCACCACCTATTAGTTATGAGATTGATGGAACGCAATACATTGCTGTTGCTGCAGGTGGTAATTCTATCTTTGGTTTTAAAGAGGGTGACAACATCTTGGTTTACAAACTTAAATAATCATAAAGCTTATATAAATGGAAGAATCTGTCCGTATTTCAAAAATACTATCTGAGCTTGGCCTTTGTTCGAGAAGAGAAGCTGATACTTATATCGAACAAGGTCTTGTCATGCTTGATGGTAAGGTTGTCACTGAATTAGGTACACGCGCTTACCGATCTCAAAAAGTTGAATTAAAAAAGCAAGCAGCTATTCAGCAGTCCTCCAAAGCTACCGTTATCTTAAATAAACCCGTGGGTTATATTTCACATCTTGATGACGATAAAGCTTTTACGCCTGCCGCCAGTCTAGTGACCCAAGATAATTTTCAAGTTTCTAAACAGCAATCGTCTCGAAATCCAAGATTTAATACCGATGGATTGGCTCCAGCTGGAAGACTTGATATTGATTCTTCCGGATTGTTGGTACTTACACAGGATGGAAGAATTGCTAAAACAATTATTGGTGAGCAGAGCGCTATCGAAAAAGAATACTTAGTTCGAGTTGAAGGAAAATTAGTGAGTCAAGGTTTGGAGTTATTAAGACATGGACTTTCGCTCGATGGCTACAAGCTAAAACATGCTGAAGTTGAATGGCAAAATGACGATCAATTGCGCTTTGTTTTAACTGAGGGACGAAATAGACAAATTAGAAGAATGTGCGAGCTTGTTGGGCTTCATGTGACTGGATTAAAAAGGGTGAGAATTGGTAATGTTTTACTTGGTGATCTACCCACAGGCATGTGGCGTTTTTTAGAAGAGAAAGAAAATTTTTAAATGGCCATTGCATTAGAGCATATTAATTTTATTGTTCGAAGATTAACTATTGAAGAGAAATATCCTGGCGGATGGGAACAATGTTTGATCGATCACGCTTCTTCCCTCGGAACTCGCGTTTGGTATGATGAGCATCTGTTTAGAGATGGCGCAATGAATCCAATCGATATGGAAAATTTAGTGAATGCTTGGAGAGATATTGGTTTTCAGGCTGTTTTAATTAACGGCGAAAAGAAGTGGCTAGATTGTTGCGTCATTGATGAAAACTTCGAAACTTTATCTTTGTCATGTGACTGGGTAGAAATAGATATCAAAGGAGAATATGCATTTCTTAAAGATGAAGACCCGTCCGAGATTGTGGGACGTCATGGATTTTAACAGCTAACTTTTTTTGTATCTTTCAATACCCTCGAGAATTTCTTTGTGCGCATCTTGAGGACCTTTCCAGCCTTTAACTTTAACCCATTTACCTTTTTCTAAATCTTTATAGTGCTCGAAAAAGTGTTGAATTTGATTAAGTCTTAATGGATTCATATCCTCCGGCTTTTGCCAGCGCGAATAAATTGAAAGAATTCTATCTTCAGGAACTGCTAAAACTTTTGCGTCCTGACCCTGCTCATCTTCCATTTCTAATATGCCAACAGCACGACAACTTACAACCACGCCTGGAATTAGAGGAAATGGCGTAACGACAAGCACATCAACAGGATCACCATCACCCGCAATTGTTTTTGGTACATAGCCATAGTTAGTAGGATAGTGCATTGCAGTACCCATAAATCGATCTACAAAGATAGCACCTGACTCTTTATCCACCTCATATTTGATTGGATCAGCATTCATAGGAATTTCAATAATGACGTTGAAATATGTTGGAATATTTTTACCAGGAAGGACGTTATCTAAGCTCATAAGTTTTTACGGGAAATTTTAAAAAAAGTGATTCTAGCATGTTTGAAGCTATCTCTGAATTGCAGAGCTAGCTTGGTAATTGGCGTCCCCAAGGGGAGTCGAACCCCTGTTCCCTCCGTGAAAGGGAGGTGTCCTAGGCCTCTAGACGATGGGGACCTAAGAAAAGAAGGTGCTATTCTACTATAGAACAGCTTTTGATATAAGGTATTTGGTGGAGATAAGCGGGATCGAACCGCTGACCTCTTGCATGCCATGCAAGCGCTCTCCCAGCTGAGCTATACCCCCAGGTATTTGATCGAAGGCGCCCATCTTAAGTTCTACTGATAGGCGAGTCAATCCTTTTAAGATTGGGTGTTTGATTGTTTTGAAAATTGCGTTAGATCAATTGTAGGTTCTGGCTTCCAACCCTTTTTCTTATGCTCGACGACCACGTTAGTAAAAACGCCGCCACGCACAAAGAATTCGGCACGAAGCCGCATAAATCTTGGTTCTGTTACCTTAACTAAATCATCTAAAATTCGATTAGTTACAGCCTCATGGAAACAGCCTTCATCCCTAAAAGACCATATATAAAGCTTAAGACTTTTAAGCTCTACACATTTTTTATTAGGAATGTAATCAAGATATAAAGTCGCAAAGTCTGGCTGCCCCGTCTTAGGACATAAACAGGTAAATTCGGGGATTTGCATATGAATATGGAAGTCCCGAGAAGTGCATGGATTAGTGAAAGTTTCAAGCTTTTTAGTAGGTTTTGCGCTTGGTTTTTTTCCCAAAGAAAGTGCGTTCATAGATTAAAATAAGATAGTAAAAAAAAGTTATTATACTGGTAATACATAACACCTTCTTCACTTCAACAAAAGAATATTGTGCGACTTATACAACTTAAATTAGCTGGTTTTAAATCTTTCGTAGATCCCACCACCATTCAACTTCAAGGTCAAAGAGTTGGTATTGTTGGCCCTAATGGTTGTGGAAAATCCAACATCATGGAATCCGTGAAATGGGTGCTTGGTGAATCTTCAGCAAAAGAAATGCGAAGTGAAAATATGGATTCGGTCATTTTTAACGGATCAGAAAACCGTAAGCCGATTTCACGTGCAAGCGTCGAATTAATTTTTGACAACTCATTAGGAAAAGCGCCAACAGAATGGTCGCAGTATGCAGAAATATCAGTAAAGCGAGTTATCGAAAGAGAAAAGGGCTCTACTTATTACATCAATAATTTAGCTGTTAGGCGTAAAGACATTGCTGATCTTTTCTTAGGGACAGGCTTAGGTGGAAGAGGGTATGCCATCATCGGTCAAAATACTATCTCACAAATTATTGAAGCTAAACCTGAGGAACTAAGAAATTATCTTGAGGAAGCAGCCGGCGTAAGCAAATACAAAGAACGTCGCCGTGAAACAGAATTTAGACTAAGAGACACGCGAGAAAATTTAAGTCGCATCCAAGATGTTGTAAACGAAATTATTCAGCAGATTGCGAAGCTTGAATCTCAGGCAGTGATTGCAACAAAGTATAACGAACTCACTGAGAGTCATAAATTTCATCAAGCGCAAGTTTGGGTATTAAAAAAACGTGATGCTAGTATTGTTTGGAAAAAACATCAGTCCCAAGTTGAGAAGCTCGTAAATGAATTAGAGCAACAAACTGCAGCCCTAAGAAAAATAGAAGCTGAAGTAGAAAATTTAAGACAAGCTCACATTAATGCTTCTGATGAAATCAATAAGAACCAAGCAAGCTTTTACGAAATCAATTCTGAAGTTTCCAATATTGAAAATAACATTAGAAATCAAAATGAGCTTTTAGAGCGCAGCAAAAAAGAATTAGTTGAAATTGAAGCTAATCTGACTAAGAATGCAGAAGACCAGCTTAAATTTACAAAAGAAATTGAAGGGGCATTGATTGAGAAAACAGCCATAAGCGAGCTCTTTAAGACCAAAGAAGAGAGCTTTAATACACTTAAGTCATCTATTCAGTCAGTAGAAGCGCAATACCTTTCGTCATCAGAACAATTTAACCTATCTGCAAACCAATTTCAGTCAACACAAGAAAAAATCAATCTTGAAAAAGCGACAATAGACTTCATTCACAAAACTGAAGAAGAAACAAATGCACGTATTTCATTTTTAAGTAATGAGATCAACAATATTGATTTGTCTGGTAAATCTCTTCTCGAAGAGAAAGACGCAGATCTTTCTGATAAGCGATCAGATGTGGAAAAAATTGAAGAAAAGATAAGTGAAAATAAATCACTCTCATCCGACCTTGAAGAAGAAATTGATACTTTCAGACAGCATCACATAGAAATACAAAAAGAATTAAGTCAGATTGAGGGTGAAATTAAAACACTTGCTCAAATTCAAGACGATACCCAAGGAAATGAAAGCCTTAAAAGCTGGACTTCTCAGCACAATATAAACACTTCAAATCGTCTTTGGGAAAAGCTAAAAATCAAAACAGACTGGGTAACAGCTATTGAATCAGCGCTTGGTGGAAAACTTAATGCAATCTTAGCTCAATATGAATCAATAGCTCATAGGCCCCCTGCGTCTATGGTACTTGCTAATTTAAACGCGTCTCATGCCTATAAGCCAAAAAATAACAAATTAAATTCCGCTTTAGATGCTATTGAAATTAGTGATCCACTACTTATGAATCTCTTATCAGAATGGTTATCTGATTGCTACCTTATTCCAAAGGGCGAAAGCTACAAAAATTTCATTGGTGATTTGGAGCAGGGTGAATTCTTAGTGAATCAACAAGGTGATATTTTTACTAAAAATAGCGTTTCCTTTTATGGCAAAGATGCATCTCTCAACGGTATTCTTGTTCGCCAAGAAAGACTCAAAGCACTGCAAGAAAAATTTCCATCCATAGAAAAAAATTATAAAGATGTATTAAATAAACTTAATGAAGCTGAGCTTCAATTAAATGATTATGAAGAGCAAGCAGACTCTTTCAGTGAAGAATTAAAGGACTCTTTAAATGAGCTTCATCAAACAGAGATAGAAGTAGAAAAAATTCAGCAAAGCATAGCTTACGCTAATGAAAAGCATAGCAATATTTCTCATGAGCAAAATGAGCTAATGGTAAAGCTGACCCAAATTGAGGTTGATAAAACATCTAAGTCTAGTCTCATCCAAAATTTAGAGGGTGATTTACATAGATTTTTAGAGCAAAAAACAGCCACTGAAGAAATTAAAAAACGCCATGAATTCGAATACGAAAGCGCTAGAAAGCAAGTCAATGAGGCAGAAATTCAACTTCAAGAAAGCCATTTTAATTTAAAAATTATTGATAACAAAGTTAGCGAATTAAATACCAGGGTAAGTCTATTGTCTGAAGATAATAATGCTCTTAATAATAAAAAAGATATCGCTAAGGCTTCAATCAATACTGAGCATGTCGATGCGCTGCAAACTTCTTTAAGAGAAAAACTTACAGTTAAAGACGAACGAGAAAAAGTCCTTATAGCATCGCGTGACAATCTTGCACAAAAAGAAACAGATTTACGTGAAAGCGAACAAAAGCGATTGCAAACTGAGCAAGCGGTTCACCCAATCCGAGATAAACTCGAGCAATCTCGTTTAAATGAGCAGGAATCAAAATTATTATTTGAACAATTTCAAAATGAGATCAATGAGTCACAATTAGATGAGGTGGTTCTTTCAGAATCAATTACAGACAAAACAACCGTTAAAGAAGTGCAAGAGCTGTGCAACAAACTTCAAGAAGAAATTAATTTATTAGGCCCTGTCAATCTAGCTGCTATTCATGAACTTACCTCAGAAAAGGAAAGGAAAGGCTATCTTGATAGCCAGGTTGAAGATTTAACTTCTGCGAGTAATACTTTAGAGGACGCTATAAGGCGTATTGATAAAGAGACACGAGATCGATTAATTGCTACTTTTAATGAAGTGAATAAGAACTTTACAGAGTTTTTTAAAGTGCTATTTAATGGTGGCCAAGCAAAGCTAGAGCTTTTAGGTGAAGAGATTTTAGATACGGGCATTCAAGTTACAGCTCAGCCCCCAGGCAAAAAGAATACAACCATCAGTCAATTATCCGGTGGAGAAAAAGCATTAACTGCTACAGCGCTTGTATTTGCTCTATTCAAGTTAAATCCAGCACCATTCTGTCTCATGGACGAAGTCGATGCACCCCTTGATGATAGCAATACACTTCGTTTCACAAATATGGTTACTGAGATGTCCAAAAATACACAATTTCTTTATGTATCACATAATAAAATCGCTATGGAAATGGCTCAGCAACTTATAGGTGTCACGATGCAAGAATCTGGTGTATCAAGAATTGTTGAGGTGTCATTAGAGGAAGTAGAGAAGATGGAGTTAGCAAATTAAGTTAACAGGACTTATTACAAGTATGTCTGACATTCAGTTTGCCCTGACGATTCTCGCAGTAATAATTATACTTATTATGATCATTTTTAACTGGATCCGTCTTGTCCAGTACCGAAAACAAAACCATGCTGAAAAATCTTTTTTATATAAAGATGAAAATGGTTTAAGCCCGGAAGAAAAAAATCCTTATGATCAAGATCTAAGCATCTCAGAAAAATATTTACTTTCGAACTTACCAAAAAATATCTATCGTGATATTGATGCTATTGCCTTTATAAGGCTTAACAAAGCAACCCATGCCACTTCTAAATTAAACCTAAGAGACTTTATTGAACTTCCTCATGCGTATTGTTTCATTCGTAGAAATGAAGATGAATGGCAGTCTACAGAGGACTTAACTGGCTCAGCTTCATTCGATCAAATACTTATAGCTATTCAGTTGGTAGATCGCCAAGGCCCAATTTCACAAGCACACACTCAGACATTTCGAATGCTCTCAGAGAAAACTAAGAATGATTTAGATGGAAGCCTAATTTGGCTTTCCCATTCGAATATAGAAGAAGATGCAAAAGAACTTAATCAATTTTGCGCTCTTGTCGACCATATGATGACTTTAACTCTAATCCCTAAAAATAATGGCATGTTCGACAATGAAAAGCTTATTGAAACATTAAAAACAGATGGTTTTAAAGTAAATAAAGATGGTTTTCATGAATTCAAGGGTCGTGATAAGCACCCTTTGTTTCGTGTAACTTCTTTAAATCAACAGCCCTTAAGTTTTAATCTTGATCCGTATATTCAAGGCATTCTTTTTCAAATGGATTTGCCACTTACCTTGAGTTGTAAAGAATCGTTTGACGCAATGTTGGAGTCGATTACTAATTTTCAAAAAGAACTTGAATGTATGCTTGTTGATTCCAATAAAAAAGAATTAAATGTTAACCATATTGAGCGCATTAGATATCAGGTTGAAAAAATTGAAAATCAAATGGTAGCTAAAAATATCATACCTGGAAGCTCATGCGCACGAAGACTATTTTCTTAAATGAAGCCTGATAAAGAAAATATTAAGAATAAAATTCAAGAGCTAATCGAAAAGATAAGCGCATTCGATTATCAATATTATGTTTTAGACAATCCTTCTATTTCAGATTTTGAATACGACACAATCTTTAGGTCACTTGTTGATTTAGAGAATGCAAATCCAGAGCTAATTCGATCTGATTCACCTTCCCAAAGGGTAGGGGGTAAGGCACTAGATGCTTTTGAGAGTGTTATTCATCGTCAAGCTATGTTATCTCTAAATAACGCTTTCGAAGAGGCTGAGCTTATGGCTTTTGATAAGCGCATTAAAGATGATATTGGTATTGATGAATTGGAATATGCAGTTGAGCCGAAATTTGACGGACTTGCAATCACACTCACTTATGAAGATGGTATTTTTGTTCAGGGTGCGACACGGGGTGATGGCTACACAGGGGAAAATGTCACACATAATTTAAAAACTATTCGTTCAATACCAACTAAACTCAATCATATTAATCCACCTAAAATTTTAGAAGTGAGAGGTGAGGTTTTGATGCTTAAAAAAGACTTTGAATTACTAAATCAAAAGCAGGAATCTTTAGGCGAAAAAAAATTTGCAAATCCAAGAAATGCGGCTGCAGGAAGTTTAAGGCAGCTTGATCCCAGAATAACAGCAACAAGACCACTTACATTTTTTTCTTATGGTTTGGGTATAAGCGAACCCAATTTAAATTTAAAAACTCATACGGAAACAATTCAACTTCTAAAAAAATTTAATTTACCTATTTCTGATTTATCTACAAGTGTTAAAGGTGTAAAAGGCTTGCAAGGTTTTTATGACAAGGTATTAAAGTTAAGAGACTCACTAGCCTATGACATCGATGGCGTAGTATATAAAGTTAATTCCTTTAATTATCAAAATGAGTTGGGTTTTGTATCACGCGCTCCTCGATGGGCTATCGCCCATAAATTTCCGGCTGAAGAAGCAGTGACTGAAATTTTAGACATCAATGTTCAGGTTGGTCGAACAGGGGCTATAACGCCTGTAGCGCGATTGAAACCAGTCTTCGTAGGTGGTGTAACTGTGACGAATGCAACCCTTCATAATGAAGATGAGATGATTCGCAAAGATGTTCATATTGGAGATATTGTAAGCGTTCGAAGAGCAGGGGATGTGATTCCTGAAATTGTAAGGGTGTTACTTGATAAGAGACCCAAGACAATTACGAAATTTAAAATACCAACAGAATGTCCAGAATGTAGCTCACCTCTTGTCAGAATTGATGATGAAGCAATCATTCGTTGTTCAGGCGGCCTAATTTGTCCTGCACAACAAAAGCAATCTATTATTCATTTTGCATCTCGAAAGGCTATGGATATCGAAGGATTAGGAGATAAATCTGTTGAACAATTAGTTACCGTAGGCCTGATTCACGGGTTACCTGATATTTTCAAATTAGAACTTCAACAATTAGTCAGTCTTGATCGTATGGCAGAAAAATCGGGTCAGAACTTATTAGATGCTATTGAAAAAAGCAAATTAACGTCATTACCTCGATTTATTTATGCGCTTGGTATTCGGAATGTAGGTGAGTCTACCGCTAAAGATCTTGCTGGCTTCTATGGTGATTTAAATGAAATCATGAAACAAACGGAAGAAAGCTTACAGCTTGTGCCTGATATTGGCCCCACAGTTGCAAAATCGATCAGTGATTTTTTTATGCAAACTAAGAACAGGGAAGTTATTAAATCTTTAATAGAGTTAGGCGTTCATTGGCCTAAACACGATATTAAAAAATCTGCTTCAGGAATATTTGCAACTAAAACTTTTGTGCTCACTGGAACTTTACCTTCGATGTCACGTGACGATGCTAAATCAATCATTGAGATGAACGGGGGAAAGGTAGCAGGAAGTGTTTCTAAAAAAACTGATTATGTTGTTGCGGGATCAGATGCTGGAAGTAAGCTAGCCACTGCTCAAGAACTTGGTGTTAAAATTATTTCACAAGAAGAGCTTTTGAAACTTATAATTTAAAAACTATGAAAATTAAAAAACATTTTTTAGTAATACTATTGAGCGTATTTTTTTCTACAAATACTTTTTCTAAAGAGCCAATCAAATCATGTGATGAGCTATTAAGTGATAACCAATATGAAGATGCCTTAAAAACAAAAAAGGGTGAATTCAAATCTGCTTTTTGTCATGGGAAAGTTAATTTAAGGCTTAAAAATTTCGATGAGGCTATAAATAACTTTAAGCTAGCGGATAAGTTATCAAAAAATGATACTGATCATTTTATGGCTGATTTACTAATGGGTATGACATTAAAAGAAGCTAAAAGATTAGATGATGCCCTTTCACATTTAAAAAATTCTTATTCACATTTAAAAGCCAATAAACCTTTTAAGCGTCTTTATTTAGTTGAAATTGCTGAGACTTTATTACTCCTTAGTAAGTATGATGAAGCTGCAAATACATTCCTTGAGGCTTATTCAGCAGCTGCCAATGATGAAGAACGTGCGGCTAATCTTGATCGAGCTGCTTTTTCATATTCATTACTTAAGAATTATACGAAAGCTATCGAGTATGAGTTAAAGGCTAATTTGGCTTTCGATCGTACTGGTTTGTTAGGTGAATATGCAGAATCTGGGATTAATCTTGCTTTATATTATTTGGAGGCTAATGATCTAGCTTCATCTGAAAGAACGCTATTGAAATTTGAGAAGTTTTCACGAGAGAATGGGGGAATGTACTATCTTGCTAAAGTTTTGTTTGCCCAAAGTAAGTATTACAAAAAGAAATTAAATATCGATCTTAGTAAGTCTAAGTTAGATGAGGCAAATAAGATTGCTAATGATATTGGAGCAGAGGACTTAAAAACGCTTTTTAGTACTATTTAGTTTAGGCTGTATCATTTATTTTACATAATATACATTATACGAAGTTAGGTTAATTCAAACCTATCTATGAAAGTCTTTAAATTGCCTTGGCAATGCCTCTTCCTGGACTACAAATTCCATGCCCGCCATTGAACCTACAAATATGCCTGATTTATACTGCATTCGAATCTTCACTGTATTTAAAGAAATTTCTAATTGATCTTTTGCTCTGTAATTTAGGATATAGCCAGTTACTTTTTTGCCATTGTCAGTACATGTCACTTCTACGGCGTCTTGATCATCCATCGGGATTTCCTAAAGGTTATTTTTTATGAAAATGAGTTCTTGCTTTGGGTCATTATAAACCTCGAAGGACTGCTGCGCCCTCTCGTACCAGTAGCGACTATTGAATTCATCGCCCTCAATCTTATGAAGGACAGCATGAATCCAATAAGCTTTTGCGGAATGAAGGTCTTGAACAATTTTGTGAGAAGCCTCCCACGAATCGTTGATCGCGAAATCAATCGCTTGGGTCAGCAGCTCTTTTTCTTGTGAGCCAGACATGAATATTATCGGTTATTAAAGAAACCTATATTATTAACTTTACCATTCATAATCGTGAGCTCAGTCTGTTTCCAGGTATTTTTTCCGTCAGATTTCACAAGATTATTGTAGTACCACATCTCAATATTGACACGGTTACTAGAGCCTACACCTTTTTCTGTAGGTCTTCCAATCACAGAACTTGCATTAGTAGGCTTTACAGACATTTCTTTCCTGGCAGGCTCACCTAAAATTTGTAGTACTTTTTCTTTAGATTTGGCCCCGAAAGCATCGAGAAACTCATTTTCTGTATAGAGTTTCTTTCCCTCAGCAAGCACTTGAAAAGAAAACCCTAAAGCTATGAATATAAATAGTAATTTTTTAAATAATGTTGGCATATTAACCTTTAATTGATGGTGATTTTAAGCCCGTCGTACCCTACATCGATATGATCAGGTAATTCTTTCTTTAATGACTCATATTCTAAATCATGTGTCATATGAATCAAATATGTTTTCTTGGCTTTTATTTGATTGGCAAACATCAAACTCTGTTCAAGATTGATATGTGTGTGATGTTCTTTTATGCGCAAACAGTCCAGTAATAAGATATCTAGACCCTCTAAAAGTTTCATTGAATTTTCAGGGATATGAGATACGTCAGTCAGATAAGCTAAGTTACCTATCCGATAACCATATATTTCTAATTTTCCATGCATAACAGGAATGGGTACAACAAGTTCGTTAAAAAGACTGAATGCTTCTTGAATGGGCATAGCTTTTAATACCGGCATTTCCCAAAAACCCTTTGGCTCACTTAAAGCATAACCAAATTTTAAGGCAATATGGTCAAGTGCTTCTTTCTTTCCGTAAATAGGTATTTGTATCTTATGCATCTGACAAAAAGCTCTCAAATCATCAATACCATGAAGATGATCAGCGTGCGTATGTGTATAAAGTACTGCATCAACTCTAGAAATAGATTCTCTTAATGATTGAAAGCGTAAGTCTGGGCTCGTATCAATAAGAATATGCTCTCCTGTTCCCAATTTAATAAGTGAAGAGCAGCGCGTACGTTTATTTTTTGGATTGGTTGACATGCAAGTCTGGCAATTACAGCCAACAACAGGCGTCCCTGCGCTAGAACCGGCACCAAGAATAGTTAATTCGATGGGCTGCATTTTGAAAAAAGCCTGAAGAAATTATTTGTAGTGACTTGACCTACCTCTTCTACTGAAATATTTTTTAATTTGGCTATTTCTTCTGCCACATAAATAACATTAGATGGATCATTCATTTTTCCTCGATAAGGCACAGGTGCTAGATAAGGCGAATCAGTCTCGATAAGGATGCGATCAAGAGGAATGGATTTCACAACCTCCTTAAGTTCGGTCGCATTTTTGAATGTCACAATACCTGAAAATGAAATATAAAAATTTAGCTTAATGGCTTCTAAAGCCACATCAAGAGACTCGGTGAAGCAGTGCATCACACCCCCTACTTTATCAGCACCCTCTTCTCGCATAATTTTTAAGGTATCTTCTGCCGCGTTTCGTGTGTGAATAATAAGGGGTAGATTTGATTGAACGGCTGCTTTGATGTGCGTTCTAAAACGATCTCTTTGCCAAGTAAGGTCACCTTGAACCCTAAAATAATCTAATCCAGTTTCACCAATAGCTACCACTTTTTTTTCTTTGGCAAAATGGCATAACTCTTCAATAGTAGGCTCTTGAATATTCTCGTAATCGGGGTGCACACCCACAGAGGCAAAAATATGTGGGTATGTATTTGCCATCTTATAAATATCTGGAAATTTATCTAAGGTGACACTCACACATAAGGCATGTGTGACCTTATTTGATGACATTTTAGAAAAAATAGCATCTATATTTTGATAGAGCTCTGGAAAATTAATATGGCAGTGAGAGTCTACAAAACTTGTCATGATGGCTCAAAAATTTGTTTATATTTAACAAAAATATTTTGCAATTGTAGTTCTTGATTTACAGGGTGTGATGCAATCTTTTTTAATTCATTTAATTCGCTAGCAAATAAGAGCAAAGTATTTAAATTAAGCTGCTTTGTTTGCGAGAAGATCTGCGCTTCTTGCCCTTTAAAATAGTGGCTTTGCTGCGTATGAAAACTAAGCAATAAATCAAAAATCCATTTTTGAACTATATTTAGTGTCCAATCCAGCCCTTGGGTCAGAATCGCATAATTAATTTTGGTGAAATCAATTTTATGACCCTGGGATAGGAGCTGTGTAATAACATCTCTCTCTGATTGATTTTCTAATTCTTTAATAGCGTTAAATGGTGAACCACCTGTAAATGAGAGCAAACTTTCTTCATGAACTATTTCTTGTCTATCTAAAAATAGTTTAGCCTCATCAAATGAGGGACCTCGAAGTTCTAGCAATTGGCATCGACTTCGAATAGTAGCAATTAACTTTTGTGTTTGGCTCGTTACGAGAATAAACAGAGTATTTTCTGGTGGCTCTTCCAAAATTTTAAGGAGCGCATTTGATGCAGCCTGATTAAGTGAATCTGCTGGTTCAATTAGGACAATGCGCCTCCCTTTTTCTTGGTGAGCTGAAAGCTCCAGATATTCTGAAAGCTCACGAATTTGATGAATAGCAATATTTTTTTTGCGAACAGTTTTTCTTTTTGAAGACTCATCATCATCGCTTTCGATAGGCGCAATATGTTTAAAGTCTGGATGTGAATCTGGAAACCATTTGCAGCTTGAGCATGCCTCACAAGGCAAATGATTGGAGAGCGCGTTTTGACACAAATAAGACTTTGCAAATGTGATCGCAAAATCATACTTTCCGATCCCTTCCTTGCCCTTAAAAATTAAAGCATGAGGTAATTTTTCATTCTTATGAATGGCAATCCAAGCATCTTTAAACCATGGGTAAATGGAATCCATCATAAGATAGTTTTTATTGCCTCAATGACATCGTGAGAGACGGTTTCAATAGGTTGATTAGCATTAATAATTTTATAGCGATTAGGATGCTGTCTTGCAAGGTCTAAGTAAACATTTCTAAGTCGATTAAAAAAAGCTTCACTTTCCTTTTCAAATTTATCAGGTGTTCTATTCTTTTTTAAGCGATCAATACTTATTTCAACAGGCAAATCAAATAGCAATGTAAGGTCAGCCTTAAGGTCAGGATGAACCCATGCTTCTAGTGTTTGAATTTTAGAGTACGCCACTTGTTTTCCACCATATTGATACGCATAAGTTGCATCAGTAAATCGATCAGACACTACAAATATACCTTCATCAAGATTTGGTTTGATAATTTCTGCGATATGTTGTCTTCTAGCTGCGAACATAAGAAGTGTTTCTGTTTCTGGATCCATTTCATCATGAAGAAGCAATTCTCTCAACTTTTCTCCAAGTTTTGTCCCGCCAGGCTCTCTTGTTCTTTTTACTGAAATATTTTGCGACTCAAGGAAGGAGATAACTTCATCAATATGTGTGCTTTTTCCTGCACCATCTACACCTTCAAACGTAATAAATTTACCTTTAATTGTCATTTGATTTGATACTTTCTAACAGCGCTATTATGTTCACTTAAATTGGCAGAGAAATAATGGGTACCATCACCCTTCCCTACAAAATAAAGTGCTTCTGTTTTGGTAGGATGCAGTGCGGCTCGAATAGAAATTAAACCTGGCATAGTAATAGGGGCTGGAGGTAATCCTTCTCTTGTATATGTATTATAGGGTGTGTCGGTAAGTAAATCTTTTTTTGTAATATCCCCAGTAAATTTCTTACCAAGTCCATAAATGACCGTGGGGTCGCTTTGAAGCTTCATCTTGATACTTAATC
>Ga0209617_10000374_pt1 | contig 19199 bp, 13 predicted proteins | sample LakEriepJuly2011_2_FD_187459 | JGI IMG/M metagenome (GOLD analysis project Ga0209617, IMG submission 187459) | Freshwater microbial communities from dead zone in Lake Erie, Canada - CCB epilimnion July 2011 (SPAdes) (version 2) | ecosystem: Environmental > Aquatic > Freshwater > Lentic >...
CCCGCCATCACTTCGTCGATCGCGTTGTCGACGCACTCGTAGACGAGGTGATGCAACGCGTTGAGGCCCGTTCCACCGACATACATGCCGGGTCGCTTTCGGATCGCCTCAAGGCCTTCGAGCACTTGAATCGACTCCGACGTGTAGTTCGCGGCGTCCGCGGGAAGCGTCGCCGGCGATGGAGATGGAATCTGGGTCGTTTCGCTCATCTTTCAGTCGTCCGAAAGGGCCCGGAAGCCGCGCCGGAAAGCGTCCAGCGAGGCGTTGGAACGGAACGCTCCAGCGGGCTCAGGATCCTACCAAAAGTGGGCGATTTTCGGGCGCTCGGTCGCGGTATGCGTGAAAGGTGCGAGGGTCGAAAAAGGCATGAATTTCCCCGGAGATTTCGCGGAAATCTCAGTGGACTGATGTCGGGCTCCCGCAGCACACTTTGGTCGCGGCTGCCGCATTGCCGACCATCGTTGCGGGAACTCGAACCGGAGACGTTTCGTGGCGTAGGAAGTCGCTCGCGCCTGCGCGTGCCGTCGTCGCTCGGGCCTGCGCGTGGAGAGGTTGCTCGGGCCGATGTATTGCGCCGTCTGCCACTACACTGCGCACCCCAGGACGGATTCTGGGAAACGCGCCCTGTGCGTCGGTCTGAGGTGAAGTTGCACGCTCCTTACAGCGTGTTCCGCGCGTCATTTCGCGGCGAACCGAACGGCGAACAGCACGGCGATTCCGCGATCAAGCGAGCCATGGAAGGAACTATGGAGCCACGCGACCCAATACCGAACGACCCAAGTTCGAGCCTCGAGTCGAACGCGGGAACGCCTCCCATGGTGTTGCTTGAACAATCAATCGCTCGCGGCGACTTTGGTGATTTGCGCGCATCGCGCGAGGCTTTCTCGCTTGAGGACTCCGGCACGACATCCTCGCGACGCAGTTTTCTGCAATCCGCGGTGATTGGTTCTTTCTTTGGGTCTTTCGCGCTTGCCATGGCGGCGTGCTCGGCTACGACGCGTGCTGCGCGGATTCCTCCGCCGGAGTGGTCGGATGTCCCCGCGACATCAAAGCCGCCGGTCGTTGCCGTGAAGACCGCGCCGAAGCCGCCGCGCGAAACCTCGAAGCCGCTGGGTGAAACCAATCCCGTCGGCGACGCGGCGCTTCCGTGGGCGAAGCCTCGATATCTCTGGGCGAAGGCGCCGCCGGATTTCGCGAATCTGAACCCCATGTTGCCGGTGACGTCGATCACGGTCCATCACGATGGGCTTGACGATCTCGTTTACGCAACCGACACGGCGAGCATGGCTGCGCGGATCGACCATTACCGCATGGGGCATCGCGGCAAGGGTTGGGCGGACATTGGTTACCACCTGGTCATCGATCGCTCCGGAACCCTTTGGCAAGGCCGCGCGATTCGCTGGCAGGGTGCCCATGTGAAGAACCACAACGAGGGCAACATTGGTGTCCTCGTCATGGGCAATTTTGAGCGGCAACAGCCGACCGCCGCGCAGATGAAGACGCTCGATCGCGTGCTGCGCGATTTGATGCGGACCTATCGCGTGTCGAAGTCGCGCGTCTACACCCACCGCGAGTGGCCCGATGCAGAGACGGCCTGTCCAGGCCGCAATCTGCAGCCGAAAGTTGCGTCGCTGCGCACGCGGCTGGCGTAGTTCGGCGCTCGCGTCGCTCAACGCTTGCGCCATGGAGAGAAGTCGAGTGCGCGGACGCTCGTGCCTGCGGGCCTTACCCCGCGTTTTCTGCGGAAAGAGCACGGATCTCGTCGATATCGCGTGATGACGCGAGGCGGCCTTGTGCGGGTACTTGCCGGCGTTTTGAGCGGAGCGAGTTATGTCCACCGATCCGATGAAGGAGCCGATGAAGGAGTACGAGATTTCGCACGCCAACGGCCGGATGCCGATCGTTCGGGAAGTTTCCCGTGCGGCAGACGTCGCTTCGGACCTCCACGCAAATCTGGATACCGTCGCAGCAGCGATCGCGCGCCGTGGGTTTGTGCTCGCCGGACTCGGCGCGGGGCTTGCGTTTCTTGCCGGGTGTGCTTCGACGCCGAAGACCTCATCTCGTGGCACGAACGGGCTGACGCTCGCAGGTGGTCAGGCCGGTGACAATGTGGGCGCAGGTCCGTGGGGCGCCGACGGCGAGCTTCCGCCGAAGCGCTACGCGCAGCCAGTTTCGCCCACGGGGACCACGGGTTCCACGGGCGGAGCGGGCGGCCGATCTCCAACGATCGCCGGAAAGTCGCCGCGTACGGTCGGTCCTGACGCGAAGCCCGCACCAACGAAGGCAGCCGCAGGAAGTTCTGCCGGCGCTTCGACGAAGGCTCCCAATGCGGGTTACGCCTCGGGCATTCGTGTCCCTGCGACCTACGATGGCACGGTGATTCCGCGTGCGGCGTGGACCAACTTCCGGCCGCCTGCCGCCGACATGGATCGCATGCCGAAGGTGACGCGTATCACTGTGCATCACGAAGGGAATCGCGCGTTCACGGCGACTTCGGTTGCCGATTGTCGCGCGCGTCTCGTCAATGTGATGAACGGCGAGATGAACGCGCGCGTGCCGCACAAGGACATCGCGTACCACTACGTCATCGATCCTGCGGGTCGCGTGTGGGAAGCGCGCGATCTGCGATACGAAGGTCGTCACACGCGGAACAATCACGACGGAAACCTCGGCGTGATGTGTCTCGGAAACTTCGAGGAGCAAGCAATTTCGCCGGCGCAACTCGCGGCGCTTGAGAAGTTCCTCAAGTCGTTGCAAGCGAAGCACAAGATCTCGAAGAAGCGTGTGTACACGCATCAAGAACTCTCGCCAACGCTTTGCCCGGGCAAAGATCTGCAGCGTCGCATGGGAACGCTGCGATCGCGACTTGCTTGATCCAGCGTGTTTCACCGATCTCGAATAGATGAAGTCGCGTGAGAGAAACCTCGCGCGCGTTCACCGCGGAAATGCACGCAAGTGCAATCATCTCGGCGGCGGCCCGAAGCGGCCCTTCGACGCGCGTTCGTCATCATCGTCGAGTTTCTTCTGGAACTCTGTGTCTTTCGCTTCTTGTCGATTGACGACTTTCCACACGACGAACGCGACTGCGGCCATACCAACGATGGCAAAGACGTAGCGAAGAATGGTGCCGAGAATTTCCATGGGTTGACTGCGTTGTGTCGTGGTGTTCAGACTAACCGAGCCTCAGCGCTCGACGCGCTGCTTCACCCGCGCGAGCCTTGACTGCGTCGTACGCGCGTACACGCGCGAGATCGGGTTCGAGTGCGTCGCGCGTTCGAACCGCTGCAGCGCAGGCCGCGTCGACCGTTTCGTGTGCGCCAGCACCAACGGCAGCAAGAAGTGCGACACCGAGCGCGCCACTCGCATCGCTTGCAAGCAGTGAAACGCGCGCATTGAACATCTCTGCACACATCGTGCGCCAGAAGGCACTGCGAGCGCCGCCGCCCGAGAGTCGAACTTCGCGCACGTCAATCCCGAGGCCGCGTAGGAGATCGACGTTGCCTGCGAGACCAGCGGTAATGCCTTCGAAGGCCGCACGCGCGAGATGATCACGCCCGTGCGCGACGTCGAGCCCTGCGAAACCGCCGCGAATGAGCGGATCTGGAATCGGACAGCGTTCACCCGAGAGATAGGGGAGGAAGACGAGGCCGTCGGCGCCAAGCGGTGCGCGAGCTGCGCGTTCTGCGAGAATTTCGTAGGAATCGACGCCGCGCGACTTCGCTTCATGAATCGCATCGAGCGCGAGTGTGTCGCGGAACCAGCGCAAACTTCCGCCCGCCGAAAGCATGACACCCATGAGATGCCAACGATTCGGAACTGCGTGGCAGAACGCGTGGAGTTCGCCGTTTGGCGTTGCACGCCACGCGTTGCTCGCGGCGAAGACAACGCCCGACGTTCCAATCGTGCACGACACGGTGCCTTCCGCCACGATTCCGCTGCCAACAGCGGCCGCGGCTTGATCGCCGGCGCCACCCGCGATGCCGATTCCTGCGCGCAATCCAAGCGCACGCGCGGCTTCGGAAGAAAGACGCGTTGAGTGGATCGGGCTTTCCGCGACATCTGGAAAGAGCGTGCGCGAGAGCCCAACGGCATCAAGCATCGGCTGCGACCACGTTCGGCGCGCGCAATCGAAAACTGCCGTTCCCGACGCGTCGCTTGGTTCCGCCATCATGGCGTCGGAGAGGCGATATCGCAGCCAGTCTTTGGGGAGCAGTGCCTTTGCGGTGCGCGCAAATGCCGCGGGTTCATGCTCGCGCATCCACAGCAACTTCGGTGCTTGAAACCCGGGGAAAACGCGGTTTCCAGTCATGGCGAGTACGCGCGCGAGCCCCGGTTCGCGTTCGTGCAGGGCCTCGCAAATTGCGGCGCTGCGCGAATCGTTCCAAAGAATCGCTGGGCGAACGACCTCGCCAGATGCATCAAGCGCAACGAGCCCATGCATCTGTCCCGAGAGTCCGATGGCTTCGATACGTGCGCGAATCGCCTCGTCGCCGTTGGTGGCGGCGGCCACTGCAGCAATGGTCGAGCGCCACCAATCCTCGGGGTTCTGCTCTGCCCAGCCCGGCTTTGGATACGAAACCGGATGCTCGGCCGTGGCATCGCCCACGATCGCACCTTGGCGGTCGATGACAACGGCTTTCGTGCCGCTCGTTCCGACATCGATGCCGAGAAACAGTGAATCTGCGCGCATCGTGGCAATGTACACGCGCGCGTTACTGCTTCGGTGTGGCGGACTCGCTGTTCTTCGGTTTCTCGCCGTTGGAGCTGCCAGCTGCGCGGCCTGATTCGCGCTCCTCATCACTCGTCGAGTTCGATTCCTTCTTTGGTTTCTCGACGAACGCGCGCGTCACGCGCACGACAAAGGTGCCCTTGTCATCCTTCTCGGTGACAGTGCCTTCGAAGACAACGAGTGCAAGCGGCTCGAGTCCATGCACGCCCTGTGCGCCAGTTTTCAGCACCTTTCCTGCGTCATCCACAAACTGCACGGTCATGGTGTTGGCTTTCAGCGACTCTGGCGGTTCGCAGCAGTAATCCCATGGTTTGGTGCAGGTATCGCCTGGAATCTGATCGCAGCTCTTCATGCAACGATCGGCAATCACAACGATCGCACGGTTCTTGACGAAGGGTTCCGAGCGTCCACCGATCTTCGCCTTGATGACGACCGTCTCGCCTTTCTTCGCGTTCTTCTTGACCTCCGCGACACACTTGGCGTCAGCAGGTTCTGCCTCCACGAACACGGAATCAGGAATCTTTGGAACGTTGGGTGTCGGATTCGTCGGCGGCGGTGCGAAGAGCGTGCAGGAGAGGCTCAAAATGATCGTGGTGAGTTGCATGAGTTTTCCTTTACGAACGAAGTGCGAGCGGAATGGGAAGTGACAAGCATCGTGCGATCGGCGCGATACCGCCGACGACGCCAAGTGAGAGTCCAGCAAGAAGTCCGGCGGCGATCGCGGCCGAATCGACAGCAAGTGTGAATGTTCCCATCGAGAATCGAACGGCGATTCCGTCGAGCAAGAGGCGCCCGAGCAAACACGCCATCAGCGCGCCGGTCGCGCAGGCGACGAGTGATTCGATAAGCAGTGAAATGGCGATGGCGCCGCGCGAAAATCCAATCGCTTGCAAGGTGCCGGCTTCGCGGACGCGTGACGCAAAAGCCGCATACATCGCATTGATTCCGCCAAGTGCGCCGCCGAATGCAACCAACAGCGCGGTGATCAAGACGAGCATGCGAATCGGAGCGAGAAATGCTGCGAGTTGCGCGTAGTACTCGCTTTCACGCACGGCGGTTGTTTCGAGATCGAGACGCATTGCGGTGAAAGCTTCGACATCATCGAACGCAACCTGAGGATCGATTCGTTCGCCCGCTTCGTCCACTCCGCCGAGCGCTGCAATGACGCATGAGCGCGTGGAGCGTTGCGTGATGATCGCAAGAAGTTCGACGGGCATCCAGAACTCGCCGTGCATGGTCGTTCCTGGTGCTTCAAAGACGCCCACAACAACGCAGGGCTCGCCTGCGAGGAGAATCGTCGAACCGAGTTTCGCGCCGTCGATGCGCGCCAACGCTTCGGGGCCTGCGGCAACCTCCGATGCGCCTCCGCTTGGCCAGCGTCCTTCTTTGAGTCGTACTTGAGGGTGCACGAGGAACGACGCCGTCTCGTACCCACGCACCATGATGGGAGACTCTTCGGTAGCGCGAGTAACGCTCGCGGTATCCGTCGTCGCCTGTTCGGGACTCGCGAGAGACGCCGGGAGCGCGACGTGGATCTCACTTGCGATCGCGGGGCGACCCGCGTGCACCGCAATTCCATCAACGCTCGCATGCAATGCTTCAGCGGTTGTCGGTGAAATCTCGCTGCGCTCAACACTCTCTTCACTTCCCGTTCCAAGGAGCAGGGCGTTGGTCGCGAGTCCGCTTGCACCAAGTGAAGCCTCAAGTCCGCGGGAAAACGCGACTGCTCCAAGTACGAGGAGCGAAACAAGCGTGCTTCCGCCAACGACAAGGAAAAGTCGTCGCGGTGAGCGTGCGAGATTTCGAATGGCGTGATCGAATGGAAGGAGCTTCATGCGAGCCTCGTTCCTTCTGCGATGCCACGACGCGACGCGAGAATCGCAGGTACGAAACCGGCCGCAACGCCGACCAAGAGTGAAGCAAGCATGCTCGTCGTGAGGCCAGCGAGCGACGGTCGGAATTCCACCAGCACGCCCTCGGCGCCAAGTCCGAAGTGGCCGAAGGTCAGCACAAGTTGTGCGGTTCCCGCGCCGATGAGCGCGCCGCAGAGCGACAATCCTGCAGCTTCAACCAAGATCATCCACGCGATGGATGGGGCGCGAAAACCGATCGATTGGAGAATCGCGAACTCACGCGCGCGTCCCTCCAGCGAAAGAACGATGGCGTTTGCGACAAGCGCGAATATCGCCGCAAGTGCGCCATACGCCAGAAGCCCAGCAAATCGCGAGATGGTGACGATGTCTTCAGCAGCGCGCGCGGCGAACGCGCGTTCACTGCGCGTCGAGGTTGGTGCGCGATCGTTTGCAAATCGACGATCAATCGCGGCAGCAACCGCTTGGAGTTCGCTCGGATCTGACACTTCGACTTCAAACTGCGTGACTTCGCCTCCAATCATGCCGCCGAGTGCCGACTGTAGAAACGGAAGTTGGACGTAGCACGCGTTGCGATCTTGCGGACCATCGGCGTCAGCGATCCCCGCAACGGTGACGGTCACTCCAGCAGAATTGAATCGATCGCCGACACGGAGATTGCGCCGCTCTGCAAGAGCGCTTCCGACAAGTGCGCCATCGCCGCGTGCGAGAAATTCGGCGAGCGAGCCTTCTTTGATTCGGAGCCGCTTCGCGAGGATGCGTTCGGCGTCGATCGCGCGCACGCCGCGAAACACGATGACGTCGAGACTCGCGCGACAGTTCGACACCGCGATTTGCATCGGCGCCACGCTCGCAACGCCATCGATGCGTGCGATTTCATCGACATACGCCTCGGGCACACGGCTCGTAAACGGACAAAACCGATTGGCGCGATAGACGATCAGGCGAGTTTCTTGCGCGTTTGCTTGCGTTGCTTCACGAACGCCGTCGCGCACGGAGCGCTCCGCTGTGAAGAGGAAACTCGCCGTTGCGATACCGAGCACGGTGAGCACGAGACGAACTCGACTCCGCATGAGCATGCGCAGGGCAAGCGCGCCAGATCGAACGAGGACGTTGAGATCGATCATGGAACAGATTCCTCTCGCCGCGCGAGTTCGCCCTTCTCAAGAAAGAGCCTCGTGCGCGCACGTGCGGCTGCCCGCGGATCGTGCGTCACCATCACGATGGTCATATTCTCGCGCTCATTCAGTTGATCGAGGAGTTGAAGCACGAGTTCGGCGCTTTCGCGATCAAGGTCTCCGGTCGGTTCGTCTGCGAGAAGGAGCGGCGGACGCGCGACAATCGCGCGAGCAATCGCAACGCGTTGCTCTTGCCCGCCCGAAAGCTGCGATGGGAAGTGTCCTGCGCGATCCGCGAGTCCAACGGTGGTGAGCGCCTCCATGGCGCGCTCTGTGCGTTCTCGACGACCGAGTGGCGAGAGCAGCAGAGGAAGCTCCACATTCTCAAACGCTGTCAGTACTGGAACGAGGTTGTACGACTGGAAGATGATGCCGACTTCCTTCGCACGCCACGCAGCAAGCGCATCGCGCCGCATGTGCACCAAGTTGTGATCGCCAATCCACAGTTCACCTGAGGTTGCAGCGTCGATTCCCGCGAGAAGATTCAGCAGCGTGGTCTTTCCCGATCCGGAAGGACCCATGAGTGACACGAAGTCGCCTCGCGCGATCTCAAGATCAAGCGCGGCGAGAGGCACGATTTCTTGCACGCCATCACGGAGTGTCTTGCGATACACCTTGCGGAGTTTTCGTGCCCGAATCCACGCGTGATCAGCGACGGATATGGAGTTTGCATGGTCGTGGATCATGCGTCCGATTCCTTCGAGGTTGAGGTCGAGGTTGAAGTCGAGGTTGAGGTCGAGGTTGAAGGCGAGGTTGAAGTCGAGGTTGAAGTCGAGGCCGAAGCTGCCTCCATGACTTCTTCGACGCGAACACGCGCACCATCAGTCAGGCTCGTGGAGTCTTGCGCATCGAGAACGATGCGATCGCCTGCAACGAGTCCGACGGGCACTTCGATCCAACCATTTGCGCGTTCGATTCCGAGTTCAATCTCACGGCGCTCGAGTCTCGATGTCGATCCATCGGGGCGCGTGATCCAAACGGTCGCACGTGAACCCTCGCGAGAAGCAAGCGTGGAAATCGGAACGGCGACGCCATCCGCCTGTGCACTCGAACGAGAAGACGCGTCGGAGAAGATTCTTGCGCGCGCGAGCATTTCGGGCCGCAGCAGTTGGAGTTCGCGCGGATCCGCTTCCGAAGTCAGGATTTCGATTCGGCAGCGAACAGTGTTTTTTTGGATGTCCGCGATCGGATCGATACGTGCGATTTTGCCGAGGAAAACGGCATCCGGCGCAACGTCGACTCGGATTTCTGCAGCGCTTCCTACGGCGAGACGGCCAGCATCCTTGAGAGGCACATCGCAGCGTAGTTGCAGGCGCATCGGATCGTAGAGAGCGATGGGAGCTTCAACCTCGGGGCCAACGTGTGCGCCGGGTGCGACGCGCCGCGCGAGGACGGTGCCCGCACTTGGTGCGCGGATTTCGCTGCGTTCAACGGCGAGTGCTGCGGCATCCCGTGCCAATTCCGAAGCGGTTCGCGCTTCCAAACGCGCGATCACTTGTGCTTCACGTTCCGCAAGCGCGAGTCGCGCGAGAGGGCGTTGCGTATCTTCTTCGACAGCGATTGCGAGAAGTTCTTGCGCAGCGCGCACGGCCTCGCGGCGCGCCAAGATTGCAGCTTCGAGCGCGCGGCGCTTCGCATCAAGCGCCGCAACGCGTTGTGTGAGCCTCGCGACTTCGCCGACCGATGCGCCGCCCGTGGAGATGAGTTTCTCCTTTCGTGCACGCTCGTCTTCTGCTTCGTCTCGGAATGCCGTCGCTTCGGCGATTTCCTCGGTCAGTGCGCGAGCATCGCTCTCTGCGAGTGCCAGCTGAGCTTCGTATTCCGCGCGCGCCTTCCGAGACTCGATGCCGCGCTCAAGATCCAACTTCGCGCGATCACGCTGTAGCGTTGCAATTTGCACCTCTGCATCCGCGGCGCGGAGAGCGGCTTCGCGATCGCGGAGCGCAAGTCGTTCGTCTTCACTCGCGAGTGAAACAAGTAGATCGCCTGCGCGCACAGCATCGCCTTCGAGGACGTGGACCGTCGACACGACGCCGCTCCGACGCGACGGAACCTCTGTTGCGTAGGGCGCAGGCTCGATCCATCCGGCTGCGAGAAGCCCGTCGGATGCTGCGCTTTCAGTCACTTGACGCGTGGTTGAAACGACGGCGACGGGCATCACACGAACGGTCGGCACTGTGCGCAGTGCGTCGTTACTTGTCACGATCAGGAGTGTGAGCGCTCCGCCCAGTATGGCGATCGGGACGATGTAACGCGCGAAGATCCGGCCGAGCGGCATGCTGGGTGCGCGTGAGGTGTTGCTTTCGCGTGTCATGGTGCGTCTCCCGTTGCGCTCTCGCGTGCTTGAGTCGATTGTGCGACGAGGTTCCCTGCAACAAGGCCGTGTGGGACGAGGCCGTGTGCGACAAGGTCGTGCGAGTTTGATTTCGTCGTCGCGATTTCGATGAGAAGCGCGCGCTCGTAGGCTGCACGCGCCTCACTCTCGTGGACGGCCGCGTCGGCGGTCGCTTGCATACGAACTGCGTGCTCGGCCAGTGCTTTCTGCAGGGATATTCCAGATACTTCGCCGGCGGCGTATGCGGCGCGCATGGAAGTGATCGCGATGTTCGAGGCGCGCGTCGCGTCACGGGCAAGCTTGAGTTGCGTCAAGGCACTCTCGAGTGCACGGACGCGTTCGCGGCGTTCAAGATGAGAGACTCGCATTGCTTCTGCAAGCGCGGCTTCTGCCGCGTCAACTCGCGCTTGTGCACCGGCAACTTCATGCGATTGGCGGAAGAGCGGCAATTCGAGCGCAAACATCAAGTTCACCGACTCGCGTCCCTCGAGATCGCGCGAGAAACCAGCACCGACACCGTCGTCGATGGAAAATGGGTTCATCGTGCGTTGAAGCGAGCGCTGCGCCTCCGCAACGCGTGCGCGTGCAGCGATGACCGACGGCGCTTCGAGTTGCGGCGTGTCCTCGCGGGGCGCATCCGGCACGCCCGCGATGTTGGTGCGCATCGCGGCGGCGAGAAGCGAGAGATCGAGCGCGGATTCCTCGAGAGAGAGCAGTGAAGCGAGCCGAGCGTGTGCGAGCGTCAGGGATTGCCGTCGCGCTTCGTATGCGCGTTCGGCTTCGCGGAGCGTGGCTCGCGCGTAGACCGGCGCATCGGCGCGTGCTTCGCCGAGCTTTGCAGCAGATTCCTCTGATTCGAGCATCGCGGCGAGGGCTGCGACGTGTGTCTTCGCTGCGTCGTTCGCCTCGGCCGTCGAGAGGGCAACGCGCGCAAGATGACGCGCTTCGGCGGCGATCTCTGCCGAGAGTGCGACGAGTGCGCGAGCCTTCTCTGCGGTCCGCGCTTCTGCTTCGGTTTGCAGCGCGTTACGATTGAAAATCCAACTGATTCCCGACATCAGCGAAGCAGAGAACGCGTCGCCACCCATGCCATCCACGGGAATTCCGAGCGAAAGGGCAAGGATCGGATCTGGCGGAGCGAGATCCGCGCGAAGATCGGCTTGAGATGCCGCGAAGAGGGCTTCAGCCTCTTGAATGCGATGCGAGTTCTGCAGCGCTCGGCGAACAACGTCATCGATGGTTGTTGGCTGGAACGGAACGCGTTCGTCCGAAGCGGCCGTGGTTTTGCTCGATGGAATGCTCAGTGAAGAATCGCGCTGCGGGGCGCAGGCGGAGGTCGCTGCAATTGCGCTGAGCAGCGTGAACTGCACGCCGAGCGATCGCGCGAAATGCGCGACGCGAAGATCGAAAGATTTCATGGGAGCTCTCGTGTGAAAGAGGAATGAAGCAACGCACGGCCAAAGACCGCGGTTGTTTCACACGCGCCAACGCGCAGACACGAGAATCGTGGAAGGAAGGCCTCGCGGGCACTCCAATGCAAGACCAGGTGGTCTTGGCGGAGGAGATGCGGACAACTCTGCGCGATCAAGCTCGCAGCAGAGTCGTGCAAACAAGTTGCTGAAGTCGAGCGCGCGATGAGATTTCTGAGCGCCCGATTCGGTTTCATCAAGGGAAACCAGTGTTCGGGAAGGCGGCTCGCAGAACTTGACGCAGCATGCGGTGCAGCAGCCACGGGGGTGGTGGCACGGGCTGTCTTGACAGTCGCCCTCTCCACCGCAGGGGTCGTCTCCACCGCAGGGCGAGTGGCCCTCGAGTGGAAGGTCGGTCGCATCGGATGCTCGTGAAGCAAACTCCGCTGTTCCCGTCGCAGAGGCCCCGGAGTTCTCGGTCGCACAGCAACCGCAGGGCCCTGATTCGGGTAAGGCTTGAGAGCTGTCGTCGGCGGTCATGAGGCCGTCCGCCGCGGGAGCGATCCACGCCGCCAGTAGCCGCTTTTCGCAGCAACAAAGCAGCGTCCACGCGGCCAAGGCAAGGATCGCGGTCGAGCGGAGGAACTGTCGTAGACACGGGGGCATACGCGTGGGGGTGCGTCCTGACGTGAGTGACTCTCGACAAGAGGGAACAGCGTAACCCCGATTTCGGCCGTCGCGCGGTTGAATTCCAATCTCAAGTTCGAATCCCAAGGCCTGATGGGGCGAATGCCGCAGCCATGACTCGGAACTGCAGGCCCCAATTTCGTACCCCGGACGCGGCGAAGAGCCACGAGTCTGGACGATGCGGGACTCGCTCGAGTCAGCCACGTGAAGTGCGGTCTCGTGCGATGCGGAGCGTCGCGTGACCGACGCCGCGAACTTCCTCGATGCGCTCCCGACGCACCTTCGCGAGCGCGTCTCGGTTGTTTCGGGCCAATCGGCTTCGATCGGCGGTGCGCACGTTCTCTATTGGTCGCACCACGCGCTTCGCGTCGACGAGAACCCAGCACTTGAGATCGCGGCGCATCTCGCTGTCAAGCTTGACTTGCCGCTCCTCGTGTTTGTTGCAGTCTCGGGATCGCATCCACACCTCACCGATCGGCATGTGTGGTTCTTCCTCGAAGGTGTTCAGGACTTCGCGGCAGATCTTGCAGAGCTTGGCGTCCCACTCGCTGCATCACTGGAAGCAAGCGCGCGACCCGATGTCGCGATGGACCGTCTCGCGTCTCGCGCGGCAGTCATCGTGACGGATGATTTTCCCGCGCAGCCCTATCCCGACTGGATTGCGTCCATCGCGCGACGTACCGCGCGTCCAGTGCTTGCGGTCGACACTGCGTGCGTAGTCCCGATGAACGCAGTCGAAGGCGTGTACGACCGCGCATTTGCATACCGTGACGCGACGTCGAGCGAGCGTTCGCAACGCATCTCGCGTTCGTGGCCCGCATTCGATTGGTCGCAGCGCGCGTGGCCAATGGCGGATCACTCGTTGGTCGAAGTGGATTGGACGAAAATCGATATCAGCGCCACCGTCGCTGCACTTGAAATCGACCACTCGATCGGACCCGTCGTCGACACGCCGGGCGGCTCGCGTGCGGCAATTGAACGTTGGAATGCGTTTCGAAACGCTCGGCTCGATCACTATGCGCGCGACCGAAATGACGCGGCGATATGCGCCACGTCGCGACTTTCACCGTACCTCCACTTTGGCATGATTTCGCCGATGCGTGTCGCGCGAGAGGCAATCGCCGCGGGAGGCGAGGGCGCGGAGAAGTTCCTTGATGAGTTGCTGATTTGGCGAGAACTTTCGTACCACTGGTGCCGTCACGAGCCCGCCCATGCGTCGTTTGAAGGCCTGCCGCTTTGGGCGCAACGTACGCTGGAGAAGCGACGTCGCGATGCGCGAGGCGTGTTGTCGCGCGATCGATTGATGCGCGGTGCAACAGGAAATCAACTTTGGGATCTCGCGCAGCGGTCGCTCTTGGTGCATGGCGAGTTGCACAACAACGTGCGAATGACGTGGGGGAAAGCGATTCCCGCATGGACGGCGTCGCCGGAAGCGGCGGTTGCAACGTTGCTCGACTTGAACAACCGTACTGCGCTCGATGGCGCTGATCCTGCAAGTTACGCCGGGCTTCTCTGGTGCCTTGGTCTCTTCGATCGCGCGTTTCAGCCTGAGATTCCGGTGCTCGGTGCAGTTCGACCGCGGACACTCGAAGAACATGCGGCGCGGCTCGATGTCGACGGCTTCTCACAGATTGTGGGTCGGCGGACGCGAGGAATCAAAGTCGCGATCATCGGTGCAGGGATCGCCGGTTCCGCGTGCGCGAGGGCGTTGGCAGATCACGGAGTTGACGTGACGATGATTGAAAAGTCGCGTGGCGCCGGTGGACGCATGAGTACGCGCCGTGGCGAGTTCGGCGCGTTCGATCACGGCGCGCAGTACTTCACGGCGCGCGACGCGCGATTTCGCGAGAAGGTTTCTGGTTGGATCGAAGAAGGCGTTGTTCGTGCTTGGGAGGCGCGATTCGCGGAGTTCGGTGTCCACGGCGCACAACGGATTACGCCGCCGACGCGCTACGTTGGCGTGCCCTCGATGAGCGGACTGTGCGGATATCTCTCCGAAGGAATACCGCTCGAAACGTCATCACGTGTTGTCGGTCTCGCTCGTGATGACGCGGGTTGGCTGCTGCGCACATCGCAGACGGATGGTGCGGAACGTCTTCTTGGGCCGTTTGATGTCGTGCTCTCGACGGCGCCGGCACCGCAAACAGCTGCGCTCTTCGGGCCACAATCGCAGGCGTTGGCATCAATCGCGTCTCGCATCGCGATGCGCGCGACGTGGTCCTTGATGCTCGCGTCTCCGCAACGCATTGAACTTCCGTTCGATCATGCAGAGGTGCTCTCGGGAGCGGCGGGCTGTGGCGATGCGCTTGCGTGGATTTCCCGTGTTTCCTCGAAGCCTGGGCGAGACGCGAACGGGCTCGACCGATGGGTTGTTCTTGCGCGACCAGAGTGGTCGGAAGAGCGACTCGAGCGAAGTCCAGCCGATGTTGCGCCGGAAATCTTTGCAGCGTTTGCTGAGCTCTGTCGAAGCGCGAGCGTTGAGCTTCCGCAGCCATCGCATCTCCTCGCACATCGTTGGCGCTTCGCGCTCGCCTCACGGGAGGGCGGCCCGACGAGTGTGTTCGATCCGCAGCACGGTCTTGGTATGGCAGGCGACTGGCTCCGCGGAACGCGGGTTGAAGATGCGTATCTCTCCGGAGTCGCGCTCGCAGGGCGCGTGCTTGGTGCAACGATTGCGCGGACGCGCGAATCGCTGCATCGAGAGAGTGTTCACTCAGTCGCCTCACGTGCTTGAAACAAGACCATTTCGTTGCATGTCCGTCGCATCTTCGCGCTGTGCTCGCGCGGTCGAGTGATGTGTCATTCACGCGTGACTCGGACGCTGTTGCTGCATGCGCTCATGTTGACGATGCCGACTGCGCAAGAACAGATACGCCGGAATACTCGCGAGAGAAATGGCCGCAATCCAACAGATCAGCGCGGCAAGCGCGATCGGCATCAGTGGAAAAAGTACGGCTGCAAGAAGCGCGTAGGTACTCACGCTGAGAGTGCCAATCGCCATCGGCCCGACGGCACCTGTCGGAACATGTGCGCCTTGTGCGAGCCAGGTGGCGACCATGATTGTTGTGAAAATCACGGGGAAAACCGAGGCAATGCCACTCGCGACGGGTAGCCCTGCGCGTTTCAAAATGAGCGCGAAGGCAATCACAACCGCTGCGGCGAGTCCACGCACAACAAGAATGAGAGGGCTCACGCGACGAGCGCCTTTCGGCGCAGGATGCGGCGTCATGTTGGCTGCAATCCCAAGTGCAATTCCAGTTGCAAACGCGATCACACCGACGACAAGCGATTGCGTGACGCTCGGTTGGACGAGCTCATTCAATTGCATGATTCCAGCGGCAATGGCGAGCCACGCACCCAACGCAAGCGCAACGGTCCACAGCAAAAGATGCGAACGCGTGCGTCGACCAATCGTCGCAGGGATGACGCGCCAAAGCACGAGATATCCGGCGTTGAGCAGAATGCCGATCGGCACGAATGCCATGGCGCGCCGAAAGCCGTCGATGTCGTCTCCTGCGCCCCAGATTCCGATTGCGGCTGGAACGATGGTGGTTGGGATGCTCGAAAGAACGCCACCGCGTGTGCCGCCGAGTCGCTCGACCGCAATCGTGGAGAGGACTGCCACAAGCCCTGCGAAAGCGGCGGGGAGCGCGAGTGCGAAGAAAGTCGAGGGATCACCAAGTGATCGAGAGATTTCCTCGAGAACTGCCGATGTTGCGCTCATCGAGGCACTCTATCGAACTCGCGTCGCGTTCGATTTTCGCGCGCTATGCGTCGATTCGATGGTGTGTGCATTGCTCGGCGACGGGTTGCGCACGCCATTTCGGCGACATGCATCTGAGCAGTACTTCACCGTTTCCCAGTCGCGCTCCCACTTCTTTCGCCAGGTGAATGGTCGGCCGCACACGATGCAGTCCTTGGGGGGCGGTACTGGGGCACGAACGATTCTCGGCATGCGCGCGAGTTCGTCAGACCTGCGCGGTAGATTCGCCTCGCAACACCGACGCAAGCGCCGCAAGTCCCTCACGAAGCCGCCGAACGCCCGTGCGCAATCTGCCCTCACGAATACGAGCATCAAATTGTTTTGCGAGTTCATCAACGGCCATGCGATAGCGCGGCGGAAACGCGATCACGCACTTCTGTTGCGCGTTATCCGCAAGGGTGGGCCACACGAGGCCATGCACGAGCTCGCGCGATGAAACGGGAATCTCGAGCGTTCGTGCGGGCAACACAAAGAGCGGGTGATAGGTAAAACGAACGCCATTTGGCGTTGATTCTGCGTGTCCCATCGTTCGAATCGGTGCGCCAAGGTCGCCGCGCGCGAGGAAGGCTCGGGGACGGTTCAACACGGGCTTGCGCGCGAAAAGGAGATCACTCGCAACCGTGCACGCGAAGAGGTCGAGGCGGATGCACCAGCCTGCGAAGAGAAACGAGAGCGCGATGATCGGCAGCGCAAAGACAAGTGCGATGAACGGATGGATCAAGAGCGCAAGCGCGAGAACGCCGAGAATCGAGCCCCGCAGCGCAACAAGCGCCGCATCGACGATCGCGAATGGACTGAGCACGATCAGCGCGTCGATGACGTGGAAGGTGATCCAAACAGAGACGAAGATCGCGATCGCTGCCGCAATGACGACGGCGAGGAGAACGCCGTGAACAACACTTGTCTCTGCGAGCAAGCTTGACATCCAGCTTGGATCCATGAACCCCGCAACGTGCGCAACGGGTTCTGCGACAGGAGCGGTTGTCGCACTGGAGATCGTTGCACCGCCAGATGCGCCATTGCTTGCGCTGCCCGTCGCCGCAGTCATCGTCGAAATGATGGTCGGAAGCAGGACTCCCGCCGCGATCAACGCAGCAAGTTTCGCCTCGAGATATTCGCCCGCATCGAGCAACTTCCGAATCGGAAGGGGAATCGCCGGCGACGCACACTTTTTGAGCAGTGCGAGCGCAAGCACGATGGAGCATGGAACGAGGAACCACGGATTTGCGTGGAGCGGCGCTGCGGCCGATGTTCCGAGTGCCGTGTAGTCAGACCAGCCAATCGCGACGAGTACGAGGAGCGGCGAGATCGCTAGGCCTGTGATTTGCGCGATGCCTGTCGCGACGGTGACGGCGCGTGATTCGGGCGCAGCACTCGTCGCAGCACTCGTCGCCGCACTCGTTGCAGTGGGAGCTGTCGCGATCGCCGTGTCAGCCGCCGCCGCGGGATAGGCGATCACCGCGAGGACACCGACTGCCACCACAAGTGCGAAGAGGCCCATCGCCCGCGGATGCTTCATGAGGTTCGAGTGTGGCATGGCGTTCATTGTTGCGTGCTCAGAATGTTGGCGCTGCCGTGACGCAACAAAAACATTGATCTCGATAGGATGCGCCCGTGCTTCCCAATCTCCAATACGCCGCGATCCGCTACGAGAACTTCCACAGCGAGGTTCTGCTTCCAACCGCATTCCCGTTGCGAGCGCCGCTCGATGTGGGCATGTGGCAACCGGCGGGTTCTGGCCTCGAAGGCGGCCATCCCTCGCATGCGGCGGCGCGCAAGGCGAAGTATCGGCCGGTGAAAGTTGGTCTTCGTTGGGGTCCGGTTTGGTCGACGGCGTGGTTCCGGCTCTCCGGTCGCGTGCCCGCCGAAATGCGCGGACACACCGTCGCGCTGCGATTTTCCTGCGGAACGGAAGGCACGCTCTGGAAGGACGGCGTTCCATTCCAAGGATTCGATCCCTACCGGGACCTCGCGTTCTTGTGGCCTGCAGCGAAAGGCGGCGAGAAGTTCGATCTCCTCGTCGAGGGCGCATGCAACCTTCCGCTTGGGATCTCGACCTTCTGGTGGGATCACCCTGAACTCCAGACGCGCTGGCGCGAACCGCAGCCGGGACGTCTCGAAAGCGCCGAACTCGTTGTCGTCGACGAAGCGGCATGGCGCTACGCGCAAGCGTGGGATTTTCTGCGGCGTTTGATGCTCGCGCTTCCTGAGGATGCGCCGCGTGCTGTTGAAATCGCCAATGGGCTCCGCGACATTCACGCGTCGATTGACGTACGCGATCCGGTGCCCGGCATGGAAGACACTGCAGCCGCGCTCGACGAACTCGTGCAAGGCGGTGCGCACACGCCAGCGACCGCATGCGTTGCGGTCGGTCACGCCCACATCGACACTGCGTGGCTTTGGCCCTTGCGCGAAACGCGTCGCAAGTGCGTGCGGAGTTTCTCGAATGTTCTGCGTCTTCAAGAGCGTTTCCGCGATTTCCACTTCCTCTGCTCGCAGGCGCAGCAGTACGAATACGTCAAGCAGGACGCGCCCGAGGTGTATGCGCAGATCGCGCGACGTGTGAAGGAAGGTCGATGGGAGCCGGGTGGCGCGATGTGGATCGAGCCCGATTGCACGTGTCCATCGGGCGAGAGTTTTGTCCGGCAAATCGTGCACGGAACGGGCTTCTGGGAGAAAGAGTTCGGCGCTGCAGGTAAGCAGCGATTTCTCTATCTCCCCGACACGTTCGGATTCCCGCCATGTCTTCCGCAAATCGCGCGTCTCGGCGGTCTCGACACCTTTATCACGAACAAGATGAGTTGGTGCGAGACGAATCGTTTCCCACACGTCACGTTCATGTGGCGCGGGCTCGATGGCAGCGAAATCCTCACGCATCTCACGCCAGGTCACAACTACAACTCGTCGATCGAGCCGAAGGACATGCTCTACGGCGAGAAGAACCTTGTCGTGCAAGACGGGCAGAGTTTCTTCTCGAGCGCGATTCCGGTATGGCTACAGCCCTTCGGCTTTGGCGACGGCGGCGGCGGCCCAACCGACTGGCAGATCGCGCGCGCGGAACTCGCAGCGGATTGTGCAGGTTTGCCGCGCTTTGAACAGCATCGCGTGGACGTCTTCTGCGGCCGACTGCACGCAGGCCGCGAAGCGCTCGAAGCAGCAGGACGGCCAATCGCGGCGTGGGACGGTGAGCTTTACCTCGAACTTCACCGAGGCACGTACACGAGCCA
>Ga0209617_10000376_pt1 | contig 19156 bp, 19 predicted proteins | sample LakEriepJuly2011_2_FD_187459 | JGI IMG/M metagenome (GOLD analysis project Ga0209617, IMG submission 187459) | Freshwater microbial communities from dead zone in Lake Erie, Canada - CCB epilimnion July 2011 (SPAdes) (version 2) | ecosystem: Environmental > Aquatic > Freshwater > Lentic >...
TAATTTTCAATTGTTGGCTCATCACTTTATTTCACAGGGCCTCGGAGTTACCTTCTTCGAGAACGATAAAGACTGGCGCTGGCGTGTTTGCGGGATTGGTGACTTTCTTATTCCCCGAGGCACACAAGCCACCGAAGATCGGATTGAGTTTGCCGTAGCTCGCCGTGTTTACTTGGCTCACGAGCTTTACAATTTTATCAAGAACCCCAAGGCCGCTAAAGAAGCAGGCTGGAATGTCGAAGAGGTTCGCAAGGCCCTAGCTACACTTCACAAAAATAACCGCCCCGGCGACCAGAGCTGGGAAGAGCTAGAGCGGGAGTTTAAAAACAACGACCTATATCACTCCTACGCCCGTGCCGGTGAGATTCGGGTGAACCACTATTACGTACGTGAATACGACGGTTCTGTGAGTCACTATATTGGGTTGCGCGACGGGTCGAATACCGACTTCCTTTACAAAAAAGAAGGCCGCTTCAAGAAAGCTACAGAAGCTTTTAACCTATTTACCTTTGGCGTCGGCAATGGCACTTACCACTCCATCCGTGGCTTGGGCTACAAAATCTTCCCGCATATCCAGGTAAGCAATCGTCTCCGTTGCGCGATGGTCGACGGCTCTATGATGTCGACCAGCTTGGTTCTCCAACCCAAGACTGCTGAGGACGTTAGCCGCTTGTCTCTTGCTTTTGCAGGACCAATTTCATTCCTTCCTCCAAATCTTGAGGTCGTATCGACTCAGTTCCCTAACTACAACAACAGCGTAATGCCGGTTGTTCAGGAACTCTCCATGACCCGCCAAGCGAACACGGGGAGCTACCGATCCCACCAGCAGGTGCAGGGGAGTAAGGAAAGAACAGCGACTGAGGTTCAGGCTCAGCTGGCGAACGAATCTGTTCTTACTACCGCTAGTATCAATTTGTTTTATGTAACTTGGGGAAAGCTCCTCAAACAAAGTTTCCAGCGCTTGCAGAAAGATACCTGGCAACCTGGCGACGCCGGCTACGAAGGTTACGCAAAGTTCCGTTCGAGGCTCGAAGAACGAGGGGTGCCGTGGAAGGCAGTGCTTGACGTACACGAAGTCATCCCGGTACGTGCCGTCGGTTACGGATCTAGCGGTGCTCGTATCTTGGCCTTCAACGAATTTATCCAACTCCTTCCTCGGTTTGACGAAGTGGGTCAGCAGAATCTTATCCGTGATCGTGTTGCCGCTCGTGTCGGCTACGATCAGGTCGATCGCTATCTCCCAGCCGGGAAACTCAAGGAACGCTTACCGACCGACGCCAAGATTGCCGAACTCGAAAACGCTCAGTTCCAAGACGGACGTCCTATTTCTGTTATGCCTACCGAGAATCACTCGGTTCATATTCGTGTTCACTTGGCCGATGCTCGCGGGATGCTTGACGCTACTGCCCAAGGCATCGCCAAGCCTGATATGGCTTTGGCTTATCTCTCTCTGAACTACCAACACTCAATGATGCACCTCCAGCAGATTGCCGGAGATCCGACCCGCAAGATTGAGATTGGGCAGTACAACGAAATGCTGAACTTGATGCGTGAAGCTATTGTGGCTTTGGAAAACAACATGCGGGCCGAGCAAGAGAACATGCGTAAGCAACAAGAAGCAATGGCCAGGCGTGGCGGTGGGCAGGGTGGTATTGACCCTAACACGGCCGCGAAACTTCAAGACCACCAAATTAACATGCAGATGCGAGTCGAAGAAGCGAAGGTGGATCAGCAAATCAAGCTGGCGGATCACCAACAGAAGATGGCTCTGCGTGATGCTGAAATCGCCAGCAAGATCAGAAACTCCTAATATTTTGTGCTTGCCATAATGGCACAAGTCTGTCAATAAGATACATATGATGACTATCGATGAATGGCGTAAAAGGGAAGACCTCCAACTTGAATTAAGAGAGTGTCTTAAACAACCAGCTTTAGCTCACGCTTTTGAAGTGCTTGTGGATTTTGCTTTGCCTAAAGCCATGCCCGTTCCGCAAGGCACGGACATCGCTTTGTGGGGCGCTCTTCAAAACGCACGACGCGAAGGATTTTATGACTGTCTGAGAAACTTTGGGGCTCTGACCAATTTGGCGGAGCAGCCGGCAGTGTTGCCGGAACCCTGGACTGAAAACAAAGGAAAAAATAACGAATGAGCACACCCGCTCCTGAACTTGGCTTGTTAGACGCACTTAATGTGGCGCTAGATACACCCGCTACGCTCCCAGCAGATACTGCGAAACCTGCTGAGAACACAGCCGTGACGGCTCCTGAAGCTGTTAAAGCCGAGCCCGCCAAAACAGAGGCGAAGGCTGAGGCAACGCCCGCCAAGGTTTTAGAGAACAAGCTCGAGATTCCGGATGACGTGCTCGAGGCGATCGGAAAAGAACCCGAAGCCGCAAAAGAAGAATCAACTCCTGAGCTTCCGAAAGATGCGACGAAGTCAGCTCAAACAGCTTTTGCAAAAGTCACCACGGAACTTCGTGACACCAAAGCCAAGCTGGCGTCTCTTGAATCCAAGATAAACAAAGAGACGACAAAGGTGGAGGACTCCGGAGAACAATCCTCTCCTCAGTTGGAGCTTCTTCGAAAAGAACTCGAGACCCTCAAAGCCGAGCGCGATGAGTACGAAAGTGAGCTTTCCGTAGCCCGGGTACAAGCCACCAAGCAGTACAAGGTTGCGATTGATGCGCCTATTCGTGAGGCCACCAACACCATTCAAGAGATGGCCAAGCTGTACGAGATGGATGCCGATGCCGTCGTCCGGGCCGCAGCAATTAATGATCCCGCTCAGCGCAGAGCCGCGGTCAAAGAAATGCTTGCAGGTCTTGACCCAATTGATGCCGTTGATGTGCGTCGTCGGGTTGATGAACTCAATTCATTGTATAACAAGCGCGACACCATTCTCACCAACGCTGAGAAGGCTATGCAAGAGATCAGCAAACGTGAGCTTGCTCAACAGGCTGAACAAACTCGTCAGCAGGAGATCGCTCAAAAGAAAGCTCAAGAAGAAACCACAACGACTTACACTGAAATGTGGAACCGCTTCACACAGGAAGTGCCGATTCTCAAAAAGACGGGCAACGCTGAGTGGGATGCGCGCGTCGATGGTCTTCGTGAACAAGCCATGCTTGTGGAGCAGTCTGATTTGGATACCGAAACCCGGGCAGCTTTGACCTACCAAGCGGTAGCAATGCCTCTTATGGTTCAGTTGTTCCAGGGTTACGTGAAAAAGAGTCAGGGCGAAATCGCCGGTTTGAAGAAGGCTTTAGGTGAGTATCGTACCGCCACGCCTGGAGCTGGTGGTGGCGATTCCAAGACTGGTTCTCCTGAACTTGCCTCCGACGTAAGCTTTTTGGACGCACTCGAAAAAGGGCTGAGGTAAGTAACTCATGCCCGCTTTCTACCCAGAGGGCGATGAGCCAAAACTAGCCGACCCTTCGGGGAGGTCTCTCCATAAGATTAATAGTCTTCTAAACAAGATTGAAAGTAAAAATGGTTTTTCCATACCTGAATACGATGCAATTCAACTTTCCAATTACGACGGAGCAGGGAACGTTGGGACAGTGACCTATCGTAAAAATGGGGATGTGGTTGCCACTCTTACTTTGACCTACAACGGCTCCGACCAGTTGACTTCTGTATCCAAAAGCTAAACTCATATAAATGTCCTACAAATTCAATCCTTTCACAGCCAATCTTGATTTTGTCCCAAATAGCTCAAGCTTGGACGGCTTGTCGGATGTTTCCGTGTCCAATCCCTCGGCCGGTCAATTTTTGGCTTACAACCCTGCAACCAACCTATGGGAGCGTGGAGTTTTGTTTGGCACGGCGGATTTAGTGGTTGCGATTGTTTCCGCCTTTGGCCAGTTGAACTTCAACCTCCCTCAAAATAGTTCGCATATCGCCACCTTTTTATGAGCCTTGATGTCAAAGACGCAGTAGGGGTAACAAAAACCCTTAAGACAACCTTTAACTCCGGTGAGCATACGCCGCATCACCAAATTGACGGCACGGTAACCGTGTCTGGGCCTTTGACCAATGATCAACTTAGAGCCTTGGCTGTGCCAGTGGCCTTGGACAGCAATAGTCTAACCGCGCTTGAAAACATCAGCGTTACTTTTCCGTCTACGCAGAATGTTAGTGTTCAGAACACCAGCCTCGCTGTAACCGGCCCTTTGACTGACACGCTACTACGAGCATCCGCCGTTTCTGTAACAGACAGGGGCACTACTGGCCCCGCTACAGTTACTAGCTTTACCGCAACTTCTAATACCTCTATAGCTGCTTCGAATAGCGCAAGAAAGCTGCTCACAATTTTTAATGAGGGGGCAGGTATTTTATATGTGTTGTACGGAGCCGGCACTGCTTCTACCTCAAATTATTCTGTCCGCATAAATTCCGGAGATTACTTAGAAATTGATAGGTACACCGGAGCTGTCTTTGGCCTATTCGGTTCGGCAGGAACCGCAAGAATTACGGAAATTACTTAGGCCTCAAAAATGCCTCTCTATTCGGCAACCTGTCCGTTGCCCAAAAACAAAGCGGCAAAACGACAGCAGATATTCTTTCCAGAACGAATGCGCATTACGCGCACCGGGTTTGCCGCCAATTTTTTTCTTACTGAGTGGAATCGTCAGGTTCCTTATGTTATTTACTACGATGATGTAGGCAATCACGAATTTTTTATCGAAGGAACTTTTTTTGAGCTTTATGCCTATAACACTTCAGCAAGTCTTTCCAGCGGGCAGATACCCCGCTTTACCCTTCCCTCTTCATTAACAGGCGGCTTCACAGTCACGTCAGCGCACACTACGCCAACGCTCGCAGTCACAATTAGCCAACTTACTCAAAGTAAACAGTACGATGGGCTCCAACCCTCACTTTCTTTTACTTCCACACCTTCTATCGAATTCGGAGAATATGTATTTTCCAGCTCCCCAAGTACCCCCGGCACTTACACCATTAGCCTAGTGGAGGGCAGTAAAACTTCTCGGTTTATTTGGGGCGGCCCGTACCCTTCAGTTAGCTACACAATTACGAAACGTCCAGTCACCCTCACAATGACAGACAGGTCTGCTACCTACAGCCCTTTTGGAACATTTTTTGGCCAAGTACTTTCGGGAAGCGGAATAATTAATGGCGATGCACAGGGTACTTTCACAGGTCTTCTACAGAACCTGCCTCCGTCAAACTCAAATGTCGGCACATACACTGTTTCCATAAACCCCAACTACCCAGAGCATCCCCTTTACACTATTTCGGGGTACACCAACAACAAAACTACCGCTACGGTCACCATAAACAAAGCTACCCCAACAATTAGTTTTAGCCCCTCTACCTCCGTGACGTCGGGCACAAGTGCAACCCTAACTGCGTCAACTTCCCCTGTTTCTCTGCCCGTCACTTTCTCCATAGTTAGCGGCGGGGCCTTTGCGAATATTAGTGGCGGAAATATTTTAAACTTTACTGGGGCCGGCACAGTTGTTGTTAGGGCGAGCACCGCATCTACCACAAATTACAACGCCGCCACATCTTCCGACCGAACTATTTCTATTACCGCTCCCGCCTCCGAAGGCATTCCTCAGAGAATTACCACTCTATCTAATATTACCATTACGTCCTTCGGAGCGATTGAAGTGGGTAAAGAATACACAAGCTTTAGCCCATTGACCGGGAATCAGGTTGAGCTTGGCGGCACTTGGGGCTGGTATAATTATGTTCGAAGCACAACGACTGTTGGCGGCGGAACTTTCAGTGGCGATATTTTCACCTCTTATCTGTCAAAAGATATTGAAACATATAACGGGAATCGAACTCTTGCTTATGTTATATTAAATCCTAGACACGCCTTAGTACATCATTACTATGGTGGGTCTATAGCAGACTCCGCCACTTGGGCATTAGCCTACATTGAAGTCGGCTACGACGCGGAAAATGGAGATTCTTATGCCGCTAACATTGTATCTACCAACCCAAGCTCCGACCCCCTCAACTTCCCTACCTCTGGGTGGACAAACGGCTTCCAACCCTACGTTCAATTAGCTAGAGACGTTACTGTTTCGACAACAGGTTTTTATGACATCTACAATCTCCCTACTCAAGCCGATCCGTACGGCGGCTTTTATTCTGGAACTACTCCCCGAGTAAAGATTCTACAAAAACAAAACCGAACGCCAGTTATTTCAGATCAGGCCAATGGTTGGACGAATAGCCTTTGGAACAATTTTCAGCCTGTGAGTATCCGGGGCGGACAGAGAATGCCCGTATTTTACGCTTTGCTCGGCTATATGTACACCGAAGAACCCAATATTCCTTGGGGCGGAACACGGCAATTAATACTTGGCTACACACATGAATTCTTTGGCCACGGGTGGCCCCTCACTAAATCTATTCCTTGGACTAGTTCTATCGTCTCTTCCGATTACGATATTACAACTTTAAAGAATGTTTGGGTCCTTACGTCGTCCAGCACGTATTCACACGGAGACGGATCGGGAGGCTACCTCGATTCAGGAACTTATTACAATGTTGCCTCTAATACAAACTCGAACGTCCTTCCGCCAGCCCTTAGCCCGATAACTAGCCCTACTTGGAGGCTGGTAACCAATTACAGCTCTGATTTTTCACGGAATCAGTTTTCCGCCTACACACCCAACTACTCACCCACTCCCGTTGCCGATATTATTACGGGAAGCGGGTCTATCTATAGCTATTTAAATGCCGATTGGGTCAGAGTAAATGTCGGAGACGCCGTAGGCCACAACTACGGTAATGCAATATTTTTAAAGTCTGGCACAGCGTATATGGATTTGGCGTCGGGCTATATTATGCTAGCCCCGAATTCCGTCATAGCCGCAGCGTCACTCGATTCAACGACTGTTTTTCCGCTTAGCGGAGGCATTTACGACGCCTTCACTTGCCCATCTAACAAATGGAAGATTATTTACGCATGGTATGAAAGCGACTACGGCTCCTTCACTATATATGAGACTTGGGAAGCTACATCCTCTAATGCAAATCGGGTTCCGCAAACCTTTACGGGCGTGCAAGGAAACACCAACAATATTTCTTTTGCACCGAAGTCATTCTATTAATTTATGCAACACATAACAGAAATCCCCGAAGAAGTAATCTTAGAACTCGAAGAGATAGTCCATGCCCCTCAACGCCCCGGAGGCTTGGCAGGTGACAAACCCTTTGAATACTATCTTTCTGAAGAGTATTTAAACACCCTTACTCTTGTAGACGCCGCAAGTTTTTCAAAGCTTTCTCTAATTATACGTGGCGCATACAAAGAAAATCTCCCGCACATCTCGGGTTTCCTTAAAGACTTGAAATACCAAATCTCGGGGAATCTCTCCGGTAGCTTCTATTATCCGGAGGACGGATTTATGTCTTGGCATACAAACTTTAAGCGTAAGGACTATAGAGTTTACTTCTCTAAGAGAGAACCGGGCGAAAAGATTAGCTATTTTAGATACAAACAAAACGGCGAGATCATAACTTCCCTAGACCCCGAAGGTTGGTCTGCCAGAATCTTCAATGTTGGCGACGAACAAAATCCCTTTTGGCACTGCGTCTATGGGGGCTCCGGCAGATATAGCGTCGGCTTCCGCCTAAAGCCCTTTGAAGGCTAGTAAAAAAGAAGCTTTAGCGGCGATTCGTAAACAACAGGTATTGACAGAACGTAGACAGTACCGCATACTCTCATCTGCCTTAGAGATCCTATAAAAACGGAAGCGGGTTTTGAGGGCACGACCTATAAAAATGGAAGTGGTCACACGGGCAATAAAAGTCTCGGGATGCCGCCGGGAGATCCAATTTTGAAAACTACGGGAAACCGTGTTGGTTTCTCCTCTTGTTTTTAAATTCTTACTTTTTTTCTCTGAAAGGAGAACACTAATATGGCTACAGATTATACAAATATCGAGCAGCTCCTTGTTAAGGAAGCTGGGCGAATTGGGCCAGAGATCTACCGCAAAACGGTCGACAACAACGTTTGGCTCAAACTAATTAAACAAGATACTTTCCCCGACGAGATGGGCGATCGGGTCAGCGTGCTGACCTACGAGCGTTCTATCCCGCAGGCGGCTCGTAACGGACGGCAGAATGATTTCGATCTTCAGTCGGTCTGGCAGGGCGCTTCGGCGATCCTTGGATCTAACCCCACGGACTCGAACTACCTTAACTTTAATGCGTATACGCAAACTCCAGCGGGTGCCGCCACCAGCTCGACTGCGACCAATAACAACGTCAGCTTACCTAAGTTTGCTAACGTTGAGTTTGCGCAAACCCTCCGCACCTACGACCTCCGTCGTGTTGCGCTCGAATCTCCGAACATCTCGCTCGAAGATTTGCGCTTCCCCGTGCGTCGGAAAGAACAGCTGACCCAGATCATGAACATCCTGACCGAGCAAACCGCTTTGGTCTGGACGACTCGCTACCAGGACGAATACGTTCGGTTGGCTCAGAACAAGGTTACTCCTACAGGCGCGAGCGCCACAACCGCATCGCTGAATTACGCGACTGTGTCGGGCGACGCTTCCGCCTTCAGCCCCGTGGTTGATGCGACAAGCAAACTGACTCAGGGAATTCTGCGTCGGATTTACATGCGCTTGCTTCGTGACGGAGCCGGTTCATCCGCTCAAGGCAAGGAAAACGGAGCCCCTGTGTTCAACTTGATCACCAGCGCTGAAACCAGCGATGATATCATCAAGCTCAACAGCGACATCCGTAGCGACTTCCGTTACTCCAGCAAGCCGAATGAGCTTCTCGCTCCTCTCGGCGTGGAACGGTCCTACGGTGGCTTCTACCACATCATCGATCCGTATCCTCCTCGGTACAATCGCCTCAGCTTGTCTGCCAGCGCAGTGACTAGCGCCACCTACACGGTGCCCGCCGGACACGGTGTTGAGGCAGGTGACGTGGTTGTTGTCACTGACAACGCTACTACGCCAGCGATTAAGTCGGCTGCCAGCACGGTTGCTTCCGTAACTAGCACGACCATCGTGTTGACGGCTGCTGTGACCAGCGCGGCGGCTACCGATAAGATATTTGCTTGGAAGCGCGTGTTCCCGTTTGTTCGGACTGACGCTACCAAGGGCAAGAAATACGACATCAACGCTGACTACCTGGCTGCTGCATACGAAGATTCCATCATCCTGATCAACGAAGTGTATCACTCCGTTGTTCCGAAGCCTCTCGGCTCGATGGGACAGATGGCCTTTGATGCGCAAGGCTACCGCGGCGACTTCAAATGGAAGAACATTCCTGATCGGGATTCCAATCCTGATTCCTCAGTGGGTTACTTCCGCGCGACGTTCGCTAACGGTTCCAAGCCGGTTCGCCCTGAATGGGGTTACGTCATTCGTCACAAACGTGGCGAAGCTGACCTCCTCTGGGTTGCTTAATTGACTTGAACGATTGCCCCAGGGGTTCAATCCCCCTGGGGCAGTCACATTTTACAAAATGGAATCTATCCTCCTGGTTCTCCCGTCGGGCAAGGGCAAGGTTGAGGCTAAAGCAAAGGCTGAAGACTCAAAGACTGCCAAAGCCGCTGGTGAACCTAAGAGTACAGATAAGGTTTCCGGAATACGTATTCCACTTCCTATTGGGTTTTCAGCGCCCACTTCCGTTAAACCGAGAGCTGAGTTTGATTTTGTAGGTTCCGGCATCATCGATGGAGAAGAGCTCGTTGTAACCAAATTGGAGGGTCTCCCAGTTCCTAATCCAGGAGCTGAAAGTGAAGAAGACAAAGAGAGGGAGAGAATGGCGTTCGTAGATTCCGTTGAGAAAGGTTTTCAAATATGAAAGTAGAATTTCCGATCCCGCAAGGTTTTACACTCCCCGATGGAGTTAAAGAAGGTGAGACGTTTGAATTCATGGCTGGGGGCTATATCAAAGGCGATATGCTCGTTGTTTCTTCCGTCGAAGGTAATCCCGTCGGCGAGACAAAAGAAGAAGCTCCCATGGACGAAATGGCCTCGAATGAAACCCCGCAAGCCCAAGACGGCAACTTCGTCGACTCAATCGAGACCGGGATGTCCTGAGCATTTAATCAAAGACCTCGGCCTGGCTATCGTTGAGCAGGCTGTATGGGATTTGAAATATGCTCAGAAATACGGCACCCGATCTGCGTACCCAGAGGATTTGATGACCAAGCAACACTTTGCCTGGTTCTTCAACAAGAAGAATGAGCTCTGGCATTTGCTCGGGCTAAACGGAGACGCAATTTGCGACCGGCTTCGGCCAGTTATTGCGAAGCTCAAATGAGCGAAGAACAATCCGAGATCCGGGAGCGCTTGGCTCGTATCGAGACTAAAGTCGACTCCACACTTGATCTGCTTACAGGCCACGACGGTCGCCTTCACAAGGTAGAAGGGCACATAAACAGGGGATACGGGATCGTCGCTACGCTTACTCTGGGGCTTACGATGTTCGGTCAGTGGTTTTGGGAAAAGGTTCATGGCCGTTAATTATTGACAAAAACAAGGAAGTAATTGATACTATCACATATGCCGACCCTACTAGTGGTTGCGTTGCTTTTTACGGGTTGTTCTACCGTATCACCTAAGCGTTTGCCTAACTTTGCTACTACAGAAGCCCGATTAGACGCGGCCTCTGCTGTTGCCAATCCTGAGGCCAAAGTTCATATCGAAGAGGCTAAAAAACAATTAGAGTCAGCCAAGCAGGCTTGTTTTGTAAATACCGAGGCTCTTGAGGAAGCAGTCAAAGAGCGTAACGAGGCTGTTAAAGACGCCGAAATCTGGAAAGCTAAACAGCGCAAAGCTCTTGGTGAGTTATGGATGTGGAGAGGGGCCTTGATCGCCGCAATCCTTTTTGCCGCACGTGGCCCCATCCTTTGGGTAGTTCGCAAGTTTATTGGGATTCCCTGGTGAAACACTGGCTCTTTTCAAACTTCCAGGGGCTTTTGGCTATTGCTACAGCCACTATCATCTTTTTCTTTTTAGGCCCAATCCTCCAAGGCTTCGACACAACAGCCGGCACAGTGGATCTGGGCTCTCTACACGTTCTGGCTTTTGGGGCAGTTCGTTTTCTATTTTGCACGTTCATGGCCTGGACGGTGCTTCAATTAGACTGGAAGATACTGGATCAATACGTCGACCGAGGTGTGCTCAGCGATGACTGGAAGGAATCGGGACCCCGTACAAGGCTGCTTGTTTTTTCAGCCGTGTTCTCAGTCCTGCTACTGGCAGCCATCCTGTCATGCCGTTAAGATATGTTTTTGCGATTACTCTTGCTCTTGCCTACTCCAATATTTCTTTGGGTGATGCGGATGCGAGGCATCGCGTCATCGAGACCGCAAGAAAAGCCATCGGGACAAAGGAAGCCACAGGCCGAAACGACGGGCCCGTGGTGGACGAGATCTTAGACTCCGTAGGTTTAAAAGGTACACGAGCGCCTTGGTGCGCGGCTTTTGTTGTCTGGGTAGGGGATACGACCTTTACCCGCCCCCTCAACCCGTACCCCCGAACAGCTTGGTCGCCGGCCATGCTATACCCTCCTACTTGGGAAAGAGCTAGGCGGGGTACGCCTCTCAAGCCCGCCGATGTTTTTGGAGTCTGGTTTAACAGCATGGGGCGTGTCGCTCATACCGGACTGGTAGAGAAGAGCGAGGGAGAGTGGCTTTTAACTATTGAAGGCAACACCAATGGGGGCGGTTCCCGTGACGGAGACGGGGTTTATAGACGTCGTAGGCTGGCAACCAATGTCCTGGGGAGGTCTTGGCTATGAGCCTTCGCATAGGGGCTATTGGCGTTCAAAGAGTGGCCGCAAAGCTCTTGGAGCAGGGGTTTTTGGTTTGCACACCTGTAATTGACGAAGGGTACGATTTAATAACTGACTGGAGAGGCAAACTTAAAAGAGTCCAGGTTAAGACCACGGCAGGCGCTTCGGACACCAAAACTCGAAACAAGCTTAAATTCCTGGCTGTAAAAGGTCCTGGGTACGGATACGGAGCTCTCCTTAAAACCAACAAGTTAAAGACGATCTACAACAAAACTGATTGCGATATCTTTATCTTTTACCACATTCCGCAGGATGCCGTGTTTGTAATCCCGCGGGCAAAGCTACCCAAGACAAAATCTATCTATTTCGCGGCTAATTCAGCCTGGCGAGATAACTGGGAAGTTTTACGGTCCAAAGGTTGAAACGTCTTTCATTTCTGAGAAAATAACCATATGGCCATAGAAGATGCAGGACGTCAGGTAGCAGGTTTTAACGGACTGCCTAGTGGCATGGATTCTTCCAGGCAACCCGGTCTTATTAGCGAAAAAAGCTATGCCCTGGGGGTCAATGTAACAGCTAGAGGGGGATCAATAAAAACTCGACCTGGGTTTGTTCAGCTTGATTTGCAGTCAGACGCCGAAGACCCAGATGCTCTTGCAGCTTTTCAATTAGGAGATTTTCAAGGGGCTACTTTGTTTACGCAACCCGCCAATAGGGACGAGGCTTCCGATTTGGGGGCCTCCGGAAAGGGTAAAACTTATATTATCGCCGTTGTAAGCGGATGGATCTTTAGAATTGATCCCCAAACAAAGAAGATAATTCGATTAAATGGTACGAGTGGGACAACAGTGTCTGCCAAGACTGTAGTCAAAATCGACTGTGCCGGCACAGTAGCCACCGTTACAACATCCGTGCCACATCAGTTAAGTCCCGGCGATCGCGTCACGGTTCAAGCTCCCGTCTCAAGAACGCATTTAATTGTTACAGACGCTTTAGTCGCTTCTACTCCAACATTAAAAACATTTACTTACACGGCCACAGCTTCTTCTACCTTGGGCACTTCTAACGCAAGTTATTCAATTTCAAATTCTTCTTTGGGTTACGTAAATCTTCCGAAGTTCATGGACACTACATATTATACTTTGCGCGTTGCGGGTGCTGGGAAGGCAACTCCTGGCTCAGGGCTAACAAATAGTTCCAAGGTTATAATTGAAGATTCTTTGCCTACCGGGTTGCTTCTTGGCAGAACAGGGTCGGGTTTTACCGCGACCGCAACAACGACTTCTGGCGCTCTTGATTACGTTTCCGTATCTAACGGTGGCTCTGGCTTTAGTAAAAATGCAAAAGCCTACGTTGTAGGCCCAACAAATGCTGAGTTAGCTTTGCGGTTCAGCCGGGACACAACTCTCTCCACAAGACCCTGGCCGGATCGCAACCACGCAACTAATCGACATTACTTTTGTCAGGCAGAAAAGTACTTGATCATACAAGACGGCACCAACGCTCCGTTTATCTTTGACGGCCAGAACATTCGCCGTTCTTACACAACAGCTAATCCAGCTATTTCGATGGGGACGGGAAGCGGAGCAGTTGCTTCTATTTTACTTACAGATCGAAGCTACGGGTACACTTCGGCCCCTACGGTAACTATTGCAGCTCCAACTACAGGCGGAACCCAAGCTACGGCGAGCGCTGTTTTTAACGCCACAAGCGGTCAGATTGAATCAATCACCATAACAGATGCTGGGGCTGGTTATACTTCTGCGCCCGCGGTTACTTTCTCTGGTGGTGGCAGTTCGGGCGCTAGAGCTTATGCAATTCTCGAAAACCCTTCTGAAGTACCTACTGGTTCAATTATGGCTTACGGACAGGGGAGACTATTTATAGCAAACAAAAACCGTTTTGAAATCCAGGCGCTCGACCTCGTCGGCTCCCACGTAAACGTTAAAGCGGGGACCACAACTCTCGGCAACACCAACTATCCTCTTTCCGACCCCAGATCTTCGGTGCTCTTTAATACCGAAAACACTTATCTCAATGAAGGCGGAAGTCTTCTTATGCCTTCGTTCATGGGGAGAATCACCGGGATGCAGTTCGTGCCCACTCAAAATACAACAGCAGGGCAGGGGCAGTTGTTTGTGTTTTGCGAGTTTGGCGCCGCTACTTTTGCTGTGACAGCCCCCAGATCGCAATGGGGCACTACTTCTAGCTTTCAGACAGTTCTTTATACCAATATTGGGGCTGTTGGTCCGGACGCCTTCGCGCAGGTGAATGGAGATTTATTCTTCCGGTCTAACGACGGCCTTCGCACGTACAAGAACGCAACAGCGGAAATGGAGTCGTATGGAAATACCGCGATGAGCGCCGAGATGAACAGTATTCTAAACCAAGAACCTATTCATCTTTTGCAGGACGTGAGTCTTGCTTATACAGACCGCGGTCGTGTTCTTATGACTGCCTTACCTCAGGAGTACCAACCGCAGACAATTAACAGCAAGTCCAAGAAAGTATACAAGGCTCTGATCAGCCTCGACTTTAATTCTATGACAGGAAGTCTTGGGAAAACGGCGGCGGCTTACGATGGCATCTGGACTGGTTTGGATATGCTTCAAGTTCTCGCAGGCGACTTTGGGCGAAGAAACAAGGCATTTATCCTTGGGGTAAGTTGTAATTTAAACGGGTTATGGGAAATTGATTCAAAGGCTTCTGAAGACCGTCCTATTGCGGGTAGCGAACTTACTTTTGCGACCGGTTTTCTTTCCGGCACCTACGAAAGCAATGTTTTGCTAGGCAGCCGACAGGCCGCCCAATTCAACTTGTCTACCATTGCCCCATTGGGTCCGGAAAGCATTAACCTTACCCTTAACACGCTAAATGAATCTGAAAACACAACTTGGACCTCTACTGGCATGGGCACCCAAGGAATTACTCTCTCTTATGTCGTGAGCCCGTTGGACGTACCAGTAGCTACTATTTTTTCCAATCCAGAGATCGCTCCGTTTATTAGAAGTAAAACAGTTATACTTGATACGGCCGCGCTAGGAAAAGCCTCAGTGGACATAGATCTTGGCCCCGTAAAGACAACAGGCTTTCTATACGTACACGTTGCGGCGAACGGGACAATGCCCTCAGGCAATTCTTCTTCCTATTCATTGGCAATCACTGGCAGCTCTTCTGGCTCTGTACCAATCAGGGCAGAGGTTGAAACATCCGCGTATTCTTTTCGCTCTATGTACGAGTTAAAGAAGATTATTCGTGCCGACTTCTGGTTCTCAAATCTTTTAAATCAAACTGATGTCGAGGTTTACTACAAGCCCGACCAGTACCCCAGCTGGATTTATTGGGACAACTTCTACATGTTGCCCGAAACATCGATTTCAATTCGCGCCTTAGACGGCGATGCAGTTACCCAGTCAAACCTTACCTCGTCGCTTACGCCCTCCCAGCTTCAGAGTCTGTCAGATGTAATACATAAAGTTGACCTTACTAAATATTCTATTCGGAATACTCGAGGTTTAGGTATTCGTGTTGATTTCCAAACAGGGGAAACCTTTCCAGGTACGGGCGCGGCCCCATATCAAGTCGGCGTGTCTTATCTTGTGTCACCGCTAAAACCGTCTCAAGTCTCGGCATTGGTGAGCGGCTCAACGCAGCATTCGGCTTTTTATAATGCTTTTAGAACTGTAAACGTTGTTATCCCAGCAGCGAGGACATCTTCGAGATTCTTTAACCTGTTTAGGCCCGAAGGCAATTACCTTTACCTTAAAATCTCGTATCCAAGTACGCTGCCAGGCTCAACTTATTCTGTTAGTGTAACGCCGTACGGCTTTAATCAAACCGCTTCCACACCCGATGTTTTAGATACGACTGGTTTCCTGCCGACTCTTTCAAATCTTAAACCTCAATTTGCCCCTCAGATTCGACTTATGAATCCTCGCGAGCAAGCCGATCCGTTGACAAATCGAATGTTTTCACACGGGTATGACTTTCAAGGCCGTATTGTGTGGACAGGCTCAGCCACACTTCAAAAGATGTTTTTACACTGCCAGACATTAGTCGAGCAGGTTGGAGGAAATGCTTAATGAGTAACGAAATTAGCAAAACACAATGGCAACAACTCGACGCCGTTGAACCGTCTTTGTTCCTCCACTATTCGGAAGTATGCGGCTCGGTCTTTTCCGAAGAGCTGACTACCGAGCCCGGCACTTTAACCCTTTCGGGAGGTTCGACGTTATTTGGCGAACCTATTACAACTCAAGACGATACTCCATTATTGACATAAGGCAGACAGTACGCCAGAATAGGACATTCCGCTATGCCTAAAATCACAGACCTTCAATCCTTTTCAGGGACTTTAAGTAGCACGGACGTAATCCCGGTTGTAAATTCCTCGGTAACCAAACAAATAGCTATTTCCGAGCTTCGGGGGAATATTCTTACAAGCGGATCGGTCTCTTCATTTCAACTGGCTGATAACTCTGTTACAACCGACAAAATTGAGGGTCGAAACATCATTGGTTCTAAGATAGCGCTGGGTACAATTCTCCCTGAAAACCTCGAGAATCGCTCTGGGCTTATTGCCGGATCTTACGGCTCCAACAGCGCGGTTCCGACATTCACAGTAAACGCCCAAGGGCTTATTACTGTTGCGGGCTCGACCAGCCTACGTCAACAGGTGAGCGCCAACATTTACCAACCCATAAGCGGGCAGGTCGTTGTCTTGTTTAGGACTACTCACGCTATGACCGTAAACACCGCCGTCACCACGTCCTTTGGTTCTGGCTCGGCCACAGTCACACTTACGCCGGCACTCGCTAACGGCACCGTGATCCCGGCTAACACAAGCGTTACCGCAACATTCTCAAACCTCGCCGGCACTGTCGCTAACACAACTATCTCTTTCGGCTACACGAGCTAATATTATGATTATTAGCATCGTTGAGAACTCAACACTCCCAATGACTATTGGGGCCGCCAACACAAACAGCTATAATGTAAATCTACGAGATCAATTTCAAGCTGTTTACCCTTACATTGGGGGTCCGGCTAATGTTGATTTTACGGTTCTTGGGAACATTGGAAGCACTTCAACCAGTTCATTTTCTCTTACCACGGGCACTTGGCCTACAGGGTCTAAATTAAAACTTATTTTGCCTGGCATAAGCGGTGGAAACTCAAGCAATCCCGCTAATGGCGTCATCGCGGGTAAAGGTGGGCAAGGGCAAATTGAAAACCCTCCTTGTTGCGACTGTTACGGCTGTAACAACGTTCCAATTGGCGGACCCGCAATTCAGCTTTTGACCAATCTCGATATTGTAAATAACGGTATTATTGGCTCTGGGGGGCAGGGAAGTATTCGAATTGCGATGAATCGCGACCGAGATCATAAGTATTCTGCCGGCGGTGGCGCCGGTATTAACCCCGGCGAAGTTACGTATGGGGGTTACGGAAGTCCTACGCCCGGAACTTATTTGTACGGGGGTTACGGATCTGCAAACGCAGGAAATCTCGGGGCGGCTGCAGTACACGCAGCAAATCCGTACAGCGCCTCTGTAATTGTTACAAACGGGAATACTTATACTTTGACCGGAGGAGGTCAATTCTTGGGGACAGTAAGAAGCAGTTAAGGAGAAAAACATATGGCTTTATTAGCATCAACACTTCCAGCCGGTACAAAGTACGCAACCCCACAAGAGTTGCTGTCTCTGTTTGCCGAAAACCTTTCTGTCCCCGTTTCTGACGCCAGCGTGTTTGTGCTTAGCACAACCGCGCCCAACGATCAGTCTAAGATCTGGCTAGATTCTTCCACTACTAATCCCACTCTTAAGGTCTTTAACGGTGGCTGGATCCCGATCAGCTCTCAAAACACATTTACTGGGGGGTTTAGCGTATCTGGTGGCAATGTTCGGTTGCTAGGTTCTACGCTCTCTATCGACAGCGCTGGGTCGTTCATGGGTCTGGTTGGCATTGGAACGGAACTTCCGACCGCTAAGCTAGATGTTGTTGGGACCATTAAATCAAGCGTCTCCGTAACAACCCCCGCACTTCTTCACCCTTCCGGTTCACTCGGAATTATACCAATCACGGGCGGTATTTCTACGACCAGCAATATTAGTATGTCGAGCGGAAGCTTAACCATCACTGCTGGTGGAATTTCGGCGTCTGGGAACATTTCTACCTCTGGCGGCACGCTTTCAGCCACAGCCATTAATGTCGGGACGGGGGCAATCACAGGAGGATCTCTTACCCTTGGCGCGACTGCTTCAATCTCGTCCGCGGGTTTGTTAACCGCCGCCAATATTACAACGGCAGGAGTATTAACGGTTGGGAGTATTGAGATGCCTAATGCGACCACCGCCACAACAAGTGTTTCTGCTGGTGGTGCGGCAGCCCTCCCAGCAACTCCCGTCGGCTATCTTCAGGTAACAATTAACGGAACGATTAGGAAGATTCCTTTCTATCCGAACACCTAATGACCTTTGGCGAAATCAAATCTGAGATAGCGCGCGTCGTTGATAACGGAGTTCCTTCGACCGACGTTCGCGTAGTTCAGCGAGTTAACCAGGCTCAACGCCGGCTACACGCAATTCGCGCGTGGTTGGGTACTCTGGCTAAGTATAAAGTTGATGTGGTCACCGATATTATTACTTTGCCACATCAGTTAGAATCAATTGTTCGGGTAGAGAAAAATACAAATACAAACCTACCCTCGGGCAACATACTTCTCTGCGATAACGCTTACGTCTTTATACACGATAGCGGCGAGCTAGTTCCATTGAACTTTGTGCCGATTGGTTCTGTTGCCAATGTAATTCAATTTAGGATCGATTCCTCTGTTAGCCCAATGCCCTCGAGCATTGTTGTTACAGGCAAGAAGAGGATGGTCGACGTCGTAAACGATTCGGACGAACTTATTATTTCGGATCTTGAGGCGCTCAAGTTAATGGTTCTTGCGTTGTATCGTGAGGAAAACAATCAGATTGATATGGCTTCTGCACTTCAAGCCAAGGCGGTTGAGCATTTAGCATACAAAACCGATATGGCGGTCGAAGAGGCCCGGCGTCTTGTGTACCAAGCAAAACTATCTACTCAAGCAACTAATACCATGGGTTATGTTCGGTCTAAACTCGGCTTGGATCTGGAGTTTGGTATCAAGCTCGAAGACGGGAAGTTGTTTGACTTGGTGAACAAGGCTCAGGATTTGCTGATCACCAAGAAGAGACTCTTGCTATCTTCGTTGCGTTACGGTGTTAGGGATGGCCTTACTCTTCCGACCTACAGCTACATTGTTTCTGATTCAACCGTACTCCCCGTGTCCAACTACCAGATTGTTAAGCTCGCAGTGCTGGCTCTTACAGCCCTTTCACTATCATCCAAAAACGCTCAGCTCAACATTGAGCAAGCGTTTTTG
>Ga0209617_10000377_pt1 | contig 19134 bp, 17 predicted proteins | sample LakEriepJuly2011_2_FD_187459 | JGI IMG/M metagenome (GOLD analysis project Ga0209617, IMG submission 187459) | Freshwater microbial communities from dead zone in Lake Erie, Canada - CCB epilimnion July 2011 (SPAdes) (version 2) | ecosystem: Environmental > Aquatic > Freshwater > Lentic >...
CAGAGCGTTTACAACCAGAAAGACTGCGACCAGCTGAAAATGTTACACAAAAGGAAAGAGGGGGTAAAAAATGCAAAAGATCAACTAGACGTGGAAAAAAGCGCCCACGCCAACTGAAAAAAAGGCACTACAGTCGCAGAAAATAATATATATTCCCAAAAAGTGAACTTAAAGAAAATAGCGGAAATTTCGAATAAAAAGGGGTCAAAAGTGTTTCCAAAAATCAAAAAAGGACAAAAAAAATGTCCAATTTTCAAAAGTGCCGAGGTTTTATGAAAAAGGGGTCAAAATTTCGCCACTGTGATCATTATGGTCTAGTCCACCAAAAAAATAACGCAATTTTTGTTACGTTAATTTAAGTATTTTTAGTGGAAAAGGTTTAGGAAACTTTTGTGTTAGCTATATATAGAAACAAATGGTGACAGAAAGTTGCAAAAAAATTGCTAAAAACTTTCATTGTGAATTTTGTCACTACTTTACAAGCAAAAAAAGTAGCTTTGATAAACACAATTTAACTGATAAACACAAAACAGCGCAGAAAAGTGACACTAGTGACAAAAAAGTTGCCAAAAGTTGCCTTTTAACTTGCGGCGATTGTGGGAAAACATATAATTCGCGGAATGGTATATGGAAACACAAAAAAATATGTAATGTTCAAGAAGTTGTTCCAAACACCCTCCCAATTGACATGTCATACAACATTATTCTTGAAATTGTGAAACAGAATCAAGAGTTTAAAGAGTTGATTTTTGAACAAAATAAACAGCTTGTAGAACAAAATAAAAAACTGATAGAGTTAGCAGAACAAGGAAAAACTATTAATAACACAACCAATAACAACAATACAAATAATTTTAATCTACAATTCTTTTTGAATGAAACGTGCAAAGACGCGCTTAATCTAACCGATTTTGTTGAGCAAATCAAACTGCAAATAAGTGATCTGGATATGATTGGTAGAGTTGGCTACGTGGAAGGCATTACAAAAATATTCTTAAGAAACCTTAAAGATATTGATGTTTGTAAACGACCCATTCATTGTAGCGACTTGAAGAGAGAAACTTTATACGTAAAGGATAAAGACTCCTGGGAAAAGGAAAATGATGAAAACGTGAAAATTACACGCGCTATAAAGGAGATTGAACACAAAAATATTAAACAAATACCTCAATGGAGAGAAGAGAATCCTACAGCTGAAGACACTGAAACAAAGAAACACCTGGAGTATCAAAATATCTTATTGGAGGCTATGGGTGGTTCTACATCGGAAGATGATAACAAGAAACATGAAAAAATAGTTAGAAATATTGCAAAAGAAGTTGTTATTGAGAAAAAACAAGAAAAATAATATATATTCCAAAAAAGTGAACTTAAAGAAAATAGCGGAAATTCGAATAAAAAAGGGGTCAAAAGTGTTTCCAAAAATCAAAAAAGGACAAAAAAAATGTCCAATTTTCAAAACCGCCGACCTTTTATGAAAAAGGGGTCAAAATTTCTCCCTTCTTACCTTTATGCTCTGATTCACCAAAAAAATAACGCAAAATTTGTGATGCTAATTTTTAAGTATTTTTAGCGAAAAAAGTTTAGAGATTTTTCTGTCAACTATTTAGGAGACAAATGGATGACAAAAACTCGCAAAAAATCGCCAAGAATTATAGATGCGACTGTTGTGATTATGAATGCAGCAAACAAAGCGACTACAACAAACATTTATTGACTGGTAAACACCAAAAGATGACTGTGTTAACAAAAAAAGCAGCAAAAGTCGCTAATAACGCATTTGTCTGCAATTGTGGTAAGGAATATACCTCTAGACAGGGATTATGGAAGCATAAGAAAATCTGCACTGACCCTTTTGACACCAATAAAATTATTTCAGAAAATATGCCAACCGATGAACCTACATTAAAAGAAATGTTTCTTAAAGTAGTTGAACAAAATCAGGCAATTTTGCTTGAAAACCAGGAAATGCGAAAACTTTTGAGCGAGACTATACCAAAAATTGGCAACACGACTAATAATACTACAAACAACAATCAATTTAATCTACAATTCTTCTTGAATGAGCAATGCAAGGACGCACTCAATATTGGTGACTTTGTAGAGCAGATAAAACTTCAACTATCGGATTTGGATATGATCGGTCGCGTTGGATATGTAGAAGGCATGAGTAAAATTTTCATGCGCAACCTTCATGCTCTTGATGTATTTAAAAGACCCATTCACTGCAGCGATTTAAAGAGAGAAACATTGTATATCAAGGATAAAGATTCTTGGGAAAAAGAAAATGACGAAAACGTGAAGATTACTCGCGCTATAAAAGAAGTTGAGCACAAAAACATAAAACAGCTTCCTCAATGGAGAGAAGAAAATCCAACCGCAGAAGATACAGAGACCAAAAAACACATGGAATATCAGAAAATTTTGTTAGAAGCTATGGGTGGATCCACAATGGAGGATGATAATAAAAAGCGCGAAAAAATAGTAAGGAACATCGCAAAAGAAGTTGTTATTGATAAAAATTCAGTAAAATAATATTATTAAACTCATTTATAATATTATTATAATTATTCGTCGCCTACATCACTGAAAAGCAATTCAGTGTGAAATAATTCATTCAAGACCTTGTTTGCAAATGGCATGTAATCATTCTTGCATAAACATAGACTTACTCCTTGCGACATTGCCAATGCCATTTGTAACTTTACAAAGTCGTCGCCAACATACAATCCATAAGAGCGCAAATTATTTCCATTCAAATATTCATTAAATTTTTTCATGAACTCGTATATTTTCACTTGGCTCGCTTCTTTTGAATTGTGAATTGCTTCTTCTATTACTTTGCTAGCTTCTGTATACAAATTATTTCTGCATTCAACCGGAATTGTTTGAAATGTTGCACGAGGTTCAATAAATGCGTTTAAAACTTTTTCAGCTAAATTTTTACTTGTTTCTGTAAACATACTGCTTATAATTTCTAAAAAGTGTTGCGTTGTTTCTTTATTTACATGTGTTACTATTCCAAAATCTATTAATCCCAATTGATATATAGGTTCTTCTTCATTTTTAATAAAAATAATATTTCCTGCGTGCAAATCACCATGAGTTTCACTGTCATTTATGATTGAAACAAACCCATACTTTAATACAAGCTTTGCATATTCATCGTAATCGTTTTCATCCAGGTTTGAAATATGACACCCCTTTATGAAATCCATAATAATAATACTGGGATATTCTTTGGTTGCATATTCATGAACCGTTGGTATCTTTATATAATTCAGGTTCTTGCAGTTTTTCGCCATTTTGATTGTGTTTTTAACCTCCTCTTCAAAATCCAGTTGTTGTCGCAATAAATTAATGTTCTTTTTAATTACATTTGGAATATCAAGTGTATTAAACTGCGGAATAAATGATAACAGCTTAATGAAAAATAATAACTTTTGAATCGCATCATCCAATTTTTCATCAATGTCTTTTCTTTTCATTTTAACAATGACTGTCTCATTATCTACAGTTCTCATCTTATAAACGAGTGAAATCATTCCTGAATTTATTGGTATTATGTCATTATAAGGTGTTAAATAATATTTTCTTTGAATTTCGCGAAGCAAATCTTCGTCAATGTCATCATATGTATAAGGTGCGGAATCTGTATATTTTACCAATTCTGCGTTCATTGTACTGTCAATCAAATTATTATTGAGAGAAATGGCTTGAAATATCTTGACGTATAATATATTCTTTTTAGATAAATTCCTACAGACATTGCGTATGAATTTGCTATAATTTTGATTGATTAAAAAGCAAACGTATTCGTATAAAAAATCAGAGGCAACGTCAAAAATAAATACTACGTTTGAAATTGTTTTTTTTATATTATTTAAAATTTCAAACATCCTTCTATTTATTATTATTTATTTTCTCTATAAATTGTTTACACCTTAAAAAGATTTTCCCAATTATAGTTGTTGCAAGTTTTTCTACGAACTCTGGAAGTCCCATATTTTTATTGAAGGTTGTTGTTGTTTTAATGCTTACTTTGTGAGGAGTAATAAAATCGCATACTGTGGTTACGTGTGAAATCTGCAAAAGTTCGGCGGCCGCTTTCTTTAAATTTCTTTTTGGCAAATTATTATTCGTCGTTGTTCTAAAAATAAATTGGTTATCTGAGCGTTCAAGTGTAATGTCTATGTGTGCGTATTTTTGAGAAACGCCAAAATCACTAAAAAAATGTTTGAATAATATAAAAACGGTTGATGAATTGTCTGAATGTTTTTCTAAATAAAAGTCTTCAAAAATATCTTGTTTATTGATTTTATGTATAATGCGTATAAAATCTAAATTTATGATGTTTCTTAGTAAAATATTATTGTTTTCAATTTCATATTCAAACAAATAGCTATTTTTATTCAATCTCGTCATTTTATGATCCTTTTTATTTACAATAATTTTTGGTTCGTGTTTGTTTTCGTTTTTGTTTTCATCTTTGTTTTCGTCTTTGTTATTCATTTATTATATTTACTTGCCAATTTAATAAATGAATTACAACTTAATAACTTAGTAAATTGATCTAAACGTGGCTGCTATTTATTTTTCTTTTTACACTTCATAGTTGCATGCAGATTTATTCACGCCAAAATTCGCACCGCGTTTTTAACATCAATTGCTACGTTCCTCATGTGGATTCTCTCGTCACTCCAGCAATGCAAGCAACCTTCGCCAACGCTTAAATTCCATTGTGGGTTGCCCTCTTGAAATATACCATTGAAAATCTTGGACGCACGTTCTTGGTGAAAATCTGACGTGGTAACAACAATTTCAGGTTCTTCATTTTTGTCATACGTTTCGTTTAACCATTTTTTCAAATAGGCAAAATTCTCTGCAGTATTTTGGGCTTTGTCGTCCATAACAATTTTACCCTTAGATCCTGTAATTTTTTCTCTCATTTGTTCCGCTTCTGTTGAAACTTTTTGAGTAACAGCATTTTTCACGCCACCGGTAATAAACCATACAATATCACCGTCGTCCAACGATTTGGCATAATCTATAGCCGCATTAACGCGTTCTTGTTGAACATCTTCAATGGCGCATCCAAGGACAACCATAACAGTTGTTTTGCCACACACAATCGCAGCAAAACAACAAAGAATAAATAACGCGGTTTTAATTCCGAACATCCTGATAAGTTATGTAATTAAACAATGTTGCAAAATTTAGGTCAATTTTTTTAGATGTCCAAGCTGACGGTATTCTTGTCAGACTTTTGACGTCTCTTGCTGCGCTTTGGCATATTACCATCTGACTGCAAGTCCTTCAAGTCAGAAATACTAATTGTGCTGCTATCATTTATATTTGTGCTGTTGGTATTTTGTTGAGGAGCAGCCTCTTGAATATTAATGGTCTTGGTCTTTAAACCAGACAAAATGTCGGAAATATCTGCAGGACCCTTCATTTCAGCGCGAGGACCAGGACCACGTCTACCGCTTCTGTCTCCGTCATTTGCGCCTGAAAAGTTCTCTCGGATATTGATTCCATCGTTCTGATTTGGATTGAAACTACTGCGCCCCATGCTAGCGCCTAGATCAGGTCGGCTGTTAAAACTACTATTGTTTCCAGGTCGGCTTGAAGGCGCATTTATGCCCTGAGTAGCCATGGGCGGTGGTGGAGGACCGCTCATAGGAACCTGGGGCTCAGGATTCATCATATTATTCATAAAGCCGGAAAACCCAGGACTTTGTTGACCCATAGAATTTACCGCAGCAGTTTGGAACTGACGCATTAGATCAGGATTTTGGCGCAAGATATCGTCCATGCCTGGCATAGCCGACTTGAACATAGTGTTAGTCATATGAACCATCATTGCACTGCCGCCGAGTTGGAATAACAACTTGAGCTCCGGCGCCATGGACGCCTTGCTCTTATACTTTTCATAAAGTTCACCAAAAACGTCATCATAATCAGTCATATTCTCATTCACTTGCTCGCTCCAACCATCCAACTTGACATCAAAGGGATCAAAACGATTGTTTAAAAATTCAATACCATTAATGCACGCCATAAGCATGTTGCCTTGAAACTTCACGGAGTTCTGCTTTGTTTTCTCCTCCATAATCATTTCATATTCGCCCTGCATTTCGGCGAGAGGAGACTCCATGCTGTATTTTTTAGTCAAGTTGACACCTTTTTGTTCTAAAGCTTCCAACTTTCTTAGAAACTTGAACTTCTCCCTTAAAAGCTCCTCCCTGCTCATTTGAGGTTGACTAGACATAGGCTTGTCAGGGTTAATAGGAACATTGTTGAACTTGGTAAAACCGTCCCAAGTCTTATTTTCAGGAGATCCTTCTGCTGTGGCTTGACCAATAGTTTTGGAAGCATCGTCAAATCTAACAGATGGTTTTTCATCGTAATTAAGTGAAAAACTTTTGCTAAACATATCCGATTTACCTTCAAACAAATTTCGGTCAGGTTCATCTTCTACTAAATCATTTAATTCGTTTTCTAAAGTGTTCAAATCGTCAATATCAATATCACTTGAAGGGCGTCCACTACCGGCTTTCTTATTGTCGTTCATTAAAAGCTCAAGTCCACCGCCAAAATTAGACGACTTTAAAGATGGTCCGCTATTTCCCATGTTTAATTCAGAAATGTCAATAATTTCGCTATCCATTCTATCTATTATGAATTAGTAAGAACATATAATTTTAAGTATTACGAGTTGTAAATTATATTTTATCCATTTTTGAGAAAATTGAAGCAAAAATTAACTAGATTGTCAAGATGAACCATTAGAAACTTTAATTTTCTAAACGTTTATATAATGACTTCTTTAACGGAAAATGTTCCTATTCCTAAACCAAAATTATCAAGAGCAACATCTTTAACTGTGTCAAACCAATCCAGGGGGACATGTTTTGCACACGCAGCGTCGCGAATATTAGCACGGTTTATCAAAGTAATTGGCAGGCGTTATTTTGATAATTCTGTTATAGAAAAATGCAGTTATTATTATAAAGAATATTGTGCTTTAAATCCATTTGAATGTTTTAATAAGAATTTAAACAGATATAAATCATATACATCGCAACCAAGTCACTTGGATGTTTTGAATTTTAGAAAAAGTACAGCACAAAAATACTTTAAAAAATACCCATCCTGTTTAGGAGACGCTGCAACGAGAGACGAAACAGAAAATCTTAAAGAAAATATATTTGCCGCTTTATATTCGTATATTTATATTACTATAACTAGTAAATATGGATGCAATGGAGGCAAAACTGCTGAAATAATTGACGATTTTTTACATAATAATTTAAATTCCGAAATAACTATTCAAGATATTGCGTTTACTTTAAATTTTTCAAAACCATGCAATGAAAGCACATGTTTTCCAGTTATAAAATCCACAAAACAAATAGAAGCTGTTTTAAAAATTCCATACGTAAGATTAATTTGCGAAGCACTTCACACCATTTTAACTGGTTTAAAAAATGAGATAAAAGAAAACAATTACGATATTTATGCAAGTGCGATTACTGTGGATGATATTGGTGCGCAATTTAATTCGCGAATAGAACATTTTAAAAAAAGGCTAGGCCTTGGATTTTATGGGGGGCTATTTCTTAAAGTTAGAGGGGAAAGACATGCAATGGTTATAACTTCTTACGAGGACGTCATTGTAAATGGAAAAATAACGGATACAAATTTTGTTGTTAAAAATTCAGTGGGCATAGATTTCATATATTATGTACAAGGAAATCGTCAAGAAAAAGGCGTATTTAAGATTTCATTAAGTTCAATAATTCCACAAATTGAACTAGACGAAGCAGCAATTGCGTATATTGTTATTACAAAACCCAACACCAATTCCAATATCAAAGAATTAAAAAGTTCTGGAGGTCGTCATAAGAAAAAAAGAAAAACAAAGCGTCAACAAGTAAAAAAGGGAGTAAAAAAAGATTGCAAAACTAATAAAACCCAATGCAAACGCTAAACATAAGATTGCAACATTTCATTTGCTATCAATTTTTTTACACTAGTTTAGTTTCAATAAACCATTTACCTTGTAAAAAAGAATCTGCTAAATCATCTTTTTTCAAATGGTTTTTAAAGAATGTTTCCCACGAAGTATAATTAATGTTATTTGAAATATTTTCCAAGCATTGCTGAACTCCCAACTTTTTTCTCTCACTATAACTGGTTTTGAGAGATGCGTTCTGGTCTTTCAATTTGTTAGAAGCGGAAACAAAGTCTATGGAGAGATTATCGTTTCTCATAATAAAATACTGAGAAATCATACCTTGCACAGTTTTCATGCGATTTGCAATAGGACTTATTTGATTTTCAATAACAACGTGAGTAAGGGTTGGCAAATGTTCATTCAAAATATTATCTAACTTTTGTTTCATATTTTTGCCAATTGTTACTAGATCTATTTTTGACGCATTGGTTTCTATTATGGGTTCAAAGCATTTTTCAAAAACATAATTATTAATTAATGCCGCTAAATCAGCTTTTTTTATAGGATTCTCATATTTTACTTTATATTTTTCAGCCAACTCGTATAATCCACTTATTTTTTGCTTATTTATATTTGACGGCTTTAAATCAGACGTTGGGACTTGGAACGGTTGTTTTTTGCTATGTTTCAAGCAATAGCATTTCCCATTTTTAATAAATTTAGCAGGTTTATTGCAGTCTTTGAATTTTTCTATTTCGCAACATTTGGATTCAGATTTTTGACTTAGATTTATACTATCCCATTTTGCGATTTCGTAGTTACCAGTTCCATTGTCTGGTTTAACGAATAAACAAAATGCTAAATTTTTAATTCCAACGTCTATGCTTAATACCTTCATATTCTAATAAGTTAGTATATAATAATATTCATGTCTATTATTATTTAAGTTGTATATTAGAATACTTCAAAATTAGTGTTGTCATAATTATATTTTTATCTTCTGGTTTTATTCTTTTTGGTTTTATTTTTTTTGGTTTTATTTTTTTTGATTTTACCACCGCGTTTTTCTTTTTTCTCGCCAAATTTAATTTCTGTTGGATAAAGATATTTCTTTGAACCATCATGAGTAATAACTTCACAAGCATTTGCATTACTACTAAAAATTATTTTTCCACCAGCTTTTTCACAACCTTCTTTTTTTAATTTAGATATGTCAAGAATATACTGTGTTTGAGATATATCCGCACCTAAACCTAATAAACTTAGAACGCCAGACATTGTATATATATAAATATATATAATGATTTTTATTGTTTTTATTGGTTGGTATTCAAAGGTGCGTTAACAATTGGTGCAATCATTCTAGCTTGCAACTGTTCTCTCGTTAAATAAGGTTGTTTCAAATTGCTGTTGCAATAACCGAACCCAGGAACATTTGTGTCAAATGTAGATTTGAACGAATAAGGAACATTGGATGATGGAGTTGCATTTGTTTGGAAATGAGTTGGAAGACCCAACGCGCTGCAAGCCTCCTGGTTGTTAATTTTCATAATATTACTCGCATTGTGTGTTAAAAACTGTCTATATTGCCAACTGGTGGTTATATTTTCTTGGTGGCGAATGCGGTCATTCACTACTGCCTCTGGTTGCCAACTAGAATAAACTCTACCATCAGCCATAATAGGAGGAAAATCAAAATGAATATTGTTAGATCCACTGTAACATGTTGCCCAAGACATAATATATTATGATTAGAGAAAATTATTCAGAAGTCAACATTTTAAGAATAACATTTTTAGTGGCTTTGGAGTTTTCTTGGATTAAACCTTTTGCAAGAGCAATACTTTTAAGTTTGGTCATTGACATTTTCTTATAATCAACACTTCCAGATTCTGATTCCAATTGTTCTTCTAAATTAGAAATATCAATACTTTTAATAAAGCTCAAATTTTCCTGGGTGATCTTTTCGGTCAATTCTTCTTGCCCTTCAAAATTGATAACGTTTTCTTCACCTTCGCTTTCACACTCGTCGTTACTCTCTAACTCTCCCATGTCGTCAAGTTCTTGCACTTCATCTAAATCTTCTAGGTCTTCTAAGTCTTCATTTTCATTTTCATTTTCATTTTCAGATTGCGCATTTACTAATTCGCCAAAATTTATTATTTTAACCGTTTGCGCATTGTCATTTGGATTTAACTCAATAATGTTTTCAATTGATGTATTGAATTCTAAAACAGAGGATTCTTCTGATTCATCTTCAGATTCGTCTTCTGATTCATTTTCCTCTTCTGAATCATCATCTTCCGAATTGCTATCGTCATCTCCATCAGACACAGGAATCAAATTGTCGACATCAGAATTCTGGAAAAATGCGGTTTGTTGTTGCTGCGAAACTGAAACTCCTCCAGTTTGAGGCACATATGACATTATTTGCAAACGTCCTCTAATAAAATTTAGTTCTTCGGCCATGGTTGAAACAAGTCCTAACATGGACGCCATTTTATGGTTTTGTTCCTGAAGCCTCTGAACAAAGAACATACCTAAAAGACCTACAAGTAATAAAGTAATTCCTAAAGAAACAAGAAAAGGGACTGTAAATATATCGGATAAAGCCATTATTAACAAAAGCTTATATATTTTTATTTCTCGGCGAACGAATTGTCAATTATTTCTTTTGGATAATTCATGTCGTGCAATACTTTAATTCCGCCGCGCACAGTTGATATGCCTTTGTCCAATAAATAAGTATATTTGAAATCTTTACCCATTTTTATTGTTTTCATGTGAAAATTTTCTATGCCAGGATTATTGTCCAACTTTTTACACAATTCTATAAAATGCGTTGTTAGAATACAATTTACGTTTTTATACTTAATTAAATAACTCATGAATGCATTTGCGCTTAACACAGCCTCGTCTGGATTTGTCCCTGAATATAATTCATCAAACACGCAAAAATGCTTTTCTTTAGACGTGGTTTCCTTAATAATATCAATAATCTCTTTGCAGCGTCTTGCTTCGGCTTGAAACAAACTATCTCTGCCTGATGTATCAGGAATGTTTAAATAACAATGAATATATTTATATGGCGCAATACTTGCTCTTTCATAAAACCCACATCCAAACTGCTGCGTAATAATAACATTTATTAATGCTGTTTTTAATGTGGTTGTTTTTCCTGAAGCATTTGGTCCGGTGATTATTATATTTTTTTTGAATTTGAATGAATTCTTGATGGGATTATTGTTTATGAGAGCAGGATAATAAGCCTTTTTAAATGTATTTGAATTTTTTTTTGTAGTAAAATTTGCTAAATTGATGTGCTTGTTTTTAATGTTTTCAATTAGTCCTTCCAAATTCTCAATATAACCATTGAATCCAAATGAATACAAGAATGCGTCATTATATTTTTCGTCATCATAAATTTCGTAAAAGTTCTTTAACACGTGTCCCAATTCGCCAATTTTGTTGTATGAAAGACGATATGGTGTGATTTTTTCTAGATTCTCTCTTAGACTCGCAAGAACTGACAATTTGCTTTTTAAATTTGTGTTGAATTTTTCATAGCTTGACAGTTCTGATGAGTATAATAAAAAATTATACATCCTTGCCTCGGTGTTTGTAATATATTCTTTAATATCGTGCAAATGAGAGTGTATCTTTGTCATGTTTTGATGAAATCTACTGCAAGTGAGTATGTTTTGATAAATAGAGAACACGTAAAATGCCGCTGATAATAGAATATAAATTTTTTCCTCAACTTTAACACTGTGAAATTTTGTGAATAGCTTTCCAATTGCGTGGTTTGCTGCAATTTCTTTAAGTATTTGGATATATTCATTTACAGTAAGACTTAAACCTTTTGCTTTGATTACAAAAAAAGGAATGATTACTATTATAAAAGGCACACACAATGAAATAACAGGAGCGGCTAAATTGTAGACGCTCATGATCTGAAGAAAGTAGTCTGATTTATTCAAGTGCTCCCACATTGGCCAGTCAATGTAATGATATTTTTCTTTGAATCCATTGTCATTCTTGATTTCATCCCATATGTCAATTATACTACTTTTAGAAAAAGTGGTGCAAAATTCACTACTTTTAGAAAAAGTGCTGCAAAATTCCTCGCAAACTGGTTTTGCTCCACTTTTATCAAAAGTGCTGCAAAATTCCTCGCAAACTGGTTTTGCTCCACTTTTATCAAAAGTGGATGAAGTGGATGAAGTGGATGAAGTGGATAAAGTGGATACAAGTTTCTGCGTATCTTTTAAAAACTTGGTGTCAGTTGTATAATAGTTCGCCATTTGTTCAATAACTTTCTCAGCAAATGTGGTCTTTGGTTGAAAAGCGTAATTATATAAAGGATTGCAACCTGAGGCGTCAATCGTTTTAATTAACTCTAAATCTGTTACAATATTTTTGTTTAATTCCGATTTGTTCTCATTATAAAAAATTGGTAACTTAAAATGCGTGTTTATTTTTTCTATATTGGATATTGACATGTATATTATATCAAATATAGAGTTATTTTATTCTTGTTTTACGCAAATTTTTGTTTGTTTTTGTTTACTTGGTTGTTTACTTGGCCAACCCATCAAAGCTGGCAGGCATTTCAGTGATTTGAGTAGAATAATGCGCCTCAATCTCCTTCATCTTTGAAACGTCGCGCCTAGTAATCAAATTGATTCCAACCCCCTTTCTTCCCCAACGACCACTGCGACCAATTCGGTGCAAATAGTTGTGCACGCACTTGGGAATGTCAAAGTTAATAACCAAACTCACCTGTTGAATATCAATGCCGCGCGAGGTCACGTTGGACGAAATCAAGACACGGTAACTACCTGTCCTGAAATCAGCAAAAGCCTTGTCGCGTTCAGACTTATCCATACCACTATGAATTCTGCATACAGGGAACCCATCTTCGGTCATTGCGTCATACAATGCGGCAACTCGCTTAATACTATTCGCATAAATAATTGTCTGCGACACCGACATGAAGCTATATAGGTCCTTTAGCGTCAAATATTTCTGACGATCATCCTCAACAGCAACGTAGTATTGTGAAATTCCCTCCAAGGTCAACTGCTCAGCCTTTACTTGAATTCTCACAGGGCTTCGCATAAACTTGCTTGTAATGCCATTAATATGGTCAGGCAATGTCGCACTAAACAGAGCCACTTGGATATCCGATTTGAAATTCTGGAAAATATTATACACCTGCTCCTTGAACCCATTTGACAACATTTCGTCCGCCTCATCAAGAATCACAAGCTTAATATTCTTGGAAAGAATATGATTTCGGCGCATCATGTCATATACGCGTCCAGGACATCCAGCAATAATATGCGGAACATTTCCCTTCAAATTTCCAATGTCCTCATCAATAGATGAACCGCCAACCAAAACTTGAACGCGCAAATTTTTCATCATTGACCCAATACCCTTCATAACATTTGCAGTTTGAATGCTGAGCTCTCTCGTGGGCGATAGACACAATATTTGAGTAGTATCACTTTCAGTATTTACACGTGACAGAGCACCAATAGTAAAAGTTGCAGTTTTTCCAGTTCCTGACTGAGCTTGTGCAATAATATCCTTTCCAATAATAATAGGTTTAATTGCCTTTTTCTGAATAGGACTGGGTTTCTCAAACCCATAAGCATAAATTCCTCTTAGCAAATTGGTATCAATCTCTAATTCATCCCAATTATTGATTTCGTAAGAAGAATCGTATGCTTCCTCTTCGATAGGCGTTGCGTTGTTATCTCTTTCAAGCGACATAGTATATTACGATTGCTATGTTTAAGCATATTTTATTTAATATCAATTTTTTTTGTATTGAAGACAATTAAAACTAATTCAAAATATATAAAAAAATTGATATAAATGGAAGTACAATAAATACAATAATATCATGACGATGGCAATGAGATATACTCTACAAGATTTTAACGATATTACATTCAATGGATTTGACATCAAACTCCCAGAGGAAACTCTTCTCATAATTACAGAATTATCGCAGCAAGTTGGCTCACCAACTTATATTAAAACTCCGACATTTCAAAAGCGTGAAAATATTCTGAAGACGGTCCCTGATGCGGCAGGCGATTTTAAGAAGAAGAAGCGTGGAAAGCCAACCGAGATTCTAAATGACGCCGATTGGGAGACGATTAGAACGTTTCAAACTACTAAGATTGAGCAAAAGGTTGGAATTGATGCACAAATTGATTTGTTACGCTTCTGGTTGAATAAGATGACTGACAAGACTTTTGCCGAGTCTTGTGATAATATTCTAGACATTTTAAATCAACTCATTCAAGAAGGAACCGACGGAGTTGATATGATGCGAATTGGAAATGCAATCTTTGAAATTGCATCCAACAATCGTTTGTTTTCAAAACTATACGCCGAGTTGTATTGCAAGCTTATCGGAAATTTTGAGGTCATGGCGGATGTATTTAATGAAAACCTGGCGACTTTCATGGGTCTATTCAACAGCATTGAGTATGTTGATCCTGAAAAGGATTATGACAAGTTTTGCAAGGTAAATATTGATAATGAAAGAAGAAAGGCTCTCAGCTTGTTCTTTGTGAATCTTACAACAAATAAAATTATTAGTGAAAGCAAGTTGCAAGGAATGGCGTGCAGCTTGTTGAAGATGTTGATAGAATTTATAAAGGAAGATAACAAAAAGAATGAAGTGGATGAAATTACTGAGAACATTTCCATCCTCTTCTCTTATAACAAACAGTTGTTTGAGTCATGCGATGAATTGTTTGATGGTGAGAAGTTTGTCGCAACGATTGAGAAACTGGCAAATTGCAAGGCAAAGAATTATTCTAGTTTGTCTAGCAAGGCGATATTCAGATTTATGGATTTGATTGAAATGTAAAACAATAAATCTTAGCTTAATTAGATTTTTGAGAATAATAATATTAAACAAATCTTGATTATTATTATTAGATGACAGATATAAAAAATAAAGAAAATATAACATTTTTTTTAAATGACGGAGCAGAATGCGATGACGAATTAATGGATCTTTATAAATTACAAAATGAGTTGAATGAACTTGATATATATGGAAATTCTTGTCAAGAACCTGATAGCGACGATATTTTTTTGGAGATGAAAGATTATGAAATGAATTATAACGTAAAACAGCTTCTTTTAATTTGCGAATATTATGATATTTTGAAAGACGTTCGCGCCAATAAAGCCAAAAAACAGGACATTATAGAACAGATATTGCTATTTGAGAAAAACTTGGAAAATATAGAAATTACGATGAAACGCAAAGAATTGTGGTATTATATAAATGAATTAAAGAATGATAAGATGATGAAAAAATTTGTTATTTGGGGATAAACATAATTAAAAGTATTTAATTATCTTTATAAAATATAGATGGTATTATCAAAATTAGACAAAGCACTTAGTTATCCAGAGTTAAAAAGCGTTGATCCAGATGATTTTAAAAAGGAAGCAAATTTATATGAAATTGAAGATAAAGACGTGGATATTATTATTGCTGTAGGTCACGCAAAGAAAAATTTTGAAGAGAAGAATATAACATATTTTCCTGTTTATTTAGTAAAAACAAACAATAAGGTGATTCAAATTGGTGTGTATGAGTTATTCACAACAGATTTATTGAATTATATGGATGAAGACGGTAATTTAGAAGTTGAAAAATTGGACGATCCTCTTATTTATACTTTTGCCACAAAGAAAATGTTGGAAAACTTACGACTAGTACCAGACTCTGTTTCTAAGGAGAAAGGAAATGAAGAAGAAGGTGAGGAAGATTCAGAAGATGAAGATGAAGAAGATGAAATAAAAGACGCCAAAAAAAGTAAAAAACCGCAAACAGAAGAAGCATTTGAACGTCCCAAAATTCCCAAATTGAGAGAAGATGTTTTTATGCAATCGGAAGCAGTGATTCCATTGTTACCGCCTTTAAATGAGGAAACCAAATTAGACGCAGAATCCATCAAAGGAAAATATAAACAAACAGCCGGCGAAACGTGGATTGAAACCTTTATGAAAAACAACAAGTATGGTATTATAGATAATGAGGGCGGAGGAGATTGTCTTTTTGCAACTATTAGAGACGCATTTGCACAACTTGGTCAGCAAACAACCGTTCAAAAGCTACGAAAGAAGTTGGCAGCAGAAGCGGATGAAAAACTTTTTTTAAATTACAAAGAACATTATGATATGTATACAGTGGCTGTCATTGGTGCCACAAAAGACGCAAAGGAATTGGAGATTGAATATGAGAAATATAAGAAACTTTACAGCGAAACTTTGGATAGAACTGAAAAGAAACATTTTATTGAATCTGCCAAAAAAATTAAAGCTCAGAGAGATAGAGTGTTAAACGAGAAAAAGGTGTCACAAGATATCTTGAGCGAATATAAATTTATGAAAGATGTTGATACTCTTGAAAAATTCAGGAAAAAGATTCAAACGTGCGAGTTTTGGGCTGAAACGTGGGCTTTAAGCACTCTTGAACGCATATTAAATATTAAATTTATTCTTTTGTCAAGTGAAGCTCACAAGGCAAAAGATTTTGCGAATATTTTGAATTGTGGCCAGTTAAACGATGATATATTACAATCTCGCGGCGAATTTAATCCAGATTTTTATATCATGGTTGACTATTTGGGTTGGCATTATAAATTAATTACATATAAAAAGAAATATTTATTTGCCTTTTCTGAGTTGCCATATGATGTTAGAAAAATGGTTGTTGATAAATGCATGGAAAAAAACAGCGGTGCATTTGCATTGATTCCTGATTTTATTAAATTCAAAGAACAATTTAGCACAAAGGGTGTTTGCAAGTTTGAAGAGTTGTCAGACGCTAAAATCCGCGGATTATATGACGAGGCGGCTGTATTCCAATTCTATGATAAATCGGCCGACGGAAAGCTTCCTGGAAAAGGTTCCGGTGAAACGATTCCGAAGGAAGCAGTCCATCAATTTTCCAATTTGCATGCTATAAAAGACTGGCGCAGAAAACTAGATGATTTTTGGGTTGAACCGGAGAAGACTTTTGTTCTAGATGGTCATCGCTGGAATAGCGCAGAACATTATTACCAAGGGTCCAAATTCAAAGAGTCTAATCCGGAGTTTTACTTGTCGTTTGCGGCGGAATCAGGAACAGAGTTATCTAAGAATCCTGAGATGGCCAAGGCGGCAGCAAGTTCCTCTGGAAAATATAAGGGAGACCTTTTGAGACCTGCAGAAGTTTCTATTGATTCTACTTTTTATGGAAAACGTAAGGAGAAGGAGTTGTTTGATGCCATATGCGCAAAATTCACACAAATAGAAGAGTTGAAGCACGTTTTAATGGAAACAAAGAATGCAAAATTGATGCATTATTTGAAAGGAAAGGAGCCTGAATTGGCTGAACAATTGGTCATGGTGAGAGATAAAATCCGCGGACCCACTCTTAGTATTTAGAATGATATTTTAAATTTAATTACATATTTTATAATTATCATTTATTTGTTCAACTAGATGCTAGCAATAATACAGCCACTGGTGCATGGGCCTCTTTACATAACTTCTATAGGAATTAATTTATAATACCGGTTTGGGATCTAATGTTCTCTTTAAGACCCTTGGGGTGGAAATGTGGGATTAATGTATGCGACATAAACACTAAAAAATAAACAATAAAAAAACAATAAAAAAACAATAAAAAAACAAAAAATAAACCCACGTTATATATATATATATGAAAGATATCATTTTAGGAAATCGCGTTCCATATGAGTATTTTATTACAAGTGGTGCCGGAGAGTCTGATGCTGGATCAGTCGGTTTACCATACGAAACTGGCTCGTATGACGAAGCGCTTACAAAAGCAGGAATTGAAAACGCAAACGTAATTGAATACACAAGTGTAATACCAACTCATGCGTGTGAAATAACAAAAGAAGCAGGATTAAAACGCCTTCAATGGGGTGAAGTATTAGAATGTATTAAAGCGCAGGCAAACGGCCCTAAGGGGTCGTTTATTAGCTCTGCTGTAATGACAACAACTGTAAAAGATCCATCTGGTAAATATTTAGGTGGATTTGCATGCGAATATTCTGGAAAAGGTACAAGACCTCAAGCGGAAAAAAGTTTAGAAGACTCTATTACTGGTATTATTGAACGACGCAATTATGGAACAATAAAAGGAGGAGCAAAATTATACCAAGAAAATGTAACAGATAAAGGTTACAGTATATACCCAGGTAAAATATTTGCATACGAAGGATTAAAAGTAAAGAAGCATCACGGAACAGTATTAACTTCTATATGCTTTGTTTCTTATAAATTTCCAGTGTTGAAGACCGCTACAAAGTGCATACCCCATACAAAAGTTGCAAGACAACAGAATATGAGAACGCGAAAAGTTAGACGTTAGAAGCTTTACGCATACACAATCACAAACGCTCTTCTTGTGTAATTGGATAGATATGTAAAATACAATACAACTATTATTAACAAATAACACAACATTTTCCAGCAAATCTGATTGTCTTACTGAGCCTGATGAGAGAAGTACTGGAATCCACTAATGCATTAAAACACTCTGTAGTATTTTTAACGCTTTCGCCCTCAAATATAAGAAGCTTTTCTGTTAGCATAATATTGAATACTAATTTAACAATGTCGCCACATACGTTACTTAATTCAATTGTCTTCTTTTTCAAATTTAATGTGCTAAGAACTTCATACATATTGGAAAATAAGGATATTAATTCAGGAACGTCGTTGGCGTCAATCTTGTTATCTGCTACAATTTTCTTGAATGAATCTTCTATTTTATTTAAAAATTGCGAATTGTTTTGAAGAATCAATGAAATAACCTTTATAGTTTCAGGGTTCAACTCATATTTTTGTTGCATTTCTGGTCTAACTGAGGTTAAAATCATTAAGTTTAATAGAGACTTCATCTCAAAAATATTTTCAACCTCTTGTTTTGCAACAAGCGTGTCAATTTCGGTTGGTTCAAGCGAAGCGGTGGTGTCAGATTCAACTACTTTAATAAATTCTTCAATAACGGCTTCCAACTCTTCAACTGTTTTAGTTGCTTCAGAAATAGGTTCCTGCACCACGTTTGCCAGAACTATTTCTTCTAATATTTCTTCCATTTCTTCTATTTCTTC
>Ga0209617_10000382_pt1 | contig 19004 bp, 16 predicted proteins | sample LakEriepJuly2011_2_FD_187459 | JGI IMG/M metagenome (GOLD analysis project Ga0209617, IMG submission 187459) | Freshwater microbial communities from dead zone in Lake Erie, Canada - CCB epilimnion July 2011 (SPAdes) (version 2) | ecosystem: Environmental > Aquatic > Freshwater > Lentic >...
CCGGCACCAAACTGGCGATGATCTCATGATCGCGTTCGCCAACAACCAACTCGAGATTCTGGACTTCGGGAAAAAGCGCGACCAGGGCTTCCTGACACAGTTGCGCAACCACTTCAGGTGGCGGCGTGAAACCCGCGAGCACGCGCTTGGCGACTTCGACCGCAAGCTCGGGTAGAACCACCCGAATTTGATCAGCGATCATCTTCTCCGCCTCGCCGAGGCGAGAAAAAATTCCCGCCTGCACCGCACTCACCTCCGAGCGAAATTCCACGAACCGACGGTCCACGCCCGAATCAGCCTGAAGCGCACCTTCGCGGCGGCCCCGCTCGAACTCGGCCGCAAGTTCGGCCGCCGAGAACGGCCGCACGGACTCAACTGCTTCGGCAGCCAACACGAACGGTCCGGTGAACGAAATCGAATGACGTGAAACAGCCATGGGATTAAGCCGCGCCCTCCACGTCGTCTTCGTCGAGGATGATATCGCCCGATTCCTCGAGCTTGCGGAGCATATCGACGACGGCGGCCTGCGCCGTCTCGACCTCCTTGGGGCGCACGTTGCTGAGCATTGCGATATCGTCGCGCAAGCCTTGTCCGGCCCGTTTCGAAAGTGCGCCGTAGATTTTTTCCTGCATGCCGTCTGAGGCACCTTTGAGTGCGAGCGCCAATTGGGCTGAATCCACATCGCGCATGAGGCGTTGCATGTCGCTGGGACGCAGCCGGGAGAGATCTTCGAATGAGAATAATTTCCGCCGCACTGCGGTCGCAAGCCGGGGATTTTTCTCTTCGAGCTGGGCCATGACCGCACGGGTGGCGTCTTTCGAAACACCTTTGAGCATGTTGGCCACCGTTTCGGCGCCGCCGCTGCGATGGAACGCCGGCACCTCGGTCTGCGAGATGTGAGCGCCGAGCTGGTTGGCAATCTTTTCGATGTATTTTAGCGAAGTGCTATCAATCAGACCGATACGCATCGAGATATCCGCCTGCAGCTCAGGGGAAAATAATTTAAAGGCGTCACGGGCCTTAACCTTGTCGATGTACGAAAGCACGAAGGCGATGGTTTGCGATTGCTCCCGTTTCAACAGGAGGAACACATCGCGGCCTTCCATCTCGGAGATACGTTCCAGCACTTTGGCGGAAGCGAGGCTTACGCTCGCACCGATTCGGCTTAACATCGCGCCCGTTTTGAATTCGCCGCGCGAAAGATCGAGGGCTTTTTTGGCAAAATCGAAGCCGCCTTCGATCGATTTCAAACCCCCGATAATGAGCGGCTCAAATTCCGCGATGAGAAAATCTTTCAGCTCCTGGGACACGACTTCAAACTCGCCCATCAAACGGCAGATTTCCTCCACCTCGCGATCAGGAAAGGTGCGCAGAATGTCTGCCGCGGCGTCCGGCCCGGCCACGATCAGCAGGGCAGCGAGTTTTTGCGGTCGGCTAAGTTTGCCGTATTCGGTGGAGGTCACGGGCGATCAAGGTTAGGTCTTAGACTCGGCGGACCAATCCCGCAGCGCGGCGCCGATGTTGCCGGGTTTGCGGCGGAGCAATTCGTTCAGCGAGGCTGCGGTCACTACGGCGGGCAGCTCTGATTCTGCTTCTACGCGCGGTGGATTGATGACCTCCATCGGCACGGTCTCGGGCCGTTGGGTGCGCAGGAGGCGGAAGAAAAAACCAAAAGCGAGCACGGCGATCAGCACGGGGGTGTAGTTAGCGCCAAGCTCGATCCAGGTGCGCACCTTCGCCGGCACGGTCGCTTCCTCGACGGCGGTAGGGAAGGATGATTGAAACGCGGCTTCTTGAATCGTCACCAGATCCTCAACGTTAGCATTGGCGTTGGCCCCGGCAAAAGCTTTAAGGCCAATCGCGTTGATCACGAGCTTGCGCAAGCCCTCGAGTTCTTCCGCGGTGCGGGGTTGCGGCTTAGCTTCGGCTCCGGTGCCTACCAGGCGTTGGGCGACGAAGACCGAGGCCGAAAGTCCACGGATCGTGCCCGGGGTGCGGGACGAATTGGTCAGGACGCGATTGATTTCGTAACTGGTGGTCCGGTTTTTGGTGTTTTGGTCGTTGGCCACGAGCGGCGCTTCTTCTTTACCCGCGGCATCCGGGGTGTTGGCGGTCACGCCGGCGATGCCGGACTTCTTCTTTTCCACCGCGGTGGAGGTTTCTTCAATATTAGTTTGAGAGCGGATGACTTGGCTTTCGGGGTCAAAACGCTCCTCGCTCCGATTGCCGGTCTCGCTGTCGATGTCGGCGGAGACTCGCACGACGGCGTTGCCGGGTCCGATCACCGGGGTCAGCAAGGATTCTACTTTGCGCGCAAAGTAATCTTCGACCTGTTGGCGGTAGCGCATCTGGCTGGTTGCCGCGCCCAAGGTCGGGTCGTCCTTCAGATCAGCTGAAAGCACGTGGCCTTTTTGGTCAACAACCGCTACCTCGTCGACGACAAGGCCTTGGACAGAATTGGCGACGAGATTACGGATCGCGTTCACCGCCTCAACGGGCAGACGGTTGCCGCGGAGCTCCACGAAGACTGAGGCCGTGGGCTTAATGCTCTGACCGATGAGGAGGAGTCGGTTTTCGGGTTGCACGATCATTACGCGCGCCGCGGCGACGCCGTCGAGCTGCGCGATCGTACGGGATAATTCACCCTGGAGCGCGCGGGCATAATTGGTGCGCTGCGCAAAATCACTCAGCCCAAACTGGCCTTTATCAAAAATTTCAAAGCCCACGCCTTCACCGCTCGGGAGCCCTTTGCTGGCCAAATCCATGCGCAAGCGGTGAATGTTTGCCGCCGGCACGAAGATCGAACTGCCGTCCGTGCTGGTCCGATACTTGATGTTCTGCGCCTGCAGGGAGCTGATGATGATCGCGGCGTCCTTCTGCGCGAGTCGGCCGTAAAGGAGCTGGTAATCGGGCTGACTGGACCAGACGGCCGCAGCGACGAGCCCACCCAGCACCAGAAAAGCCGCGAGGAAGATCGAGGTTTTTTGACCGACGGTGAACTCGCGCCAAACACGCAGAAAGGAATCAATAAAAGGTTTCATTTATTCGAACTTCGGGGAAAATTATACGGGCATGCGCATGAGCTCTTGGAAGCCCTCGACGACCTTATTACGTACCTCAACCATGAGGCTGAATGCCACCGATGCTTCCTGCATCGCGATCACACTTTGGTGGAGCGGAGCGCCTTGGCCGAGGAGCACAGATTTGGTTAAAGCGGCGGCTTCACTTTGCTTGTCGATCAGCGGGGAGGCCAGTTGCGAGAGCACGCCGGCGAAATCCGATGGCCCCGTAGCCGCCTTGTCGACCGCGCCGCCCGGGTTGAGACCTTTGAGATCCAGCGCAGGCAGCCGCGTGACAGCCTGAGGACTAATTCCGCTCGCGGTGATGGCTCCGATGATAGACATGGTGCAGGAAAAATATTATCGGCCGATATCGATCGTTTTCTGCGCCATCTGACGGGCGGCTTTGACGACGGAGAGGTTGGCTTCGTAGGTGCGGGAGGCCGTGATCAGATCGACCATTTCGGTCGAGACGTTGACGTTGGGCATAGCCACCATGCCTTGAACATCGGCATCGGGGTGACGTGGGTCGTAGATTTTTTGTCCGGGGGTCGGATCGCTACTAATGGAGGCAACTTTAACGCCGGTGGGGCCAGCGCCCTGACCACCTCGGGCGAGGCGGTTGGCGAGTTGGGCTTCGAACGTGACGACCTGACGCTTGTAAGGACCGCCGTCGGCCGAGCGCGTCGTCTGGGCATTGGCGATATTTTGGGCGATAAGATCGAGCCGGGTTTTTTGAGCGTTTAACGCGCTGCCGGTGGCACCTACGCCAGTGATGAGTTCCATGGTTGGGCGAAGGCGAATTAGAAGCTGCTCCGGCCAGTGATAGCCATTTTCAGCGACTTGAAGTTGGAGCCGATCAGGGTCGTGAGGTACTCGTGGTCGACCTGATTTTTATTCATCTGCAGCAATTCATTTTCGAGATCGATCGTGTTACCGTCGACGCGCAGGGCGCGGGCTTGGCTGTCTTCCATCAGGCGCGGAGCCGGGAGCGCATTTTTGGCGCCGCCGCGTTGCACCGCAGACTTAAGGCGGTCGGCAAAATCCCTGGCGACATCCATCCGCTTGTAACCAGGGGTTTCTACGTTGGCGATGTTGGATGCCAGTGCCTCCTGGCGGAGAACGCAGGCATCCAAGGATCTTTGCGCAATGCGCATGTTGAGGCTGGGCTCGATTCCTTGGATCATGCCACCGATTAAGCAAATGCAGTTCCAGTCTGCACTATGATTACATAAATACATAACATAGAATTTATTAAAATACACAAAACTTTATTTAGACCTTGGCTATTACCTCAAAACGGGAGGCAATTTTTGCCGCGAAACGAACGATGATTTTGGGCTATTCGCCGTTTCCAGTGGGTCCCGGTGGGGAAAAGTGATCGCCTACTCTGCACCCCGGCCCATTGGCGGCAGGAATTGGACTAAAACGGCAGTTGAACCACGGATAGACACGGATGGGCACGGATACTAAACAGAGGGGAACAGCGAGCGACTCATACCAATAGCTCCACTTAGGTTGCCCTGCGTAGAAGCCCGCTTGCGGGCGATTTGAGGCTTAGATCGCGAGCAATTTGAGGCCTGCGACGTTTATCCCCGTCATATCGCCCGCGAGCGGGCTCCTACGCCAGAAGCCCCCAAGCCGCCGCGGACCCCTTGATCAACAAGCTGTCATTGCGAGAAGCGCAGCGACGAAGCAAGCCAGCTGGATAGCGCAGGTCAGAAAAATGGGGTCATGAAAATACCGGATATTCGATTTCCCCACCGAAAACAGCGAGGAACCTGATTTTTTTACTTAAGTTTGAGACTAAATGGGTCGTTTACCATTTACCTTCATTGGGCCTAAACGTGTCCACCCAAACTCAGCTCGCTCCACGGGATCCGATCGCGATCCCTGAAGCGCCGCCTGTCCGCGGCCTAAGGGAGAATCGTGCCGGCCCACTGGTGCTTGTGGTGAACACGGAGGCGGTGACGCTCGAGGCGTTGCAACTTACTTTAGAATTCGAGGGCTTCACGGTGCATCAAGCGCCCGCACCAGCCCCGGCGCTCGCGTTGCTCGAACGCGAGGATTTCGCCGTCGTTCTCGCTGACCACGAATTACTCGTGCGGGATCAGGGCGATTTACTGAGCCGCACCGCCATCCGGCAGCCCTATGCCTCGATCGTCGCCCTATCCAGCGTTTTCGCCGTCAACCAAGCCATGGCGCAAGTCAGTGCCGGCCGCATCTTCGGCTTCGTCACCAAACCGTGGCTACGCGAGGAATTGATCGCCACGATCGCCGCCGGGGCCGCCACCGCTCACACGCGCAAAGAAAACGCCGGCCTCCAGCAGGAACTGCGCGACCTCAACCAACACGCCGCCCAACTCCAATTGCGCATTGTGGGCCTTGACGCCGAATTGAGCGCCAAGCTCCAGACGCTCCAAACTCAAGGGCAGCTCCGGCAACGCGGGCTCGAGGACGCCCAACATTTTTGCCATCACTTGCTCGCGTCCCGCCACCCCGCCCTCGCCGCCCGCAGCCAACATCTACTGACAATCGTGCGCAAATTCGCGCGCCTTGATGGGTTTAACCCAGAGGCCGCCCGCCGGCTCGTAATCGCCGCTGCCGTCTGCGATCTCGGCATGATTGGATTCGAACCAGCGTTGCTCGAGCGCGTCCTCGGTAATTCCGCATCTCTTTCGGACGCCGATGCCGAAACTTACGAGACGCACCCCATCCTCAGCCACAACCTTGCCTGCCACTTTGACCCCGATCCGGTCGTGGCAGAAATCGTCCGCAACCACCACGAACACTTCGATGGCAGCGGTTTTCCCGCCGGCAGCAAAGGCGATGCGATTCCGTGGCTAGCCCGCTGCCTCGCGGTGGCCGTGCATCTCGTCGAGAAACCCGTGCCCCACCCCGCCGCGCTCGAGCACCTGCTAGCGCAAGCCGGCCGCACCCTCGATCCCGCCGCAGTAAATCTTTTTTTCCGCATCCCGAATCTCGTCGGCGATGCCGCGCTCTTCCGCGCACCGCAGCCCGGGCGGCCTGGCATCGGTCAATCTCCGGTCGCGCCGGTCTTCAGCTTGGAAGGCGGCGCGTTTAACCTCGATACCAGCCTCACGACTCAAGACCTCGTGAAAAAACTCGCGCCTCCCATCGACCGCAGCACGCAACTGGGCCAACGCCTGCAAACCTTGGGCTGAGCCCACTCGGGCTATTGCTGCGGTCGTCGCGTCGCGTACAATTGGGCGGCCGCCGAGAGCGATTGAGCCACCACCGGCCGCCGCGTGCCCAAGCTGTGTCGCAGCAAGAGCTGCTCATTTTCCCGATCCAGCCGCAAAATCTGCATCGAGCGCTCACGCGCCAAAGCCAACCGCGGGCCTCCGCCCGCCGCTTTATCCGCCGCCTTTAGCGCCGCCACACTCTCGTTGAGGCGCTGCAACAACCCCTCCTTGCGCGTGCTAATCTCCGCTCCGGGGAGTCGCTGCTCTTCCCGCAAGATTCGATTCTCATCCATCACCAACGCGTGCAACTCTTCGCAGATTTTGAGGTGAATTTCGACAGCTTCAATGCGCTTCATGCAGGGATGCGAGCAAGGACACTTAAGCGCCCGGCTTCAAGCTATTGAGCTCCGTATCCATGCGCTCGGCCCATTTCAGGTGCTCAAGTCGCCACTGGGCCAATTTGGGTAATTCCGCGACATCCGCGCTCACGCCCTCGGCTTTCGCTGCCGCCAACTCGGTGTAGCTGATCTTCGCCTTCACAAAATCTTTCATCTGCTCCGCGACTAAGCCCACTTGATACAACAACGGCCACCGCCAACGCGCGTCGCCTGAAAGCTGCAACAATTTCCCATAAAGCTCCGCCGCCTCCGATAGATTGCCTGCACTGTAAAACATATTGGCCAGCTGATTGCCCGCGCGACGCTGCCAATACAGCCACGTTTCATCGGAACTGCCGGAGTTCTTCTGTCGTTCAAACAAGGCCAGCACTTCCCGCACGGCGTCATCGCGCCGGCCTAATTCGGCGTAGACGACCGCCATCTCGAAACGCGCCTCAGGCGCCAGCGGACTATCCGAAAACGACTGCAAGAGAGCCTGATATTCCTCCAACGCACCGGGCTTGTCTCCAGCGAGTTTTAGCGCCTGTGCACCCGCTAGATGGATACTCGCGCGATCCCCATCGATGAGCGGCAACCTACGCATGCCGAGGAAAAGTCGCGCCGCTTGCGCGTACCGCCCAAGCGCCAATTGCGTCCGCGCGATTTCATACTGGGCCGAAAACGCTATTTCCCGCCCCGGAGTGAGCCCGGCACCTTCCTGATTAACCGCCAGATCAAGCACAGAATAAAACCGAGACAACGCCGCGTCATAGGCTCCCACCTGCGCATATGTCCGCCCGAGTTCGAGTAACGCCAGGGGCAAGTCTGGCGAATTCGGATTCTCTAAAATATACGCTTCGTACAGGGGGATTGCCTGACCCCATTCCAAATTTTTCCGGAAAGAGCGGGCCAACTTGAGATTGGCGAGCGCCTCCGCCGCCTTCGGCGTTGCCCCAGGATTATCCACCTTGACTCCTGCGGTCGCCGCAGACTCCAGCACCGTCATAGCCAGGGCCTTCTCCGGCCCGCTGGCCGGTGCTGCCCCCGGTGCCGCCGCCGGCGGTGACTCGGTCTTCGCCGCCAATGGACGATCGGCGCCCAGTGCCGGGACGGGGTCCGCCGAAGGTTGGACCGCCGCCTGAACGACGGCCTCCGGCGCCAATGCCGTGATCGGTTCGGCCTTCATTACCACCGCCGCCGGTGTCGCCCCGGGCGCAGGCACGTCGGGCGGCACGTCAGCGGCGGGTACAGCCAAGATCCCAACGAACCAAAATCCGGCGGCCAGCGCCCACCTTCGCTTACTTTGTTTCATAGGTCGCGGAACTCTTCGGCGTTTCCGCCGGATTGGATAACCTCGGAGGAGGCGGATCGAAAAAGATGCTCACTTCGCGGAAGCGTTCGCGCTGTTTCGCGTCGTTCGGAATTAGTCTTACTTCATCCGAACGCCGAGTTTTTTTACCGACCATTCCATCCACGCCGATACCACCCCCGGCCTTAGCTTGCACCAAGGCGGCCGCCTCGAGCGTGAGAACCGTTTCCTCAACTCCCGCGACCGTCGGCGCGGCAGCCAGACTCACCCCGCTGATCACATCGGAGCCCGATACCGGTTCGAGTTCGGGACCGAGGCGCTCGATTCTTTGATCTATATCCAAGCGCAACTGCCGAGGGATATTAGGCGCGCGGCTCCGACGCGCCTCCGCCCGCAAACTTGGCAGAGCTCCGGCTACCAGCGCCGGTACGTTAGCCGCAGTTTCCCGTTTGCGTTTGAGCCAATTGAAACGCGTGGAAGAAACGGCCACCTCAGATCCCACCTGCGGCGCATCGACGGGAAGCGTGGCCGCCGGCGTCGCCGCGAGCGCCGCAACCGGCGCGGGGGCTGCCGCCGGAGCGGCCGAAGGAGTCGGCGTCGGGGTGACCACGGCCACGGGCATGGGCGTAGGCGTAGGCGTAGCCACAGGCATGGGCGTAGACGCAGTCAAGGCGCTCACTTGCGCTGGCAGCGCACTAGATTTTTCGGCTACGACTGGCGGAGTAGATTGAACGATCGGCGGGGTTTCCCCGGCCTTAGTGTCGCCGCGTTTGAAAGTGAACAGGCGACGAATCGCCGGGACAATCCTCGCGACGAAGCCTGGATTGGCGGCTTTGGATTCCGGCGCGACCGGCGCGACGACGGGTGAGAACCCCGCCCCCGGAGGCGTAGCGCCAGAGACCGGGCTGGGCGTAAGCGGATTGATTTCAGGAAAATCTGCGGCGCCGAAGCGATCCCTCTCGGCCGCGACCAGCCCCGCCGCCGGGCCCACCGCTAGGAGGCACGTCGCCAGAAACAAGACACGAAGGAAGTGAAAACAAGACATGACGATGGCCGTAAAGTTAGTGCAGATCCCGTATCAACGGCTCCCAGAGCTGAAAGCTAAAGCAAAATTCCAGAAATCCTTCCGACTTACGCCACTGACCCCGCGCTTCCTTCGAAGAAGCGCGGGGCAGTTCGCGTTGGTAGCGGACCGAAGTCCGCTAAATTCTTTTTTGCGCGTCGTAAGCGACCGTCCGCTTCTTTCTAAACGGAGCCGGGACCGAAACCTTAAGTGCAATCTCTACGGGTGACGAAAATAGTTCGTCGCGGCCCACGGAGCCGGACAGTTACTCGTCTGAAAAATCGCCACTCTCTCGGTACTCCTGCAATTTATTGCGTAAGGTCCGAATAGAAATTCCAAGCAGCTCGACGACTTGCGCGCGGTTGCCGTCTTTGGCCTTCATGGCTGCCAAGATCGCCTGTTTTTCCATCTCGGCGAGCGACTGCAAAACCGGGGCCGATCCTGGGGCCGCGGCGGCGGATGGCGTTGGTGCCGCCGCGACGCGCGGCGGCAGAAGTTCCGCGCTTGGGCCGTTCTCGCTCGACACCGGAGGTTGCCAATCGGATTCCACGACATCCTCGACGGCACCAGCGGGCAGCTCGATACCGAGCGCTGCTCCGGAGATCGGGCGGTCGTTTTCGGAGAGAATCACGGCGCGCTCAATCGTGTTTTGGAGTTCGCGCACGTTGCCTGGCCAGCGGTACGAGCGCAGCGCGTGCATCGCCTGCGGGGAGAAGCCTAAAATGCGGATACCGCTACGGCGCGCACTCAGGCGCAGAAACGACTCGGCCAACATCGGAATCTCCTCCCCGCGCTCCCGGAGCGGCGGCACGTGGATCGGAAACACGTTAAGGCGGTAATACAAATCCGCGCGAAAGCTGCCTTGCTCGACGTAGCGCAGGAGTTCGCGATTGGACGTGGCGAGGATGCGCACATTGACTTTGATGGGTTTGCTACCGCCGACGCGTTCAAACTCGCGCTCTTGCAGCACGCGCAGAAGTTTTGCCTGCAGGTTGGGCGGGATTTCGCTCACTTCGTCGAGCAGAAGCGTGCCGCGATTGGCGAGTTCGAAGCGGCCTTCGCGTTTTTCGGTCGCGCCGGTGAAGGCGCCGCGTTCGTGACCGAATAATTCACTTTCTATCAAGGTTTCGGAGAGCGCCGCACAGTTGACCTTGATAAAAGGTTCCCGGCGGCGCGAGGAGAGGCGGAAGATCTCGCGGGCGACCATTTCCTTGCCGGAGCCGTGTTCGCCGGTGATGAGGACGGTGGCCTCGGTGGGCGCAACGCGCTCGACGTGCGAGCGCAGCCGGCGCATCGCGAGACTTCCGCCGACCACGAATTCATCGCCGCCGGCGCCGCGGTCGTTGAGGTAGCGGTTTACTTTGACGAGTTGGTTGTAAGCGTCGGCTTTCTTCAGCAGGACTTCGATGCGCGACGCGTTGAAGGGCTTGACGACATAGTCAAAGGCCCCCGCGCGCATGCAGGCGACGGCGCTCTCGATCGAGCCGGCACCGGTCACCAGCACGACGATCGGCCGGTCGGGTAGCGTCATCAGACGCTCCAAAAATTGGTGGCCATCGCCGTCCGGCAGCCGCACATCGAGGAATACGAGGTCGTAGGTTTCCCGCAGAATCAGGCCGTTGGCCGTTGCGAGATCGGGCGCGCACTCAAACCCCAGATTCGCCCGCGTGCAGATCTCTTGCATCGCCTTGGCGATGATCGGGTCGTCATCGACGATAAGTATTCGATCCAAGGGCACGCGAGATCAGGGTTTTGGACGTTCGGCCGAGGGCGAAGGTTGAAGCTTAGAAAACCGCACTTACGCCATTATAGGCATTTTACTTTGTTGTGAGGCAAGGATTATGGAGACCAAAGTGCATGTTGTGAGCCCGACTCTTTCGGCCGCAGCTTGGGTTGGATCAGCTGGGAGGATAGATGTTTGCAGGTATGAGGAGATCGGCTTTCGATCTAAAAATAATGCTCCATCGGGCACCATTTTAAGACCGAAAAAAACCCGCGCCTTCGATGGCGCGGGGTTTTGATTTCAAAGACTCAGGCTAAGTCCCGCTCAGCCAAACAGCTCGTTCGGCTTGAAGAACCGCGCGAGTTCGATCGCTGCATTCTCATCGGTATCGGAGGCGTGGCAGACGTTCTTCATCATCTCAGTGCCGTAGTCGCCCCGGATCGTCCCTTTCGCCGCCTTGCGCGAATCGGTCGGTCCCAGCAAATCGCGCACTTTGGCGACGATGCCCGGCCCTTTAAGCGCGAGCATAATTACCGGTTTCGAGCTCATGAAGGCCTCGATCTCGGGGTAAAACGGCTTGGTCGCGACATGCGCGTAATGCTCGCGCAACACCGCCGGGTCGAGTCGGGTCATCTTGCATCCGATGATCTCGAAGCCGGCGCGCTCAAAGCGGTCGACCACATTTCCAACATGCTTTTGGTCCATGCAGTCGGGCTTACAAATGACGAAGGTTTTATCCATAAACCTCCAACAAATCGCCGCCCCCTCCCGATGGGAAGCCTGTTTTTAAACCCGCCCCGCCGGACGCCCCTTCTCGCGCAAAATCGCCTCCGCCACGTTCTCCCCGCTTTCCATGGCTCCTTGGATCGACGCCGAATTCAAAAAATCCCCCGCCAGCCACACCCCCGGCCTCACCGCTACGGCGCTCAGCCGGGCCAACGGCCACCGCACCGGTAAAGCCCGTTTCAACCGATAACTGCGCAAATGCCTCCAGTCCTTCACCTCCGCTCCGAACCACGCGGCCAATTCCCCGCTTATCTCCGCCACCAAGGGCGCCTCGTCCATCGCCTGATCGCCCAACACCGACACCGATACCAGCGCCTCACCCGCGGGCGCGTAGCCCGGCGCCACCTCGCTCAGCACCGCAACGTTGTTCACCCGCCCCCGGCCCGTTCCATTCAGCACCAGCGTCGGCTCCCTCAGCGGACTTTTCTTCGCCGCGAAATACACCGCCGTCACCTCCCGCCACGTCGGCGCCTCGACCTCTGGTAGCAGCTCCGCTGCGCCCGCTCCCTCCGTCGCGACCACGACCTGTCGACCTTCAATCCTCTCGCCGCCCACCAGCCGCACCGCGCCCGTTTCCAACGCCGCCACTCGCGCGTTCAGTCGCACCGTGCCCGGGATCAATCCTGCCGCCAGTTGCTCAGGGATCGCCTGCATGCCCAACGCCGGCACCGCCGTATCGCCCTCGGCAAACATCCTGAAAACAAACTCCAGCATCCGGCTCGAGGTCTCCAGTTTCGTATCCAAAAATACGCCCCCGAGCCACGGCCGCATAAAGCGCTCGATCATCCGCTCACTAAAGCCGTGCGCCCGCAAAGCGCTCAACGCCGTCGTCTCCGACCGGGCGAACAGCTCGGCCATCGTCCCTCGCCGCGCCGCCGCCCGCAGCGTCGCGATGCTCAACTTGTCCGCCAGCGAACCCACCGGCGCCCGCAACGTAGCCCACAGCGCCCCCGGCTCCCGCCATGGATCACTCACCCGGTGCATCCGACCCTCGCACCACACCCGCGCCCCCGCCGAAAATCGCTTCAACTCCAGTCGCTCGTAATCCAACCACCGCTTCGCCGCTGGATACGCTGTGAGCAGCACCTGAAACCCGCGGTCCAAACGAAATCCCTCCACCTCGTCCGTGCGCACCCGACCGCCCACGCCGTCACTCGCTTCGAGCACCGTGCAATCCACTCCGTCCGCCTGTAATCGCCGCGCGCAGGTCAGTCCCGCCAACCCACCGCCCACGATTACCACGTCCTTCATGTGCCCGCCTTCACCGCCATTCGCTCCGCCATGGCCCAGCCGGAAAGCGCCGCGCCTTCAACCCGCGGCCCGCCAAAGGCGTCACCCGCCAAGCCCAGCCCCAAGTCAGGCAACCACACACAGGGCTGAGCAAACGTCGCCGCCGGCTCGCTAAACTTCCAGCGCTGCAGCGCCACGTTCACGACCGGCGCTCCAAGCTGCTCCGCGATTCCCGGCACCACCAGCGCCGCCAATTCCGCCTCCGTCTTCGCGTAGTGCTCCGCAGCAAAGGCCGAGCTCAGATGCACGGTCACCGCTGCGTGGCCATCCGGCGAGATTCCCTTTTTCGAATTGTCCGCGATCCAACGCACCGGTCCATCGGCGAACGCGATGCCTTCGGCCGGAATCGCACTCGGTCCGTCCAGCGTGAGCAACAACGCCAAACAGGGATGATACGTCAGCGCCGCCAACTCGGCCGCCAGCAGCCGCGGCAATTCCACGCCTCCCGCCTTCAGCAACGCCAGCGCTTGCGGCAACGGCGCCGTCAACACCAGCCGCCCTACCCGCCAAGCCGGCCGATTCTCGATCGCCAGCTCCCACACGCCGAATTCGCGCTGCACGTTCACCAACTTTGACTCGCGTTGGATCTCCAAACCTTCGGCCAGAAATTTCCCGAGAGCGTTCATGCTCGGTTTTGCCATCCACCGGTGCGACGAAGCCCCCGGCCACGGCGCGACCACCCCGGCGGCCGCCCATTCCGACACCTGCGCCGCGAACCGCTCCGACTTCGCCGTGAAATACTGCGCACCCGTGTCGAAGATCGCTTCGCCCACCCGCTTCGTCGCCATCCGCCCGCCCAAGCCGCGGCTCTTCTCAAACACCACCACTTCGGCGCCCCGCGCCTTCAGCTCACGCGCCAGCAACAAACCGGCAATTCCCGCTCCCACCACCGCGATCGTTTCGTTCATAGATTAACCCCTCATTTTTTCCGACCGAGCACATGGCGCAATGCTGATTCCAACTTCGCGTGCCGCCACGTGAACCCGGCCTGCGTCGCCCGCACCGGCACCGCCCGCGTGCTGGCCAGCAAGGTCTCCTCGGCCATCTCGCCAAAAATCAATTTCAACGCCGCCGCCGGCACCGGCAGAATCGCCGGCCGTCGCAACACCCGCGCCAACGTCGCCGTGAACTCCACATTGGTCACCGGCTCGGGCGCCACCGCGTTGAACGCACCCCGCCACGTCGGATCGAGCACCGCCCGCAGGTAAAGCGCACAAAGATCATCCGGCGTGATCCAGCTCATCCACTGCCGCCCCGTCGCCAGCCGTCCACCCGCTCCGACCAAAAACGCCGGCAACATCTTCGCGAGCGCGCCGCCGGCCGGAGACAACACGACGCCGGTCCGCAGCGCCACCGTCCTCACGCCCAATACCTCAATCGCGGCCAGTTCCCCTTCCCAAGCCGCACACACTTCCGCCAAAAATCCCCCACCCAACCCCGCGTCTTCACCCAAAACCGAGTCTCCTTTGCTCCCGTAAAACCCCACCGCCGCCGCGCTCACGACCACTTCCGGCCGCTCGCCGGCCGGCCGCGCTGCGATGGCCTTCGCCAACGTCCGCGCGCCATCAACGCGGCTGGAGCGGATGGCCGCCTTGCGCACCGTCGTCCAACGCCCGCCCGCCACGTTCTCCCCTCCCAGCAGAATCACCGCGTCGACTCCCTCCAGAGCGCGCCCGTCGATCGTCCCCGTCGTCGGATCCCATTGAAATTCACTTTCGCCCCGCGCCGGCCGGCGCACCAGTAATCGCACCGTGCAGCCCTGAGTCGCCAAAAATCCTTGCAGCGCCCGCCCGACCAACCCCGACCCACCCGACACCAGCACACACTTCGCCGGCCCGCCCGCACCCGTCTCCAAATCCGCCTTCGTCACCTCGTGCCGATACTCAAACATGCGGCTCAACTGCGCCCGCGTAAACGCCGCTCCGCCCCGACGGCCAAGCCAGCCCAGCGGGAGCCGATAATGGATCTCGTCCGTCAGCACACACGCATGCTCTCCCTCCGAATCGATGCGATGCAGGTGTTCCCACTTCGCAAACGGGCCGCTCAACAGTACATCCCTAAACTGCCGGCCCTCAAGATAGTCCCTATGCTCGATTTCCCACTTAAGCCAAATCGGCCCGGCCTTCGTCCGCAGCGACACCCGCGCGCCGGCCCGAATCCCGCCCACGTGCCGCGTAAGCTCCACGCGCTCCCACGGCGGACACAATCGCGCAAACGCCCCGGCCCGCTCATGCCAGGCAAACACCTCCGCCGCAGGCCGCGCGATTCTCACCGAGCGCTTGAAAATTTCATCCGCCACGGGCGCCTCCGTTCTTCCGCATCCGGCACGCATCCGAGCAAAACTTCACCTCGTCCCACACTTTCTCCCACTTCTTCCGCCACGCAAACGGCCGCCCACACACCACGCAGGGCTTCGTCGGCAAATCGGATTTTTTGCGCATTTTGGGCATAGAGAAAACGTTCTGCCCTAAAGCCCAAAATGTCCACCTGCCAGCTTGGGCGCGCCGCCGTTGCTTTGGATTTCCTGCGCCCGCGCGCGGATGGTCGCCCGCTCGCTCTCCCCGAGTCGCGCGATGTTTTTCACCTGTAATGCCATCCGCTGATTCTTGGCTAGCAACGGTTCGTGCCGCAGCAGAAAATCCCAATAGAGCGTCGTGAACGGGCAAGCATCTTCCCCCACCGACTTCGCCGGATCGAATCGGCAGCCCGCGCAATAATTGCTCATCCGGTCGATATACTTCCCCGTCGCGGCATACGGCTTCGAAGCCATGATGCCGCCGTCTCCATACTGCGACATCCCGAGCACGTTCGGCAGCTCCACCCACTCCACCGCATCCACGTAAACCGCCAGATACCACTCGTGGACTTTCTGAGGCTCCACTCCGAGCAGCAGCGCATAGAGCCCGGTCACCATCAGCCGCTGGATGTGGTGGGCGTAGCCATGTTCCAGCGTCTGCCCGATGCTCTGCTTCAGGCAGTTCATCTCGCACTTCCCCGTCCAATAAAAGTCGGGCAATTTTTCCTTCGCGCCCAACGCGTTCAGCCCCGCGTAGGCTGGCATCTTCAACCAGTAGATCCCCCGCACATATTCCCGCCACCCGAGGATCTGCCGAATGAATCCCTCGGCGCTTGCGAGGTGGACGTGTCCTTCCCGAAACGCCCGCTCCGCCGCCGCCACGACTTCGCGCGGGTTGAGCAATTTCAGGTTCATCGCCGCCGAAATCCGCGAGTGAAACAGCCACGGCTCCTCCGTCCACATCGCGTCCTGAAACTGCCCGAAATTCGGCAACCGATGTTCGATAAAGTCAGCCAAGGTCGCCCGCGCCGCCTCCGGTGTCACCGGCCACGCGAAATCCTTCAGCTCGCCCGGGTGACTCGCGAACCTTTTTTCCACCATCGCCAAAACCGCGCGCGTCGTCGCGTCGGGTTGGCTCAACCACGGCGCCTTCAATTTCTCCGCGGCCGGGCCGCCTTTTTTAAACGCCCCGCGGTTGTCGTGATCGTAGTTCCACTCTCCGCCCTCCGGCTCTCCTTTCTTGTCCAGCAACACGCGATGCTTCCGCCGCACTTCCCGGTAGAAAAACTCCATCCGCAGCATCTTCCGGCCTTCCGCGTGGGCCGCAAAATCCGCCCGCGTCTGGAAAAAGTGCCGGTCTTCCCGCACCTCGAGCGGCCGCTTCACTTTCTTCGCCAACGCCGTCATCGCCTCCTGCACCCGCCACTCGCCCGCCTCGGTCATGATAAGTCGCTCGGGCTTCAACTCCGCCACCGCCCGCGCCAACTCCTCCGCTAGCGTCTGCGTGTTTCCGGCGTCATCCAGCTCCACATAGTTTACCCGCCGCCCGAGCTTTTTTTGCGCGTCCCGAAAATGCCGCATCGCCGCCAAAAACACCGCGATTCTCGGTTTGCTCGTCCACACGTGCTCCGACTCTTCCGCGACCTCCGCCATCCACATCACATCCTGTTTCGCATCGAAGCCGTCGAACGCCGACGCCTCCGCGTCCAATTGGTCGCCCAACACCACCACCAGATTCCGCACCGGTTTGATCATAAAACTATTGGGTCAGTCACCGACCACAGCTTCGGCCCCACGCAGCGCCTTGAACGCCGCCAACGCTTCATCGCGCGCCTTGGCGTGGTTCACCATCGGCCCCGGATAGTTCTGCCCGAGCTCCACTCCCGCCCGCGCCAGCACCGCCGCCGGCGCCTCCCACGGCGCGTGAATGTGCTCCGCGGGCAGCTTAGCCAGCTCGGGCACCCACCGCCGCACATATTCGCCGTCGGCATCAAAACGCGTCCCTTGCAGCACCGGCGCAAACACGCGGAAATACGGTGCGGCATCCGCCCCACAACCCGCGCTCCACTGCCAGCCGAGCGTGTTGCTCGCGAGATCGGCATCGACCAGCGTATCCCAAAACCACGCCGCGCCGTGCGTCCAGTTGAGCCGCAGGTGTTTCACCAAAAACGACGCCACCACCATGCGCACGCGGTTATGCATCCAGCCCGTCGCGTAGAGCTGCCGCATCCCCGCATCGACGATCGGATAGCCCGTCTGACCGCGTTGCCATGCCCGCAATTTTTTTCCATCCGCGTCCTCAGCCCACCGGAATCTTTCAAAGTCTACCCGCAGCGGCCGCTCCGGCGTGTGCGGAAAATGAAACAACAGGTGATGCGCAAACTCCCGCCACCCGATCTCGCTCAGAAAAACCCGCGCCCCGTTGCTCGACGGAAACACCCCAGACGCTTTCGACTCCGCCGCCACCGCCGCCCACACCTGCCGCGGCCCGATTTCCCCGAAATGCAGCCACGGCGAGAGCATCGAGGTCCCATCGCGGTCCGGTAAATTTCGCGCGTCCGCATAGTTGTCCATCGCGCGCGCGACAAAGGTCTTCAATCGCGCCGCCGCTCCTCCCTCACCCGGCTGCCACGTCGCGGCAAGCCCCGCGTCCCACTTGATTTTCGGCCGCAGCTCCAGCTCCGCCAGCTCCAGCGATTTCGGCCACGTTGCCGGCGCGGCGATCGTCTTTTCGGTGAACTTCACCGCCGGCGGCACCGGCAACGTCAGGCAGTGTTTCCAATACGGCGTAAACACCTGAAACGGCTTGCCCTGTTTGTTTCGAATCAGGTGCGGTTCAAACAGCACCGCGCCACAGAAACTCTTCGCCTCGACCCCTCTCGCCGACAGCTCGGCTTTGATCATGGCATCTCGCCCGATCACCGCCGGTTCATAACGGCGATTCCAAAACACCGCGCCGGCACCGGTCGCCTTCACCAATTCCCGCAACACTTCCACCGCGCTGCCGCGGGCGATCACCAGCCGCGATCCACGCTCGCGCAAACTCGCGTCAAGCGCCGCAAGCGCGTGATGCAACCACCACCGCCCCGCCTCGCCCATCGGCCAATTTCCCTCCGCCGCATCGTCCAATATATATACCGGCACGACGGGACCGCCTCGCCCCACCGCCGCCGCGAGCGCCGGGTTATCCTGCAACCGCAGATCTTGCCGAAACCAGATAAGAGTGGGAGTGACCGTCATTCGCCCGAAGAAGCCCCACCGCCGCCGCAAAGCAAGCCACCCGGGCGCAAATTTCCGCGCCCCCGCGCCAACCGCCTCCTCCAGGTAGGTCTCCGCTCCGCCCTCACGTTCGCCGGACCGGCAACCTGCTGATCGCCGCTATGCCCCAACCTCCACCCCACCGCGATGACCGCCACTTACCCACAGCGCTCACTCCAAGTTCGACGGTCTGAGTAGCGCGCTAAAAATTCCCAACGGAAAGCGTACCCGCGACGTTACTTTTACGAGGGAGCCGGACGTGCTCGGGTCATGTAGCGCCGAACCCCCCACGGGTTGGGCGGGGCGAATTCCACGAAAATCCTGGGATGTTACTGCGGCGAAAAAAAAGGCGCACGGCGTTGGACCCACCGCCTTGCCTGACCACGCCGCGGTCTGCGCGCACGCCATCCTGAAAATGCTGGAAAATCTTCGCTCCCTCGCCCGCCGCTACCCGATTGATTGGGCGGTGCGCATTCGAATGAACAGCGGCCCGCTTATCGGCGGCATCGGCCCAAAAAATTCGTATACGACTTTTGGGGCGAGACCGTAAACAGGGCCAACAGGAGGGTATCACATGGCCAGCCCGGGCGGATTCAGCTCACCGAAAGCACGAGGAAACGGTTAGGGGGAAAATTCG
>Ga0209617_10000383_pt1 | contig 18999 bp, 17 predicted proteins | sample LakEriepJuly2011_2_FD_187459 | JGI IMG/M metagenome (GOLD analysis project Ga0209617, IMG submission 187459) | Freshwater microbial communities from dead zone in Lake Erie, Canada - CCB epilimnion July 2011 (SPAdes) (version 2) | ecosystem: Environmental > Aquatic > Freshwater > Lentic >...
TGCGGGTGGGGAGGTTGAGGAATTGGAAATGTGAGTTATCTCCCGCCAAGAGAATTGGTGTTATTTTATGACTAGGAATATGGAAAAAATCAACTAAATCTTTAGCTGTTGCGTGGGAATTACAAATAATGTGTTGTGCTTGGTTAAGAACTTGGGGAACATAGTAAAGATGATATGGTGTCAGCGGTGAAAAGCGTTTAGGAAAGCGTAATGGTATCATGTCGTGGGACATGACAATAAAGCGAGAGTTGGTGTAGAGGGGTGCTTCGGGAATGGGGGAAAATAAAAGTTGAGATTTGAGGGTTTGATAGATTTTTGGTAGTTGGAATTGTGTCCAAACTAAGCGGCGTAGATGTCCTTTTAATCCTTGTTCTGATGTTAGGTTAGTAGGAGTTTGATAGCAGTTATAGTTAGGGAAAGATTGTGAAGTTAAAAGTGTTGGTTGAAGTCTTTGTAATTGAGGTAAAAGATTAAGAGAGTAAGTAGTTGTACCTGTGGGTTTGGTGAGAAGAAATGAAAGGTTAATTAATAAATGATTTTCCATGCTCTCAGCCTATAGAGAACTTAATTTGCTGGCAAGTAACTGAACAATATGTGAAGCTGCTGATCCTCCACCGTAGAGATGATCGGGAACTTCACTACCAGAAATATTAAGCAAGGCATCTGATATACCATTAGCCACATTTGATGAATCTAGCGGTGGTAAAATTCGATTCCATCCTAACTCTACCAACTCAACCCATTCTGTTTCATCTCGCAAAGTGACACAAGGTACTCGATAGAAAAAAGCTTCTTTCTGCACACCACCAGAGTCAGTTGTAATTAGTTTGGCATTTTTCTCTAATATTACCATATCCAAATATCCCACTGGGTTAATTAAGCATAAAGCATTATTTACTGAATCTAAAAGTCTCTCTCTTTGCAAAGCAGCACGGGTACGAGGATGAAGGGGTAAAACTACAGTTATCTTTTTACTAACTTCTACTAATGCCGTAAAAATGTTTTGTAGTCGTTTTGGATCGTCAGTATTTTCTGCACGGTGAACAGTTGCCAATATATAGTTTTGAGAAGTCAATTTTAAATCTTGTAAAATTAAGCTTTTATCTTCTGCTTTAGTGAGATAGTCCAAAGCAGCATCATACATTACATCACCTACTAAATGAATTTTTTCCTCAGCAATACCCTCGTTTCTCAAATTTTCCACAGCCGAATCAGTAGGTGCAAATAATAAATTAGCAGCATGATCAGTAAGAACCCGATTAATTTCTTCTGGCATTCTCCGATTAAAAGAACGTAATCCTGCCTCAACATGAGCTACTTTTATATGTAGTTTAACAGCAGCGATCGCTGCTGCCAATGTAGAATTGGTATCACCATAAACTAATAACAAATCTGGTGATTCTTGCAATAATACCTCTTCAATTTTCTCTAACATTCTCCCAGTTTGCGCCCCATGAGAGCTAGAACCAATTCCTAAATGGTAATCTGGAGTAGGAATTTCTAACTCTTGGAAAAACACATCAGACATATTTTCATCATAGTGCTGGCCTGTATGAACTAAAACTTCTTGTATTTGGGGATGAGACTGCAACCTACGAGAAACTGCCGCTGCTTTGATAAACTGAGGACGAGCGCCAACAATTGTGAGAATTTTCATGATTTTTCCATCTGTTGATATAAGTTGAGTAAATTTTGTGATTCTCTTTCCCAGTTATACTGATTTCTGACTGCTTCTTGTCCTCGCTTTCCCATCGTCTCAGCAACTTCTGGATTTTCTAAGAGATATTGAATAGCTTGGGCAATTTCCTGTGGTTTTAAAGGATTAACCAATAAACCACACCCAATTTCCTCAATTATTTCCCGCCATAAAGGAAAATTTGAGGCAATAATTGGCAAACCTGCAGCCATATACTCAAACATTTTATTCGGTAAGGCAGCTAAGTGATCTCGTTCTGGATGAAAAATGACCAAACCAAGTCTGGCCTGTGTTAAATACTTAACCATATTATTACGAGATTGCCAACCTAAAAATTTGATCCTTTGCCATCCCGGTAACTGTTCTATCTGGGTTTTCAGATTTGGTGGCGAAAACTCTCCCAACAAAAATAATTGTGCCGTTAAGGTTTTAGGTAATAGTTCCATTGCCAAAACCATTTCTCGAATAGCACGAATTTCAGAAATTTTTCATTCCTCAAAAGTAACATTAAAGCGTTCCGCCCAGCGAATTAAATTTACCCAACGCCAAATCCGAAAATCAAAGGTAGATTTTCCTTCAATTACTGCTTGCCATTCAGCTTTTACCTGTGGCAAATTTAAGGCAGGAATTTGGTTAGCTGTTTCACGGTTAAGGACATTTTCTATCCAAGGACGCAAGTTTTGCAACCAACTTTGTTCAGGTGTGGCAAAGCCAATTTTATCTTTACGCTCTAAGATTGGATCAGGAACAATACCCCGCATGGCTTCGCGAAATATGGCTTTGGATGTGCCATCTTTAGCAATAATAAATTCTTCTGGTAAAGAGAAAACAAAGTTAACTAAAGCTGGTGTGAGGAAAGGAACTCGACTTTCAATAGAATGTGTCATAGAATTACGATCTTCATAGCGCAGGAGCATAGGCAGACTATTTTCTGTTAAAGCGTTATAAAGTTCTTGACGCAATATATCTTCACCACTTTTACCAGCATAGGTTTTAGGTACTAGTCCATTTTGAGTAAACCATTCACCGTTTAACCAGTTAGGTATTAAATCTTTCTTAACTAACTGTCTTACGGATATTTGCCAACTTGGTGGTAAGAGTAATCCTACTGCTCTAAGCAGCATCTTTTTCTGGTTAGTTTCAGGTAGGTTTGTTATTTGTTGAAAAAACTGATTAGCATCTCCCCATTTCCCTTGACGCAACATAGAAGCAAGTCTGGCGGCTAGGTAGGGGCGATAGCCACCCAAGATTTCATCTGCTCCCTGACCATCTAGCATAACTTTAATCCCCGCTGCTTTTGCCATTTGGAATACTCGATACTGAGCATAAATACTGGTGCTACCGAAAGGTTCATCTTGCATATCAATGAGTGTATTTAAGTCTAATACGAGTTCTTCAGGAATTGCCTGTACTTTATGTCCGACAACAGATGCCGCTTTTGCTACTATATCTACCCATTTTTCTTCACTCAGGGATGGATCTGAGGCTATATAGCTAAATGTGTGGAGTTTAAGTTTTGAGCCTTGTAGATGCCGCATTGCCATGACAATAGCAGAAGAATCTATACCTCCAGAAAGGGCAGCACCTACTGGTACATCACTTCGCAAGTGTAAGCTAACACTTTCTAAAAATAAGTGACGTAAGTGTTCTTTAGCTTCTTTAAATGTAATATCTGAGTGTTGGTTTAATTCTAAGTGCCAGTATTGCTCAATTTGGGGCTGCTGGGGTTTATCTAGAGAAATTTTGAGAAAATGGGCTGGGGGTAATTGTTTGATATCAGCAAACAGGGTTTCACTACCGTAGTCAGTTAGTCCAGAATGTAGATAGTCGTATAGTCGCTGAGGATTGACACGGCGGTTGACACCAGGTAGTTGAAGTAGTGCTTTAATCTCAGAAGCAAAAGCGAATCCATCCTGCCAATAAGTATAGTAAAGGGGTTTAATGCCAAAAAAGTCACGGGCTAAAAACAAGGTTCTTTCCCAAGTATCGAGAATAGCAAAAGCAAACATCCCGACGAGTTTGTTTAAAGCTGTGACACCCCACTGAGTATAAGCAGCTAAAAGCACTTCTGTATCAGAGTGGGAATTAAATTGGTGTCCTAAAGCTTCTAACTGAGTTTGAAGTTCGAGGTAGTTATATATTTCACCATTAAATACGATATAATATCTCCCATCAGCCGTTCCCATTGGTTGCCACCCAGCAGGACTCAGGTCAAGAATGGACAGGCGACGATGCATCAACCAGATACGGCTATCCTTAATAGCTTCAGGATGACGGGAAATTTCGACAGGACTTGTTCCTGACCATCCTAAAAATCCTAGATCATCAGGTCCGCGATTACTCAAGGAATGACTCAGAGATTTAACCTTCTGCCATTCAATTATTGAGCCTTGCGATAAGAATATTCCAGCTATTCCACACATTAAACTATGACACCTATTTTTATTTGCAGTTTAAATTTGAAAGGATTATTTTTTTACTATTCTTTTAATATATCTAAATAATCTTTTTAAATGATTATAAATTAAATTATAAACAAAGTGATCTATTAATGTTGTGGCTTTCAACAAGATAGCCAGAAGAAAATAATTATAAATATTGGGTGTTTTGATATATATATTGCCCTTATTATGAGTTTCTATAGCTTTTTCTATAGATTCTGCAAAAACTTTATAGCTATATTTATGACTTAAATAAATTTCTCGATATGCACATTCAGTAATATTCATAGTATATGTGATATCTGCTATTTTATTCACTATTTCATCCAAGTTAGAAAAATCTTTTTTGATGGGTATATAGTGACGATGTGGCTCTAAAACACCATCGTAATGTCCTTCTACAAGAACTTGGCAAGTTTTAGTAATTATTGCTTCAAAGTGACGCGGACTAATAGCAAAAAACTGATAATCATTCCATCCTTGAGGCAATGCCTTGTCAACTTCTTCAAATGATATTTCTTGGTTATCTTCTAATAGCTTCTGGATTGATAATTGAATTTCTCCATGCTTATCTAAAGCACTAGAACCACTTTCACATCCAATTATTGTTTTACTAGATGCTAAAAAATCCAACCATTTATCACCTAAAATTGTATCTTTGTCTAAAGTAGAAATATCGCATTTAAGGTGAAATAAATTAGCTTTATCTTTGATAATATCAGCAATTTGATATTTAAGTTGTCCATGACTACCAAATTTATATGGCAAGCGTCTTGCCCGGTAAATAATGTCAAAATTTCTTGCATCTATAGGAATAGCTGTTTTGGCATATTCTTGAGCAGTTTTATCATCAATATAGCCAGTTAAGCATTTATAAAATACTCCAATTTTATGCATTTTAGGATAGAGTATTTGGCGTTGCTCTTCATTAAAGTTAGAGAAAATTACTGATACATTCCATTCAAAAAACCATTCATCTAATATCATTGAATAGTCATACTCATCTTGTGGAATGGCGATTTTAACACAATTAGCATCTTTTATCCATTGAAGTTGCCATTTCCAATATTCAAACACCTTCGACCAGCGTATAGAAAGAAAGGTTGTGTGTAGAACGATGGCATCAAAATGAAAATAACGTAGCCATGAAGGCGCACCCATTAGGCAGTTATAATAATATATTTTATGTTGATTCTCGGAATATTGTAAGGTATGTAAATGATGTCGAACGGCTGAACGCATTTCTCCAGGCTGAGAGTGTCTATACAGAACTAATATGCATTGAGGACTGATTAGCATTTTCCTTCATTGTTGCGATACATAAGGGTCTTTTCTTGTAGTTAGTATAACTGGAGTCGGTAAGATACTGACTCCACAAGGGTAATTAAAATCAAGTATGCAAATCAGATAACTTTCAGATACTAATCTTTTGAGCTAACCTTTCTTTGACCTTCTGACAAACTCTTTTAACTCCCTCAGATAGAGATACTTTTGGTTGTATCCCTAATAGCTCTTTCTGTCTAATTAAGAGGGGATTTTTAAGCAAAGTCATCCTTGGTGGAAGGTCTTTATAAGTAATTAATTCAGAAGGAGCATCTAGTTCCTTACGAATCATTTCAGCTAAATCAGCAATTGGTATAATTTCTGGATGACCAATATTGATTGTGGTGTATTCAGTTATTTTAGTAGCAGCCTCAATGGCTGCCACTGCATCAGAGACGTGCAACCAGCCACGGGCACTACCTTGATGTACTTCTATTGATTTACCAAGTGCGAGATTACTTGCAAAACGTATCATTGCTGAACGGTGATCGCCCATATCTTCGTTTTCATCATACATCATAAAAGGTCGAAGCGTAACGGCTCTCAAACCATAAGTTCTGGCTTCATATTCAACCAATTTCTCTCCTAGCAACTTAGATAAACCATAACGATTATTCGGTTGAGGATCGGAAGTTGATTCATCCATTGGGTTATTCTCTGGACCATAAACCTCAGAGGTAGAGAAAAAAACGGTCATGGCATCCACACGTTTACATAATTGAAGAATATTATTAATACCAGCCAAATTAGTAGTTATTGCTAATTGAGCTGCTTGCTCGCAAGTGACACGACTCACAATTGCCGAGAGGATAAAAATAACATCAGGCTTCCAATCTAAAAAAGCCGTAAGTAAATCAAGCGGATAATTGATATCAGCCATTAAGTAATCTTGGCGATACCCAGGACGAATGTCAGATTCTAACACTTCATAACCCTTGGCTCTTAAGTATTTTACCAAAGGATTCCCAATATTTCCTTCTGAACCGATTACAAGTGCCTTCATTTCTTTTCTCCTACTATTATTCTGATTACATTATCCACAAATTTGAATACAAATATAAATTTTGAATATAAAATATCTTTAATCGGAGCAGGATAGTATCTTATTCTCAAATTCCTATAAATTCTCAGAGGGGAATTTACTTTTTTTAGGTTTTTCAATTTGATAGTTAATTTGAAAAATAAATTACCTCCATTAATTAATTTATTAACTTGAATTATTTTTCCTGGACTGATATATGGTTTCAAACCATAATCTATTAATTTATTATCAAACTCTACGACAAACTGCTTATAAGTGTATTTACCAGAAATGATAAGATCGTTATAAGCATTATCTACTAATTGAGAACGTATTTCTGGATTTCTGAACATACTTATCACACTATCAAAATTAGAGAAATCTTTTTTCAATGGAATATAATGAACCATAGGCAGGAGAATTCCTGAATAATTGCCCTCAAATAGTATCTGACAAGTTTTTAGAGCAGCAGCTTCAAAATGACGCGGACCGATTGTTCTATAAGGAATGTTATTTTCCCATTGATACAGCAGTTTGTCATGTACTTCTTCAAATGTCATCTGAGGATTTACTTCTATCAATTTTTCGCATTCTTTACGTACCAAACCATGAATATCCATTATGGATACTCCTGCTTCTACTCCTAAAACAGCTCGACATTCCGCTAAAAATTCATACCATGCGTTACCATATATTCTTTTATTCTCTTCTGTAGAAATATCTATTTTCAAGTCTAGTGTCTGCGAATAATCAGAAAAATAAATAGCTATTTCTGTTTTCTCTTGAGCGCCTTTTCCAGTATAAAACCATGGTATTTTTCGCCCGCGATATCCAATATCGATCTTCTTTTCCAATTCCGATTTTGTAATTTGCTTTCCTAGCTTGATTAAATCATCACTAACATAGCTAGGTATGTTGTAAACAATAGTATCAACTTTAGTATATTTCAAATAAAAATCCTTAAAATATTGTGGCTCTAACAATGTGTATATACAATTAATCCCAAAATCATTTATGAATTTAAATCTTTCCTCACAACGGTAATACTCATCTTGAAAAAAGGCTATCTTCCAAGAGTTTTTACTGTTTGATAAGAAACTATAAAAATCTTTATCTAACATATAAGGATATGAACCGAAAATAGAGTAATGCAATATTATAATTTTAAAATCTAAATCCCGCAAATTAGGCGGTATACCTAATTCAGTATTAATAGACCAAACATGAAAGCTAGAAAGAGATTTTATTGCATTTATGTGTTCCATAATTGTGGGAGCATTTGGTGCGATAAAATGATGGTAAAGAAGTAGAATTCCATTAACTTGTAATTTTTCCATAAAAGATACTGGCTTTCCCAGAGTGGGTATGATAAGTTAAAAACGGCATTGCTAGTTAGTCTAATTAATATTACCACATAGTTACTTCAATACATCTATTTAGTTGTATTATCTACATATTTAAGATAATATTCAACTCCTTTATCTGAATTACCATCAAATAGTAGTTTCCCTTTGTCTAACCAAATTACACGATGACATGATTGTTTGATAAACTCCATTGAGTGTGATACGACTAGTACTGTTGCCCGATCATCCCACAATTTTTCAATTCTCTGTTTGCATTTATTTTGAAAGCTTTGATCCCCTACAGATAAAACTTCATCTAATATTAAAATATCCGGCTGTACTGCTGTTGCAATAGCAAACCCCAGGCGAGCTATCATACCTGAAGATAATGCTTTAACAGGAACAAGTGCATAATCCTGTAACTCAGCAAACTCCAAAATATCTGGTGATCTTTTTCGCATTTCTACCCTAGAAAATCCTAGTAGAACGCCATATAGTTCTATATTGTTCATCACAGAAATTTCTAAATCAAACCCTGCTCCAAGTTCAATTAATGGTGCAATTTGACCACCTACTCGCACTGAACCAGTTGTTGGCTTCAAAATTCCAGATAAAACTTTTAGCAGTGTTGACTTGCCTGCACCATTACAACCTATAATCCCTATTTTTTCGCCTCTTTCTGCTACAAAATCTACTTGATCCAATACCAATTTTCTAGTAGGGGAACGATATTTGGCCTCAAAAAACGATAACACTGTCTTTTTAAGGTCGTAAGAAAACTCTTCTTGTGTCCTTCGTGACAAAGAAACTTTATTTAAACGAATGACTTCCATTTACAATAAATCCATAAAATGAGAATGCCACAATTGAAAACAAATCCATCCAATCGACAGAATAATTATACCACTGAGTAATGCGCCCAAAACTAAAGTTAAATCAGGCTCGGCTCCTGATAAAGCAATTTGACGAAAACTTTCAATAATTGGCGATAATGGATTCAAATTAAAAATAATTTTGAACTTTTCTGGTACGATTGCCGCTGGATAAAATATGGGAGTTCCAATAGACAACATAAATACAACTAACTCATAGAAATATGGTAAATCTCTAAAAAATACATATAATGCACTAGCTAAAAATCCAACCCCTGTAGATACTAACACTAAAGCTAGAAAAGGTAAAATTAACGCTATCACATTTACTAAGCTTTTTGAAGTAATCAGTGCCATCAATGCCAGTAAGGGTAAAGTTCCGATAGCAAACTGAAACACATTACCCGCAATCATTGATACTGGAAAAACGCTGACTGGCAATCGAATTTTGTTTAATAGCGATCCATTCGCTACTACACTGCTTAATGCTTGGGATGTAGATGCTGAAAAAAAGTTGATCACCACCAATCCAGTAAAGGCTGCTAACACATAATTTAGTACAGAATTATTATAATACTTGGCAAAGGTAGCTCCAAAAATTGCAGTATACAAACTTGTCATAATGATCGGGTTAAACAAAGACCAATATACACCTAAAAATGAACCCCGATAACGAACTTTGAGATTGCGAGACACTAATACGTTTAGCAGCTCCCAATAGCGGTGTAATTCCAATACATTTAAATACTTTTCAAGTCTAAATCTTGGCATAGTTTTATATTTTACTCTCTAAATATATTGACCACTTGAGACAGAACAAATTGTGCATTAAGCACTTGAAAGTAACTCGACTTTTTTCCATTTTATTTAAAGGTAATTCAGCTATCAGTTCAAAAATAGACTCAAAGAACTTGAGCTAAGTGTTTTAGAAAGTCTTTATGGTAGCAAAATTACTAAAATATAGTGTAAATGAATGGAGCTAAAACAGAGCCATGTGCAACGATCATAATCAGTCCCACAACTACAAGGCTAATCACTAAGGGGATCAGCCAGTATTTTTTCCTGGCTCTTAGGAAATCCCAAATATCGTTAAGTAAATCAATTGAGTCTCTTATCATAGTAGTCAGAATGGTTTTTTCATATTTTTAAGATTGCGATTAGAGAGTATCCGATAGCTTTCTAGCTTAATATCTGGCTTTTTTGGTATCGAAGTATGCTTAAACAACCTCATAAGAATAGCAGTTGGGTACAGAATAAAGTAGAAGATAACGGTTAATATTATCATATTTTGTACCAAGCCTACATAGTATCCTAGTTTCATCCATAAAAAATAAGGTAATCGAAGGGATAAAGGTTTCAAAATTGCCATTGTACAGATAAAAACGGCTAATAACCAAACCAGTGGTGATACTGAACTGGAATGTATAATCCAAGGAATAAAACCAAATACGATTGCAATTATACTTCCTAAAGTAATTCCAAATTCTTTTAGTGTAGTTGAACTAATACCAGAGATATCTTGTCTAGTTATTTTTTCCATAAATTATTACATATTATTAATCTAGTTCAAATTTTGCCATCCAACTAGTATCTGTTTTTCGATATGGTTGTAATTCTTTTGAAAGTAAAAAATTTTCTATAACTAGGTAGTCCATATCTGTCCTTAAGAAACATCTGTAGGCATCTTCAGGGTTACAAACAATTGGTTCTCCTCGAACATTGAAAGACGTATTAACAAGTAAAGGACAGCCAGTTAAAGCATTAAAATGCTGAATTAAATTATAGTAGCGAGGATTTGTTTCCTCATGTACGGTTTGAATTCTTGCTGAGTAATCAACATGAGTTACAGCAGGTATACAAGATCGTGATATATTAAGTTTATCAATACCAAACAAATTACTTTGTTCTTCGGTCGTTACAATTTTATGCTTTTCTTTTATGGAAGCAACTAACAACATATATGGACTAGGACGATCAATATCAAAGTAATCTTGTACTTTTTCTGATATTATAGATGGAGCAAAAGGACGGAATGATTCTCGATACTTAATTTTTAGATTCATGGTAGATTGCATTTTTGTATTGCGAGGATCTCCAAGAATGGAACGGTTTCCTAGCGCACGCGGACCAAACTCCATACGACCTTGAAACCATCCAACAACAGATCCTTGAGCTATGATTTCTGCTACTTTAGAAAATAGCTGTGAATCTTCTAGTTCTCTGTAAGAAGCATTAACTGAATCTAAGTATATTTGTACCTGTTCTCTTGTAAAAGAAGGACCAAGATATGATCCTTGCATACTATCTACGTTGGATTTCGTAGTACGTTGATTATTTTCATGCTGATACCAAAAACTTAGTGCTGCTCCAATCGCTCCTCCAGAATCACCAGCCGCTGGCTGTATCCAGATATCCTTAAATTTGGACTCTCTCAAAATTCTTCCATTTGCTACACAGTTCAGAGCTACGCCCCCAGAAAGGCATAAGTAATCAGCAGATAGTTCTTTTTTCAATGTTGCTACCAGCTTTAATACAATTTCTTCTGTTACTTTTTGAATGGAACTAGCTATATCCATATCACGTTGAGTTATATCAGCTTCGGGTTTTCGAGGAGGAGCATCGAATAGTCTGTGAAACTTCTCATTAGTCATAGTTAAACCAATCGCATAGTTGAAATAATCCATATTTAAGCGAAAGGTTCCATCTGATTTTACATCGACTAAATGATTAAAAATTAGATCTGTATATTTAGGCTCTCCATAAGGAGCAAGCCCCATCAACTTGTATTCTCCAGAATTGACCTTGAAGCCTGTATAGTATGTAAAGGCTGAATAAAGTAATCCTAATGAATGAGGGAAATGGATCTCCCATTGAGGAATTAATTGATTTTTGTCTCCTAACCAAACAGAGGTTGTTGCCCATTCTCCTACACCATCTAGACAAAGAACGGCAGCACTTTCAAATGGGCTAGGGAAGAATGCAGAAGCAGCGTGTGATTGATGATGTTCAGCAAAAAAAACAGAGGGCAAACTAGCAATTCTAATATTATTTATTTTAGACAGTTCTTTTTTAAGAAGGGTTTTAAGATATAGTTTTTCTTTTAACCAAATGGGCATTGAAGATAAAAATGAACTTATACCATGAGGAGCATATGCCAAATATGTTTCCAAAAGGCGTTCAAATTTGACAATAGGTTTGTCGTAGAATACAACTGCATCTATATCCCCAATCTGAATATTTGCTTGTGATAAACAATAAGCAATTGCATTAGCAGGAAATTTTGCATCATGCTTTTGTCTTGAAAATCGCTCTTCTTGAGCTGCCGCAATTATCCTTCCATTTTCTAATAAAGCTGCTGCACTATCATGATAGTAAGCGGATATTCCTAGTATTCTTTTCATGTTAATTATCTTATTAAATTGGTCAATTGTGAGTCAATATATGCTTTTCTTTCATAAAACTAAATAGCCGCTGTGCTATTTTTTGATTACCTGCGGGAGAGTAATGTATAAAATCAACATACATCTTACTTCTATCTTCCTTATCCATTATTTTCCGTGTGTCCAAAAAATAAACACTATTGCTATTGCTATTACTAATTTCTATAATCATATTATTATACTCATCTATCATTTCTTTCCATGCTTCAACATATAGTTTATTTTTATAGTAAAGAGGAAGACTAGAATTTTTTTCAGTATTGTCGATTTGGTAGTAAAATGGATCTACTGGCATTAATATAACTCGGATATTCCGAGCTTGGCAAAAACGAATAAAATTAGATAACTCAAACTTAACTGCATTTACCATTTTGGAAGATGGATACTTCTCATAGTTCCTTGTCGTCATTTTAGGGGAAGCAGATGCCACTAGGCTTCCATAAACAACTTGAGTATAAAAAATAGTTGCTAGATTATAGTCTTTAGGTAAAATATTAAAACGTATTGAAGCCCAAGTTATATCTAAATTCCAGAACTCTCTATACCAAGAAAGCAAAGAAATATCATTAGCAGCTTGAAGAGTAACTAATTGAGGACTTTTATAAAATTTTACAACATCTAATTTAAATCTATCTATTGACTGGCGCATATTATACGAAGGCACACCAGCATTAATGACTACTGTTTCATCACTTTCTTTCCGCAAAATTGTGTAAAGTTGGCTAGGATAAGTTTCTTCATCTCTAACTCCTACACCATAGGGAACAGAATCGCCCAAATTAACAATTTGTATTTTCCCGGATGAAGGTGAGTGCGGAACTACTCTAAAACTACGCTCATCAATAGTTATGCCCTGTACTTTATCTTGAAACCCAGCACGTAAAGTATATTGTCTTCTATCTGCTACTTTATCTGCATAAGGAATTTTAAAAGAGGATGCTGTTCTCTCCGATAACCAACAGTTATTTTGTATTCGATAATAAAGCTGTAAAAATATCTCTATTAAGAGTATTGTTAAAAGTGCTGAAAAAACTAACGGGGTAGCTTTCTTTTGAATTTGATGCAATTGCTGAAGTATATTGATTTTCTCTTTATCCATTTTTCAATCACTTTATTAAGTAATAAATACCTTAAACCATTAAGTAATAAATACCTTAAACCTGTAATAACTACACGTTCTTAACCTCCGCAGTTAAAGCTTGGCTAATAGCATCTGTAATCCGATTAACAGCTACATAATCAAGTTCCGGCCAAATTGGTAAACTTAAAACCTGAGTAGCTAGTAAATCACTCACTGGATTTGCAGGATATTGACCTTTATACACTGGTAATTTATCTTGCGGCACAGGATAATAAATCATTGAGCCAATACCCTGTTCAGTTAAATATTTTTGCACTTGATCACGCTTACCATCTAAAACCCTAATTGTATATTGATGAAATACATGGCCATCTGCTATTTCTGGTGTGACTATACCAGGGACATCTACTAATAACTGGTTATAGGTTTTAGCGACTATACGCCTACCTTCATTCCATTTATCAGTGTAAGGTAACTTTACACGCAAAATAGCTGCTTGTATAGTATCTAGACGGGAATTATAACCCAAAACCTCATTGTGATATTTCTTTTTAGCCCCATGTACTCTCAGCATCCTAGCTGTTTCTGCAACCTGGTCATCATCGGTAACAATTAGTCCACCATCACCGTAAGCACCTAAGTTTTTGGAAGGGAAGAAGGAATAAGCACCCACGTGACCAATTGTGCCTGTATGTTTACCGTTAACACAATCATGATTATAGTATCTAGCACCAAATGACTGGGCGCAGTCTTCAATAACTTTTAAATTATACTCTTGAGCAATATCCATAATTGCCCCCATAGCTGCCGGATGACCATAGAGGTGAACTGGCATAATTGCCTTAGTTTGAGGCGTAATTTTGGTGACTATTGCATCTGAATCAATGTTGAAAGTAGCAGGATTAATATCGGCAAATATTGGTTTAGCACCGACATTACTAATTGATTCCGCAGTCGCAAAAAAGGTAAATGGTGTAGTGATTACTTCATCACCTGTACCAATACCCAAAGCTTTTAAACCAATGATTAAAGCATCAGTACCAGAGTTAACAGTGATCGCATGGCGTACCCCTAAATATCTGGCTACTTCCTGTTCAAATAGCTTCACATCAGGTCCCATGATAAATTGACCAGATTCTAAAACGCGGTTAATAGCTGATTGAATCTCTATTTTTAAAGATTCATATTGGGGTTTAAGATCAAGAACGGGAATATTACTTTGGATCATGCAACTTTAATTACTTGTGTTTCTGATAATTGTTGATATTTAGTTCCTGTAGAATCTATAGCATAGCCATTGTCATCAAAGGAAAGTATATCACCATAGGCACTCATCCAACCAATAATTTTTGCTGGAACTCCAGCAACCATAGCATAGGATGGTACATCTTTTGTCACCACTGCACCAGCAGCTACAAAAGCAGATTCATATAATGTTACACCGCAAACGATTGTAGCATTAGCACCAATGCTTGTACCTCTTTTCACCAAAGTTTTTTGGTAATCATTGCTGGTATTGCGTGGGAACTCACATCGTGGTGTTTTCACATTTGTAAACACCATACTCGGACCGCAAAAAACGTAGTCTTCCAAAATCACCCCTTCATACAAAGAGACATTATTTTGAATTTTGCAGTTATTACCAATGACTACGTTATTAGCAACTAAAACATTTTGTCCGAAGATGCAGTTTTCACCAACTTTCGCTTTACCGAATATGTGACAAAAGTGCCAAATTTTCGTACCTTTACCAATTTTTGCCCCTTCATCTACATAGCTAGATTCATGTATAAAGTAGTTAGTCATGCAGGAATTTCTGTGCCTCCTCTAAAATTTCTACAACTGCAACTCCATTCCAACCATCAGAACGGGGTTTTTGTCGAGTTTTCACACAATCCAAAAAGTGTTGACATTCAATTTTTAATGGTTCAGAGGCCGCTACTTCTACTACTTCGCTGCCTTGGTCGTGATGTTGTAAATTTTGGTCAATATATTTATTCTGAATAGTAACAGTTTGTTGCACCTCATCGTAAACCAGCATTTGTTTTTCGGCAATAACTACAGTGCTACGTTGAGTTAATGGCCAGTACCAAGAACAACTAATTTGGGCTGATTGGCCTGTTGAGAAACTAAGATCAACTTGCACAAAATCGGCTATATTTGCCTGTAAGATAGCTTGTCCGTTAGCTCTGACTTTTTGTAATTTGGGATTTCCCAAGAGGTCAAGAACAACTGAGACATCATGAGGGGCAAATGACCACCAGACATTTTCTTCTTGACGGACTTTACCAAGCTTCAACCTTTGGGTAGCTACGTGCAGCACTTGACCAGCTTTACCAGTAGCTAAATAATCACGCATCCAATTGATCGCTGGTTGATACAATAGCAAATGTCCAACCATCAGAATCCGACCCTGCTGATCTGCATATTCAGCCAGTTTTCTAGCTTCATCCGTTTGCAGCGTCATTGGCTTTTCTACAAATACATCCTTACCAGCCGTCAAAGCTGCCATTGCCAGTTCATAATGAGTGGGTGCGGTCGTTGCTAAGACAATTGCTGCTACATCTGTTTCTATGGCAGCTTGAAAATCAGCATAGATACTGATATCTGGGTAAGTTGTAGCTATTGCCTGTCTGAGTCCAGGATCAGCCTCTGCTACACCCATCAACGCCCCTAATTCGTGGAAATTTCGCACCAGGTTTTTGCCCCAGTTCCCTGCTCCAACTACAATTACTGATTTTTCTTTAAAATCTCTCACCACTTACCCATCCCTACAACATAGTTACTTTATCATGATCGCAATCAAGATGACGAGTTATTCCCCGTGTATCTAGAACCACTTTCGACTTAGCTACCAAATTGACGTAATCTATCTGACTGTGTTCAGTAATAATAATTACTAAGTCAGCAGAGCTAATTTTTTCCTCTGTTAGCTCCACACTAGAGTAGGTTTTGCCTTGCACCTCAATTTGTGGAACAAAGGGATCATGATAACTAAGTGTGATTTTATCTTCTAAGAGGTAATTAATTACCATTAAAGCTGGAGATTCCCGCCAATCACATAAATCTTTTTTATACGCCACACCCATGAGCAGAATCTTTGATTTAGCAGGAGCAATACCTAAATTATTTAAGACTCTGCGGGCTTTTTCCCTCACAAATATGGGCATGGAGCGATTAATTTCCCCTGCTAAAGCAATAAAATGGGTATTGAAGTTAACTTCCTTAGCTTTCCATTCCAAGTAATGAGGGTCAATGGGTATACAGTGACCACCTACACCCGGTCCTGGATAAAAGGGCATAATGCCAAACGGTTTGGTGTTGGCAGCATCTAGCACCTCCCAGACGTTGAGGTTGAGGCGATCGCATAACATTGCTAACTCATTTACCAAAGCAATATTCACAGATCGAAACGTATTTTCAAATACCTTCACCAGTTCTGCCGCCTTAGCACTACTGACAGGTACTACATGATCAATAGTCTGCTCATAGAATAATTGTGTAACTGCCAGAGAGCATGGATCGGATGCTCCTACTACCTTACTGGTATTTTTGGTAGTGTAACGCTTATTGCCTGGATCTACCCGTTCTGGAGAATGGGCTAAAAAGAAATCTTTTCCTTGCTTTAAACCACTAACCTGTTCTAGAACAGGGCGCATCACCTCATCCGTAGTTCCGGGGTAAGTAGTTGATTCCAAAGTTACCAACTGTCCAGGACGCAACCGTTTAGCAATAGCATGAGTCACATTTTCAACGTAGCTCAGATTTGGAGTCAGATTCTTGGTCAATGGAGTAGGAACGCAAATAACAATAACATCTACATCCGAAACCTGTTCAAAATCCGTAACTGCTTGTAGTTTCCCACTGCTGACAACTTCTTTTAAGTCTTCATCTTGAACATCTGTGATGTAATTATCTGCTATGTTGACTCGTTCAACTCTAAGCGGATTTTGTTCAATCCCTAGGACTTGATAGCCAACTTTGGCTTTCTCAACTGCAAATGGCAAACCTACATATCCCAGACCAACAACGCCAACAATGGCTGTATGGTCGCTAATTTTTTGTTTTAATTTAATTAAATTTTCAGGTTGCTCAGTCATGTTTTTAGCCTAAATTGTCTTGCATAGAACAGGTTTAGCAGTAACTATATTACATAAAAAGTATTTCTAAGAACAATGTATCTATAGTATATACTCAAGAATTGGATGATGTTAACAGGGTTCTCTTAGTTAGCCCAAACTTTATACTAGCAAATCTTTAATTTACTAGGTTAATAGTCTAGCAGTTTTGTGACATATTATATTAATTTATGAAGCGTGTAGTTTTAATTACTGGACACTACTGGAACTCCAAACGCAAGGCAGGGTTTCACTGGTTGGCTGATGCCTTTTTGCGTCAAGGTTGGGAAGTTGTGTTCTTCACCGCACCCCTAAGTTGGCTATCCGTGATTCGTCGAGACTATCGTCTAGACTATCCTGTACTCCAAGAGGCTAACAAACTTCAGCAGGTAGAAACCAAACTTTGGAGCTATATCTGGTTTACACTTTGGCATCCAGCCAATTTGCGGTGGAATGTACTTAACTACCTTAGTCGTAGTTTGTTCCGTCTTTACAGTCAATTACCTCTTGGACCAGTAGCTTCCATGATTGAAGATGCTGACCTTTTTATCTTTGAAAGTACCCCGGCACTACTACTGTTTGAACGATTTAAACGCCTTAATCCTAATGCTAAGTTTATCTATCGTGTTTCCGATGATCTCCGATTATTACGCAACCATTCTGTTGTCTTAGAAACAGAACAGCGAGTAGCATCTCAATTTGATTTAGTCAGCGTACCTAGTCAGTATATTTACCGTAATTTTACTGACTTGCTAAATTTGGAATTGCACTTACATGGTATTCGTAAAGACCTGTTTGATCAGGAATATACTAATCCTTATCCACCCTCAAATTATCCAAATATTATATTTGTGGGTAATTCTTATTTTGATATAGATTTTATCGCCCAAGCCAGTCAATTATTTCCTAATTGGCAATTTCATATTATTGGACCAATTAAAAATTTACCTGCAAAGAACAATATCATTTCCTATGGAGAATTGCCGTTTGTAGCGACTATTCGCTATATTAAATATGCAGATATAGCTCTTCAAATACGTGCCTATAGTCCTGGTATAGAGTCTTTAACTGATAGCCTGAAAATGATTCAATATACTTACTGTCATTTACCTATTGTTGCTCCAGCCTATTTATCATCTTCAAAACCTCATGTTTTCTATTATCAACCGGGATATGTTGACAGTATTCGTAATGCTTTAGTTGAAGCCCAAAGCTATAAACGTGATCAAATTCAAACTGATCAAATCTATTCTTGGGATGAACTGGTCTACTATTTTTTGAAAGTACCCAATAAAAATGTAGTTTGATGAATCCTCTTCAGTTATGGTAGATTTGTAACCGCTCAATAGTTCGGGGTAAATCGTTCAATGACAAGCCTCAAATGGCGTAAAATCGTTCCCGAATAGGTAGTCCGCCCCCATTTATTGAGCAGATACGTAGATTTGACAATAATCATTGGTATTAGTCTATCTCTCCACAACCATTTTAAGCAAGTTACTAATATTAATAGTTGTGTATAGTGTAAGGAGCTTTCCATCCCACATTCCGCACCCCCAAGTGTCACACCCCAAGAAAACCGATATATTTAGTACATAAGAACTAATGTCTGTGAGGGTTGACTAAAATTTATTGAAGCTAAATAGGAATAACTACTATTAAAG
>Ga0209617_10000385_pt1 | contig 18959 bp, 10 predicted proteins | sample LakEriepJuly2011_2_FD_187459 | JGI IMG/M metagenome (GOLD analysis project Ga0209617, IMG submission 187459) | Freshwater microbial communities from dead zone in Lake Erie, Canada - CCB epilimnion July 2011 (SPAdes) (version 2) | ecosystem: Environmental > Aquatic > Freshwater > Lentic >...
GGCGTCGGCGCCAGCGTGCCCTTCACCCTCACGATCCGCGCCCCCGCCAGCGCGCCGACGGTGACCAGCGCCTCCACTGCGGCGGGCACGGTCGGCACGGCCTTCACGTATCAAATTGCGGCGACGAACTCGCCGGTGAGTTACAACGTCACCGATCTGCCGTCGGGCCTTGCGCTCAATTCGACCTCGGGCGCCATCACCGGCACGCCGTTTGCCCCGGGCGTATTCAAGATCAAGGTCAGCGCCAATAATGCTACGGGCAGCGGCTCTGAAACTGAAGTCAGCATGACTCTGGCCGCAGCGGCCGGGGCCCCGGTGGTCTCCAGCAGCGCCACCGCGAGCGGCTCCACCGGAGCAGTCTTCACCTACCAGGCCGCAGCCACCGGCAACGTCGCAGCGTGGAATGCCAGCAACCTTCCGGCTGGCTTGGATATCGATGTGCTGACCGGCCTAGTCTCCGGCACCCCCGCCGTGGACGGTATCTTCAATGCCACGCTCACCGCGCGTAACGCGACGGGGGTCAGCGCACCGTATGCGCTGCGGCTGACCGTGGCTCCAAGCCTCGCCACCTCGGCTGTGACCAGTGCCACGACGGCGAACATCGCCCCGGGCGCAGCCTTCAGCTATCAAATTGCGGCTGGAAATTCCCCGGTGAGTTACAACGCATCCGATTTGCCCGCCGGCCTCACGCTCAATGCCGTCACCGGCCTCATCAGCGGCACCGTCCGGGTGCCCGGTACTTACTTGATTGCCGTCAGCGCCAATAACGCGTCCGGCCCAGGCCCGGTCACCACGCTCACGGTCGCTGTTGCCGGGGTCGATGTCACTGCTCCGACCAACCTGACGAGCATCTCCACCCGCGCTAGGGTCGGCACCGGGGCCAATGTACTCATCGCCGGCTTTGCAATTGCCGGCACGGAGCCGAAAGCGGTCTTGATTCGCGCGGTCGGTCCGACTCTGAGCGGATTTGGGCTCACGGGCGTGCTGGTCGATCCGGTGTTGGAGCTCTACCGCGCCGATCGCTCGAGCCTGGCGGTCAACGACAGCTGGGACTTGGAAGGCAACGCGGCGGCCATCACCGCTACTTCGGCCCGGGTCGGCGCGTTTGCGCTACCTGGCGGCAGCACCGAAGCGGTCATTAACGTCACGCTGCCCCCCGGCAATTACACCGCCCAAGTCCGCGGTGCCGCCGGCGGTACCGGCATCGGTTTGGTCGAGGTGTATGACGCCGGCACGGGCACGGAGAATTCGCGGCTCAGCAGTATTTCCTCGCGCGCCGAAGTCGGCGTAGGCGGCAATATCTTGATCGCGGGCTTTGTGGTCCGAGGCACTGAGCCAAAGACTATTTTGATCCGTGGCGTGGGCCCGGGTCTCGATGCTTTCCTGGCCGGTTCGCTGGCTAACCCCAAGCTGGAACTCTACCGCAGCGCGACCCTGATCAACGAGAATGACGATTGGACCGATCCTGCCATCGCGGCGGCCGCTGCGCGGTCCGGGACCTTCGCCATCGCCGTCGGCAGCCGCGATGCCGCCCTCCTCGTCACTCTGCAGCCGGGATCCTATACGGCCCAAGTCAGCGGCGTGATGGCTTCGAGCGGAGTGGCGCTCATCGAGGTTTATGAATTGCCGTGACCAATCGGGCTGTAAAACCGACCGCCGGGTGGGCTCGCTTCTGCCTTTTCGATTCTTCCGTGCTGACACGATGAGCGCAACGCCTCGGCCGGCAGGAGTCTGCTTGCAGGCGATGCCGCGTAGTCCTCCACCGCGGTTTCTTGAATCGCCCGCCAGCGGGCTCCTACCTAGGGCCTCCGCGAGCTTCAGCTCGGACCTGAGCCAGAATGGGACGCCGCCATGAATCGCCGCCGCCGCTTCGCTCTGCTCACCGCCGTCGCGCTCATCTGCTCGATCGGGTTCTTCCTGCACCGACTGGGGTCGCCCGCCGCGCCGCCGTCCGTCGCCAGTCCCCGCGAACAGGCGCAGGAGGCCGGACAAAGATTCGCCGCCGCCCTCGCGACCGATCCGGGTGCGGCGCTGGCGCGACTTCGCGCGCTGCCGCCGGGTGCCGAGCGCGACACGGCGCTGCAGCTGTGGCTCGCCGCGCTCCATCGGCGTGATCCCGAGGCTGCGCTGGCGCAGGCCCGCGAACTCGTGGGCACGCGCGAACAGGCGGCGATTTACTCGGTTTTTTTCGATACCTTTGCGCGGGAGAGTCCGACGCTCGCGGTGACGCGACTGGCGGCGGTACCGCCGGGTCCCGGCAGAGAGAACGCCCTGCGCGCGCTCGCCTCCGTCTGGCTGCGGGCCGATGCTCCGGCCGCGCTCGCGTGGGCGCAAAGCTTGCCCGACCTCGACCGGGCGCCGGCCATGGAGAGTGCGTTGTTTGAACTCGCCCGGCGCGATCCATTGCAGGTGATCGAGCTCGCGCCGCAATCGCTCTCGGGTCCCGCGCTGGAGCGAACGTTGTTTCATGCGCTCCAACTGATCACCGCCGCCGATCCGGTGGCCGCCGCGGGGCTGGTGCGGCTCTTGCCCGCCGGGGAAACTCAGACGCGCGCGGCCCTCGACGTGGCGCGTGGTCTCGCGGTGAAAGATCCCGCCGCGGCTCTCGCCTTCGTCGGGCAACTCCCGGTCGGTCCGGCTCAAACCTGGGCTCTGAACAATGCGCTTACGAGCTGGGCGGCCGCGGCGCCGGCCGCTGCCGGCCAGTATGTCGCCGGGCTTCCGGCCGGTGCGGCGCAAGACGCGGCCGCCGCGCACCTCGCGGCACTGCTCGCGATCGATCCGGTGAACGCGTTGGCGTGGGCGAACTCGCTCGGAGCCGCGAGTGCGCGCGATGCGGCGTTGATCCGGATCGCTTCGACTTGGGCGCAGGCCGATGCGCCGGCCGCATCGCGTTGGGCGAGTGCGCAACCGCCGGGGCCGACGATGACGACCGCACTCGGCGGCGCTTTGTCCTACTGGTTGCTGGTCGACGGGCCTGCCGTGCGGAATTTTGTGAGCGAGCTGCCGGCGTCGAGCCAACCCGGCGCCGCCGCGTCGATCGCGCCGCAACTCGCCCAGCGCGATCCCGCGGGGACGATCGCTTGGGCGCAGGCCCTCGTTGCGCCGGCCGCCCGCGAGGCGGCGGTGACGGCCGCGTATGCGCGCTGGCTGGACAACGCCCCCGCTGCCGCCCGCGCGTGGTTGGCGACCGCGAATCTCGCGCCGGAATTGCGCGCGCGGTTGGGTGAAGCAGGATCGCCGACCCGATAGAACTCGGTCGGCGGCGTGCGGGTTTACGGCGATTTTTTCGCAGCTTCGATTTCCGTGCGGAGGGAGCGTGCGCGACTCTCGGCGCGCGCCACGGCATCAGACCGCAATTCCGCTTTCAGCAAGTTGCTGCGGCGAGCCGCTTCCTGATGGCCGAGATTTGCCGCGACCATGAACCAAGCGAGCGCCTCGACCGGGTCTTTTGGCACGCCGTCGCCCCGGGCATACATCAGGCCGAGCAAGTCTTGGGCGTTCGTCAGACCCTGTTTGGCGGCGCGTTGGCCCCAGAGGGCGGCTTGCGGCAGATCGGGCCGGGCGCCGTCGCCATTCAGCAAAAACAGCGAGAGATTGAATTGCGCATCGGCGAGACCCTGTTCCGCCGCACGACGAAACCAACCGGCGGCTTGGACCGCGTCGCGGCTGAGGCCGAGCTCGCCGTTGACGAGATGGAGACCGAGGCGATTTTGGGCATCTGGGTTCTGGTAGTGAGCCTTGATCCGAGTGACCGCGATTTCCGACTCGGCCCGGACGATTTCTTGGCGCTCGTTCAGGTAGATCATCGGGAGGTAATCACCTTCATACTCTCGGCGCCAAAAATTTCCCGTGGTCCGATAAGTTTCCAAATCGGTGAAGCGATACCGGTAGGTCGCCAGGCGGATCATCTGCGGTGGCCGGTCGGGAAACGGGTTTTTCCGGAAAAGCCGGATGATCTCGGGGTTCTGGGCGAGCAGGTGGCCGGCGACGATGGCGTAGATCGAGTGGGGCTCGGGGCGGGTCGCGAGCACGATTTGAAGCGTGCCCTCAAAGCGGGGAAAGTGCGGGGCGATAAAGCCGCTCATCCGATCCAATGGTTGGGGATAGTGAAAAAACTCGTAGGCTCGCCACGTCTGCCCGCCATCGTTGGAGCCGATAAACTCCGTCACGCGATGCACGGGATCGATGTGGGCATATAGTTTGAACGCATTGCTGCTGCCATGGGTGAGAAGAACGGGCGGGACGCTTTCTTTGTCCCAATAAACCGCGATTGAGAGCGCGAAGTGCGCCCAAAGGCCGGTGGCGACCGTGACTTTTTTCCAACCGATACCGGTGGCAGCGGGGGTGGGTGCGGCGGGACCGGGTAGTGACCAAGCGGGAAGACGCCGGCGAAGCAGTCCGGTGGTCCGGGCCAGCATCTGATCGTCGAGCAACAGCAGGCCGAGTCCGATCGCGGCCGTATTGAGCCAGCCGTAGTTGCAGTTGAGTTGGATGCCGGCTTGGAGCGCGATCCAACTCGCGAGCGCGATCCATCGCCCCTTCCGACCGCCAAAGACTGCGAGCAACGGGGCGATGATTTCCGCGGCAAACGTGAGCACCCATTCGACGACGTGCCACGCGTGAGGCAGGTGATGGTTGAAATAGCCGACGATGGTGGGGCTTGGGGCCGATTCGTAGAGCACGTCCATGGCCGTGAAGTTCAGCCAGTGCGGATCGCCGTAGATGAGTTTGGCGAGCCCGGGCCCGAACATGATCCTGAGCAACAGCCAGCGCATCATGAACAAGGCGAGGGGTGACGGCGGTGAGGCTCCCCCCAATCCGGGGCGAAGACCGGCGGGCGCAAAAGGAATGCACAACAACGCGACCTCGAGCATCAGCCAGTCCAATTGCGGCTCGGAGAAAATCACCCACACGCGGGCGAAAGAGAGCAGCGTCAACCAACAGATAAAAAGGGCGAGTCGCGGACAGAAATTCAGCACGAGGGCCACGGCGGCCAGCAAGCCGCCCCACTCGACGGCGGCGATCATCGCCGGATCGGCATTGATCCAAAACAGACTGGGCCGATGGAGCACGGTATCGAGCCCGCCGGTATGTTCGGCGCGGGCTTGTTCCAGGAGCCGGGGCAGAGGCAGCAAACCCTTTGGCCCGATGAGCGCGCCGCTTTCCGCAATGATCCCGGAAAAAATGACGACGAAAATGATCCCCACCGCCCGCAACATCGCCCAGCGCGGCCAGAGGGTGCTGGCACCCGGCGCAAGCCCTGAAAAATCCCTGGCGGCGTGCCATCTGGCCGACAACGGCCCGAGTGATTTCCCGGAGTTGCTCATGCGAACCGAGAGGCGAAGCCGGGAGGGGACAAGATCATGTGGGGGTGTCGCTCGACGGAGTCCAATCTACGATCCAGGAAAAATTCGCGTCAATGGTTCGGACAGGGGGTTCGGAAAATCAGGGCACAAAAAAGCGGAGCCCGATGAAGGGCTCCGCCGTGAGATGAAGTGACCCTTGAAGGGTCCGAGACCTTAGAACGACAGGGTGGTCCGGAAGATGAAGTTGCGCGCGGGTGAGAGCGCGAATGAGCCTTCGGAGTATTTCCGGTCCGTCAGATTGTAGATACCGAGTGTGCTATTGAACTTATAGCCGAACACTTCCCAAGGCATGCCGACCGTCGCATCGAACACGAGGTAGTCACCGGCTTGATAGCCGCCGTTGAACGGATTCCAATCCACCGAACGGGAAACCACCGTCTCGGAAGAGTAGCGCATACCGAGACCGACGTTGAGGCCGCGGGCCATGCCGTTCACGACGCCATCAACAAAGGTGTATTTGTTGAAGACGTTGAAGCGGAACTCTGGGACGTTCTCGAGGCGGGCGTTGTAGTAGATGTCGGATGCAATCTTGGCCGCCGGAGCGAAGGCGTTGTAAGCCGCCGTGCCGGGTGCGGCGCGGGTCTTGTCATACACGGTCTTGGCGGACCACAGCCATGAGCCGTTGATGACGGCCTGGTAGTTGCGCACCGGAGTCCAGATGACTTCGGCTTCGGTGCCCTCGACCTGGTTCATGAGATCGGTCGTGCGCCAACGCAGCAGACGGGTGGCGCGATAAGGTGAGCCGACCGGGAAGAGGGTGGTGCTTTGGTTAAGCGGCTCTTCAAGGTTCGACTGCTTGGCGCCGTCGTCGAGCATCTGGTTTTCACGTTCGCCGCGGAAGAACGAGACGGTGCCAACGATACGGCCATCTTGCCGCGAATATTTGGCGCCGAACTCCCAGTTCATGCCCTGCTCGTTTTTGATGAGGTCGTAGACGCCGCGTCCAGCGAGGATTTGTTGGAACTGAGCGAGCGAGGTGACCGTTTGGCCGAGGTAGCTGAAGGAGGCACCGGGAGTGCCGCCAAAGCCGAACGCACGGGCTTCGTTATACCAAAGCACTTCATCGCCCACGAACAGACCGCCGACGCGGCCGGAGTTGAACTTGAAGGTCTTGGAGTTCGAAGCGTAGAGGCTCAGCTCAGGAGTGAGCGCGAAGGACAGACCGCCCATCCACGAGTCGCCCTTCTGGTCTGAGGGCAGACCGCGTTGGTAGCTGATGGAATGACCCCATTCGCTCTCAGGATAGAGGTCCGGGCGGAGGTACATGTCCGGGAAGTAAATAAACCACGGATAATTGTTCGATTGGAACTGACCGCGGGCCCATTGTTTTTCCTCGCGATAGCCGGCGAGCAACGTCAGCCGATCTTTAAACATCGTGGCCTGGTAGTTGATGTAAGCCGACATCTGCTTGGTTTTGTAACCGTCGAGGGCGTTGCGGTCCTCTTGGTGATACGCGGTGATGTCGGGATAGATTTCCGCGCCAGGATCGAAGTTGGAGAAGATTTGGCGAACGGGTTTGATCGATCCGTCGCGTTGCCGGATGACTTGGTTAACCGGAACGGCACCTGCGTTGTAGATCGTGCGATTCGTGCCGGCGTAATCCGGGTTGGACGTCGGGTTGGTCGCGCCTGGAAGGAAAGACCAAATCGAGTCGGTGACCGTTTGACCGCCGAGGAACTGTTGATACGGGCTGATCTTTTGGACGCCCAACAGGAACTTGCTCTTCACGCCCAGGAAATCGAATTTCACCACGGCGTCGACGTTGTGCGTCTGACCGTAGCGATAATAGCCGGAAAGATTGCCGGTGCCGACATTCCAGTTGGTGCCGTTGGCGTAGGGCGTGGTGAGTGCGCCGCCTTGGCCGACGGTGTAATTCTCAGACTTCTCTTGGAAGAAGTTGTAGCGAACATCGAGCCAGCTGAATGGGCTGAGATCGGCGGTCACCGAGAAGTTCTCGATCGCGTTGTTGAAGACAGCACCGCGGCTGGTGTAATTGAAGGCCTCGTCATGATAACGTTTGCCGTTCTTGTCGGTGATGTAGGCACCGCGCTCGACGCTGGTGTAGGCTGGCAAGCTCCAATCGCTGTTCGCGATACGCTTGTTGTTGATGTAGGTGGCGTAGGCGAGCGTTGGGGTCGTGGTGTTCTGAACGACGTTGGCCGCCAGAAGATTGCCTGCATTGGCCGCGATCGTGTTGGACAGGGTGGCGGTGGAGGATCCGAACCGTCCGGTGCGGGCGGCCTCATTCCAGCCGGCGAAATCGCTCCAGATCCAGTCGTAATCATTCAGCATGAAGCGCTCGCGGGTGAATTCGCCTTCAGCGGTGATCTTGACCTTGCCGCTCTCGAATGGGACGAGGGCGATCGAGGGATTAACGCTGTAATTGCGGCGGAATTCAAAGCGACGTTCGCCTTGGGTGTCTTCCCACACGCCGAGCACGCGCAGGGCGAGCTTGTCGCTGGCGGCCACGTTTTGATCGAGCACGACTTTCTGACCCGAGTTGTCGTTGAGCGTCATCGTGATGGAGCCCTGCGTACGATTGAACTGGGGCAGCTTGCTGATGTAGTTGATCACGCCACCGGGGTAACCTTGGCCGAAGAAGACGGCGGCCGGTCCCTTGATGACCTCAACGCGCTCGACGGTGTCGAGGTTGTAGGAGGTGTAGCGGAAGATGCCGTTACGCATGAGGCTGTTCACCACGAAACCGCGCATCGTGAAGGTGCCTTGCGGGGTCGCAGAGTTGGCCGGAATACGCATCGCGAAGCGGGTATCACCGGACGCGGCCGCCGTGTAGCGGAACAAGTCGGTGAGGGACTGGGCGTTGGTATCGTTAAGGAACTCGCGCGAGATCACCGATACGTTCAACGGGATCCTCTGGATCTCCATGCCGATCTTCGTGGCGGTCGCGGCGTTGGTCTTGAGGTAGCCGTAGTCCTTGTCGGTTTTAACCTCGAACGCGCTGAGAACTTGCACGCCTTCATCCGCTTTCAGCGGGGTCCGGGCGGCCGGGGCGACCGGGCCGGCCGATGGCGCGGCGGCGGGAGCTGCTGGCGCGCCTTCGAGGGCGGCGAGGCGCTTGCGGAGGGCCGCGTTTTCTTCCTGCAGTTTCTTCAAAGCGTCGCTGTCGGCGGCGTAGCCCATGGGGGCGGACACGGCCATCAACGCGGCTAAACAGGAAACCAAGTATTTCTTGGTCCTGGGCGATCCGGTGCTGGTATCTGGTTTCATCGTTATATGTGGGGGTTGGTTATTTTCCGGTCTTCGGCGCGGTTTGAAACGCGCCGACTACCGATAAAAAATGGGGATGATCGATTTAGGCAATCATCTGGTTGGCCTGGCTGGCCGGGAGGACGAGGGTGGGGGCGACACAGACTCCGATGCGGCCCAAGGTCTTTGGGTTGTCGATGCGCCAGACCAAGTGGTCGACAACTTTCCGCACCAACGTGGTAAGATTGATGTCGAGCGCCGGGGGCAGGTGGTCCAGATTGTGGTAAATGACTGGATTCAGGTTGCCCAGAATGGCTTCGAAATCGCGGTCTGACTTCAAGCCGGCGAGGCGCATCGAACGGAAGAGCGACCCGCAAAAGTGATCGACCGGCACATAAACCCCCGTCGGACGCGGTGAAAGTTGGCAGAACCGCTTGGCCAGCGCGTCGCTTTCGTCGTGCACGGGCACGATCTCGAGGAAATTCACGGGCTTGGATTTTCCCAAAATGCTGTGCACCGTGAGGCCGAGAGTCTTTGCTTGGTCGACGAATGCAGTAACGCGTTGGCTGACGGCGCTGTAGCCGGGATCGGCCGCGATCACGGCGACGGATTTATGGGCGTGTTGGTGGAGATAGTTGGCGGCCATGCGACCGTTGGCGTCGTTGTCCGGTTCGACGTAGTCGCCGGGGAATGACAGGGAGCGCCGGGTCATGAACCAGACGTGCGGGAGGTCGCCGAGCTTGGCCATGCAGGCGGCGGACGGCTCCATCCCTTGGATGATCACGCCGTCGACCTGGCGCTCAGCGAGCGCGCGGGGCAAATCGTCCGGTGTATCGGTGAAGAGCACGCTGACCTCGAGCCGTTGACGGTCGTTGGAGTGCTGGGTCTGGAGCAGTTGGTCTTGGAACCAATTGAAACTGGAATTTTTCTTCGCGCCCACGAACCAGACCGCGATGTTCTTCGGGGTCGCTAGGCGGGACTTGGGCCCGCGGCGGCGATGAAGCGGCGTCGGCACGTAATCAGCGGCGGACATGACGGAGCGGACGCGTTCCAACCGATCGGCCGCGACGAGGTGCGGTTGGTTGATGACGCGGGAGACAGTGGCGGGTGACACTTTCGCCTTCCGTGCAATGTCGGCAATGAGCAGAGGGGGCATGCGGGATTATCTGAAATATTCAGAATGAGTGGACTGAATTGCCAAGTGCGGGTCAAGGGTTTTGTCGCGAAGCGGTGACGGCGCACAAAGACGCAAAAGCCGGGACGGAGGCCTTATATAGAAGGCGTGCGTTTCAGCGCGCGGCTCCAAGCTTTGGCGAAAGCGCCGCGGGCCGCGACGGCGTCGGGCCATGGGTGCGGATTTGTGCTCACATGGTAGCCGTGGGTGCAGCCCAACTCAGGGCAGGTCCAAAGGGTGTTGCCGGGCCGGGGGCCGCGCAGCCAAAGAGCGAATAGGTCTTCGACAAACGTGATGTAGTCCTCGAATTCCGGGGTGAACCTCCCCCGGCCGTTGGTCACGGGGACCTGACAATGTTGGCTGTTAAAAGGCCGGAGGTGGAACATCTGGGAGTGCTGAATCGACTCCGGCCAAGCCAGCAGGCGCGCCGAGTAGTCTTTTGGCATGACATGTTTCGAAACCGCGAAGTGGGAGTGATCCCACGTGACGGGCATAATCTGGCGCGTGGCCCGACGGTAAAGCCGGGCGATCTCGGTGAATTTCTCCGGCGTTTCGGTGGAGGTATCGCGGTGAACTTCGATGTGCACGTCTAGGCCGAGTGAGCGGGAGAGTTTGATCAACTTCACCGCCATCGCCGCGGCGTTCGCGGGTGGCGTATCATGGTTCAGCAACTGGATGTTAATGAAGTGAACGCCGAGGTCTCGTTGGGCCTCAAGTCGCGGCTGCGCGACGTCAAGATCGCTGCAATCAAAGCCGCTCATGAGCACGAGCCCGCGGCGCTCGGCCCCGGCCTTGAGTTCGGGAGACACGTAAGCGCAAACCCCGTCAAAGCCTGCCTCTTTGATCGCATCCAGTTTTTGGTCCAAGGCCCATTCCCTGCGCTTTGAGGGCCAGTCGTGCATCGACCACGGAGAGGCGCATTGAACAAGACGCGGAGCGGGTGGGGAAACAGAAAGCTTGTTCATGAAATTTCACAGAAAATACTGATTGAAATCTGAAAATTGACGAGAAGATTCTGGAACCGGTCTAGCGTCGCTGCGACTGCTCTTGTGGATCCATCGCCTCCTCGGGGGCAGAGGCCAACCCGAGCCCGAGGCGGCCTCGGACCAACCCACCAACCCCGTTGAATTCCCCAAAAAAACCCTTTGTCGATTCCGCCGTTTGGATTTGGTCTGCCGAGGGCTCTCACGGGGTGCCGGCGCGTGATGCCTCCTCGCCGTCGCACTACCAAGTCCGGATGTTTCGGCGCAGCTTCGAGATCGCGGATCCTGCCGCGGTGACGTTGGAAGTCTCGGTTTCGGGCGATAGTCGCTATCTATTTTTCTGCAATGGGGTTCTGATCGGGCGCGGCCCGGCGAAGGGCGACGTGAACCACCATTTTTTCGAGACCTTCGATCTCACCCCCCAGCTTCGTCCCGGCCGCAACGTCCTCGCTGCGCTCGTGCTCGACATGTCGCACGTCGCGCATCGGCCGGCATTGCTCGGGGCCCCGTGCTCGGTGATGACTTATACGGGCGGTTTCGTTTTGGAAGGAGCGGTGCGGAATCGGGCCGGAGCGGAGGTGGTGGATTTGCGCACCGATGCGAATTGGCGGGTGGCCGTGGATACGGCGCACCGGTTTCAAAATGAGCACACGACCTTCGAGGGATATCTCGGCTATTTTGAGCATCGGGTATCGGCGTTGATCCCGCCGGGTTGGAATCTCCCCGAGCATGACGACTCGGCGTGGGCGCCCGCCCACGTGTTGTTCAAGGCCGAATTGCTCGAGAATCGCCGCGATCCGACCAGTCCCTACGGCCTCATCCCGCGAATGATCCCGCTGTTGGCTGAGGAAGCGATCGAGCGGTTTTCAGATGTGTTTGTGCCTGGGGGCCAGGATGCTCCCGTCGGTTGGGCCGGTGTGATCGCAGGTGATTCCACGGTGACGCTCCCTGCCGGCACGGAAGTGGAGGTGATCCTCGATCACGCGAAACTGACCTCGGCTTTTCCCCAGCTGGCGGTAGCGGGTGGCGCGGGCGCGACGGTGCGGTTGATCTACGCCGAAGCGCTCCGTCTGCCGTGGGAGACGCCCGGCGCGCTTTTGTTGGGGCGTAAGCAGTCGCTCGCCAATCTCGCCTCGCATTTTGCCGACGAGAATACCGGCTGGACCTTCGACCGACGCGGAAAAATTACCGGTTGGTGCGATGTGTGGGAACCCGCCGGCCACGGAACGGCCACGGCGCCCGAGGGGTTTGAGCCGCTGCATTGGCGGGCCTACCGCTACGTCGGATTGCGGATCAAGGTCGGTTCTGTGCCTCTCGTGATTCACGGGGTCACCCAGCGTTTCACGGTCTATCCTTATCACGTCGCGGCGACCTTCGTCTCTTCCGATGCGCGCCTTGATCGCGTGTGGGCGGCGAGCATCGAAACCATGCGGCTCTGCTCGCACGAGACGTTCGAAGACTGCCCGCATTACGAGCAGATGCAGTATGCGGGCGACACGATGATCACGTCGAAGATCGCGATGCTCGCGACCGCGGACTATCGTTTGAGCCGGCAGGCGCTCTATCACTTCGACTGGTCACGGCTCTCCGACGGGCTCACTCAAAGCCGCTATCCGTCTCGGCTCGTGCAGATCATTCCGACGTGGTCGTTGCATTGGATAACAAATATCCGCGATTACTTTCTCTGCTCCGGCGACGCCGCCACGGTCCGGGATTTGCTGCCCGGAGTGCGAGCGGTGCTAGATTGGTATCGGCGGCATACCGATGCCACGGGGCTGCCCGCAAAACTTCCGTTCTGGAATATCACTGATTGGTGCCCGTGGTGGCCCCGTGGCGTTGTGCCCGGTGCCGATTCCGGTCCGACCACGATTCTCAGCGCGCAATACATTCAGGGGCTCGCCGACGTCGCTGAACTCCTCCGTCAACTGGGCGACCCCCCACGTCACGCCCCCGAGATCGACGCCCTCGAGTCTGAGGCCGCGCGGCTGCGGGTCGCGTTGCACGCGCTCACGTGGAGCGAGAGCGAAGGACTTTACTTTGATCGGCCCGGTGGCGCCGAAGTCTCCCAATGCGGCAACGCGTGGGCGATCATCGCCGGAGTCGCCGGACCTCGTGAAACGGCGCGCATTTTCCAGCGTTTCCCGCTCGATGCCAAACTCGCGCCCGGCTCGTTCTTCTGCTGGCATTTTATCTTCACCGCGCTCGTGCGCGCGGGGCTTTACGACCGGATGCCGACGTATCTCGGCCCTTGGCACGAATCGCTTGATTACGGTCTAACGACCTTCGTCGAAGAGAACTCCTACTGGCGCTCGCTCTGCCACGCGTGGTCCGCGCATCCCGCGCTCGAGTTTCTGCAACGCATCCTCGGCGTCGTGCCGACGGCGCCCGGATTCGCCCGCGTGACCATCGCGCCGCATCGCTGCGGACTCACCCATGCGACCGGCCGAGTGTGCACGCCGCAGGGACCGATCGACGTGGCGTGGCGCGTGGCCGAAGGCGCGTTCGCCCTTGAGATCACCGCTCCGGTCGGGCTCGACGTCACGGTGGTCGCGCCCGATGGCGCGTCGACGGTGCGTCGGTTCCCGGGCGGCACGTTCGCCGAAAAGTTCCCGCTTTTACCCGACCGCGCATGACGCTCCGCCTTGAACATGTCCCCGGTTCCGCCGTCACCGTTTTCGCGGGCGAGGCCCTTTTGCTCCGCTATGTTTACGCGCCGACGACTCCGGCCAACGAATCGCCGCGGCCCTACGCGCATCCGGTCAATACGTTGGCGGGCGACACCCTCACTAATTTTCGGCCCAACGACCATCCGTGGCACCACGCGCTGAGTTTCACGTTGAACCAAGTCTCGGGTGCGAATTTTTGGGGCGGCCCGACCTGCCGTCGCGACGAAGGCTACAAATGGCGCGACGATCACGGCTCGCAGCATCACGTCGCCTGGACCGCGCTTGAGGCGACCGGGGCGACCGCGGCGCTCAGTCATTCGCTGGAGTGGAAACGGCTCGGCGAAACGCTTTTTCGCGAGGAGCGCGCGTTGCAGATCGCCGTCGCGGCCGATCCCGCCGCGGCGACGTGGTCGCTGCGTTGGCGCAGTCACTTGGTCAACGTCAGCGGCCGCGCCCTCACGCTCGGCAACCCGCACTCCCATGGCGGGATGGTCGGCTCGCACTATAACGGGCTGCAGTTTCGCGGAGCGCGCGAGTTGCTGGACGATCACCTCGATCCCACGATCAAACTGGTCGCCGAGGGCGGCCTGGAAGGCGTGACGGCGGTGCACGGGGCCGCGGCCCGCTGGATGGAATGGCACGGCCAGCTCGACGGCACTTTGCGCCGCGTGTGCATTCGCTTCGAGAACAACGCGGGTCCGTTGACGTGGTTTGTGCGGCGTAATTATCCGTTGGCGGCCTTCCCTTTGCAGGCCGAATCCGATCTCGTGCTCGCGCCCGGGGCCGAACTGCTCGCCGATCACACCCTGACTTTTCAATCGCCCGCATGAAACTCGACCGCCGCCAATTTCTCCAAGGCATGGGCGGCGGTGCGGCGGGCGCGTTGATCGTCGGATCCACCGCCCGGGCGGCGACCGCCAGCCCGGTGAAGTTACCCGCTTTTTCCACGTCGACCTCGGCTGATTTCTGGCGGGCCGTGCGCGCGCACTTTCCGCTGCAGGACGATCCGGTTTACCTCAACTGCGGTGGCCTCGGACCGGCTTCACAACGCGTGCTCGACGCGGTGTTTTCGACCATGCTCACCCTCCAGCAGCATTCGGAGACGGGTCACAACCTGATCCAGCCGGCGCGGGAGATCGTCGCACCGTTTGTCGGAGCCGAGCCCCGCGAGCTCTGCTTCACGCGCAACGCGACCGAGGGTAACGCCCTGATCGCCGCCGGGCTCCGGCTGCGCGCCGGCGACGAGGTGATCTTTGAGTCGCACGCGCATCCGGGCGGTTCGTTCCCTTGGTTCAACCAAACCAAAGAACGCGGCGTGACGGTGAAGCTCTTTGAATCCAGCCCCGTTTCCGCCGAGGAGAATCTCGCGCGCATTCGGGCGCTGGTGACGCCGCGGACGAAGGTCATTCAGGTGAGCCACATCACCTGTACCGACGGCCTCGTGATGCCCGTGCGGGCGATCGCTGAATTCGCCGCCGCGCGCGGCATCTGGTTTCACGTCGATGGGGCGCAGGCGGTCGGCATGGTTCCGGTTAACCTCAGTGAGATCGGCTGCGACTCTTACGCCTTTTGCGGACACAAATGGCTGGGCGGGCCCCATGAATCGGGTGCGGTGTTCATCCGCCACGCGCGCCTCGATGCGGTGGCGGTCACGGGCATCGGCTCACATTCCGGCGATCTGCCGTTTTTGCCGGGCGAGATCCGCTACGTCGATGGCGCGGCCCGGCACGAATACGGCACCCGCAATGCCGGACTGATCGTCGCTCTCGCCGAGGCCGTGCGTTTGCAAAAGGAGATCGGCGTCGAGCGCATCGCCGCCTACGGCCGCGATCTGGCGACTCACCTTCACGCCGAGTTTTCAAAAATTTCCGGGCTCGCCGTGCTCACGTCGACCCGGCCCGAGCTACGGGCGTCGATGGTCACGATCGCCCACCCGCGCGCCTCGGCCGGGGATTTTTTCACCTATCTCTTGAAGACGCACCGGCTGCGTTGCCGGCCGGTGACCGAGCAGAAGCTCAACGCCGTGCGGATCTCGACGCACATCTTCAACTCGCCGACCGATTGCGAGCGGGTCGTTGCCGGCGTCCGAGCGGCGATGCGCGATCTCTGATTGCCGTCATCATGAACCGCCGTGGTTTCCCGCTCCACGCGCCGTCACGGCGTCGCGATTTCCGCAATCAACTCGATCTCGACCGGAGCGCCCGCCGGAAGGGCGTTGACGCCGACCGCGGCGCGGGCGTGCCGGCCTTTTTCGCCGAAGACGGCGACCAACAAATCCGAAGCGCCGTTGATCACCTTGGGCTGCGCGGTGAAGTCGTCGGTGCAGTTCACAAAACCCGTGAGCTTCACGATGCGTTTCACTCTCGCGAGATCACCGACCTCGGCCTTGAGCGCGGCGATCAGTTGCAACGCGCAGGTGCGGGCGGCTTCGGCGCCTTGGGCCTCGGTGAAGTCGCGGCCGACCTTGCCGGCGAGAAATTTGCCGTCGGCACCGCGGGCGATCTGGCCGGCGAGAAACACGAGGTTTCCGCTCCGCACGACCGGCACGTAGTTGGCGATCACGGGTGGGACCGAGGGCAGGGCGAGGCCCAGCGCCGCGAGCTTGGCTTCGGGCGATGGGTGCGTTTCGGCGGCGCCGGCCGTCAGCCACCAGGCGGCTGCGATGCAGAACAGGCGAAGGGCGAGGGAGGGAATCATGCGGCGAATGTGCCATTCCGCGGCGGGCAGGCGAGCCGACTCTCTCTATGCAGACCTTGAAATCGAAATTATTTTTCGCGGCGTGGCTCGCGGCCCTCGGCGGCTACGCGCCGCTCGGGGCGGCCGCGCCGAAACACGATTTGTATCTGAGCGTGTTGCTCAGCGGGCAGGGTCAGATTATGGGCGGCCGGGCGCCGGCGCTGAGCGGCGTCTATCGTTCGACGGACCGGCTCAAGGTTGAGCACGTGGGCTTCGGCCACATCCGGATGTTTCAAGTGATCGGCGACCCGCACTCGGCCGACGGGCTCTACCTCGCCGCGCTCAACGGCGTCGTGCACTCGAAGGATCGCGGCAAGACCTGGCGCATTCTCACGGGCTGGGATATGACCGAGCCCAAGGGTCTCGCCATCGATCCCAACGCGACCGACCACATTTACGCGGGCTTGCCCGACGGCATCGCGGTTTCACGGGACCGCGGTGCGACGTGGGCGCGGATGAACGACGGCATCCGCCGCAGCTACACCCAGACGATTACGATTGATCGCACGCAGGCCGGCCGCGTGCTCGCGGGCACCGAGCTCGGCATCTATCTCACCGAGGATGGCGCGCGCACTTGGCGGCTCGTGCAGCCCACCTCCGAGACGACTTACGATCTGCGCCAATCGCCGCACGATCCCAAAATATTCTTCGCCGTCACGACCTCGAGCGGCGCGCTTTGGTCGGAAGATCGCGGGCGCACGTGGCGGCCCATCGCCGGCGTGCCGAAGAAACACACGTTGCACAATGGCGTCTTCGACCCTTCGGCTGCGCGGCGACTCGTGCTGTGCGGCTGGGACGCCGGCCTGCTGGTTTCCGAAGATGGCGGGCGCACGTGGCTCGATCGAACCGCGGGTCTGCCCAACCGCCAGATTTGGAGCGTTGCCGTTGACCCCGATCAGCCTGGCCGGCTCTACGCCTCGCCTTTTCAACAACCGGTTTACGTCTCGGAGGATTTTGGCCTTACTTGGAATCCGGCGTTTTTTGAGAAAGCCACTGCGTTTAATCTCACGTTTGTGCCGCGCTCATGAAGATTCTCTCCTGCCTCGCGCTCGCCGTCGTTTTTAGCGTGCCGCTCGCCCGGGCTCAGCCGTCATTCAAGGGGCCGATGCCCGATGCCACGGTGATCGTCGACGCCTCGCTGCGTCGCGCGGCCTATCTCTCACGCGTCGACGAAGCGCTCATCTGGCGCGCGGCGATGGCCAAGCCCGGCGAACCCAAAACCTTCGGGCTGGGGGAAATCGTGTCCAAACTCGCACGGCGCGAGGACGCCGCCGCTTGCTCGGAGCGCCTGATCGAGCTGATGAAGGCTCCCACGGGGGACATGTTTTGGATGTTTCCGGTAACGGCGATTTACTATCTCGGCCGAGACCAACTCACCCCCGAGGCCAAGGCTGCGGTGCGGGAGGCGTGGCGCGCGTATATGCCGCTGCGGGGTGATACGGAAAATCATTGGGCGATGTATTACTCGTCGCTCTATCTGATGGCGCAGCAGTGGCCCGACGAACCCGGCGAACGCTGGTTCAACGGCAAAAGCTCGCAGGAGAACTTCGCAGAATCGCGCGATTACCTGCTCCATTGGATGGAGCTCACGACCACAATCGGGCAGGGCGAATACGACTGCACGCACTATATCGGCGAGTATGCGATCCCGCTGCTCCACCTCGCGACCTGGGCCCGGGACCCGGCGATGCGGCAACGCGGGCGGATGATGCTCGATTACATTTTCGCCGATTACGCTGTCGAGACGCTCGACGGAATGTATGTCGGCGCTCATGCCCGCACCGATGACACGACGCTGCTCGAGAAATGGAACGGATTTTCGTCGTTCTTCGGTTGGTTGTTGCTCGGCAATTGTCCGCCGACGGTCTCCTACGGCGGCTGGGGCATCTATTTCGTGGCGGCCGCGAAGAACTACGAATTGCCCGAAGTGATTTACCGCATCGGCACCGATCGCGCCGGGACTTACACCCACTACGAGCGCAAGCGCACCCGGCACCGCTGGCGTAACAGCGACGTGCGTAACGCCCCGGTTTACAAGACTACCTACATCACCAAGGACTACGCCGTCGGCTCTGATCAGGGCGGCCTCCTCCAGCCGATCCAGCAGCACTCTTGGGATGTGACGTGGGCCGTGCCCGATCCGCGCGGCGTGCATAACACGATTTTCTCCAATCAACCGCATTTCAGCACCCACGAGCTGATGATGTATTTCTCGGAGAACCCCGATTTCATGCCGGTCACCGTCACGTCGCAGGGTAAGCCCACCTACATCAGCGAGTCGAAGTTGCTCGGCGGTTCGCCCTACGAGCAGATCTTCCAACGCGATGACACGGTGATCTCGCTTTGCCACGTTCCCGCGGGCGCAAATTTCGAGCAGGTCAACGGCTTTTTCTCCAAAGACCTCGCGCGCATTGAAGAAGACGCGTCGGGGTGGATCTTCGCCCAAGGCGGCAACGCCTACATCGCTTACCGGCCGCTCGCGCCCTATGAATGGAAGCCGCTCGAGGTCGGCGGCAAACGCCTGCGTTCGCCGCACGGTAAAAATGGCACGATCGTCCAGGCCGCGGCCGTCGCCGAGTTCAAGAGCTGGGACGATTTTAAAACCGCGATCCGCGCGCTGCCGCTGGAAATCCGGCTCGAGCCGACGCCACGCGTGGCGTTCACGACCCTGCGCGGGAAGAAACTCGTCTGCGCCTTCGGTGCGGCCCCGATCGTCGACGGCACGACGTTCGATTACGCCGGTTGGAAGCTCTTTGCTGGGCCTTACCTGAATGCTGAGGTCGGTTCGGGCAAACTCACGATCACCCACGGCGCACTCGAGCGC
>Ga0209617_10000386_pt1 | contig 18942 bp, 19 predicted proteins | sample LakEriepJuly2011_2_FD_187459 | JGI IMG/M metagenome (GOLD analysis project Ga0209617, IMG submission 187459) | Freshwater microbial communities from dead zone in Lake Erie, Canada - CCB epilimnion July 2011 (SPAdes) (version 2) | ecosystem: Environmental > Aquatic > Freshwater > Lentic >...
TGTTGGCCCTGTTATTCCTGTCTGCCCTGTTATTCCTGTTGGACCTGTTATTCCTGTTGGACCTGTTATTCCAGTTGGACCTGTTAGTCCTGTTGGACCCGTTATACCTGTTAGTCCTGTTGGACCTGTTAGTCCTGTTGGACCTGTTAGTCCTGTTGGACCTGTTAGTCCTGTTGGACCTGTTAGTCCTGTTGGACCTGTTAGTCCCGTTGGACCTGTTAGTCCTGTTGGACCTGTTAGTCCCGTTGGACCTGTTAGTCCTGTTAGTCCTGTTGGACCTGTTAGTCCCGTTGGACCTGTTAGTCCTGTTGGACCTGTTAGTCCTGTTAGTCCTGTTGGACCTGTTAGTCCCGTTGGACCTGTTAGTCCCGTTGGACCTGTTAGTCCCGTTGGACCTGTCTTACCTGTTAGTCCTGTTGGACCTGTTAGCCCTGTTGGACCTGTCTTACCTGTTAGTCCTGTTGGACCTGTTAGTCCTGTTAGTCCTGTTGGACCTGTTACTCCTGTTAGTCCCGTTGCTCCTGATGGACCTGTTGGTCCGAAGATAATAGGATTTTTTGAAACATTTATATAAATTAATGGTAAAACCATATTTGCATTTGTAAAATAAGCACCCAAATCAGTTCCAAGATGATTATTATATGTCAGTGTTTCCAATATATACGTTTCTCCCACTATTAAATTATTTATTATAAAATTTGGTATATACGTTGTATTAACATATTTTATACCCGCATATACATCTAATCCAATTTTCCCATTTAAAAATATTGTTGGTGGTCTAATATTTGAAATATTAGCGTAAGTTAATAACGATATTTGTGAATTCTGTTTATATATACCTGTTATAAAGTCTTCATTTCTATAAATGTCACGCCTTAAATATACGGATATACTAGGTGTCAATGGTACGAAAGTAAAATAAAAGTACCATTTTCCGGAAGGAAACAATAATTCTCCATTTGGATATCTATCTGGAATTAAATTGGTGAATAGTGACATATTATATATCTTTTATATGTATTTGTTATGGTTATCTCTTTTATTTACAATACGCTCCGTTATAATTTTACAAACCTAATTTACCGGTCAATAACTAAATTTGATATCGGTCGGTAAATAGAAATAGAATCGTATATAAAGCCCTAAGAGGGATTTTTAATAGAATGCATCTTGACCAAGTACTCGGACAAGAACATATTATAGAATACTTAAAGGACCACATTAAACAACCATTTCATCTTATGTTTCTTGGTCCCGCCGGTACAGGAAAAACTTACACTTCACGATTATTTTTGAAAGATTATCTTGAAACAACCGGTGTTTTGCCAAAAGATCATGGCACATATATTTTACAGTTGAAATCTACAGACGATAGAGGTATTGCGATGGTTCGTAATAGGTTGGCCGAATTTGTTAAACGTGTAAGACCAGATAAAAATACAAAAGCGTGGGTTTGGCTTGATGATGCCGATTCATTACCAATTGTCTCACAACAGGCGTTACGTCGTATTTTAGAAAGATATGAATCGCACGCACGTTTTCTCTTTTGCGCAAATGGACCAGAACCTTTTATTGAACCCCTTCAAAGTCGGTGTACCATTTTACAGTTTTTGCCTGTCAATTTAAACAAATATGGAAATGAGATTTTATTGCGACAAAATCCAAAATTAAAATTGTCACCTGATGCACTTAATTGGTTAATTTCTATGTCATTGGGTAATGCCAGATTATATCAATGTTATCTAAAGACTTTGGCTGTTTCTATTAACGATAATAATATAATAGAAGCCAGTGAAGCACAAAGTATTGTTAATGCTCCGCCTGTTATTTTACTTCGCGATTTAGGTTTGGCATCCATAGCAGGTAATAAAACCGAGGTAGTGAATAATTTTTTGAAATTGTGGTCGGCCGGATATAGTTTTGAAGATATAATTGCATTTCTTGAAACTATTTGTAAAACATACACATTTTATATACAAGAAGATGCGCAAAAAATATATACCATTTGCGGAGAAGGGCATATATCTATGATTTTAAATCGTACAAGTTTTTTGGATGCTATTAATGTATTGTGTGGGAAATCTGTCACTAATATTTAGACTAAACGAACAGTCCGCTACTGCCGGTCAGAAACAAATTTGGTTGCCTTCCTCTTTTTGTGGGAGCAATTAACTTCGGTACTTCATGGTATAGCATATTCTGGTTCAAAATAGTTTCCAGAGTTATTCTCAAGGTACACCTAATGCGTCTAGTACAATGAAGTACCCGGTTTTTCATAACAAAATAAAAACCATAACCTAAAAATAGAATGCCGAAAAAACCAACACGTAGTAATAAAAACACAGTTCCCAAAAAACCTGAGAACCTACAAATAGTAATTCGTTATAAATCGGCAGGTAAATCATTAACTGATAATGAATGGAATAAACTTATTAGAAAAATTAAAAAAGAACGTTATTATTATGATTATTTATCCGGTAAATTTAAATTTGTAACCGAAAATAAGACCAACTATACGGAAGTAACGTATATTTGGAAGGGGGGTGCTGGAGACCAGGGTGAGGCTACCAGTCGTGTTATAGATTTGTTAACCGGCGATTTTGATGTACTCCCCGAAGGGGTTACTGCCAATTTGGTTAATATCAACGAAGTTTAGAGTATTAATCGCTATTTTCACCGCGCCGACCGGTACCATGAAATACCGAAGTTAATTGCCCTCTCTTTTTGTGGGAGCAATTAACTTCGGTAATTTCATAGCAGAGGTCGTACAAAATTAGTTGTCTTTAAAAGCAACTAATTTTGATACTGGCTGGTAATTATATAATTTATTAATAGAATGGAGTGCCCTCCTGATAAAAAATACTCTCCTATTTTGAAAATGTGTATATCAAAAGGTGCATTTTCTTTAGAAAAAGGAAAATCAAAATCAGGGTGTCCACAAGGTCGTAATTGGAACGCCTATACACGCAAATGTATCGGGCGTTCGCTGTACAAAAGACTATACGGAACCCCCCGAAAACAAAATACGATTAAATCTGTTAAAAATAACAGAAAACCAAAATCTATAAGTCCTGCTATTAAACGACGTCCAAATATATTACCTTCAGGACGAAAATCTACAGAATTAAATGTTGGAAAACCTAATAAAAACTCATTTATGAATCAAGGTTTATCGCGTAAAGAGATGCTACAATGGGTAAATAAAACTTGTAAAAATCAGGAAAACCCTATATCTTTGGAACCGTATATTGAAGTTGATGATAATGAATTGGAGTCTCTTATAAAACTCGGTTCTGATTTTTGTTATCCTTTTGAGGCTCTAGATCAACATATGAAATCTAGTATTGATCGTGGTATTCCTGTTAAAGATATTATGAACCCGTCTTATAGACTGGATTCTGCCGATTATGGTGCTATTCAACATGTTGGACAACGATTAAAAAAAACATATAAATTACCTAAGATTGGTATTACCAAACCTATGGCAAAATATAAATTGTTTATTGATAAAGGTGATTCTAGTGATTTTAAATTTGTGTTTCTTTTTGATGAAACAAAAGTTAAAACAAAGGCGGATGGGAAAAAAGAATATATACAGGCTATTCCTGATGGAGGATGGCTAGGTTATATCCCTGCTTCTGGAACGGAAGAATTAGAAAAACTTATTAAAGAGGCATTTAAAAAGGGACGTTTGTTTACTACTTCTAAACCACCATTTGATTGTTGTAAATTTCATATCAAAAAAACTAAAGACTATTGGAAAGATAATACTGTTGCTAAAATTAAATCTCTGGAGTCTGAGATTCGGAATTATTTATAAGTTCTTGTTCATATGGTTGTGGATATGGTTGTAGATATGGTTGCGACTGGTGGACATTTATTATAGGATAATGCCTCATATTTTCTGTTATAAAATACACGAAAATACCATAAGCAAGAGAATATAATGCTATACTACGTGTTGCTACGTAAAATAACATAAATATATAGATATCAACTATAATAAAGTTGTTAATTATATATCCAACAATTGTGACCATTTTAAATATTCACAATTAACAGTATGATTTCAATTGTCTCTATTGTTCAACAGAGAAAAATTCCAATTTAGAAATATCTATTTCTACCAATATGGGGTCTCTGTCATTTTGGGATACAAATGCGTATAAACTACCATTCTTAATTTCTATACCCAAACAGTATTCAATGTGATTTCTTTTAAAATAAAACGGCATTGTGTAGTGTTCCACTTTGTGCGTAGTTTTATTAATTTTCATCACAATATGATAATATTTGCGCGGTGTACTGTAAATGACAATATGAGATATTGCCCACAAACAACCATTATATTCTAGAACATTTGATGAACCACGCATATGTTCAAAAAAATATGGCGTTTTTTGAGTAAAACTTGTAACAAACTTGTTATCATTTAATGTTCCAACTGTATATGGGTGCCATTTATATATAAATTTTTCTTCATTTAGTGGTATCCAGTTCTTCTCACAATCAGAATTTGTCGGTGATTCCAATGAAATACCATTCGTCAACTTATTCTGATTTATATCATAATCCCCATAAACTTGACGAATGTTTCCATCATGTGAATACTCTTTTGACGTGCCAATCCATTTAATATTATTATTACATTTATATAATCTTATATCTTCTAGTCCTTGAATATAAGATTCATGACGTTTAGGAAAATCAATCGTCATCTCCTCCATCGGACTTAATGGGGCAAAATTTTCATTGGTTAGTAATTTAAAATTGCGTGTTCTTACCGGATTATCACCTGATAGTTGATTATTTACGGACATTATATAACTACCATTAGGCTGAATTCTATAATTTACATATCGTATATTTAATAGATATTCTGAATCAGATTGTTTTAATACCGATATAGAAGTTGCGACATAATCGTCTATTTGTTTATAATTTAATTCGCGAATTTTGGATGGTATTGGGGAAACATAAAATTCAATATTGTGCCAAGAATTTGTACCACGCCTATTCATATAATTAACCAGATCTTTAATGGATTGTTCTTTCTTATCTGGATATATATAATAATTCAATATTGTTTTTTCATAATCAAATAAATGATCATATACGTCCGTTTCAACAAATAACAAGTCATCCGTTTTTTTAATGGATTTTCCCAATTTCATATAATACCAAGCCTTGAAATGTTCTGAACGCTCCCTAAATATTTTTGTTAAAAAATATAGATTTTCAGCGCGATGTTTATTGAATTCGTATGCCTTTAACCCCCACATTTCCATTTCTGGCAGTTTATCAAGTTCATAATATAAACGACTAATCTGATACATACTATACCACACCTCTTCAAACCACCCTCCTGCTTTTGAGCGTTTTTCATACCATTCGATTGATTCATTGAGTTTTTTGAGGTCTTTTAGTGTTTGAGCCAAATAAAACATATATCTCACATTTCCTGGATCCTCTTCAAGACCTTTCCTCAATAACCTTTCATCGCGCGTAAATTTATCACTTTTACACCCACCATCTCCAATGTCATCTATATAAATTGTTTCCAATGACCCTGTATCTGAGCCATCCCAATATTCATGCGTTACACCTACACATTTCCACGGATGGCCAATTTTCATAAAACGTGTATTATAATATTCAATAGAAGAATTCTTCTGTTTTATACGATAACCATTGCCTTTTAATTGGTCTTTTCTGAATTGTATAGTTGTAACTAGATTCATATCCGCATCCAATACCAAACTATATGTATGTTCTTTATCCCAACCTATTTCTGTACAAAACTGTTGCGTTGCTAAAAATGACAATGTTCTATTGTGACCAAAATCCTTCCAGGTTTCGCCAACCAGTTTTACTGGTATAGGTAAAGTGGGTAAATATTCCATCAAAATTTTTACAGTATTATCCGTCGAACCAGTATCTGATATAAGAATAGCATCGGCAATTAAAATAGCACGGTCGATACATCGTTTTATAATTCGTTCTTCATTTTTAATCATAAGAGTTACTATTACTCGTTTATTTGTAATCAACGGATAATGTTCGCCCTTAAACCACTGTATTAGATTTTTGTATTTATCTTCTATTAAATACCACACATTTTTATCCCATGTATTTGTCTGTTGAAAAGAATCGGTCATTTGTTTATACAACTCTGCGATGTTTGTAATTATTTCTGTATAACAAAATAACATATTTGGTATATTTGAAGACTCTTTATTAACTTCTAAACGTGATAATAAAATTTGTTTTTTAGGAATGTAAATTTTATCTATATTTGACATTTTTTGTGTTGTATCAAAATTTATCCATCCTATTTTTTCAGTGACTATATTTAAACGATTTATTAAATCTAACTTAGAATTTACAAATAATAAATTTAGAAGTGTGTCGCTAATATTTTCTTGTAATGACGTATTGTCAGAAGTATACATTTTGTAAATGGGATGATTTAACAAATCATTATTTGATAAATCAATATCAGAACGTATTGATACATTTTTGAATGAATTTAGTTCATCGAATAAATGTCGATTTTTATCATTCACGATTAATACAATAGGATACCCATTTTTAGCAAAATTACTTAGATTTTTAATATAATTAGACTCTGATTCACCGCTATACGACCCCAAAAATGTTATATCCATTTATCCATTAAAATAATGTTATCTTTATATTCGTTTTATTCTGTTTGTTATGGTATTACGGGTACACGGTTCCAGTTTTAAATATTAAAGGGTCTAAACACACACATAATATATATATATAAATAAATGACGCTTTACGATGTTCTTGAAATTTCCAAAAGCGCATCTACTGAGGAGATAAAGAAAAATTTTTATAAATTAAGCAAACAGCATCATCCTGATAAAGGAGGGGATACAGAAAAATTTAAAGAGATAAACCACGCATATGAAATATTGAGTGATACTGATAGACGTAGAATGTATGATATGACCGGTTCAGAATCCGAACAAAATTCTGGCTCAGATATACCTGGAGACTTCTTTATGGGCGGAATGCCTTTTGGTGGATTAGGGGGTCTGGGTGGTATATTTGGAAATATGTTTGGTGGGGGACAACCTCAACGACGTAAAAAAATGCCGAAAGGACCCGATAAGACTCTAGATATACCTCTTACACTTTCTGATTTTTACAAAGGTAAAGATATACAGATGAAATTTCATCAACAACGGGCATGTTCAACTTGTAATGCTACTGGCGCTCAGAAAACTGAAACTTGTAACGCGTGTAATGGTCAGGGTATGCGGGTTGTTATGCGTCAAATAGGGCCTGGTATGATTCAGCAAAGTATTCAGCCTTGTAATGAATGTAGTGGAGATGGTAAGAAAATTACACAAAAATGTGGCGATTGTAATGGGAAAAAATATAAAGTTACAGAAAAAGTACTGAATGCTCATATTGAGCCTGGTGTTCCAGAGGGAGAGAAAATGCGTTATACTGGGGAATGTTCTGATTCACCTGAGTACGAACAACCTGGCGATGTTGTGTTAGTATTACTTCGTACAGGAGAAACAGGGAAAACTGATTTTGAATGGAATGGTAATGATTTACATATGAGCATAATGGTTACAATGGCAGAAGCATTATTGGGATTCTCAACTGTAGTAATCGGACACCCTTCGGGTAAAGATGTCACACTTGTATGGGATGGTGGAAAATTACAAAATGATATGACAATGATAACGAAAGGACATGGTATGCCTATTCGTGGGAAAACTGGCGAATATGGTGATTTATTTGTTCATATAGAGGTAGTGTCATCTGAAAATGATAAAACATATAAATGGAGCGATTCGGAAAGGGCTATGCTTAAAAATATATTTACGGGATGGTCATCCCCTTCTGTAACTGGTTCCCAATTACATATTCATTAAATCTTCTACAGGTCGGTATCAAATTGAGTACAATGAACTACCGAAGATAATTGCTCCCCTCTTTTTGGGGGAGCAATTATCTTCGGTAGTTTCATAGCAGAGGGTGTACAAATTTAGTTGCTTTTAAAAGCAACTAAATTTGGTACACTATCGGTTAATACCAACGTTAAACACATTTGGATGCGTTTAACTTTCGCTACTTTTATAGCAGAGGGTGTACAAATTTAGTTGCCGTGTAGGGCAACTGATTTTGATACTGACCGGTAAAAATCAAATAATGGCTATTGTGTCATTTTACACACATTTTTAGAACGTATTATTTTTTTTGTACGCCTAACATTACCAGCTCTCCTTTTTCCAGTCGCTCTAACTCTAATAAATACAAAATTAATAAATATAATTTTAACATTATGTTTTCTTAAGGTATCTTCTAAAAATATTCTTGATTCTAATTGATGTGTTTTTGAATATTCTAGAGCTTCCAAAAATCTGTTTCCATAATATTTCATCGTTAAAGGCTTTCCAATAGCAAATCTGTCGTTAATTGACATTTTACTACCTTTTTTTGTGAATAATGTTGGTTTTCTATGAAAATTTGGTGTATAAATTACATCATCGCTACCATATAACCAACGAATATCAATGGGACATAGATATTCAAGATCGGGGCGACAATAAATAACATTTGTATAGTATTTGGCACGTGGGGTCCATAAAGCAGTTACTTCATTCAATGACCATAAAGCAAGAAGATGATTACTAAACGACTCTGATTCTACCCATGGATTGCCCATAGTTTTGTATTTATCAACATTTATTTTTTTTTTAATATATTCTTGATTTTCTATTTTATAATACTTTGGCTTTAATAATTTATATTCGTCGTTATCTAAAATGAGGTTTTTTTCTTCAGCGCGCGGATTACTATATATTTTATTTGTAGTATATGTATGTATAAATATATCATATGGAATGTTGTTTTTAATTAATGGTTCAAAAATGTTTTTTTCAATACTATGTAATGTGTATTTTAGAGAACGCGTTAATCCCCAAAAACATATCGCTACCTTTTTAATTTGGGTTTTTTCATACGATATATTCATTTATTTTAATATTGGCGATGCGCTCACTTCTATTAATATACATGATATATTTGGTGTGATTTTGATTACCGATATCAGTGTCAAATTTAGTTGCCTTTGTAGGGCAACTAAATTTGAACGACCTCTGTTATGAAATTAATTGTTCCCACCTCTTTTTGGGGAGCAATTAACTTCGGTACTTCATCGTATATTGATATAACAGAATATATTGTTATTTTTATAACAATATATCATATTAATTATATGTTATATTTGGTCTATGTTATAATGGTATTTAACGCCGACGATTGTTGTTTCGTTTTGACTTTCTCTTGCCCCCCTTTACCGGTGTAGGCAAAGGTCCCCTAAAATTAGGTATTACTGTATTTTCAGTATACCATTGGGGATTTAGACGAGCCGCCTCCTCTTCTTGAGGTGTCGTCAATAACATAGTTGGAGCATTTATACTTGCTTGTACAGATCCGCCCCGTTTCTTTGTTTTATTCTTGTAACCACCTTTCATTACAACTCCCGCGGCCTTTTCTATAGCCGGAAGTTCAGTAAAACTGGCATCCAAAGGAGATATTCTGGCCATTTCTCTTAAATCTTGTGGAAGAGCAGAATCCATGGCCGTCGGGTACTCTGCATAAGGGGTAAAACTACCACCTTTCATTTTGCGTCCATTGTGCATTTTGCGATTTTTTGATCGCTTAGTCTTTTTAGCACCTCCGTGATAAGAAGTTGTCATTTTGGCAAATTGCGTTCCCTGATTTAAAGAACTTGTCGTAGGATATGGTTGATTGGGCATTTCTGTTATTATAACACATTTTTAATTTGTTAATGCCGGTACTGTAGAACTGCCACCCATGGAAATCTTCTTCTTTTTAATAGAACCGGAAACTATATATATAGAATTCTCAGTCATAACGATAAACTCCGTTTTTGTGCCAAAAACTTTCTGAATGGGGGATGTATATTCCTCTGCAGACTTGACTAGGCTCTTTTCCTGGGTAGTTTCATCTTCACCCAAAAAAGCCTGTCCATTGCACGTTGGAATATAATAATCCATCATTATAGGTTTATCATGTTCCAAAGCAATGCGAACTGCATGTAACAGTGTCTTCTCATTGGGTAAATTGCTCGTGTTTGTTGCGGTCGTGGTTGCTGGTGCCGGGGTCGCCATACTTTTACTGATTTGACACCGGAAGAGTTTCAATAATTTTTTCCGCGGATATTTGTACGATATTTCGTGGGCTAGGGTGTGGAACCCATGTATGTTTAGTCTTTGTAATAACAGGGGCGTTTGTTTCCTCTTTAGAAACCATCACTGTTCGAATGATTTCATTTGCGTGTTTTTGGAATAGCACATTCATAAAATCATATGCTTCCTCTATCTGTTCAAGACTTCGTGCACCTGTAATAATAATACGACCCGTTTGAAAAGGGCTGATTGTGATACGCTTACAGTCGCCAATCTTTTCACCAAGACCGGTTCCGTCACATGGATTTGGACACATGCAAATACCTGGCGGACCGTCTTTATTGGCTTTATTATAATAGTATTTCGTATTTACACCTTGATATATTGTTGATTCAAATGTACTAAATAAACCATATGTTTCTACAAGAATTTTATGAAGTTTCTCCCGCTTAATAGGTACACCTATACTATAATCGCTATTCACTAATTGGGTTTCATATTTATGAATATTTCGTTTGCCATTAAATACATCCTTATAGGTTTTTTCAATATGATCTCCTAACCATTCTATTGCCATACGACCGGTTGCATCATCTGGAACTCCTGTCATCTGGACACCACCATTGCTAAATAATTTGATGTTAACCTCTTTCCATATATTTTGCGTTCTTTCCAGTCGTATAACAATAGAAGATTGATTGAAGAATGTTTTTTTCTCACGCTTTCTTTTCAACATAATATCATTGCGACATACTCCCTTTGTTTGTCCTTTAAATTCCATCTTTAATACACCCGTTCCAAGATACCAGTATGGAATTGTTTGTATATCATTAAAGAGGTTTTCCAAATTAATAACGGTACCCATTTGACAAGTTGTTGTCATTGTACTAATACGCAGACTTGAAATTTTTAATGGTGAAACTATTCTTTCAGAATCCATTTTTTTTGAGTTTAAACAATTTGTTTAAATGGATATCAATCTTTTATTTCTTTTGCCAAAGAGTTATCCCATTCAGTGGCTAAAAACTCTGCAACCTTATTTACAGCCAAATCCTTTACTTTAAATATTGCCTCTATAAATCTGTCTATTGCTTCCTTCTTCTCAAAATATCCTGAACCTTGAAGCCATAATAAAACGTTACGACATAAAACTGGGGCAGGCATTTTACTAAGACCGTCTTGCCAAATCATGATAGAACCCTTTGTTTTTCTATTTTTTAATCGCTCTATCCAAATATCCCAATCATTGATATTTTCACCCGTTTGGATTTTACAATATATTTGACGAAGATCGCCGCGCATAATTTGGAGGGTTGTATCGCTTGGAGTATTTTGTTTAGTAATCTTCTTATTTTCTTGTTTTAAAACCTGTTCTACAGATTTACGCACTGTAGAATAACTTAGATGTCCGCAGAAAAAAGCAACTGCACGACTTCGTATGGAAGAATTTACACGACACAATGTATTACATAAAAATATATATAAAGGTTTAGGAACGGCATCATCTTCACTGTCTAAAAGTGCTCGTAGAGATAATTGAGCCTGATCCGTCATGGTTTCCACTTCATCAAAAATGACGAACTTGCGCTCTATTCCTGGCCATCGTGTGCGAACAAAATCAAATATTCGTTCTCTTACAACTTCTATAGAACGTTCATCACTTGCGTTCAAGTATAAAGATGATAATACGGGCGGTATTTTTGGATATGTATCAAGTGCTAATGCGTGTGCTATACTTGTTTTACCTGTACCTGGAGGGCCGTATAAAATAAGTGGAGGTAAACCGCGACATTTATTCTGTGCTGCTATTTCTAAAATATGTCGCAGTTTTGAATGACCTTGTATATGTGATAAATGGATTGGGCGATATTTCTCTGACCACAGTGATGTCATCTATCTTATTATATTTTTAAGACTTATGTTTAAGCCTGTGACTTTCTGTTTTGATACTGACCAATACTTCACGGTATACTTAGGAAAAATTGAAATCATTTTTATCTAAAATTTATTTTTAGAGAGCAGCAAGAACTACTCATAAAATGTTAACTGTAAATAATGATCAGGCAAAAACAAACTCTAAAAGGGCTAGGGCCCTTCCTATTGATAAATACACAAGTGATACTCTTAGAAGGCGTTTTACAACATACAGGTCTGATGCCCTAGAAGTTCAAAAAATTAAAGAGGAGTCTGGATTGCCTATCCGTAATGCAAACCCGCCTGAGGACATAACAGAAAATATTGTAAAATTCTTGTTACGAAATAAAAAAGGCGATAACACATGTTGTTGGGCAAAATGTGTTGGGAAAAATGGAGACTTGTATTCTGATATAGAGGGGGTTCAGGAAGTTAAGGCTCTTACTTCGGATGGACCGTGTTCTTTCGGACCCAAAAAAACATTTGATGTTATCTATTTCTTAGATATGCGTAATTGGCTTAGTGATTCGTTTGTTCTTTGGCGACTGAATGTCACACATGAATCAAAAGAGTGGAAAGGTCTTAAGATGAGCAAATCTGAAACACACGAAGACCAATGTGCTAAGGGGCGCAGACCCCATATTGGATTTGAGAAAATTTATGAACAACTCAAAGATCGCTTTACTTTGGTCTATTCCGGTACTTTTGAGGATATATTTACTACCGTTCAGTATTAGACCGGCAGGCATTTCAAACCGGCACTTATAACCTATTTCTTGTTTTTAAGGCTTCTTCTTTTGAGCATTCAGATGCTTTGTTTTCTTCAGTAATAATTTCTAATATTTTATCAATCCATTACTTTTGAAAAAAAGCTAAATGGAAAATATATAAATTATACGTAGATGCCTATAACTGATACTTCACAAACTAGAAGAACTTTAGAGATGAGAGGTAAAACACTTGTTAATTTTCATAATGAGAATCCATATAAACAAATTAGTGGCCCATTGGGTATTACACCAGCAAGTGTTTTAACCGAAATGAAAATTTATCAAGGTCCTACTAGTATAAGCAACACGATCATAATTAACAATACAAATAACAATCCTATAACGGTAACATTTACGACACCAGGATCGGCTTCATTTACAGTGCCGGTGGGTGTTACCAGCATTACTGTAATAGCAATTGGTGGTGGTGGCGCATCACCAAAATCAAATAGTATAGGTGGTACAGGTGCTAAAATAACTGCTATACTAACAGTTATTCCTGGAGATATTTTGCCAATTTTTATCGGAGGAGGTGGGTATAATAGAGTTTCGCCCGGCTCGGCAGGACAAATTGGGGGTGCAGGTGGTGGGGGTGCAACTCATATAAATGTTTTAACTAGCAATAGAATCGTTGCTGGTGGTGGCGGTGGTGGCGGCGACGGTCAAGGCGGTGGTAGTGGTTCTATTGGTAATTCTGGGGCTGGGGGCAATGGAGGAGGCATAGATGGTGGCAATGGCGGTAATGCTGGTATCGGTGGTAGTGGAGGGGGTAGTGGTAGTGGAGGTGGTAATGGTAATAGCGGTAGCGGTGGCGTTGGTGGCAATGCTGGGGGAGGTGCAATAGGCGGTGTAGGTGGCAATGGCACTGGATTGGGTGTAGGTGGTGGTGGTGGTGTTGGTCTCACATTCGGTGGCGGAGGCGGAGGTGGGGGCTATGGTGGCGGGGGCGGCGGGGGCGTGGAAGGTTTCGGTGGTGGTGCAGGTGGTAGTATCGGCCCTTCTGGATGTATTTATGAACCTGGTGATACATATGGTTTTTGGAGCATTAATAATGGTAAAGGTGGTGATGGTTCAATTACAATAACTTATACAAGTGTTTGAAGCACTATTTCAGATTCAGCATACCGGCTTTTTACTGCCGTCTTAGTGATTGTATAATAAAATTAAGAACCCCATCTCTGATGGGTTCTTAATTTTTGTAGTTCAATACTGCTATATCTGGCATTACTATTGATTGTATGAGTCGTTCGCTTAAATCATACACTCAAATTTACTTTGAAAAAGCGCCGGTATGAAATGCCCGCCGGTCTAAATTTGGTTGCTCTTAAGGGTAACTAAATTTGTATGACCTCTGCTATGAAAGTAGCGAACGTTAATTGCCCCTCTTTTTGGGGGAGCAATTAACTTCGGTACTTCATGGTAAAGTTAAATTACCCCTTTTTAAGTAGCACTTAACTTCGGTAAAAACTGTATGTACCTAAAGAGGGAACTCTTTTTTATAGTATAGAAGATGCAACCCGTTGCCGAAGTTAAACGCAGGGGTCGTGGTAAAAAACTAAATGTAGAGGTAGTGATTTCTACAGAAGAAAATAAAACTAAAACCCGTGGTGCTGGCAAAACGAAAAAGCCACCTGTTGTTGCTCTTGTAACACCCGATGGTATAGTTGGGACACTTATGGCAGATACTAGGCCTCTAATTGCTCATATACCCATTAACAGTATCACAGTTGAAACGGAAAATAATATCGGTGCTCCTAAATATGATCCAGTTATACCCGCTCCATATGATACGCATGATACAGTTTCTTTTGTGAATGAAGAGCGCGGAGAATCCGCTCCTGCCGAATTACCAGAAACGAAGACGATTGCTGATGTGCGTCATTTTGAGGCACCATATAAGAGTAATTTGCCATTACATTATTCTGAACGCCTCATGGTTCAATATCAAGACAGTAATAGAGCGCAACAACTTCCATCAAGAACCGATATCTATTGTTTTTGGTGTTGCCATCCTTTTGACAGTCCTCCATGCGTTATTCCGTGCGATATAAAGGAAAACATTTGGAATGTATATGGTAATTTCTGTTCACCCGAATGTGCCGTTGCTCATTTGTTTAATACACGACTTGATAATAATGTACAATGGGAACGATACGCAATGTTGAATTCTTTGTATAGCAAAGATTGTGAAATACAGAATGGCTCAACTACTGGAATTCGTAGCGCTCCTAAGCGCGAAGTTCTGCGTATTTTTGGTGGTTCTATGGATATCCGTGAGTTTAGGGCAATTTTACACGAAAAGAAATTGCGCGTTGATGTATTAACACCCCCTATGATTTCTATTATTCAAACGATGGATACAAAGCCTATTGATTTTTATGATCAATCGTTACGAAATATTTTTGTACCCAATGAGGCTAGGCGATTAAATGCCCCTGGTGCGCAGGGTTTACGATTACAGCGATCCAAACCCATAGCAGGAAAAGAGAGTACTCTGGAATGGGTTATGAAATTACAAAATAATGAGTCTGTTTAGATAAAAATTTGAACCGTGAACACACAGTGTCCATAATTCAAAAAATGCCTCTAAATACAAGTGAAACAAAGGCGCTACTACTAAATGTATTTCGTTTAACATTGGCCGTATCTGAAAAGAGGGAATCTGATGCTATAAATACATTTAGTAATATTTTGGATGGAATAATTGTACAAAATATTGATAATGCCGTTTTAGATATTTCATCTATTGCGAATGAAGAAAATAATCATGTTGATGAGATTAATCTGGTTATTCAAGAAGATACAGATGGAGATAATAAACCTTTAACAACAGAAACTTCATTTCATCCTTTAATATCAAAAAAAGGTGAAAAAAATGGAATGGAGGAAGAACTTGTTGTAGAAGATGAACAGCATAATTTAGTTGAGGAAGAGGAGGAGGAAGAAGAGGATTTAGAGGAAGAAGAGGAGGATTTAGAGGAAGAAGAGGAGGATTTAGAGGAAGAAGAGGAGGATTTAGAGGAAGTAATTGAGGAAGAAGAGGAGGAGTTAGAGGAAGTAATTGAGGAAGAAGAGGAGGAAGAAGAGGAAGTAGAACTTAATTTAGAACCTGTCCGAATCAAAAAGACTCTTTATTGGAAGGATCTTGATAATGGCGATTTATACACATATCTACCCGATGACGAAGTGGGGGATTTAATAGGAGCGTATAAAGATGGAAAAATTATCTTTAAATAAAATAATTATATTTCTTAATATAGAATGTTAAATATAAATAAATATACTTCTTGTGGTCCATCAACATTATACACAATTTTTATGCTTGCATTAATAACATTTGATTTAACACAAAATTCAAGAAAAGCCGCATTACGTAATATGGTTTTTTTGACGATAGGTTATATTCTTTTATCATTATTGTGTCGTTTAGGTTTTGAAATAGTTGGGTGGATTATATTATCTTTAATCCCCTTCTTTTTTGTTGCGTTATTTGCTCTCTTTATTATTACTCAAATAGTAAAAACTGATGTTAATTACAGCGATGGTTCTTATAAACTTTTGACTGGTAAAAAAATTCTGTCCCTTTTTGGTTACGAAGATATTAATGCCGATAAAGTGTATAGACCGCCTGGAACCGGCGAATTTGATATTGTTGCTAAACCAGACCCTTCTCCATGTGACCCACCACTAGTAATACCAAAAATTTCTTCTGCTAAACGAATTATCGGACAACTACAAAAAAGAACTCCCCCCGAAACATGTTGTCAAAACAATTGCGATTAGTATATAAAGCACAAATTATTATTAATTATAAATGAGTAGGTATTTGTTATTTGGGCTTCAACTTTGGGAAGGAGGATATACGTATTATACAAAAATTTGTAATATTATAAAAGATATTTATACTGTATTAACAGTTATTCCTGAATATGTTATTGGTCCTTCTGGTCAAGTATTTTTAACAAATATGGTCAGTATTTCTGAAGCGTCCAATGGCCAAATATGGCATTATAATAATAATCGCTTATATAAATCTGAAAATGATATGAATAAAAAACTTAATATCTTGAGTTGTGAAATTTCTTACAATGAAGAAACGATTTGTCTTGACGATTTTTTAGAAAATACTAAATTTACACCAAATGGGCTAACTCTCTCTGTGTTTATGGCAGCCTTTACTATTTATTCTAAAAAATTACATCCTTGGGAAACTGCTAAATTTTCCATATTTACGCGAAACGGCGATTCTATTGAATTTGTAGGTTCGCAAATAAATATGATTGAAGATATAGATAAATTGGCGGAAAAAAAAGAGGAAAATATGGTTGATTAATATAATATATTAAGCAGTGGTATGTAGGTTTTTATAATATGTATTTAATATATAATATAAAAATTTTCATAATACCGGTCAGTTTCAAATTTAGTTGCCTTGTAAGGGTGACTAATTTTGAACGACTTCTGCTATGAAAGTACCGAAGTTAATTATATTGGGACAATTAACTTCGGTAAAGACTGTATTTTGAGAAAATGAACTACATGCGTTGATTTACATTGGATCTAAACAATATTTCTGATGCTTTAATTGAATCATCTAATAAGGCAATGTCCCGAATATCACCTATAGTGCCGTTTTTATTCCATATTTTAATAATGTGGAAACCTTTTTTAGGACTTATACTTACACCAACAATCTTATTTTCAACAGGCCTGTTTGAAATTAAATCAAGTGTGGCTGCAGCAATGTATTTCTGATAAATTTCATAAGAAGCATTCTGACCGGTTTTAATACAATAACTTCCACCACGAATATTTAAGTTATTCTCCCAAAGAGGTGGGTGAGGATCTAACATAAAGAACCACATTCCATTATTGAATTTCTCCGAACCAATTGTTTTTATTGTCGCCCATAAATTTTTATAATTATTTAGAGTTGCCACCTTTTTGTATGATTCATCTGTCCAATTTTGATCCTGTGTATCGTGATAATATAAAGTCCATGAACCGGTTGGAAAATTTTCGGGAGATTCTGTCATTCTTGTTTTTAAAAGGTGGTTCGCTTAAAGTACATATCAAATTTTCATTGTATTTCAGTTATTTAATTCATAATTTTCTTTTTTAACCCAATTTGCTTTTATTTTATATAAATCTAATGCTTCATAATATTCTATAATTCGTAAAACGCCTGTACCATAATAATCTATTGGTGTGGTTCTACGTGTTAAACCTTTATCAAATATTACTCTGCTATTACGATCTCTTATAAATATGCTATCTTCATTAAAAACCCCTATTTTTTTGAAATGTTGAACTTTCTCTTCATCGGTGTTTTTTTGGTTTAATAAAAATTGTTTGTTTTCAAATATTATTGTAGAAGAATATACGCCTATATTCATAGAACATAATGGGGCAAGTCTTAAACTTGTTATATTATCGTACGTTTTTTGAATATCTTTTACGTTTGTGAAAAATTTTGACCCAACATAACATGTATCATGTATATATAAATAGACAGCATTTGGCTCATTTTCATATAATTCTAAAACGGTAATAAGAGCCGTAAAATCAATGGAATTATGATTACATTTAATATATGTTATATTATTTTGCTTTTCTACAATGTAATTTTCTAAATTATAATATCCACCTATACATACAATAAATTCAAAATTTGCAAAATCTACACATTGTTTCATACTTTGAAATAGTACATTCAGAGCTTTTTGCGATTTATTATGCGAATTTATTAATATTTTCATGTATATTAATAGACTAAAATTTTTTCTTGGGCTTATACCGGGAAATATGAATATTAGTTACCGGTCATTTTCAATTTTAGTTGCCCTTAAAGGGCAACTAAAATTGAACGACCTCTCCTATGAAAGTAGCGAATTTTAAATATCGGTCAGTACCGATTTTATTATTTTATATTCTATTATTAGAATATGAATACTATTATAAAATGTAATATTGAGAATAATTTAACCGAAATTGCGGAAGGTCTTCATATTGGCTATATCGATCTTATAATAAATAAGGATTTCATTGATTTC
>Ga0209617_10000387_pt1 | contig 18903 bp, 15 predicted proteins | sample LakEriepJuly2011_2_FD_187459 | JGI IMG/M metagenome (GOLD analysis project Ga0209617, IMG submission 187459) | Freshwater microbial communities from dead zone in Lake Erie, Canada - CCB epilimnion July 2011 (SPAdes) (version 2) | ecosystem: Environmental > Aquatic > Freshwater > Lentic >...
GCGAGGGCGCGCTGCAGCGGGTGCTCCTCTGGCATCTTCGTCAGGAAGACGTGCGTGCCGACCTTCGTGTCGTAAGCCTTGCAGCAGCCGACCGTGTGGATCGCTTGGACTGGGATACCGGCGGACTGGAAGAATTCCGGCGTGTAGGTGTGGGAGGCCGTGACGTTCGGGGCAAAGCCGGCACGTTTATCAAGCCAGTAGGCCTGGCCGAACTCACCGATGATGCGGCGGTCGGCAGCGAGGTCGCCGAGGATACGTTCGCGGACATCGCCGATCGTATGGGCGAGCGAGGCGCCGGCCTGCCAGTAGCAGTCGAGCACCGCGGCGTGGTCGAACGTGAACGGTTCCTTGCCAGCGAAGCGGGTGAAGTCGAATTCTACCGCCGTGAACACGCCGGAGTCGATGGCGCCCTTGTTGGCGCGTAGTTCGGCTTCGGTGAGTTTGGCGAAGAGACCGGCCCACTTGTCAGGCGAGAGCTTGCAGACGTCGCGCACGATTGAAGCGGCACGGTTCAAGCGGGCCGAAAGGCGCGTTGCGTAATCGGACTTCGTGCCGAGGAATTCAGAATAGTGAATTTGGAACTGGCCGACTTCATCGGCGTAGGCCGGCGTGATGCCTCGACCGGTCGAGCCACGGGCTTCGTGGCCGAGGACGTTGATACGGTAGTCTTCCCAAGCCAGATCGAGGATGCGGTGGGAGACGTCGCTGATCATGCAGCGTTCGTCGATGAGCAGGCGAGAGAGGACCGGGATACCAATTTTTTCGAGGGGTAGCGCTTCCCAGAGGGCCTTGCGCGGGTCGGCGACGACGCCGGCGCCCAAGGCTAGGCAAGCGACGTCGCGTTCGGCCACGCCTCCGGGGAGCAGATTGAGTTTCAAGCCAGCGACTGTGTGGCCCGAGTTGGCGCCACCGTTGACCTTCAGCACCGTACCGACAGCGTCGCGCCGACCGGTAAGCGTCTGGAGTTCGCGGACGATTTCGGGGATGAGGCGGCCCTTGCCTTCATCGCCCATGCTGATGCCGACATCGGCGATGAGGTTGCTTTTAAAAGGGGTGAGGGCCATGGGCAGGAAGGAGGCGGCGGACGGGTAGGGCCGGCCGCAGGGTGCAAGGGTCGGTAGGTGGCCTCAGGCCGTGACGCCCTTCTGGCCTTCGTAAAAGTCGTTGATCTTCTTGGCCACGTCGCGGTAGCCAGAGTCGGCCATGTAGATGATTTTGTATTCGTCCACGGCTTCCTTGGCTTTGGTCATCTTCTCGTAGGTTTCTCCCAGGGCGTAGATGATCTCCTTTTTCAGATCGTTCATCATCAGTACTTCGCTCTTGGCGGCGGTCAGCTGCTCGATGGCGAGGTCATACTTTCCGCCCAGGGTGAAGGCGCGGCCGATGGCCAGAAGCGCCGGCTGGCGGAACTTCGGATTGCGCTGGGCGTATTGCAGCTGCTGGACGGCATCTTCGAGACGGTTCGCCGCGAGGAGCAGGACGCCAAGCTCGTAGCGATAGGCGAAGTCGTTCGGGTAGCGCTCCACCAGGGAGATTGCCGTCTTCAAGCGGAAGTCGTTGAGCTCGATTTCGTTCTTCTGCAAAGCCTCCTTGCTCGCGGCGTCGACGGGGTTACCCGCAATGCTCTCGCGGAGCTGCTTGGAGATGCGCTCATAGCGGCGGATGACGAGGTCGCTCTCCTGGCGTTCGAGGGACGTGTCGGCCTTGCCGAGGGTGGTCATGCGTCCGCGTTGCAGCCACGCGATGGCGCTGTCGAAGTCTTCGGCGATCAGGAACATGCGGACGATTTCGCGATAGAGGTCGAGGCTGTCCGGGGCGGTCTGGATCTTCTGGGCGAGTTCGGCGGCCTGCGCGAGGGCGGTGGCAGCGTCGGTGACGGTGCGGGCTGATTGGTCGAGGCGGAGGGCTTCGTCCTTGTCCTTGAGCTTGGATTGGAAGTCACCTTTGTCCTCCCAGTTGCCTTTCTTCATCGTCTTATTGACTGAAGCCCGGCGGACGGCTTCCTGCAGATCACCGTTGCCGGGGAAGAGTTTGAGTCCCTTGTCCGCGGCGTTTAATGCTTGGTCGTTCTCCCCGGCGGAGATCCAGACATTGGCGAGATCGACAAAGTGCTGGATTTCGGTGGGATCATTGGTCGCCAGTTCTTCGTAGGCGAAGGCGGCGAGCTCGGGGAAGTCGAGTTTGAGGGCCGCGAGGGCGATCGTCTTGTTCGCGTTGGCGTCAATCGGTTTCTTGGCTAGGGCCTCCTCGGCGGCGGCGAGCGCAGCGAGCGGGTCGGCCTCCACGGCCTTGGCGATCTTGCCCGAACTCAGGGCGCCGGTCAGTCCGTCAAACATGCCTTTCTTGGTGCCCAGCATCGCCTTCTGGGCCTTGCGCAGGCTTCGACGGACCTCGATGCAGCCCGGGTTTCGGGCCAAGATACCCGAGAGTACCTCCACGGCATACTGGGGGTTTGTCTTCATCTGCTGATCGGCGGCGGACACTTGTTTCTGGAGCCGCGGATCGAGCTCGGTAAGGGCGACTTTTTTCATAGCGAAATGGGTAGTTTGACCTTGGAAAACTGACTCTGCGTGGTCGGGTGGTCAATCCCTTGGACGTGAAAAACGCAGGTGGCGGCGCAGGGCTGGGCGGAGCGGGTCGGCGATGATTCGGCCGATGCAGTCGGCGGCCCCGCAGGTACAGGGGTGAAAGAGGCTTTCCGCCAATGAAAACCCATAGTCGAAGGTGATTTCCTCGCCAGCCGTGATCGGCTGCTGGGCGGTCAGCCAAGCGACCGTTTCTTCCTCGTGCCAGATGAGTTCGGCGTTGGGGTGGCACGCATGGTTCGCATGCCGGGCATGGTTCGAGCCGGACGATCCGTCCAGCCATCGGCCTGGGGCTACCTCCAGGGTGTAAACTTTGCCATGCGCACTCGCCTCCTTCGGCTGCGAGGAAGTTTCGGTGCCGGTGTAGGGCGAGATGCGCTCGCCCGGGGTGAAGTCGCGTGTAGCGAAAAGTCCGAGACCGGCGATGGGGGACGGACGGGATGCGACGCCGCGATCGCTCATGCCTCTGAGCGGAGGTCGCGGGTCATCAGCGCGATGACGCCGGCGCGCGGATCGAGGCCTTTATAAAGAATGGCGTGCAGGCACGACAGGATCGGTGCATCGAGTCCGCGGCTGGTCGCCAGCTTGGACAAAGCTTCGGCGGCGCGATGTCCTTCGACGGACTCCTTGCGGGATGCGAGCGCGGCGAGCGCCCCTTGGGCGTCGGTGGCAAGCTGTTCGCCGAGGGAGCGGTTGCGGCTCCAGGTCCCGTGGGCCGTAGCCATTAGGTCGCCGACGCCGCCCAAGCCAAGGAAAGTCTCCGGTCGCGCGCCGAGCGCTTCGCCCAGTCGGGCCATCTCTTGAAGCGAGCGGGTCAGCAGCGCGGCCTTGGCGTTGGAGCCGAGACGAAGTCCGTCGCAGAGGCCGGCGCCGAGGGCGTAGACGTTCTTGAGCGTCCCGCCGAGCTCGACGCCGATGAGGTCGGTCGAGGTATACGCACGCAGGGTCGGGCCGCTGACGGCGACCTGCACTTCCTTCATCAAGCTCGCTGGGGCGTTCGCCGCTAGGACGAGCGCCGTGGGCAGGCCGCGGGCGACCTCGTCGGCGTTACTCGGACCGCTGAGCGTCGCGACCGGGATCGGGCCGAAGGCGGCGGCCATCAGTTCGGAAGGACGGCGCAGTGTCGTCAGGTCGAGTCCTTTGCAGAGTGAAATCGCCATCTTGGCGCCCGAGTCGCGGACGGCAGGGCCGATGGCGGCGAGCAATTCCGGCAAGCCTTTAGACGGGCAGGCGAGGAAGATGAGGTCGACGTCCATGAGCGCCGGCAGCGGCTCGAGCCCGATTTGGATCGAGTCATCGAGGCGATGCCCGGGCAGGTAATCGGCGTTCTGACGGGAGGTGGCGAGCGCGAGGGCTTGTTCGGCGCGCCGTGGCACCAGCGTCACGGTCTGGCCTTGGCGGGCAAGGTGGATGGCCATGGCGGTTCCCCAGCCCCCGGCTCCGAAGATGACGCAGTTCATGAAGATTTCTTGGTGCGCACCTTGGCGGCCCAGCGGCGGACGGCCGCGACCGCGTCACGGTGCAGGTTGGCTTCGGGACGGACGAAGGGCGGCGGCTCCTGAGTCAGCCCGAGCAGGTCGTGGAGGACGAGGATCTGGCCATCGCAGCCGCGGCCGGAGCCGATGCCGATCGTCGGGACGGAGACCGCCTCGGTGATCTTCGGCATGAATTTCTCGTCGACGCATTCGACCACGATAGCAAAGGCACCGGCCGCGGCCACGGCCTGGGCGTCGATGAGGATTTGTTTCTGATCGGCTGGCGTGAGTCCGCGACGGCGATAGCCGGCGGAGTGGACGCGCTGGGGAAGCATGCCGACATGGCCCATGACCGGAATGCCGGCGTCAACGAGTCGGGCGATCGCCGGGGCGAGGGAGGCGCCGCCTTCGATCTTCACCGCCTTGACGCCACCCTCCTGGAGGAAGCGCCGGCAGTAGCCGAGGAGCTTGGGGAAACTGTCGTGGGCCAGGCCGAAGGGCAGGTCGCCGACCACGACGGCCGCCGGTTTGGCGCGGGCGACGGCCGCGGCATGATGAATCATCATGTCCAGGGTCACGCCGACCGTATCGGGAAGACCCAAGACCACGTTGCCCAAGGAGTCGCCGACGAGAATCAGGTCGGCGCCACCGGCGTCCGCGATGTGGGCCGTTCCCACGTCGTAGGCGGTCAGGCAGACGATGGGCCGGACGCCCTTGAGGGCGCGGAGGGACCGGGTGGTGGACTTCACGCCTTGGGCTTACCCAGAGACGCCCTGCTTGTAAAGCGTGGGTAAAGGGTGTATGCAGGAGACGTGTTGAGTCGCATCGCCAAGCTGTTCCGTAAGCCCGATTACCGGGTCAACGCCTATGCGCACCGCGACCTTTCGCCGTCGACTAAACTGGCCTGGCACGCGCGCCTTAGGCTCCTGCTGAGCGCCCGGCGTGGATTGGATCACTCGACCGAGACACCGGAAATCTGGGTGCGCTACCGTAAATGGATCCTGTCCGTCCTCGCTTTACTGATCGTCTGGGTGCTGGCCGAAAGCGCCCTTGCCTGGAATTTCTACGAAGGCTGAGCGGAGACGACCCTCAGGCGGGGCCGAAGCCGAAGAGGTCGATGCCGAGCTGCTTGGCGCGGGCGAGGACCGCGGGCTTATCGATAAGAATGACGGCATCGGCTTCGAGGGCCGCCTTCGCCACGCCGCCTTCGGCCATGCTCTCGAGCGTCTTGAGGCCGAAGCAGGGTACGTCGAAGCGCCAGTCCTGCGCATGCTTCGCGGCCTTGGTGAGCAGCATCTCCTTGCCGCCGGTCTGGGCGCAGCGGCGCAGCATCCCGTCGGTGCCCTCGAAGGCCTCGACGGCGATGACGGTGCCTTTGGCCGTGACGACGGATTGGCCGACGTCGAGGCGGGCCATCTCGCGGGCCATGCGCGTGCCGAAGGCGAGTTGGTCGTCGCCAATCCCACAGGCCCAACCCGTCATGCAGCCGGGCGAGGCGAGGTGGTCGTCGAGGAAGACGCGGGCGTCGAGCATGCGGACGCCGAGCTTCTCAATCTCGGCGGAGATGGCTCCGAAAATCGACTCGGCGTTACGCTCCGGCAATGAAGCCATCAGCGCGACGAGTTTCAGGTCGGGGACCATGCCGGTGAACAGTTTGCGCGGGGTGACTTGGCCGGCCATGACGGCGCCAGCTGCACCGAGTTCCTTCAGTGCATCGAGCATCTGCCCGAGCTTGCCCACGGGGATCGCGCGGTGGTCGGCGGCGGCGAAGGTCGCGATGAGGGCCGGGTCGGTCTCCTCATCGAAAGAAAGCAGCTTCACCTGGGCCCCACGTTCCCGGGCGCATTCGATTAGGAGGGCGGGGTAGCGGCCTTTGCCAGCGATCACCACCACGGTCGCCGTGGGGTCGAAGCCCGGGGGAAGGAATCGCGAGACGGACGCCATGGTGGGCAGTGTTTCGGTGGAAGGGCTCGGGCTCAAGCCTGCTTTGGGTTGCCATGGGCTTGGCGGTGCAGCGTAATGCCCTATGCCTGTCGCCATCGGTATCCTGGGTGGGACCTTCGATCCGCCGCATGCGGGACATGTGGCCGCCGCCGTGGCCGCGCAGAAGCAGCTCGGCTTGGATGAAGTTCGCATCATTCCGGCGGGACAGGCGCCGTTACGCTCGGGTGCGCCCGCAGCCTCTGCGGCCGACCGCGTGGCGATGTGTCGGCTCGCCTTCGCCGATTGCCCATGGGCGAGGGTGGACGAACGGGAGACTCTCCGCGCCGGCACGAGCTGGTCCGTCGATACTGCGCGTGAATTGGCGGCGGAATTCCCCGCGGCCCTGCGGGTCTGGATTCTGGGTGCCGACCAGCTGGCCCGGCTCGACCGCTGGAAGGACATCGGTGAGCTCTGCGGACTCGCTGAATTCGCCGTCCTGTCGCGTGATGGCATCTCGACCGTGCCGCCGCCGGCCGTGGCTGCGGTCATCCGTCTGACGGTTCTGAAGGCGCCGGCGGTGCGCGTGTCTTCCACCTCCTTGCGCGAGGCCATGCGTCGCGGTGATTCGACCCGAAACGGCTTGCCCCTCGCGGTCGCCCGCCACATCGATGAGCGCTCCCTTTATCAAGCCTGACCATGTCCGCCCTTAAAAAGAAGACCAAGAAGCCCGCCGCCAAGCCCGCCGCCCGTCGTCGCCCGGTCGGCAAGTCCGCCCAGCCGTCCGCCCGGACCGTCCGTCCGGCCCGGCGCGTCATCCCCGCGGTCCCGGCCTTAAAGGCCAAGAGTCGCGGAGATAAGCCCGCCGCCAAGCCGATGCTGGTCATGCCCAAGATCCCGGCCCACCTCGCCGCCGCCGTGCGCGCGTTGGACGACAAGAAAGCCGTCGAGATTCGCGTTCTGGAGATGGGGCAGATTTCTTCCGTCGCCGATTTTCTCGTAATCGCGACCGGCACCTCCGAGCCTCATCTGCGCGCTCTGCGTATCGCCCTGGAGCAGGCGCTCGACGAGGTCGGCGTGACCTCCCGCTCCGAATCTCAGAATAACAGTGGGTGGACGGTCGTGGACGCCTTTGACGTCCTCTTCCATGTCTTCCGCGATGATATCCGGAAAAGCTACGCACTGGAAGCCCTGTGGAAGGACGGACTGGATATCCCGGTGTCCGCCATCCTGAAGGCCTGAGCGGTAACGTAACACCCGGTGGTGGTAGTGGGCAGGATCGAACTGCCGACCTAGGGCTTATGAGTCCCTCGCTCTAACCAACTGAGCTACACTACCGAAAACCGAGTGCGTTTAGTCCAGCCAAGCGTCCTTGGCTCGTCAAGCCGATTGAGGCTCAGGGGCGGGGGTGGACAAGGAACCAGAAACACCACAGCCAGAGGACGAAACCGAGACAGGCGAGCAGGATCGACAAGGTGGCCTGGGTCTGACGGATCTCGGACAGCCCTTCCTGATCGAGCGTTATGCCGACCTTGCGGACGAAGGCGACCGGCAGGAAGCAGCCGACGGCCGTCGTGAAGGTCAGTAGGATGAATAACGAGAGCGGCGGCGTCTCCGCCGAGATGATGTGCCAAGCATAGACCAGCAGCGAGAACAGCGGCGGCAGCAGGAAAGTGGAGCCGCACCAGAGATAACCTTCCCGCACCGCGCGTTCCAGCGATTCGCCGGCGGCGTTCCGCATGGCTTCAGGCGACAGCGGCGCGCCGAAAGCCAGCTCCGCCCCGGGTGGCGGCGGGGCGTCGGCGCCGAGCCCGGCGGTATCGCCAGCGGACCCCGTCGGTGCGCGGTTGAGCCCGGTGGCGCGGAAGTAGTCGCGCACGGTCATCCAGGAGTCGTCCACTTCAATGTTATGCAGCAGGCTGATCTCGCCGGCGCGGAGCATCTCGCTGACGCGGGAAAGCGGGAAGGGTCCAGTGACGGCGCCCTTCCAGCGGAGGCGGAATTGGGTGGAGCGTGACATCGTTCAGAGATCCCGGCCTTGGAGGACGGTTTCCCAGCCACCATCGGGGGGAAGGAGGCCCTTGGGGATGCCGGCGGTCTGCGCGGCTTCGAGGACGGTGCCGGGGTAGCGGAGAAGGGGTGTGAGCGGCGCGGCTTCAGCGACGCGTTTGACCTCACCGTCGTCGCCGACCCGGAAGAGGACGGCAGCCTTACCTTCGTTATCGAGTCCGTAAAGGGCGCTGCCCTTGAGGGTCTCACGCAGTTCGGGTCGGCCGTCGCGGCCGACCCAACCGGCAAAGATCAGCTTACGGTTGCGCAGTTGACCGAAGGTCGCGCGCCAGAAGCGGGCCTCTTCGGCATAGCCCGCGCCACCGGGTGGGGTGAAGAAGGCGCGCAGGTCCACCTGAATATCCGCCCACTTGTCCTTGAAGAGGAAGTCGTACGGGCGGAGCGAATTCTGCGTGATACGGCGGAGCTGATCGGCGTCGCGTTGCGCCGACGGCGAGAAAATTAGACCCCAGACGTCGGGTCGCGATGTCGTGAGTTTGGAGAGCTCCTGCAACTGGTAGGCGCGCAGTTCAGGGTAGGGCGAATCGCTGCGGCGGACCCGGTCCATCGTGCGGAGGAGCGGTTCGAGCAGTTTCCCCGTCTTGGCATCCTGGAAACGGCTGACCTGCCGGATGACGGTGAGTTCGCCGATCACGGTCGGGGTGACGAGCTCTTCGCCCGCGCGGACCCCGTTATCGAACTCGCGGCGGCTCCAGGTGACGTCGAGCAGGGCGCCTTCGCGGGTGAGTTCCTTACCCTTCTGACTGAACTCGACGCCATCGGAGATGGCCCGCTTCGTCTCGACGACCTGCCCGGCGACGAAGACCGTGCGCCCGGCAGTCACACCGCGAATCGAATAAAGGTTCAGGGTGTATCGTCGGAGTGAATCCGCGAGGGAGATATCCGCGAGCGCGCGCAGCCCGCGTTCTTCGACTTCGGTGAGCGTGGCCGGGTTGAAAATCCCGGCCGGATCGGCCTGCCCAGCGGCATCCCACATCGCGCCGACGCGCGGGGCCAAGGCGGAACGGGGCAACGCCTGCAGGGTGGGCGCGCCGACAAAGACGAAGGAGGCGCGCTTGCTGAGGTCGGATTTCTCTCCGGCGGTGTTCGCGGCGGTATCGGCCAAGGCGGCGAGGTAGCCGGCGAGGTCGGCGGCTTGGCGCAGGCTCTTGAGCGCGGCGATGGTCTTACGCTCGCCGGCGAGCCGTTGTTCAGCGCGATCGGCAGCGGCCTCGGCGGAATCGAGGTCGGCGACCTTGGCGGCGGCCAGGGTCTTCAGCAGGACGCGTAGGTGCTCGAGGGTATCGGCGGCCCGCGCGACGTCGGTGATCTCCCCTTCGCCGATGAGTTTATTAAGAGTGGCGACCTCGGTCGTGACCTCTTCGCGGGTTCGGGCCAGCAGCTGCCGGCAGGCTGAGAGTAGGCTTTCTGGGGCCGGTAGGAGGACCTCCAGCTTGGCGCGGAGGGCGCCGCCGACCTCGTTGTATTCCTGGAGATATTTGGCGGCCCGGCTTTCGGTCTCGACGACGTTACCGAGGGTGAGACCTTGCTTGCGTTGTTCGGCAAGCGCCACCGCCTCGAGCCGTAGACGTTGCTCGGCGGTGTTCTGTGCGATGAGACGTTGGCGGAGCGGCACCGTCTGCGCTTGGCGGGCGGTCTGGTCGCTGGCGGAGAAACCGCCGCGCTCGAACTCATCCAGCGCAGTGAGTGCCGCGGGGTGGTCGTAGAGTTCCATCAGCCGGGATGCCTCGGAAAAGCGATCACGGGATTGTTCGTCGCGCGCTTTCAAGATGTTCCAATAAACTACGCCCGCGACCAGCAGCAGGATGCCGCCGACCCAAGAGGACGTCAAAACCATGTAGCGGCGGTTGAGGCGGGCTTGCGTGTTGCGGCGCAAGGCGCGGGCTTCGCCCAGGATGTCTTCCGGTAGACGTTCGGCCTGCGGGGTCGCGCGTTCAAGCCAAGAGCTCAGACGGACAATGAGGATGGCGGGCGCCGAGCCGCGGGCGGCATCCTGCTGGAGGGTCGCCCATTGCTCGTTCAGGCCTTCGATGGTAGCGCGTAAGCCGGCCTCGGCCTCGTCGGCGGCAGCGAGTTCGCCGGCCCACGCTTCGAGCTCGGTCAGCCGCGCGGCGATTCCGGGCTCCAGCGTCAGCTGGTGGTCCCGTTCGAGCGAGCGGACGCGCCCCAGCGCGGCGGCGCAGGGTTCCCAATGCCCGCCGGCCCGAGACTCGGCGGCCTCGGCGACGAGGGTCGCGACCTGTTGGGCGGCCTTCGCGCGGAGCCACGCCACGCGGCGCGCGAGGGCGTCGTCCCAGCGCGTCTCACCGGCGAGGTCGTTGGCACCGAAACGTTCCATGCGTTGCATCAGCTCGACGGCCTCCTCTTCGCGGCTCTGCGCGAAGAAGTTAGCCACCTTGCCGAGCGATTCGCGGAGGAACTTGGCGGAAAGGCGGGCGAGTTCGGAGCGCGCGTTGGGGTCGTCGGGGTTGATGCGGACGATCGAGCGCAGGACCGAGAGGGCGAGGTCTTCTTCGCGGCGGCGGATGGCGTCGCGGTAGTCGCGGTAAAGCGGATGGCTTTCGCCAATCGCGCGTCCGTAAAGGCCCTCGATGGCGAGGACATGCTGGCCATCGAGCGGGAAGCCGGCGGGGAGACCGCGTTCGCGGCACAGGGCGTGCCAGCGTTCGGAATCAGCGAAGCTGAGCCCGGCGCAGAGCCCCAGCAGGTCCGGCTCGGCTTCGGCCGACTGGAAAGCGGCGTGCTCGTTGCCGCTGCGCACGAGCGTCGCGCATTGTTCGAGGCGTTCGCGGGCGCGTTGGCAAAGGGCGGCGTATTCGCCGGCGAGGGAACGGGCCTCCAGGTCGGGGGTGCCTAGCTCAAGCTGTCCGCGGATGCGGGCGATGAGACGTTCGACCTGCATGGTTCAGCGAAACTCGAGCAGGCGCGGGCCGGCGGAGCCGTCGACGTCGATGGCTTGAATGGACCACGGCGCGCCGGCTGCCATCAGCTTACCCTCCTTGAACAGCTTGCGGCGCGCGGCGATGACGTCAAAAGGCGGGGTGCCGGGTCCCTGCTTGTTTTCAAGGCGGATGATGTCGGTCTCGAGCACTGAGCGTGTCGCGCGAATCGAAGGTAGATCGCGATCGGGAAATTCGTGCCCGTCTGGATACAGCCCGATCGAGCCGTTTGCCCAGATGAACGCATTGACTGCGCTCTCGGCCCAAGGTGCCGGGCGGATGACGCCCGTATCGGCGTCGAGGACGAGCGCATCGGGCCCGAGGTTCAGCGGCTGCATCGCCTTGGGATCGCCGATGAACGCGAAGCACTGGCGTTCGCCTTTCGGGAGGATGACCTCGATGAGGCGGTTGGCGCCCGCGCCGACCCGGGCGCCTGCGCCGGTCGGGAAGTTGAGCGAGACCTCGTTGCGACGCGTGCTGAGATTGATGCCGATTGCCGGCAGTTTGCCGGGCTCGGGCGAGGATTCGATCCAGGTGGATTGCGGCGTTCGGCGGATCTCGCCGTTCAGGTATGCCGATTGGTCGTCACGCAGGTGCGGGGACGTGAACGTGAGGAGACGGATGCGGATCGGCACGGACTGGCGCTGGGTCGCGCCGGACGCCTCGACGAACTTCGTCACGGCATCCGTGGCCGCACGGGAGAGCGGGAAGTCCGCCTGCGAGGGAGTGTTTGCACCGGACTCGCCGGTGCGCCACTCGCCAGGAATCAACATCGTCGGGCGGACCTCGATGCTCGTCAGTGACTGCGCCCGTGCCAGGGTGGACTGCAGTTTCTTCCAGGCCTCGTCCGGCGCCACCTCGAGTTCGGCACCGAGCCGCAGGCCCTCTTGGGCTTCGGCGATCACTTCCCGGATTGAGCGGGGATCGTTGAGCACGCCGGGCCGGTCCAGTCTGGTCAGCAGTTGTTTGGTCACGCTGGTGGAGTAGCCGCGGAGCAGTCGGGGCAGGATCTGTTCCCGGTAGTTGCGCAGGAACGTCGGCGAGAGGGAACTCGTCTCGACCCAGAGCTTGGCCGCGGCCATGAAATCATCCCCGTCCAGCAACCCTTGCAGCTCGGTGAGCGCGCGGTTGGACCGCAGGATCTCTTCGGTCTTGGCGTTGTCGGCCGCCGACGGTGGGCTCACGACTTCAACCACCACTGGCATGGGCGGGGGAGCGACATCACGATTCAACCAGATGACCGTCGTGGCGCCGACGGCGATGATGACGCCTCCGATGATCCACGCGGCCGTATTATTGTTAGGCGCAGCGGCGGAGGAGGCGATGGGTCGGCGGGGGTTCTGGGCGGCGTTGGTCCGGGGCGTGGTCAGGCCGGCGGCAGCCTGGCGGGCCAAGTCGCCGGCAGGAGCGGGCAGCGCTTGGGCGGTGGCGAAATCGATTATGGCAGGAGACGAAGAAGAGTGGACGGCCCAGAAGAATCCGTCCGCGCCCGTGGTCGTGGCATCGGTGGTGAACGTGGCGGCCCAAGCGGACTTGCCAAGGAGCGCGGATGCTTCGGCCAAGAGTCTGAGGAGCCGCTGGGTTTCGGGAGGATTGAGTAGGCCGACGGAGGCAGGCCCGCTGGCGTTGATGAGCCAGGCGGCCTTGGCCCCCGTGCCGGTCACTTCGCGCCAGGTCACGGCGGGCGTCAGCGGTGTCTGGGTCTCGAGCGGCAGTGGGCGGTCTTCGCCTTCAAGCCAGGCAGGGGCTCCGGACCACTCGTCGCGCCAACCCTTCCAACGGCCGGCAATCGCGGCGGGCGGGGGGAGCACAGCGGCCTCCTCGAGCGTGAAGATTAAATGGTGGGCGAGGCGATTATCCCTCTGCGTATAGTCCAAACCGCGGGCGACGAAGCGGGAGAGCACGCACCAATTCTGGCCGCTGGCTTCGAGCAGGCTGAACGTGAACGTCTCGCCGGCGGCATGCTCATGCGGCGTGCCGGCGGACTCGAGGAGTTGGGCCAGCCGTTCGGGGACGGCGCGGTGGCGGGCGACCGTGCAATAGCCGCTCCGCCCGGGGGTGAGTCCTTGGGACGCCGAGGTGAAGATAAGTTGGAGGGGCATCAGTGAGGGGAGGTTACGGACGAGGGGAACATCGATGGCGATGCGAGGTGCATCACCCAATAGAGGGGTTCGGCGACGTGCGCCGGCGCGAGGCGTTGTGGGTCGGGGGCGATCCGGCCTTTGTTCGGGCCCGCTTGGATCATGACCGGCGTGTGCCCGAAGGAGGTCGCCGCGAAATAGCTGACCTGTTCGGCGAGCGATTCGACCGAAGCGACGAGGCCGGGGCAGATCGACACCAGGACTTCGCGGACGCGGCCGGAATTACGGGCGACGGCGGCGAGATCAAGGGTGCCGTCCTTGACGACCGTCTCGAGCGGATGACTCAGGAGTTTTTCCCAGGTGTCGCACTTGCCGACGACGAAGGCGAGCGGAGTCTTGATGCGTTCTTCCTGCGCGAGCCCGAGGACGCGCTTCATGCGGGTCTCCATCTCGGCGAGGATGCTGTCCTGCTGGTCGATACGACCTTTCAAGGCGAGCTGCGGGTCCTCGACCCCGATGAGCCGGGATTTGAAGCGCGCGTTAGCGGTCGGGTCGAAGAGGAAGATTAGTCCGCTCGAGGTCGCCACGTGCATCGCTCCGGGCGAATCATGGATATCGATGCCGGGCTCAAAATGTTCGCCGGCGTTATCGTAGAGGATGACGGACGTCTCGTCCCGCACCCGGCCAGTCCGGCTGATCGAGTAGATGAACGGGCGGGGTAGGGAGACCATGCGGCCGAGCCGAGGGAGTCTCTCGTAGGTCGCACCCTCGAGGGCCGTCTTACCGAGGAGCGCCTCCTCGGGCGTCGCGGCCGAGAAGAGGGTGTTGCGCATCTGGTTCAGGAGCATGTTACCGCTCGGATCGCCGTCCTTGAAGGCGAGGTTGAAATCTTCGGGTAGCCGTTCCTGTAAAGTCCGGGTGAGCACGGCGAGGTAGTAGGATTTGCCGGCGCTCGGGGCGCCGATGAGTGAGATAATCTGATGCGGTCGGTCGAGGTAGCCGGGCGGAAGCTGGCGGCGGCAATGCGGGCAGGCGATATCCGTGCAGGCCAGGCCCATCGGATCGAGGGCCAGGCCTTGATCGTTGAAGCGGGTCGGCTGGAAACGCAGGCGGACATCGGAGCCAAGGATCGGATCGCCTCGGAGGTCCTCGTGCACCGCAATGCTCAGCGCGTCCCCGGCGTCGAAACGCGTCCAGCAGACCGGGCAGAGATGGGCACCCCGATTCTGTTCGGCGACGAGCAACTCCTTACTGACCGGGCGGACGGAGACTTCTTCCGGCGGCGAAAGTAGGGGGGCGACCTGCGAAAGGCTAAAGCCGACCTCCAGGCCTTGCGGCGTGCAAGCAAGCGTATCGGTGGCGCGGCCAAGTTCCAGTGCGACGTCGAGCAGACGCGCCGGCGGAAATTCTCCGAGTTGCTCGCCAGTCTGCGCATCGAAAAGGACCCAAAGATCGGTCCGGACGAAGGAGAAATTCGCTTGGCTCCCGGGGGCCGCGACGAGCAAGGCGGCGGGCAGCTGGATCGTGGTGGTTTCGGAAACTTCGTGGCGTTGGCGTAAGGGCGCGCCGTTGACGAAGGCCGAGCCATGGCCAGAGGATTCGAGCGCGAGCGTTTCGCCGCTCCTCGTCACGGAAAGGGTCGGCTGGGCGTCATCACCGGGAAGAGTGCAGGGAAGGGAGTCGACGACACCCCGCGCGCCGCTGAGGCAATTTACCCAGGAGAGGGCGGGGCTTTTCTTGCGGGAAGTAAACATTGGCTCCAGGGAGGGGTCGGAAATAGGTTGATAAGGCAGGGGGCGTTGTAAAGATATGTCAGTTCGATTGTGGGTCGACTTCCCCCGTTTTCACCCTACCCCTTAACACTAGACCCACCCATGGAGACCGAAGCCGACCAGTCCGCCTTGGATCGCGCCCGCCAGGGTGATCTTTCGGCCTATAACGAACTGGTCCTGAAATATCAGGCCCGCATTTTCGCCAAGGTCTTCTCGATGCTGCGTAACCGGCAGGACGCGGAGGAAATCACGCAGGACACCTTCATCCGGGCGCATCGCGTCTTGGCGTCATTTCGCGGGGCGGCTTCCTTTTCGACTTGGATTCACCAAATTGGGACAAATCTAGCCCGTAACCGCTACTGGTATTGGCGTCGCCGTAAGCGCGACCAGTCGATGTCGCTGGACGCCGACCTCGGCGAGGACTCTGGCGCCACGCTCCACGACATCCTTTCGGACGGCTCCCAAGGGCCCGGCCACGAGGCTCAGCACAACGAATTCGTCCAAAAAGTCGCTGATTGCATGGAACAATTGAAGGCGGAGCATGCTCGTATTCTTACGATGCGTAATGTCCGCAATATGTCTTATGAAGAGATCGCCGAAGACCTCGGCCTCTCCATCGGAACCGTGAAGAGCCGTATCAACCGCGCCCGCGAAGCCTTGCGCGATCTCATGGGAGATGAGTTCCGCGGATGAGCACTTCCGAATTCGAATCCCTGGTCACCGCCTTCCTCGACGGTGGCGCTTCCGAGGTCGAACTCGCGCGTCTCCGTGCGATTCTTGGTCAGTCCGCCGAGCTTCGTGCCCGGTTCCAATCCCGCGTCCGCCTGCACAAAGCCCAGCTGGGGTTCCTCGGTCGCTACGAAGTGCGTTCTCTGCCCAGTGTGATGGCATGGCTGAGCGCCTATGGTCAGCGACTCGGTCGTAATTGTGCGCACCTGTGCATGCTCGCCCTCGTGCTCGTCCAGCTTCAGGTCACCATCCCTGCCGAATATTCCGGGCTCCTTTCCTATGTCGATGCCCCGGCGGTCGAGTCAGCGGGCTTGGGTGGTGCCGATATGCCGGTCCGCCTCCTGACCGATTCAGACCAAGGCTTTGAGCCATCCCCGTCGTCCGAAATGCCCGAACTCACGATGCCCCAGATTGTGACACCGGACATGGCGATGCCGACCGAGGAACCAACGGCGGTCGAGGTCTGAAGACGAGTCCTGCCTTGCTTCCTGCGTGTCGGGGCGGTCAATTTACGCACGAATGAAGGCCGTCAACCAAAGGCCAGAGGTGCGCCTCAAGGGTATCGCCGCCGCTCCCGGCGTGGCCCGAGGTCCCGCCTACCCGCTCATGCGGGGCATGGCCATCGTTTCGTGCGAGAAAGTCGCCGACCCGGAGGCCGAGATTCGCCGCCTGGAGGGAGCCCTCGCGGCTACCCGTCTCGAGATTGCGCAGCTTCGGGACGACGTCGCCCGCAAACTCAACGAATCGGAGGCCTCTATCTTCGACGCCCATCTCCTCGTGCTCGAAGACGTCGCCCTGATCGATGACGTCAGCAAGGAAGTCCGCCGCAGCGGCGTCAACGTCGAGTTCTGTTTCCAGGAGGTCGCCCAGCGCTACATCGAGATCTTCGAGAAGATGGACGACGACTTCCTGCGCGAGCGCGCGGCGGACATCCGGGACGTGACCGGACGCGTGCTCGATCAGCTGCTCGGCACCCAGCCCGAACGCGTCGGCCAGGCCGCGCAGGCGCACGTCGTCGCCGCGAGCGACCTCACGCCTTCCGACACGGCGGGCTTACATGACGGCGGCGTCCTCGCGTTCGTAACGGAAGGCGGCGGCCGCACCAGCCACTCCGCAATCATGGCCCGCTCCCTCGACGTCCCCGCGGTGGTCGGCGTGAAGGGACTGATGGACGCCGTGCAGGATGGCGACGTCATCCTGGTCGATGGCGAAACGGGGCTCGTCATCATCAACCCAACGGCGGAGACCATCGCGGGCTATCGCGACAAGGAGCAGGCTATCCGGACGCGACGCGACCGCGTGCTCTCCGAGGTCGCCTTGCCCGACCTCACGACCGATGGCGCGGCGTTCGACCTTCAGGCCAACATCGGCGAATCCGCCGAAATGGAGGATGCTCTGGCTTACTGCGCCCGAGGCGTCGGCCTATACCGCACCGAGAATCTTTACCTCCGCCTCGACGGCTGGCCCGATGAGCAGGTCCAGTATGAGGAATATGCCGAGGTCGTGAAGGCGGCAAAAGGACGCCCGGTGACTTTCCGCACACTCGACTTAGGCGGCGACAAGCGTCTGGGCGACCTGTCCGACGAAGCCAACCCGTTCATGGGCTACCGTGCCGTGCGCCTCTGCTTGGAGCGTCCCGACATCTTCCGTCCGCAGTTACGCGCCCTCATCCGAGCCGCGACGCATGGTCCCGTGCAGGTGATGTTCCCCATGATTTCCGGCGTTGAGGAACTGCGCCGCGCCAAGGAGATCTTCCGCGATGTCGAGGCTGAGCTCGCCCGTGAAGGCGTTCGCGCCGCCGAGCCCATCCGCCTCGGTGCGATGATCGAGATTCCGTCCGCCGCCGCGGTGGCCGACGAACTTGCCGCCGAAGCCGATTTTTTCAGCGTGGGCACCAACGATCTCGTGCAATACCTACTCGCCGTCGATCGCGGTAATCAGCGCGTCGCTTCGCTTTACGACCCTTGTCATCCGGCCGTGGTGCGTACGCTCATGGTCATCTTCGCCGCCGCCCAAAAGCGCGGTATCCCGGTTGCCGTCTGCGGCGAGCTCGGCGGCGATCCGCTGTGGGCGCCTTTGCTGATCGGCCTCGGCGTGCATGAGCTCAGTATGACGCCAGCTGCCCTGCCCGAAGTCCGTTTCGTGCTGCGCCATTCCGCCGCGGCCGAGCTGCGTGATCTCGCCGCCCGCGTCGTCGCCTGCGCCGACGCGGGTAAGACGCGTGCGCTGCTCCAGGATTTCGCCGCCGCTAAACTCATGTTACGCTGATGTCCGCCCAGATTCCCGCCGCGAACCCGCAGGTCGCGGCCATGTTGCCTTACGTCCCCGGAGAACAGCCGCAGGGCGGGGGATGGGTGAAGCTCAACACAAACGAAAACCCCTATCCGCCCAGCCTGCGCTCGCTGGAAGCCATCCGGACCGCCTTGGTCAACGATGGCGCCGTGCTGCGTCTTTATCCCTCCCCCGACTCCGCCCCCTTGCGTGAGGCCGTCGCACGCTTCCACGGTTTCGACGCCGCCCGCGTCGTCGCCGGCAACGGCTCGGATGATATCCTCAACCTGATCATCCGTGCCTACGCGGGCCCGGGTCGTCCGATTGGCATGCTCAACCCCAGCTACTCGCTCTATCCAGTGCTCGCCGCCGCCCAGGCCGCCGAGGTCGTCAAGGTCGAGATCGCCGAACAGTTGACCGTCGACATCGATGCAATTGCGAAGTGCGGCGCGGCTGTCTTCTTCCTGACGAATCCGAACGCCCCGCTGGGCGTGGCCTTCACGCCGGACGTTGTTCGTGCCGTCGCTCAGGCCTTCCCGGGCTTACTCGTCGTCGATGAAGCCTACGCCGCGTTCGCCGACGTCGACTGCGTCGAGCTCGCCCGGGAGCTCCCGAACGTCATCGTCACGCGCTCGCTCTCCAAGGGACATGCCCTCGCGGGACTGCGCATCGGCTACGCGCTTTGTCCCGTCGAGGTCGCCGAAGTGCTCCATCGCGTGCGCGATAGTTACAACGTCGACCGCCTCGCCCAAGTCGCCGGCGCCGCGGCCCTTGACGATCGCGAGTGGCTGGACGTCACCGTCGCCCAAGTGCGCTCCACGCGCGAACGCCTCGTCGCTGCGCTCCGTAAACTCGGCTGGCAGGTCAATCCCGCTGCGGGAAATTTCGTGCTCGCCGCCCCCGTATCCTCGAAGCGCGCCGCCTCCGTCGAGACTTCCGCGCATTGCTTCGAGTTCCTGCGCGCCCGCCAGATCCTCGTCCGCCGTTTCCCGAATCATCGCCTCACCGAGAAGTCTTTGCGTATCTCCGTGGGCACGGAGCAGGAAACCGACGCGTTCTTA